>Ga0209592_1000176_pt1 | contig 17422 bp, 16 predicted proteins | sample PPLLak2March2015_2_FD_187251 | JGI IMG/M metagenome (GOLD analysis project Ga0209592, IMG submission 187251) | Freshwater sediment microbial communities from Prairie Pothole Lake near Jamestown, North Dakota, USA - PPLs Lake P8 Core (3) Depth... | ecosystem: Environmental > Aquatic > Freshwater... | reverse complement strand
GGGGATTTCAGAACCGGTTGAGCGGGCGCTCCACTCGGTGCTGGCAATGAATACTTTTCCGGAAAGCGTGTTTGGATCCACGGTTTTTTTCACCCGTCCCTCCATCCCGATCAGGGAATCCCGGCTAATCGTGGTCGGGCTTTCATCCGGAGTAATCTTACCGTACATCCAGACAGTAAACCCGGCAGCACCAATTGCGATAATAACACCGATAATAACTCCCCATCCTGAGTTGAAGATATCAACTCCCAGCAGGAGCAGTATCCCTAAAAATATCATGACCGTTGCGGGAACTGTTGCAAAAAAACCCGGGGTATGCACCTCAACAAGGAGAAGAACAGCACCGATTACAATGAGCAGCCAGCCAAGGGCGATTCCTTCCAGAAGTACCATGATCAATGATCAGATTGGGCGGATAAAATCCTATGGGAGCTGGTGTTTTTGTGAAAACCTGTGGGCAATTTAAGGTCAGGATTGAGAATATCTCCGGAACTATTTTATGAATTGTCCTGTTATATTTCCTGGTTTTCTTTGGTTCTTTCAGAAACTCGCATGAATCTTAAGTTCGCACCCGAATCATGAATTCGTTGTATTCCGACGAATTGGATCAATCTGTTTTCCTTTTGGAGCAATGTTAGGAGCAACGCCGCCGCCTCCGGAGGGACGCCCCCCCGCGTCGGATCGTTAACAAAATTCTTTGCAACCTCTTTGTCCCGCCGTGCCTCGGTGAGGCCCTGAGGCGGGTGACCCTCATAAATTTCTATGATTTTCCCGAAAATAATGAACAGAGTACATGATACAAAAAATCATAGTGTCCGGTATTATCAAATCTGGCAAGTCTCGGTATGAGTAAAGGATGAAGACAACCCCCAAGAGACGACCTCACGGTAAAATCAATACTAAAAAATTCCCCGCTCTGCTCTTCGATGAGAACCAAGAGGCGACTGAATCTCAAATATATATTTTCAAGGAAAAAGGCCGTAGATCGGCGGATACTCGAATGGACTGATGCATCTGAGGTTACCGTTGGCGTTGCCGTCCTATGATTGCAGCGTGGCGATTTTTGAACCCACGGGTACGCCCAGCTCATCTGCAACAGGCTTGCATTTTGCCGCCAGAAGATAAGCTACCGGAGGCAGGTTGTCCATTTCGTACAGGGACTCGTAATTAGCCATCCCTTTTGCAATAATGATAGTGCAATGCGAAATGGCCTGGCGGAGATCATCCGGAATATTCTCCATGCATATCCCGATCTCGGCACCACCTCCCGTCGTTGTTACCCTGTCTGCAATGGTGTCAAGTCCCAGATCCCGTACATCCTGCAATGTTGCGTCATTGAGTATAGGGGCTTCCTTGACAGCGAGGGTTACATGAGATCCGTGTGTTTTTAGGTATTCAATAAGAAGGCGATCAAGCACAATTTCACCGCAATTATCACTCAGATATACGACACGGGAGCAGAGGGGGGCGATTTTATCTGTATGATCGATGAAAAGCCCTTTTGAAAATTCTTTCCTGAAGAAAACGGAAAAATTTTCTTCCACAAGGTGTCCCTTGACACCATAATCAAAGGTATTTCCTATTACTGACGCAAGGACATAATCGCGGAATGTCCCGAGGTCGTTCCGGATATCCCTGCAAACGTCAGCTGCCTGCTGGTTTCCCTTCCGCTTGAGTTCTGCGAATGGATCAGGATTTTTGAGCAATTCGTATGCCCGGCGATGAATCCGGCTTGCAATCTGGGGATGGGACAGCGGTGCAGAACGGATCTCATTCATTACCCCCCTGCACCCGGTCATGGTCGCTTCTGTGACACGGGGACTGGCGTGAGTGAGCGTACATTCAAGCATCACGCGGGAAAGTAAACAATCAATACAAGATTCAGTAATTTTCATACCTACGACCAGAAAAACAACACAAGAAATGGGGCCACTGAGATTTGAACTCAGGTCAGAAGACCCCCAGTCTCCTAGGATGGCCAGGCTACCCTATGGCCCCGCTCTCTTACTATTGGATCATTTCGTTTATTTATCTTGTTATAGGAAAAGAGAAACTTCCTGAACCGGGAAATATCAGATCACTAACCTGTATCTGACCGGGATGATTCACGTTCGGGAGATTTTTCATGCGGCACAGTTAGCCCCGATTTTTTCTTTTCCTGACTAATAAATCGACGCAAAAAAAAGATATGTATATATGTTACAATCAGGTAATTATGAATTACAAGGGTAGTGCAGCAGGTGCCGGACATGTTGAAAGAGAAAATTTCTGGATTTATTGATGAGATTCGGTCAATAGACGGGGTAGCAGCATGTGCTCTTGTTTCCCATGACGGAATAGCCACCGAAAGTATTTCGACCGCGATCTCAATGAACCATGGCCGGGAGCTCTCCTCGCAACAATCCAGTCAACTGCTGAGTCGGTTGGAGGCATTATCAGGATGAAATCTCTGGAATCGATCTCAATCCATGCGCCGGATACTTCAGTTATGGTGGTTGGTGCAGGAGAAAATTTTCTTATTGCAGCAGTTATCAATGACAGAAAGGATCCGGTAACCATTCAAAACCAGATGCTCGCGGTTGCAAAGACAATCGGGGAGTCGATGTGATGTATACCATTCTTGTTGTCGATGACAGTCCATTTATTGTTGATGTATTTGTTACCATGTTGGAACGGGGAGGTTACCGGACTGTTGCTGCCTATGGCGGGGAGGAATGTCTGGAGATCCTGAAGACAGTGACACCCGATCTTATTCTTCTGGATATTATGATGGAACCTGTCGACGGATGGGAAACTCTTGAACGAATTAAGGAAAATCCCCGGACAAAGGATATTCCGGTGCTCATGCTCACTGCAAAACAGCTTACTCCTACAGAAGCACAGGAATACGGGATTTATATCGAAGATTATGTCCTGAAACCAATCACTCACCGTGAACTGTACGATGCGATCGAGCATGTCCTCAAAAGACAACAGGCAATCAAATCTGACATTGATCTGGCAAAACAGTCCGGTTTTGATGCAGAAATCATAGCCGAATATGCCCGTCTGAGTAAAAGCATTGATGTGAACAAGCGGCTCATGAAAATTCTCGCAACTACCTACAATTTCGATGATGCAAAAGTAAGAGTCAGTGAAGAGATATCAAATGCGATCAAGGGCATGGAGATGAATATCAAATTCCAGGAGGATCGGCTTCGCCAGATAAAAGGAAACATGTCGGGAACAACAACATCCTGATGCCATCTTTTTTGGTGTACATTCTTTTAACATGCCTCTCTGAAGTCGAAAATCAAAAAGTCTGCATCTGCCAGGTCACAAAAATTTTGCCGAGGATCTGAAGTGTAATCGGGTAATTTTGTTTTTGCCAGAGTAAAAATCTTTATATAGTTTTTTGGCATTGTTATAATGCTGTACATCTTAGTCAGTATGGGGTTCGTAGCTCAGTTCGGTAGAGCGCCTGGCTTTTAACCAGGTGGTCGGGGGTTCAAATCCCTCCGGGCCCGTTGCCACGAGAAATCGTGGGTTTTTTGCGGTGATGCATCTGAAAGGAAATCTATTCATCTGTGAGGGGGTTTTTCATTGAGCACCAAACTGAATGTGTTGAAGCATGTAATGGTGCCAGACCATAGCATCATGAGTGAGGAGGAGGTATCTGCGCTCCTCTCCCACTACAACATTACTACGGAACAATTACCTAAAATTTACCATGACGATCCAGCGGTCAAGACGATTGGCGCAAATGTTGACGATGTTATACGGATTGTAAGGATGAGTCATACGGCCGGCAGGGCTGAGGCATATCGTCTCGTAATCAAGAGACCGAAGAAATAATTTTTGGGGTGGTCAGTCTGATTGACAGAAGTATTTTATCGAAGGCATATTTTTCACGGGAGCATGTTGCGCGCCACCAACTTGATTCCTTCAATTATTTCTTAAAGCACAATCTTCAGAAAGTGGTTAATGAGCAGAAGGTTATCGAGACGGATATCGAGAACCGGGGGAAAAATAATGAACCCGTCTGGGTGGAGCTGGGTTCGATTACCGTTAAACGACCGCTCGTCAGGGAAGCCGACGGATCCCAGGGAGAACTGTACCCCTGCGAGGCAAGATTACGCAATCTTACATATGCAGCCCCAATCCAGCTGGGGCTGACCCTCGTGCATGGTGAAGAACGCCAGGAACCAATAATCACCACCATCGGGCAATTACCGATCATGGTTGGTTCACTTGCCTGCAACCTGTACGGCATGGATGATGCACAGCGTATTTCACACGGGGAGGATGCTTTTGATCCGGGTGGATATTTCATTGTGAACGGTACTGAACGCGTACTTATGACGCTTGAGGACCTTGCATCCAACAAAATAATGACAGAGTTCACCGAGCGGTATAATGAGCGTATTTACGTCGCAAAAGTCTTTTCACAGTTCCGGGGATACCGTGCACTGGTCGTTGTCGAGCGTAATAAAAAGAACCTGCTTGAAGTCTCTTTCCCGTCTGTCGCCGGGCATCTCAAGTTCGTTGACCTGATGCGTGCACTCGGTATGACAAATGATCAGGAGGTCGTGAACGCAGTCTCGCCAGATGAGGATATCCTCACATTCATGATGCAGAACCTGGAAGAAAGCGAATGCGATTCTGTTGAAGGCGGTATTATGTATGTGGGTAAAAAGCTTGCTCCCAACCAGACGAAGGATTACCAGCGGAAGCGGGCTGAATTCGTCCTGGACAATTACCTCCTGCCGCATCTCAATTACTCAATGCCTGCAAACCTGAAAGAGGGCGATGAGGGCTATCAGGAAGCTGTACTGTCCGTCAGGCTTGCGAAAGGGCATTTCCTGGGTCGCATGGCAGAGGCCTGTTTCGATCTTGTGTTGAACAAACGCAGGATTGATGACAAGGATCACTACTCAAATAAGCGTCTGAAGCTTGCAGGGGACCTCATGGAAGATCTCTTCCGTATTTCGTTAAACCGGCTTACCCGGGATATCAAATACCAGCTTGAGCGTGCGAGTATGCGTCACCGTGACCTGTCGATCGCAACCGCAGTACGTGCAGATGTGCTTACCGAGCGTCTTTTACATCCGCTTGCCACCGGTAACTGGGTCGGCGGCAGAACGGGTGTTTCTCAGCTGCTCGATCGTGTAGATCACATGGCCGTGCTCTCTCACCTGCGTCGCGTTATCTCCCCGCTCTCACGTTCTCAGCCTCACTTCGAAGCCCGGGATCTTCACCCGACTCAGTGGGGGCGTATCTGTCCAAGTGAAACTCCTGAAGGTCCGAATTGTGGTCTCGTCAAGAACTTTGCCCAGATGGTAGAAATCTCAAAAGGTGTCGATGATGAAGCCGAAGTTATGCGTCTTCTGTATAATCTTGGCGTTGAGCAGATACGGGGTGAAACCCGATGAAGAAGTCCCGCGTATTTGTTGATGGGGCACTCATCGGGCTTGACGACGATGCAAAAGCACTGGTTGCCAGCATCAGGTCAATGCGCCGTCAGGGCGCTATCTCAGCCGAGGTGAACGTATCCCACAAGGAGTATAACGGGGATGTAGTGATTCTCACAGACCGTGGTCGTGCCCGTCGACCTCTGATCGTCCTGAAAAACGGCGCTCCGCTCATCACGACCGAAGATCTTGCAAAACTCGCAAAAAGAGAAGTTGATATGAACTCATTTGTCCAGCGTGGGCTGATTGAGTTTATTGACGCTGAGGAAGAAGAAGATCTCCTCATTGCAATGAACCCCGAGGACATAACTCCCGATCACACTCACCTGGAGATCGACCCCTCTCTGATTCTCGGTATTGGTGCTGCACACGTCCCGTTCCCGGAACATAACGCAAGCCCCCGTGTTACCATGGGTGCAGGCATGGTCAAACAGGCACTGGGATTTGGTGCAGCCAATATGAAACTGCGCCCGGATACCCGCGGTCACCTGCTCCACTACGTGCAGAAACCCCTTACTCATACCCAGACTTCTGAACTGATCGGTTCTGACGATCGTCCTGCCGGGCAGAATTTTGTTGTTGCAATTCTTTCCTATGAAGGATACAATATTGAAGATGCACTCATCTTCAACAAGGCTTCGATAGAACGTGGTCTGGGGCGCTCCCATTTCTTCCGGACCTATGAAGGAGAAGAACGCCGTTATCCCGGTGGTCAGATCGACAGGATTGAAGTGCCTGAAGAGGATGTCGCCGGTGCTCACGGGGCAGATTCGTACAAGAACCTGGATGAGGACGGGGTGATTAATCCTGAAACCGTCGTAGCGGAAAAAGATGTCCTGATCGGAAAAACCTCTCCGCCACGGTTCCTTGAAGAACCCTCCGGAGAACTCATTGCCGTTGAGAAACGCCGGGATACTTCTGTTACGATGCGCAGCAATGAGCACGGGATTGTCGATACCGTGATCATTACTGAAGGGGAGAACAGTTCCCGCCTCGTCAAGGTCCGGACCCGTGACCTTCGTATTCCGGAAGTCGGTGACAAGTTTGCATCCCGGCATGGTCAGAAAGGTGTTGTCGGATTAATTACCCACCAGGAGGATATGCCCTTCACAGAGAGCGGTCTCTGTCCGGATCTTGTCATCAACCCCCACGCGATCCCTAGCCGTATGACTGTCGGTCACATGCTTGAAATGATCGGCGGCAAAGTCGGTGCACTTGAAGGAAGAAGGATCAATGGTACCGCATTCCGCGGAGAGAGTGAAGCGGATATACGATCCTCCCTGAAGAAACTGGGTTTTTCCCATAACGGACGGGAGATCATGTACGATGGCCTCACCGGGAAGCAATTCAAGGCTGATGTGTACGTGGGTGTCATTTATTACCAGAAACTCTACCACATGGTATCTTCGAAGATGCATGCACGGTCACGTGGACCGGTGCAGGTGCTCACCCGTCAGCCAACAGAAGGGAGGGCACGTGAAGGAGGGCTCCGTTTTGGTGAGATGGAACGGGATGTCATGATCGGCCACGGCGCAGCAATGGCCCTCAAGGAGCGTTTACTTGATGAATCCGATAAGGTCCAGGAATATGTCTGTGCCCGCTGTGGTATGGTCGCGATGCTGGACCGCAAACGCAATATGACCCGCTGCCTTGCCTGCGGAAATGAGACAGATATCTACTCTGTCGAGATGAGTTATGCGTTTAAACTCCTGCTGGATGAAATGAAGAGTATGGGGATCGCCCCAAGATTGAGACTCCAAGATGTGGTCTGAAGAGGTGCACCATGCCAAGCCCAAAACGAATTGGACAAATTGAATTCGGATTATTATCCCCAAAAGAGATCCGCGAGATGAGTGTAAGGAAGATCATCTGGGCGGATACCTACGATGATGACGGGTTCCCGTACCCCCAGGGACTGATGGACCTGAACCTGGGTGTCATCGATCCCGGCCTCAGGTGCAAAACCTGCGACCAGAAAGCAAGCGAGTGCCCCGGGCATTTCGGCCACATTGAACTTGCAAAACCGGTGATCCATGTCGGTTATACGCGCCTGATCAGGAAGCTGCTGCGTGTCACCTGCCGTTCATGCGGGCGTGTCCTGCTGAGCCCTGACGAAATTGAAAAGGTGGTGGGGACTGAGGATGACCAGACCGGTGACCTGCTCTCGGAAAAGGACGTGAAAAAAGAGCGAATCTGCCCCCATTGCGGTGACCAGCAGCTCAAGATAAACTTCGAGAAACCGACTACCTTTTCCGAAGTCATGGTGGAAGGCGGCAAGAAAGTTGAGCATAAACTCACCCCCGCCGACATACGGGCACGCATGGAAAAGATCCCCAACGAGGATCTTACCCCTCTCGGTATCAATCCTGATGTCGCCCGCCCGGAGTGGACGATCCTCACGGTCCTGCCGGTCCCCCCGGTTACCATGCGTCCGTCGATTATCCTTGAGAACGGACAGCGCTCGGAAGATGATCTCACCCACAAGCTTGTGGACATTATCCGTATTAACCAGAGATTCAAGGAAAACCAGGATGCAGGGGCACCACAGTTGATTATCGAAGATCTCTGGGAACTTTTACAGTACCATGTAACGACCTACCTTGATAATGAAGTGGCGGGCTGCCCCCCTGCACGCCACCGCAGCGGGAGGCCGTTAAAGACCCTTTCCCAGCGCCTGAAAGGTAAGGATGGGCGGTTCCGTGGTTCGCTTTCCGGTAAGAGGGTGAATTTCTCATCCCGTACCGTAATTTCTCCGGACCCGAACCTCTCGGTCTCGCAGGTCGGTGTCCCGCGTGCAGTTGCAAATGAAATGACTATTCCTGTCCGGGTTACGATCCATAATATTGAAGAGCTCAAGCAGATTGTGCGAAACGGTCCTGCCCGTCCCGACGTCAATGCACCATGCGGTGCCAACTACGTGATCCGGCCTGACAACCGGAAACTCCGGCTTGCCGATGGGAATCTCGATACCGTCGCTGATATGATCGAACCCGGCTATACCGTAGAACGTCAGCTTCGTGACGGGGATGTTGTTCTTTTCAACCGTCAGCCATCGCTGCACCGGATGAGTATTATGGCCCATCGGGTCAAGGTCATGGAAGGCAGGACTTTCCGCCTCAACCCTGCAGTCTGCCCGCCGTATAACGCGGATTTTGACGGGGATGAGATGAACATGCACGTGCCGCAGACCGAAGAAGCACGGGCCGAGGCAACGATCCTCCTTTCTGTCCATGAAAATATCCTGTCACCCCGATTCGGCGGTCCGATCATCGGGGGTATTCATGACCATGTATCCGGCATATTCATGCTCACCCACGGTATCAGATGGTTTACCAAGGAAGAAGCACTCTATATGCTCCGGTATGCCCACGTGGAACACATGCCGCCCGCCGGTAAAGATGAAGAAGGTATCCAGTACTGGAGTAACAAGCAGGTCTTTTCAACAATCCTGCCCGACCAGCTGAACATGGTCTTCCGGGCGAGCTCCTGCCAGAACTGCGACATCTGTAAAAAGGAGATGTGCGAGCGCGATGCGTATGTGCGTATCATCGATGGAATCCTGGAAGTCGGGACTATTGATAAGAAGGCAATCGGGGCATTTGATGGCCAGATTGTTAACCGGATTATCCGTCATTACGGCATGCGAAGGGCGGCAGAATTCATCGATGACCTGACAAAACTCTCAATCCGTGCGATCATGTTTGACGGGTTCTCGTTTGGTATCGATGATGAAGACCTGTCCAAGACCGAATATGGCCAGATTGATGAAGTGCTCAAGAGTGCGGCAACCGACGTCACACGACGCATTAAAATATACGAAGACGGGCAGCTCGAACCCATGCCCGGGCGTACAGTTGAAGAGACCCTCGAAATGCAGATTATGCAAGTACTGGGGAAAGCCCGTGACCAGACAGGTCAGATAGCCGGGCGGCACCTTGGCCTTGGCAACAGTGCTGTGGTGATGGCAGTATCCGGTGCACGCGGGTCGATGCTGAACCTTACCCAGATGGCAGGCTGTATCGGGCAGCAGTCCGTCCGTGGTGAGCGAATCGTCCGTGGTTATGATGACCGTACACTTCCTCACTTCAAGAAAGGTGACCGCGGTTCCGATGCCCATGGATTCATCGCACACAGTTACAAAGGCGGGCTTAACCCGACAGAGTTTTTCTTCCATGCCATTGGAGGACGTGAAGGACTTGTGGATACGGCAGTCCGGACTTCGCAGAGTGGTTACCTGCAGCGAAGAATGATCAATGCACTGCAGGATCTCAAAGTTGCCTATGATGGCACGGTGAGATCAACCGGGGGAAGAATCATCCAGTTCCAGTATGGTGAGGACAGTACAGATCCAACCAAGAGCGCGTTTGGCGATCCGGTTGATGTAAAAGGTATTGTCGAGAGCATTCTTAAGGAGGAAGTCTGATGGTGCTGGCAGAAAAGTTCGGCAAGATGATAGAAGCAGCGGACCTCCCCAAGAAGACCAAAGACCAGCTGCATAAATTTCTGGACGACAAAGAGATCACGGATTCCCAGTTCAGGCTGATACTTGAACGTGTACTCAAAGAATACCTGTCAACAAGAATCGAGGCATGTGAGGCTGTGGGTGTCATTGCAGCCCAGTCGATAGGTGAACCCGGTACCCAGATGACCATGCGTACGTTCCACTATGCCGGTGTTGCTGAAATTAACGTAACTCTGGGTCTTCCCCGGCTCATTGAGATCATGGATGCCCGGAAAGAGCCCAGTACTCCGACCATGACTGTTTATCTGGAGGATGAGTACTGCAATGACCGCGACCGGGCCCGGGAGGTCAGCTGGCAGATTGAAGCTGCCCCTCTCCATGAATTCGGAGATATCACCACCGATATGGAAAACATGCATGTGATCGTGCATCTGAATACAAAAGTCTGTGACAAACGGAAGATCCTGCCCGGCGTTATCATGGAAACAGCTCCCAGAAAGATCCGCGACCGCCGGCATTACCGTGACTTTGAACATGAGATCAATGAAGAGACATCGACCATAATTTTTTCACCGAAAAACAAGGAGAGTTACCAGAACCTCTTCCAGCTCGCTGAACATGTAAGAAATGTCATCGTGCAGGGTATCGACGATATTCTGCGTGTTGTCGTCAGAAAAGAGACCGGGGAGTATATACTTTATACTGAAGGTTCCAACATAAAAGATGTATTTGATGTTGTTGGGGTGGACACCACAAGGACACGTACCAACAATATCAGTGAAATTGCGTCAGTGCTCGGCATCGAGGCAGCGCGAAATGCTATCATCCACGAGGCGGTATCTACGCTCAATGAGCAGGGTATCCTTGTGGATGTCCGCCACATCATGCTCGTTTCCGATATGATGTGTATGGAAGGCGAGGTCAAGCAGATCGGACGGCACGGTATTGCCGGTGAGAAGGAGAGTGTTCTCTCGCGGGCAGCATTTGAAGTCACGGTCAATCACCTGCTGGATGCTGCCGTGGCAAACGAAATCGATGAGTTGAGCGGTGTCACCGAGAATGTTATTGTCGGCCAACCGATCCTGCTCGGTACCGGCGATGTGAAACTCATCGCAGTCAGACAACACGATAATTGAACATAACCTGAAAAACCAGAGGAATTGTACATGGATTTTAATGCTTCACTCAGAAGGGCTATCAAGACCGGAAATGTAATTCTTGGCCAGAACAACACCGAAAAATGCATAAAAGAGGGAAAAGCCCAGATGATTGTCGTTGCGGGAAATTGCCCGGCGGCCTTCAAATCCAAACTTTCGGGCTACGAGAATCTTTTTATCCATACTTTCGAAGGCTCAAGCGTAGCTCTTGGCAAGGCGTGCGGTAAACCCTTCATGGTTAGCACGCTTGCTGTTGTTACCCCGGGCGAATCAGATATTCTCTCGCTTAAGAGGGTATGATATGGTTGAAGTTAAACTGACTGAAGACTGTATGCGCCTGATCTCCCAGTTCGAGAGCCTTACCGGTGCCGGGAGTCGCGATTGCGTTGTTGACGAACGCAATGCACGCCTGATCTTTGTGATAAATCCCGGTGATATGGGATTGGCGATAGGAAAGAAAGGGGCTTCAATCAAGAAGGCTTCAGAAGTAATGGGCAAGAAGATTGAAGTGGTAGAATACAACAGCAACCCCGAACAGTTCATTAAGAACTGTTTTTTACCGGCACAGGTTACCTCAATTATTTTTGAAGGAGAGCCTGAGGAGCAGACTGTTCAGGTGGAGGTGCGGGATGAAGACCGTGGTATTGCGATCGGCAAAGACGGAAAAAATATCTTCAAAGCAAAAAAACTCGCCCAGCGCCAGCATAATATTATGGATGTCCAGATACTGCAAAAACCCATAGACCTGGCCGGTACGGAGCAGTCAGCGGAGTAATTTTTCTTTTCTTCTCCGGTCAGTCTTAGCAGTTTGCGTTTTTGCATGAAGATTCCGGCCTCACGTTTCGGGCCATGCTGCCCCTACCGGTATGTATAATATTGGTTCGTTCCCATTTGTGTTAATGTACATTGAGCATATCGTCTACAGTCTTGCATTTGGGATTGTTGCCGTCTTACTCTTAAAACCGAGGGATGCTGGATGGTGTACGCTCATCTTTGTCGTAAGCGGGTGCATACCCGATATTGATGGCATTTTTGATATTATCCGTCACCCCCCGGAATTTACTTCCGGGTTCATCCCGCACATGGTTGAACATTCAAGATATTTCCACACTCTTGGTGCGCTTCTCGTTTATGCCATCGTTGTAGGGATCGTTTTTGCCCGCTGGCAGGGCTTGAAATTCTCGGAATGTGCCTTCTTTGGGGGAGCAGGGTTTGCAGCGCACCTTCTGGAAGATGCGCTTGTATACAACCCGTCTTCGGCTGTCTTCTGGCCCCTTTCACCACAGGAAGTGGGTATCGGCCTGCTCCCGCATTCGAGAGATTTTTTCTCCATAGCAAATACCGAAGTACTCCTCGTGGGGATGGCTCTCCTGATGGGTGCTGTTGGTACGAGCATGTTCCTCAAAAAGATGGAATGGGCAAGACTTCCCTGGCCAGGTGGGACGCCCATGGAAATCCCCTTTGTGAGTGAGATGCTGCGTTTGCCCGCGAAAGTCCCCTTCCCTGATGAAAGCGAGGAGTACGAATCCCTGCCGGAAAGATAAGGGGAGACGGGATCGCGATTCTTCCTTTTTCCCGACAGTCAGGACTCCACTCCTTCCCAGTGAATCCATTTCCTGTACAAAGCAAGCAGAGATTCCTGCTTCAGGTACTCGTTGAAATTGGCTGCCAAATATGCAGTCGCGATGAAATTGAAGATCATATCGAAGACGGAGTCGTACGGGTTGACAAAATATGTCGAACCCGACCGGATATCAAGACGGAATTCTGCATATTCCCACGCCAGTCCCAGGAGCATTACGGAAATAAATACGCATGCGACCACCGCCGCCCTGCTGAAATTTCTACCCGTCAACCCTCCAAGCACGAGAATGGATATGAATACAAGGAAGACTATCGCCATCGCAGCAACAAGATGGCAGACTTTGTCGTATACTGGATAGAGCGTGAAATAAAACAGGAAGATCCCACCTGCCATATGCATAAGAAGTGCAAGCGTCAGCAGGAATTTCATCAGCCACGGAAACCTGATGCCAATAATCCATTCGCACAGGACAGGCAACAGGGCAAGTGCAACTGCGATAAAAGCCCATCGCGCCCGGAAGATGTCGTGTCGTATGAACAACCCGGCCAACGCGACGATGAGCAGCACCATCACGGTAGCATAGTATACAGCATTGCCGGCCTTCCATTCAATAACAGCTTCAATGAGAAAGTGCGGGCGCTTCGGGTCCACCAGGATATCCTCCGTCATTTCCTGCCAAGTACAGATATCCCATGATTATTCCCGATGGTATTTGAGTCTTATATATCATGCAAATCCGATAGAAAAGAGATAAGAACCATGTAAGCGGGCCTGGGGGGATTCGAACCCCCGACATCCGGGTTAGAAGCCCGGCGCTATGTCCGAGCTAAGCCACAAGCCCAACTGACGCCAATAACATTCGCGCTCCGGTATAATTAATCTGTGTCATGCGATCAGGGAAAAATCTATTAAATTAAAAAAGAATGACTCCTGAAATCCTGCACCTGCTTTCAAACAATGACGGTTTGTGGACAATTTCAGTTTGATTATCATACAAAATTATTCAGCAATAATGTGCACTCCGGCGCTTTCCGATCCATCCGTTGAGTCAGGATCCTCTGAGCGTCTTCAGATTGGAAAAATACGCGTTACCTTGATCTCGTCTTCTGGAATGCTAACGACCGAGCCATGCACCAGAAGAAGTTTGGCAAGGTATATCTGATGATGGTTGCAAGTTCTTTTTACGGGAATGGATAACCGGGTGTAATGATGAATAAAAAGATCTGTCTTCTTGTATGTATAATTCTGGCAACAGTGTTTCTGATCCCGTCTCTGGCAGCAGCGTATGGTAATATCACCATAAGCTCCATTCCTTCCGGGGCAACAGTACTTGTCGACAGCGTAGGTACTGGTGCAATTACACCGACGATCATTGAAAGTGTCAGCAGCGGGACTCACTTTATTTTATTGCGACTGACCGGATACCAGGACTACACCCAGAGTGTTACCGTATACGATAATGCTACCAGTACGGTCTCTGCCACCTTGATCGCTGCCCCAACAACCACAGCGGAGATAACCAACGGCAGTATTAAAGTTGAATCAACTCCTTCGAATGCGGCAGTGTTTATAAACACAGAGTACCAGGGAAAGACCCCTCTGACACTCTACAATATCACTCGCGGTACCCACCGGGTTCTTGTCCAGAAGATCGGTTACCAGGACTGGTCAGAACGTATAACCGTTACATCCGGTTCGCGGACGGATGTGTATGCAACGCTCCAGGCTGAGACGACCGATACGACCATTTCGACAACAATTACGACACCAACTACCGTAAAAACAACGATCTCCAGAACAACTACCGCAAAAGTGCCAACTCCATGGCCGAGCAGCACACCGCCTCCCTCTTCTCCATTGAGTATATTTGCAATTATCGGAGCAATTGGTCTGGTGCTTATGGTGATCAGGAAATAGTATTTTTTTGACGAAACGGGCATGAACGGGAGTTCGCACCTAAACTTTGAAAATCATTAAACCATGCAATTTTAGGAGGATCCCCCGCCTCAGGGCCTCTCCGAGGCACGGCGGGGCAGTGCGGTGTTTGCAAATATACTTACTGACACTGATCCGCCGCGGGGGCGCCCCGTCGGGGGTGGCGGGGTTTATCGCAAATAATAAAGAGATATAAACATTCCAGTACGCAAATTTGTTTAATTCTATTTTCATGGGAAATTTTTAGCCTGGAAAAGATTTCACGGATAATTCCCCACGTGCCGATAGATGTCAGAGATATTCTTCTGAAAAAATCGAATTTTTCTTATTTCAGGATCAATGAGAGAGCATTTATCCTGCATGATAGCAGGATGTTTTGAACACCTCAACATAGGTAGGCTGGGTGAGCCCTTCATGGAAGACCGCTTTAACGACCGACTGCGCACAATATTTCACCTGGACGCGGGCGGACATCCGCTCCCGTTCCTCAAAGTACAGGCCATGCGCGAATTCCATCATCCGTTTCATCGAAACTGAAATTGCAAGGACTATGACACAAATACCATGATCACCCGGGTCCAGGTCCTCGAGATCTACCGAGGTCATGAAGATGTGGGAATCAGGGCCAGGTTTTATACCGGCAATACTCATGATATTGTGGGTGCTCTGCAGCTCGATCGTGCGGGGCTTTCCTGCCTTCAGGTCTTTGATCACCTCAGGCGAAATTCCGGTTAACGCAGCGCATTTCATGATCCCTCACCCGTACATCGGAAGATCTTTTTTCGGTGACTGTTCGGCTGACTGTTGCACTTCCTCGGAGATTTTCTGCATACTCTGTTCGATCTCAACTGCCTGATCAATCAGTGGCTGGACATCAAGTCCGAGATTATACATCTTGTTCAGGACCTCAATCGTTGCAGCTGAGGACCTTGGATCAGGAGCATTGATGGTCTCACCGAGAAGACCATAACCAGGGATGCCACGAATCCTGCATTCAGTGAGGATGCTGGACGCAATTCCTGATATGCTGCCGATAGGAAGGATCTGGGTATGTTCCTGGATTCTCTTAAGTGCATCAGCTGTTGTCGCGACACCGAAGACCCGCTTCTCCGGTTCATTGGTGATGATGCCGGCAATCGTCAGCACCTCTTTTGGTTTAAATGGTGCCAGCCAGTCGAGAAGGCCATTTGCAATTTCGTAGCAGATCATCGGGTGTATGGGAATATCAGCAACGATTGCAGCGACATCGTTTTTCATATAAATCCTTACAGGGTCATTGATAACACCCTTGTTCATCATTGCGAGAGGAGGGAAAAACTTGGAGGTCATCGTTCCTATCAGCTCAAATTCGAGCTGTTCGACCATATACTGGAGAGCAATGGTGCCTACAAGGCCGCTGCCCGGAAACCCCATCAGGACAGCAGTGTTATCACTCGGAAGTGGTTTTGAAAATATGGTGAGTTCTTTTTTCGGTTTGATCTCAACCATGTCATTGTGAACAGTATCAAGCCGCGTAAGAATTTTATTACAACACTCTGGAGATTCAGCCGTCATTAGATTAACATACACCCACTACTAAAAAAGTATTATGCAAGAGTATCCGATTAAAAGAGGGCTGACAAAAGATCTTGAGGCACGTATTATCAGCGAACTGAGGAACTGTTTCGGAGTTGAACCGGAGAAAACCCCGCAGGGATACCGCATCAGGGCAGGCGCACTCCTGCGGCTCGATGTCAGGGTTGGGACGGGTGGCAAATCTGTTGTCATTGATACCGAATCCGACATACATGCCAGCGATGCGGTTATTCTCGATACGAACAAAAAATTCCGGAAGTACCTTGACGTCGTTACCGGATTTTCAACAAAAGAACGGGTCAAGCGGTCTAAAAGCGTCGGGGAAGATTAATCAAGGGGGCACCCTTCTATCCCCCCAGGAAAATTCCTTTTTTGGTATCATAGAATTACTTCCGTGTATATTTCCTGGCTACCAAGAGCAAACCTGCCACTGCAGCCATGACAGCAAACGGGGAGAGGGCTGATTTTGGGGTATCAGTCGTCCCCGGCAGCGTTGTAACCTTCGTCAACGGAATGGTGACTGACCGTGTTGTTACCGGCGTCGGGATCGTCGTCGTAATGCGGGGTGTGGGAGTAAATGTTTCTTCCAGAGTCACTTCGGGACTCCCAAGGATATTGTACCCGTACAGGGCAAATTCATCTGCGACAACAACCCGTTTTCCATTCCCGTTCACCGCTACGGATCGTGGCTGGATGATACTCTGCATCCTCGTTTTTGCCAGAAGGTTACCCTTATGGTTCAGGATATACAGGTCCCCGTCAAGAGCCCCGGCAGCAATAATGGATCCATCACGGGAAACTCCCACCCCGTTTACCCATGAACCCCCCGGATATTTCCACAAAATCCTGCCCTGTTGATCAAGTACCCAGACGTTCCCGTCCTGACTTCCAAGAACGATGGTGGAGCAATCCTCAGAGCATGCCATATCGATAATTGCTTCGCGGGTTATATCCTTCATCCAGTTAAGTGTCCCGCTCCCCGTGTGAGACGAGACACGTTTTTCCCCCGAGGAGATCACCGTGGAACTATCTGCGGAGATCGCGATGAATGAATCAAGGCTTCCGGATTTGTTATCCCACCAGAAAGGGATCATGTCAGGATGGAGGTATTTCAAGCCAATCGGCGTCGTGACAACAACAAACGAACCGGAAGGGGAAACTGCAATCTGTTTTACGATATCGCTTCGGTTCAGTCCCCAGCTCTCACCATTTCCGGTCCATGAGTGAATGTCCCCCCGGTCGTCAGCAGTAATAATTA
>Ga0209592_1000169_pt1 | contig 17615 bp, 13 predicted proteins | sample PPLLak2March2015_2_FD_187251 | JGI IMG/M metagenome (GOLD analysis project Ga0209592, IMG submission 187251) | Freshwater sediment microbial communities from Prairie Pothole Lake near Jamestown, North Dakota, USA - PPLs Lake P8 Core (3) Depth... | ecosystem: Environmental > Aquatic > Freshwater... | reverse complement strand
AAAAGGATGGGCGCATAGGAGAGATATTTCAACTCCTCATAGACCCTCTTCTTATACTGCACGAGGGTTTGTGAATCTTTCTCGATAAGGTCCCATTTATTCACCACAAGAATGCATCCTTTCCCCTTCTCGTGAATGAATCCACCGATGTGGGCGTCCTGGTCGGTCACTCCCTCTTTCGAATCCAATAGAAGCAGGGCCACCTGGCACCGGTCAATGGTCCGGAGCGCTTCCATGATACTATACTTTTCCAACCTCAGACTGATCCGGCTCTTCCTTCGAATGCCTGCCGTATCAATGAGGATATATTTCTTCCCGTTTCTCTCAAATAACGTATCGATCGCATCACGGGTCGTTCCGGGTGCCTCATCGACTAACACCCTTCGATATCCAAATAAACGGTTGATCAGAGAGGATTTTCCCACATTCGGCCTTCCGATGACAGCCACCCTCGATGCCTCTCTGTTCCATTTCTCCTCGGTCCATCGGGGGAGGATTTTTACCACCTCGTCCATCAATTCATCAAGACCATACCGGTGTTCCGCCGAAATGGAATAAATCCGTTCTGTCCCTAAACCATAAAATTCATAGACCTTCTCCTCATGGTTCGGGCCGTCAATCTTATTGACGATGAAAAAGACCGTTTTATTCTGTCGTCTCAGGATATCTGCAATTTCTCTGTCTGAAGGGGTGAGACCGTCCTTACCATCCATAATGAAGAAAATCACATCTGCTTCATCTATGGCCAACTGGCATTGCTCGCGCATCTGAATGAAGATTCGATCTCTTGAAACAGGTTCAAAGCCACCTGTGTCGATCAAGGTGAAAACGCTTCCTTCCCACGCCACATCCGCATAATTTCGATCCCGGGTCACTCCAGGCTCATCCGCAACAATCGCCTTCTTTCCCCGAGCGATTCGATTGAAAACGGTTGATTTTCCCACATTGGGCCTTCCAACAATGGCAATGATAGGTTTCATAATGCTTCCCAGATAAATCCATGACTATTATAAAACAGCGCTAAGCCCGTAACAATAAAATACTTTTTCATACCATTCTTTTCTTAAATTCATATTGACTTTATCCGGCCAAATCAGTAGACTCCAATTTGATCCCCTCCAATTTCTTATACACGTAATTAAAACTCCATTCTTCCGTGCAGAATGGGAACTCGAGATACAGCTGACGCCAGTTAGAACCAAAGATGCTTCCTGAATCTATTCCTCATTACAGTGTGGGGCCTTTTTTCGGTCTTGCCGCCAATGTGGTCATGGGGCTTTTATGCCTTATTAACTTTGTCTTCAACCGACACTACCGCCCCCTGTGGAACCTCTTCCTCTTTTATTTCTTCCTGACCTTCTTCTTCCTGGGTGGAGTGATCTATGGCATTCAAAAATCTCCAAATTCTATTCTCATAGGATACAAAATTAGCCACGCGGGTTTAGCTTTGCTTCCGGCCAGCTGGGCTTGGTTCATGTTATCCTTATTAAATAAAAAACCAGGCCGCCTTTCCCGAACCATTATCGTCATAAGCCTTATCCTTGCTGCCTCAGCCCTTTTTGGAAAGGGCCCATGGTTTTTCGGACTCCCTTTGGAAATTCATCCCTTCGAGGGGGGCATCTTAAGGCCGCACTCTCCACTCCTCAGACCGGTCATCAACCTCTTCTGCTTGATGGTCTGCCTTTATTATTTCATTCTGGCAATAGCAAAATTTTGGAAATTGAAAGATCAAAAGCTTGGTTATCTCCTCCCCTTCGGCATTGGACTATTATTGTGGTTCTTGGGAGGACTGCATGATGCCCTCCTTTCCTATGGAGTTTTGGCTCTGAGCAATGAGAAGGTATTGTGGTTTGCATCACTCTGGCTTTCTATCTTCCTAACGATTGCCATCGCCCTGCATTATCGATCCTTGGAGCAAGCGGTTCGTGACGCCCGGGATGTCTTTGAGAAATTCGTCCCTCCTGCCTATCTTCGTCGCATTGCGGCAAAAGGATTGCGATCGATACGCTTGGGTGAGGCGGACCAACAGGACGTGACCATCCTCTGTTGCGATATCCGAGGATTTACCCCCTTATCCGAAAGGCTCAATCCGAGTCAGCTGATCGCCTTTGTCAACGGATTCCTTGACCGAATTACCAGGGCTGTGTCCAGACAGGGAGGAGTGATCGATAAGTTCATCGGGGATGCTGTCTTATGCATTTTTGAAGGAACCGACTCGGCCCAAAGAGCGGTTGCTTGCGGGATAGAGATGCTCGGTGAGGTTAAGACGTTCAATGCGGAGGAGGGTCGGCCAAAGGATCAAACCGTTCAGATTGGCATTGGCCTACACTCTGGACCAGTCATCCTGGGGACGATTGGTTCTTCCGAGCGGATGGACTCTACGGTCTTAGGGCTCACGGTAAATCTTGCCAAACGCCTCGAAGAGGTCACCAAAAAAATAGGTGTGGATATGATCATTTCAGAACAAGTCGCCAAGCGGTTGCCAGATAGAAACCATTACCGATTACGGGATCTGGGAGAAGCCTGGGTCAAGGGAGCGTTAACCCCTCTGACTTTATTCGAGGTATATGATCACGATCCCCCTGAAGTGCGGACTCTTAAGGACCGGATCGGATGCATTCTAACGGAGGGGGTGGGGCTGGTGAGAACAGGCCATCTTGAAGCCGCTTTGGAAAAATTTCAGGAAGCCCAGCTGGTCTCCCCTCAGGATTTACCCCTTTATCTCCTGATCAATTCACTCAGAACTGCCCTGGAACGGGGGCAGGCGATCAAAGGGGTCGCTTTGCTCGATCTCAGGTAGTTTGTTTCCCTTAATCGTAAACCAATTCGATAGACTTGCTCTTAACCTTGAATTCTCCTCTCTTCTCTAACAAGGGTGATCTGGCAATATCTCCAGGCAACATAAATCGATCTTCCCTGTTCTTCTTTAAATCTAAACCAATGGAATTGTAAATTTGAGCAACATATTGAGAACAGAATAATTTGTTCTCCCTCCTGAGGCGGTCCCTCTCACCCAAATCCCTTTTGAATAGAACCTTCCACCCTAATAAAATGGCTTTCCATGTCGCATACCTTTTACCCAATTCCTCTTGCGCAAAGATGACCATCCTGAGGCGATCTTCATCCGAAATCTCCTGCTTGGAGGTGAACCATACCACATTCCCTTTGTGTCGGAAAATATTGCGCGAAAGAGGCCTAACCATCACCCCTCTCATCGTGGCTTCCATAACCATTAACCGTTTATTCCACCAGACAGCGATCCCAGCATGGGAATAGGGAGAACGAGTAAACCAACTTACGAGTTTTGGGACCATGCTTTTTCCTTCTACCATGATCACATCCCCATTCTTAATTTGGGGACGAACTTCCTCGTATCTTGATATTTTGTTTTCCATTCCTTCTTGCTTAAATTCAGGTTGGCTTCGTTACAAAATAGCAATGACTTCTATCTCAATATCGGCATCTCTGGGAAGCCTGGCGACTTCCACCGTTGACCTGGCAGGAGGAGAAGACGGAAAGTAAGTCGCGTATACTTCATTCACTTGGCTAAAATTTCCCATATCCTTCAGAAAAATGGTGACTTTGACCACATCTCTCATTCCCAGATCTTGAGATTCCAATACCCCTTTGAGATTTTCTAACACTCTCCGCGCCTGTTCACGAATATCTCCTTTCACCAATTCTCCATTGGCAGGATCAAGGGGAATCTGTCCCGAGAGAAAGAGAAAATTCCCGGCCTGTACCGCCTGAGAATAAGGTCCAATCGCCTTGGGAGCCTTTTCCGTATGAATGACTCTTTTTTTCATGGTGCCTCCTTACAATCCTCCTGTATCCCCCTTTATAAAAGGGGGAGCTAAATTATATCCTCCCTTTAGTAAAGGGAGGTCTGGAGGGATTATACTCGAAGTTAGTCTTTCCTATCTTTCAGTTGATAATGAGATTTGTCCTATTAACTTACAGACCTCAGAGGCGTCCTTCAAAATATAGTCTGCTCCTGCCTTCTCAAACTCTTCTCTCGGCGTCCTCCCCGTCAACACTCCGACCGTTTTCATTCCTACCCTTCTGCCTGCCTGAATATCAATGGTATGATCACCAACCATCACAGTTTCTTCCCCAGCAACATGAAGTGCTTTCAGGACAGAGGTCAGCTGTTCCGGATGCGGTTTGACTTTCTTGATCAAATCTCTTGAAATGAAGACATCACAAAATTTCTCTATATCAGGAAGTACCTTGCGAACAGCCTCTTCACAGTTCCGGGTGACGATCCCGACTTTTATCCCTTTTCTCTTAAGAGAGATCAGTGCCTCCTTCACACCAGGGAGCATCCTTCCCTCTTCCGCAGCCTTCATTTCAATCCCATGGAGGATGAGATGGGCCTTTTGATAAAATTCCTCAGCAGCGGAGGAATTTCTCTTGCTCAGAATTTGAACGACCTCATCAATAATTTCTAAAAGATATCTCTCTTCAATCTTTTCTTCATTTACACCATATTTTCTCATCAGTTCGAATACCTGGTCCCTCATCTCGGAAAAATCGATATTCAGGACAGCCAGCGTCCCGTCAAAATCGAAGACAACTGCGCGAATGTTACGAAGTTGATCCTCTTTATGACGTGTTCCCATAGATTCTCAGGTTGGAATATTGGGTATTTGAAATACAAAACCCATTATTCCAGTATTCCATTCCCCCTCACCCCCGCCCTCTCCCCACGGGGGAGAGGGCGGGGGTGAGGGGCTTTTCTTAGGTCGAGATCCGTAATCCCCAGGCAATAGAGAACCCCTTTCATATGGTTTCGGGTGATCGTGCCATCGGCAACCTTCTTGAGAATTTCTTTTGCATTGAAGGCAATTCCAAGCCCTGCATTGGCCACCATGATTCGGTCATTCGAGCCATCACCCACCGCGACAGCCTCATCCCGGGTAATCCCTTCTTTGCGGCAAATCTCGTCCATGATTTGGGCCTTTCGATGAGCATCGATAATCCTTCCCTGAATTCTTCCAGTCAGCCTGCCTTTTTTTACTTCGAGTTTGTTCCCAAAGGCATAATCGAACCCCAGCCTCTTTTTCAAAATATCAGTAAAGTAACTAAAACCTCCGCTGATCAATCCCACCTTAAATCCCATCTCCTTCAAAGCTGAGATGAGCTCTTCACTCCCTTTTGTCAGCTTAAGTGTCTTGCCCAGAGGTTCTAAACTGCGGATCGTCAATCCTTTTAAAAGAGAAACTCGAGTTCGGAGGGATTGAGCATAATCAATCTTTCCTCTCATTCCCCTCTCAGTAATTGCAGCCACCTTCTCTCCCACTCCGGCCAACTTCGCCATCTCGTCGACAATCTCGCCATCCACAATCGTGGAATCCATATCAAAAACGATCACCTTTTTCCGTTTCTTGAAGGTGGACTCGGGCTGAACAATGATATCCATACCGGTTCTTCTGGCCACTTCTGAGAAGTCATCCCGGAGAAGAGATAAATCTGCATTCCGGAGATCAATCCACATCTCCATTCCTAAGAATTCACCCCTGGCGATCATCTTGATTCGTTCGATATTGCAGTGACGTTCGGCCAAAGTGGAGGAAACGGCAGCGACGACCCCTGGCCGATCCGATCCGACGATGGTGAGGACATAAGGCTTTTTTGTTTCCGCTAATCTCAACCCTTTAAACTCACGGAGGGGTGTTATCGTCATCCTCATATCCATCTTCTTAGCCAAATAGCTTAGACCCTTTTTAACTTGCCCTAAATGGAATCGAGGTCGAACAGGCTGGAGGAGTAGGACCATGGTGAATTGGGAGTGAATGACCGTCTGTTCAATATCAACGATGTTCAATCCTTTTCTAAAGAGAAACTGGGTCACTTCTGAGACAAGCCCTACCTGGTCTTCTCCGATCACCGACACGACAAGGAGGTCTTCCTTTTTCGAAAGAGGTTGGATTAACATGATTGTAAATCTCCGATCCAATCTTAAATATCCTAAAAATGAGTGGCCGTCAACGATTTTACCCATCTATTCTTATCCAAATAACCTTGAATGGAAGAACGAGATTTGGTATGAAATGAAGAGCGGGAGGATAAACAAGATGGTATCATTAAAAGAGAGGATCCGGGTCGCCTCAGGCGAGGGAACGGCTGATCTCCTCATCAAGAACGGAAGAGTGGTGAATGTCTTCTCGGGTCAGATTGAGCGAAAAGACGTGACCATTTTTGACGGGAGGATTGTGGGCTTTGGAGATTATCCAGCGGAAAAAATAGTCGATGTCAAGGGAGACTTTCTCTGCCCGGGATTGATTGATGGTCATGTCCATATTGAATCGAGCATGGTGACAATTCCTGAATTTGCTCGAGCCGTCCTCCCCAATGGAACAACGAGCGTCGTTATCGACCCCCACGAAATTGCCAATGTCATGGGTTTAAGAGGCATCCGTTTCATGGCGGAATCTGCAAGAGGCATTCCTCTCAATGTCTTTATTATGGCTCCCTCCTGCGTCCCCGCAACCAATATGGAAACCTCCGGAGCTGTTTTGCGAGCCACTGAGATCAAATCCCTTCTCAAAGAACCCTGGGTTATTGGGCTGGCAGAGATGATGAACTTTCCGGGGGTAATCTACAGAGACCCGGAGGTTCTCAAAAAGATCGAACAGGCAAAGGGGAAACGAATCGATGGCCATGCCCCTCTGCTTTCAGGGAACGCATTGAACGCCTATCTCACTGCAGGAATTCGATCCGATCATGAGTGTACGACTCTGAAAGAAGCAAAAGAGAAATTGGCGAACGGCATGTGGATCATGATCCGGGAAGGAAGCACAGCGAGAAATCTAAACGACCTCCTCCCTTTGGTCACCCCGAAGAACTCAAGGCGTCTTCTCTTTGTCACGGATGATCGCCATCCCAAAGAATTACTTGAGGAGGGTCACATTAATTCAATCGTCAGAAAGGCGATCAAGTGGGGAACCGATCCCATTCTGGCCATTCAGATGGCCACCCTTAATCCTGCGGAATACTTCAGACTTGATGAGCTTGGTGCGATTGCACCCGGTTACCGGGCCGACATTATCACCTTCGATCACCTTGGAAGATTTCAAATCAAGAAGGTTTTCAAAGATGGAGTATTGGTGGCGGAAGATGGGAAGATGGTTTCCCGACCTATCGGCGTTTCGTCCTTTTTGAAAAAGGGGGTTCAGAGTTCAGTTCGAATTAAGGATATTAAGAGCGACGTATTCATGATTCGAAGTCATCAACCTCTGGCTAGAGTCATCCAGCTGATTCCTGATCAAATTGTCACCAAAAAAGTGATGAAGAAGATCGTTTTGAAGGATGGCGTAGCCCTTCCTAACATGAAAGAAGATATTCTCAAGATCGCGGTCATGGAACGTCACCGGGCGACAGGAAATGTTGGCATTGGCTTTGTTCAGGGGTTTGGTCTAAAAAGAGGGGCGATCGGCTCATCAGTGGCTCACGATTCTCACAATCTTGTCATCGTTGGAACAGCAGATGAGGATATGATAAAAGCAGCGATGGCGATTAAAAAAATGGGGGGAGGATTAGCAGTAGTTTCAGAGGGAAAGATTCTGGCTTCCCTTCCATTACCTATCGCAGGTTTGATGACCGATGCACCTGTCTCCCAGGTCAATGATCAGTCAGAAGTTCTTCTTCAGGCAGCAAGGTCACTCGGTTGCAAGTTGCCTGACCCCTTTATGACCCTTTCTTTTATCTCTCTGCCCGTCATCCCGGAGCTGAAGATTACAGATAAAGGCTTGGTGGATGTAAACAAATTTAAAATTGTGCCTGTGTTTGGAGAACAATGAAGACACACCCCCACCCTCACCCTCCCCCCTCGAGGGGGAGGGGTGGGAGGGGGGGAATGGAGTAGGAGATGAATTGGGACAAACTTTTAGAAGAAGCGACTCGTTATCTTCAGGAATACATTCGAATCCAAACGGTCAACCCACCGGGGAATGAGATTGAAGGGGCAAACTTCTTTAAGAAGATATTTGAGAAAGAGTCTATCCCCTACCAGATCTTTGAGCCCTCTCCGGGTCGGGGTAGCATCCTCGCCACCTTAAAGGGAAGTGGAAAGAAGAAATCTGTCCTCCTTCTCAGCCATATCGATGTTGTCCCGGCTGAAAAGGGGCGCTGGGAGGTCGATCCTTTCGCAGGGGTCATTAAAGATGGGTACCTCTATGGCCGTGGGACCCTTGATGACAAGTTTATGGGAATCATTGAGATGATGGCCGTCCTGATTCTGAAGCGCGAGCGGATTCCTTTAAAGAGAGATATCCTCTTTTTTGCAACAGCCGATGAGGAGATGGGTGGAGGCTTGGGAGTCAAGTGGGGAATGGAAAATATCCCTGCTCTGGAAAAGTCGGAATTCGCTCTTAATGAAGGGGGTTTTGTCCTGATCAACGAGGCTGGCGTAGCCGAACGATATGAAATGTCAAATGGCCAGAAAGTTATTTTCCAACTCCAGTTAAAGACCGAGGGAACTTCGGGTCACGCTTCTATGCCCACTCCTGATAATCCCAATGTGAAACTCCTCCGTGCCCTTGGAGAGGTCACGAAATGGGAGACCCCTTTCAAAATTCTTCCGACGGTGAAGGAGTATTTTTCAAAGATCGCTCCCAAACAGTCGCCTGAGGATAGACCCTTTTATGAGGATATTGAAAAAGCTCTCGACAATCCCACTTTTGCCAAGAAGTTAACATCCAATCCCATCTATAATGCCATGGTGAGGGATACGGTCGTCCTCACTGTTCTTCAAGGCGGAAGCAAAGCCAATGTCATTCCGTCTGAATCTTCGGCAACCTTTGACTGCCGTCTCATCCCTGGAACATCCAAAGAAGATTTTTTAAAAGAAATCAAAGGGAGATTGGGAGAGGGAGTTGAGATCAAGGCGCTAGCCGAAAGCCAATCTATTCTGCCTTCTCCGCTGGATACCGATCTTTACAAAGCTATCCAGAAATTTGCTGCTGAGAATGATCCTGATTGTCCGGTCGTTCCCCTACTTCTTCCCGGAGCCACCGATAGCCGCTTTCTGAGAGACAAAGGGATTATTGCTTACGATTTCTGTCCTTTCAGATTGACCGAAAAGGATCTCCTAAAAGTACACGGAAATAATGAGAGGGTGGCTCTGGAAAATTTGAGATTTGGAATGAAGATGATGGTGGAAATTATGAAAGAGATTGCTACATGACTTTTGGCCTGAGGTTAGAGGTTAGAGGCGAATTACTTCCGAAACAATGTAAACAATAACGTCAGGACGATGCTGATGATAATGGAGGTGGTAATCGGGAAGTAGAAAATGAACTTCTCTTTCCTGATGATGATGTCACCCGGGAGTTTGCCGATCCACGGGATCTTCTCACCAATTAAAAGAAGGACGCCGATGGCAATGATAAAAACGCCAAGGAAAATGAGCATTTTTCCCAGAGCACCGAAACCGAACATATAACTCGCCTCTAGATTAAATCCAAATGCCAAATTTCAAATGTCAAATGAATGACAAATGACTAAATGTCGAAATTTTTCTTCATCTTTGATAAAAGGATTGCGGAAAAGATGAGTGTCAATTCTTGAGCCTCTTGCCACAACCGGCGGCATTCCATCTTCTTTTGTGGATTTGCCTTACTAATCATCCTCAGCCAGTGCTTCGTTTCCTTGGCTTCTTTTTTGCAAATTGCGATCTTATGCCTAAAGTCTTTCTTGGATTTTGCTCCGTCCGCTTCCATATAATTCGCGCCGATACTTGTACCGGCATCTACTAATTGGCCAATGAGCGGTCGATTAATTTCATTTCTCTCAAGAGTCTTTGCAAATTCAATGATAGCTTCACCGAATCTACCGGTCCTTTCTTCTAAGTCAAATACTTTTCCGTTTGGATTTTGGATTTCATTTCAACTTTGAACTTTATTTGACATTTGAACTTTTTCATTTGACATTTTGTTTGATTTCGCAAATCTTTCTTTTTCACTATAGACACACCCACAGTATTGCTGGCGGTAGAGTCCCATTGCCCTTGAAACTTCCACTCCCCTCTTCCAACCCTGCCGGAAATCTTCATAATAGAAAGGGATCCCAACTTCCTTGGCAATGCGCTCCCCTGTTTCCTTAATCAATTGATGTTTCTGATGGGTGCTCTGAAGAAGGGTCGTTGAAAATTGGTTGAAACCTCTCTGCTTTGCCTCCCGGGCTGTGGCTTCGAGCCGGACCGAATAGCAATATCGGCATCTCTCCTCAGGTCTCTGCGAGACATTTCTCAAAAATTCCTCAAGAAGATACTCATCCCGATAAACCACTTCCAACCCGGTCTTTTCCGAGTACTGTTTCAATGCCTCCAGCCTCTTTTGATATTCCTGGTAGGGGTGGATATTAGGGTTGAAAAAGTACCCTACCACCTCATGCCCTTTTTCTCTTATTTGTTCAAAAGGATAGATGCCGCAGTTGGCACAACAGATATGAAGGAGGATCTTCATTTAGCTGGCAGCGAGTTTCTTTTTATCCGATTCTGTTCTCCGCGGGATTTTTAATTCTTTTTCAACCTGCAAGATTCTTTCCGTGGTCTTAAAAACGGTATCCGGGTTGAGGGACATGCTGTCGATGCCACACCGGACTAAAAACTCAGCAAACTCCGGATAATCGCTTGGAGCCTGTCCACAGATGCCGATCTTTTTACCATTCTTCTTTGCACTTTCAATAACCCATTGAACCATCCGTTTTACAGAGGGATCCCTTTCGTCAAAAACATGGGAGACCTTCTCTGAGTCCCGGTCCAGGCCCAATACCAATTGGGTCAGGTCATTGGAGCCGATGGAGAACCCGTCAAAAACCTCGCTGAATTCATCTGCCATGATCACATTGCTGGGGACTTCGCACATCATATAGATTTCGAGGTCATTCTGCCCTTGGACCAGACCATATTTTCTCATCTGGGCGACAACTAACCTGCCCTCCTCCACCGTTCGGACAAAGGGAATCATCAATTTTACATTGGTCAGTCCCATCTCATCCCGGACCTTCTTCATGGCGAGGCATTCCAGTCCAAACCCTTCCTGGTAGGATTCATCATAATAACGGCACGCCCCTCGAAATCCAATCATTGGGTTGTCTTCCACAGGCTCAAACTCACTTCCTCCGATGAGATTGGCATACTCGTTGCTCTTGAAATCGCTCATTCGGACAATCACATCTTTAGGGTAGAAGGCTGCAGCAATCTTCGCTACTCCCTGGGCCAGCCGATCAATAAAGAAAAGCCTCTTGTCTTCATAACCAGCGGTTAACTGTTCAATCTCCTTCTTGGTGTGCTCATCATGCAAATCGTCAAACTGGACGAGTGCCATCGGGTGGATCCGAACAGAATTATTAATAATAAATTCGAGCCTGGCCAGACCTACTCCATCATTAGGAATGAAGGAGAGATGGAAGGCGTTATCCGGATTCCCTACATTCATCATGATCTTCGTCTGAGGCCTTTCCAGGTGCTCCATATCGAAGCGCTTCACTTCAAAGTCGAGGATCCCTTCGTAAACCAGACCGGTCTCCCCTTCTGCGCAACAGACCGTGGCACTCCGGCAATCTCTTAGAATCTCACTTCCGTTTCCCGTCCCGACCACACAGGGAATACCCAATTCACGACTGATGATGGCCGCATGGCAAGTCCTGCCCCCACGGTCTGTGACGATCCCAGAGGCTTTCTTCATGACAGGCTCCCAATCGGGGTCCGTCATCTGGGTTACTAATATTTCACCCTTCTTAAATTTCTCAATCTCTCTTGCGCTGGAGAGGACATTGACAGGCCCTGCCCCAATCTTTTCCCCCACGCTCCTCCCCTGAACCAGAACCTTTCCTCTCTCTTTCAAAGCATAGGTCTCTAAAACATTCTTTTCTCGTTGGGATTTTACCGTTTCCGGTCTTGCCTGAAGGATGAAGAGTTGTCCGGTGATCCCGTCCTTTGCCCATTCAATATCCATGGGCATCTCGGTACCCGCTTTTTTCGAATAGTGCTCTTCGATCTTCACTCCCCACTGGGCCAGTTGGATGATCTCCTCATCACTCAGAATGAATTGCGATCTCTCCTGTGCAGAGACCGGAATATTTTTGGTTGAACCCTCCCCTTCCACCATATAAATCATCTTAATCTCTTTGGTTCCGAGGGTTTTCTGAATGATGGGTTTATAATTCTTCTGAAGGCACGGTTTGAAGACATAAAATTCGTCAGGGTTGATCACTCCCTGGACGATATTCTCTCCCAATCCATAGGAGCCCGTGATATAGACGACATGGGGAAAACCTGATTCCGTATCGATCGTAAACATCACCCCGGAAGAGGCTTTATCCGATCTGACCATCTTCTGGACGCCGATGGAGAGAGCCACCTGAAAATGATCAAACCCTTTATGGACCCTGTAGGAGATGGCCCGGTTCGTGAAGAGAGAGGCAAAGCATCGTTTGCAGGCTTGAATCAGGGCATATTCCCCCCGGATGTTGAGGTAAGTCTCCTGTTGGCCAGCGAAACTTGCCGTAGGCAGGTCTTCCGCCGTTGCACTACTTCGGACGGCCACATCGGTATCGTCTCCGTACTCTTTGCATAATTTTCGATAGGCCTTGACGATCTCCTCAACGATTCCCCTTGGAAATTCAAGACTATAGAGCAGTCTTCGGACTCGACTTCCCCTCTCTGAAAGGTTCTCCACATCTTCCACATCCAGTCCAGAAAGGATGTCCCGAATGTTCTTTCTCACATCGGGCTTGCCTCTTGTGTCATGCCAATCATGAACAATTGCCTCCTCCAGGAAAGAATGATAAGCATTAACAGTCACAGCAAATCCATTGGGAACGTTCACACCCGACTTCGTCAGCTCCCTGCGCATCTCCCCCAAAGAAGCATTTTTACCCCCCACAAGTGGAAGATCACCAAGTCCGACTTCATCAAACCAAAGAATATAGGGTTCATTTCCCATAATAGCCTCCCTGGAATTTTCTTGTTTAATAATCTAAATCTATCTGAAGCCCTGTGTGTTGTCAACCCCGTTAGATAAGATTCTAGAATAATCTAAATCACCTTTTGGCCGGACCGTGCCCCTTGGTAGCGGCCATGGCAGGTCATCAGCGATGAAAATGAAAATCAGACGATGAAAATCAATTATCCCCCTCTCCCGCTGGCGGGAGAGGGTTGGGGTGAGGGTGGATTATGAATAACCCCCTCACCTTCATCCTCTCCCCTTGGGGAGAGGAGATTAGGAGGTGTGCTGTTTTAGAATTTGGTTGACACCCCGTGGATGAGTTGAATGGATTTCTTTTTGTTCTGTGTAATCAAATCAAAATCCCTGCCTGCCCTGTACCATGCTAGGTTCAGGGCCTGCCCCGCCCTCGGTCGGGACCGGGGCCGGTAGGCTGGGGTGTAATCAGAGAGCTCTGACAATTTTTTCAGGGCTCTCCAAAAAAGGAGATTGATTTCTAAACCAATTAAAATTATTATAGATTGATGATTATATACAAAAAGGATGCCCTATGAAGAATCCAAAATATGTTTACCTCTTTGAAGAGGCCGATGGGTCTAATAAGAAACTCCTGGGAGGAAAAGGGGCTGGCCTGGCTGAAATGACGCGTATGGGCCTCCCTGTCCCCCCTGGGTTTATCGTCACCACTGAGGCTTGTATCCAATACTACGAAAACAAGAAGAAACTTCCCAAAGGCCTGATGGAAGAGGTAAAGACAAACCTGAAGAAGGTTGAAGAGAAAACAGGAAAGATATTTGGAAACACTCACAATCCCCTTTTCTTTTCTGTCCGCTCAGGGGCCGCCCTCTCAATGCCCGGGATGATGGATACCATTCTCAATCTCGGGCTGAATAACGAGACCATTGAAGGGTTGATCCAGATCACCTCCGATGGACGGTTTGCCTACGATGCCTATCGCCGGTTTATTCAGCTCTTCGGGAAAATTGCCCTGGGTGTAGATGAAGAAGAGTTCGATCAAATCCTCAAGAGAACAAAAGAAAAGGCAGGAGCCGTTGACGATACCGATCTCGATGCAGATCGCCTGAAGGATGTCTGTAAGAAGTATTTGGCCCTCATCAAAAAGAAACCGGGGTCCTCTTTTCCAAAAGATCCCATGGTTCAACTGGAACTTGCCATTGAGGCCGTCTTCAGATCCTGGATGGGGAAGAGAGCTGTGGACTACCGGCGGGAGTTCAAGATCACCCCTGAAATGGCCAACGGGACAGCCGTCAACATTTGCACCATGGTCTTTGGAAACATGGGTTTCGATTCTGCTACGGGCGTGGCCTTCACACGAGACCCCGGGACAGGAGAGAATGTCCTCTATGGGGAATATCTGGTCAATGCCCAAGGGGAAGATGTAGTGGCCGGGATCCGGACCCCCAAACCGATTCAGGAGATGAAGAAAGAGATGCCAAAAATCTACCGGGAATTGGAGCGGGTGAGAAAAATTTTGGAAGAGCATTTTCGCGAGGTCCAGGATCTCGAATTCACGGTGGAAAAGGGAAACCTCTACATCCTCCAGACGCGAAATGGAAAGATGAATGCCCAAGCCATTGTCCAGACTTCTAAAGAGATGGTGGCTGAGAAACTTATTTCCAAAGAAAAGGCCATCCTGAGATTGAAGCCCCAGGAATTGGAACAACTCCTCCATAAACGGATCGATCCAAATTTCAAGGGGAAATCGATTGCCAGTGGCCTTGCTGCCTCTCCAGGAGCTGCTTCCGGAAAGGCGGTTTTCGATGCGGATGAGGCAGAGAGGCTGGGAAAACTCGGCCAAAAGGTCATCTTGGTTCGTGAGGAAACGAAACCAGAAGATATCCATGGCTTCTTTGCTGCCCAGGGGATTTTGACAAGCCGCGGGGGAAAGACCTCCCATGCCGCTGTGGTGGCGAGAGGAATGGGAAAACCCTGTGTCTCAGGATGTGAAGCACTCCATATCGATCCAAAAACCAGGGAGGTCTCCATTGGAAATGTTCACATCAAAGAAGGGGATTTTGTCACGATCGATGGTTCAAGAGGTGAGGTTTTCCAAGGAGAGGTTCCCACCGTTGATCCGGAAATTAGCGATCATCTCCTCACCCTCTTGAAGTGGGCGGACGAAATAAGAACCATGGGCGTTCGGGCCAATGCGGATACGCCGGAAGATGCAACGAAAGCAAGAGAGTTGGGGGCAGAGGGAATCGGTCTCTGTCGAACCGAAAGGATGTTCAATGCCGTGGACCGACTTCCGCTTGTCAGGGAAATGATATTGGCCGGATCGAAAGAAAGGCGAGCAGAGGCCATCGGTAAACTTCTCCCTTTGCAGAAGGCCGACTTCAAGAAGATCTTCAAGGCCATGGAGGGGTTGCCTGTCACCATTCGCCTCCTAGACCCTCCGCTCCACGAATTTTTGCCATCCGCTGAAGAATTGGCTTCTGAACTCAGGAATCTGAAGGAGGTGGAGACGGCCCTTTCCTCGATCGAGAATATCTCTGAAGCCATGAAGTTTCTTGATCCCGAATTTCGAGAATCCCTCAAACTCCTCGATCATATGGTTTCTGATATTGTAGAGATCAGAGAGAAGAAGCTGGACAAGAAACTGATCCGCAAACAGCAGGAGACCCTCCGTAAGGTAAAGGAGATGATGGAGGTCAACCCCATGCTCGGCCATCGCGGGGTAAGATTGGGCATCACCTATCCCGAGATCTACCGGATGCAGATCCAGGCCGTTCTGGAAGCCGCCGCCGAGCTGATGAAGGAAGGGGTTGAGATTCAACCTGAAATCATGGTCCCGCAGGTCTGCACGGCTCAGGAGTTGAAATGGGTTTATCAACTGGTTAAGAAGGTGCAAAAAGAAGTTGAGACTCAGTATAAAATTCAGATCCCCTTTAAATTCGGAACGATGATTGAAGTGGTCCGGGCGTGCATGAGGGCGGGGAGATTAGCGGAGGGGGCAGACTTCTTCTCCTTCGGAACCAATGACCTCACTCAGGCCACCTTCTCCTTTTCAAGGGAGGATGCGGAAAATAAATTCCTCCCTCTTTACAATGAGCGAAAGATCCTCCAAGATAATCCCTTCGACGTATTAGATGTCAAAGGTGTAGGGAGGTTGATGATGATCACCATTGAATGGGGGAGAAAGACGAAGCCCGATCTGAAGATTGGAATCTGTGGTGAACATGGAGGTCATCCGGACTCCGTCGAATTCTGCCACGGCATTGGGATCTCTTATGTGAGCTGTTCCACGTTCAGACTTCCCATTGCCCGTCTCGCAGCGGCCCATGCCAAACTCAAGGAGAAGGATAAGAAGCCTGCAGAGGGATACGACCCGGACGCTCATTACAGTGTTTTCTTCTGAGCAAATACAAACGCCCCCCTCAGCCTCCCCTCTCCCCGCTGGGGAGAGGGATGGGGTGAGGGGTGATTCCTTTTTCCGCTCTGAACCTTTCGAGTTACGAGATCATCCCTTTGTTAGCATCCCTCTGTTTCTCACTGATCGTCGTAAAGATCATTGACATATCCATTTGAAGGATGCTATCATTTTGATATCAAGGAGGTAACCGAACGATGGCAAATGTCCTCTTAAGAGATATCCCCGAGGAAGTGTTGAACAGGCTCAAGGACATGGCCAAGGCCCACAACAGGTCCCTGCAACAGGAACTCCGAGTAGCTTTAGAGAATACGGCTGGCCAAACCATACCCAATGTCTTTCAAAAAGCCTCGGAACTTCGGAAACAACTTCGCAAAAAAGCCATACGCTTCACCGATAGCGCGAAACTGCTCCGGGAGGACAGGCTTCGGTGAATCTGATCATTGATGCGAGTGTTCTTATAAAATTCTTTGTGCCCGAAGTCTTATCCACCAAAGCCGAACAATTGCTGGCGAGGGTGGAAGAAGGCAGAGTGACATTGTTCGCACCCGATTTAATCTATGCCGAGGCAGGAAACACCCTTTGGAAAAAGCGCCGTTTGAAAGAATTGACCCAATCTGAGGTTGGAAAGATAACAGATCTTATTATTTCAATTCCTCTGAAGGTTGAATCCTCAAAAACCCTATTCCCTTTGGCCATCGATATCGCTATCGCCTATGAGGTCACGGTCTATGACGCTCTCTATTTGAGCATGGCAAAGGTATATGAAACGCAAATGATGACCGCGGATAGAAAGCTTTTCGACCTAACCTCTAAGACCAATTTGAAAAGAAGCGTGATTTGGTTGGGGAGTTACGGATAACACTTTCCCACAATTCTCAGTAGCTGCCCTTGTGAAATTACTCCTCTGTCTTCTTCTAAGGATGATAACCGAGATCTCCTTTACTCATGATGCTCCAAATCCCCCTTTCACCTACTAACCTGGAGTGATAAGTTAATCTTGCAGTTGATGATTACCGAAAGAAACAAACAAAAAAGGCAGAGCCAAATGACCCTGCCTTTGTTCTTCATTGTGTTAATGGCGACTTTTTTAACTTTTTTTCATCCTACTTTCTATCCTGTTTTTCTACCTCCCCTCTTTCAGGTTTTCCCTGAGGCTGAGAGTGTTGTGGTTGTTGAACCTGAGGTCTTTGCTCTTGTCTTTGCGGTTGCTGAACTTTCTCCTGAGGTTGTTGTTTTGGCTGCTGAACCTGAGGTTGTTTCTGTTGCTGAGT
>Ga0209592_1000167_pt1 | contig 17631 bp, 15 predicted proteins | sample PPLLak2March2015_2_FD_187251 | JGI IMG/M metagenome (GOLD analysis project Ga0209592, IMG submission 187251) | Freshwater sediment microbial communities from Prairie Pothole Lake near Jamestown, North Dakota, USA - PPLs Lake P8 Core (3) Depth... | ecosystem: Environmental > Aquatic > Freshwater... | reverse complement strand
ATGTTAGCCGAGTACGATATCATGGTCTCGCACTGTGATTATTGGGGGATCCCCAAATCGATCATTGAGGCCTCGCTTGTCGGGCTTCCAATTATTATCAATCAGCATCCTCTGGAACCCATTCCTGAGTACAAAGGGGACTGGTTGATGCTCTGCAAGAACACCTCGGATGGCTATACTGAAGCCATCAAACAAATGATAGGTGACTCTGAGCTGAGGGAGAACATGGGTAAGGCCGCAAAGATCTATGCTCAAAACAATTGGTTGCCGGAAGAGATGGAAGAGGAAGTGGTATCGATTTACAGGGGGCTAATGAAATCCTAAGGGATGCGACAAGGTGTTCGATTCTTCAGGGGGGGAGCATAGACCAGCATGAATATAACAGATCGATTCCTTTTTGGGTTTCGTCATCCTTTCTGGACAGGATGGTATATTGCATCAAAATTAAACCCCTATTTGCTCTACGGACGGTATGGAAAATTGGCGAGGAAACAAGGCTTAGATAGACCCTATTTTATTTTATCTTTTGATTGTGACACAGAGAAGGACGCCGCCGTGGTAGAAGAAGTTCACAATCGATTAGTGGGAGTTGGAATTCATCCCGTGTATGCCGTGCCTGGGGAATTGATGGAGAAATATGCGAATGTTTTTAAGCGCATCGCTTCCAGCGGGTCGGAATTCATGAACCACGGATATAAGATTCATACCTATTATGATGACACGATTAGTGATTATCAGAGCTGTTTCTTTTATGACCGAATCTCGGAAGACAATATTATAGAGGATATAACGAAAGGTCATGACACCCATTTACATGTTTTAGGGAAAGCCCCGAATAGTTTTCGTGTGCCTCACTTTGGAACGTTTCAAAGACGGCGCCAGCTCAAATTTCTTCATCACTGCCTTTCGCGATTGGGATATCAGTTTTCTTCTTCGACGGAACCTCTGTATGCTTTCCGGTATGGTCCATTAAAAGACGTGGGAATTAGATTGAGGGAGGTTCCGGTGTCAGGTTGCTTTGATGATCCGCTCATTATTTTGGACTCTTGGGGATTTATGATAAGAAAATTTGGCAATCGAAATGAAGAACTGTACAAAGAGCAGATGAAAAAAATGGTATTGTGGTTCACTGAGAGAAAATTACCAGGATTGCTCAATTTTTATGCCGATCCAAGTCATGTGATTAATTCGAATTCTTTTTTTGAGGCCATCCTTTTCGCAAAGAAGCACGTCCCATTTTTGAATTCTTATGACAGATTGGATGGGGTAATTCGAAGTCGTTCTGCCCCGTTGAATAATTGAGAGGGAAATATACTTATGCGAAATCATTCTTCAGAGATAAGCGGTCAACGGGTCCTGATTACAGGAGGAGCTGGGGCCATAGGGAGTAAATTGTCGAAGCAGCTTGCCCCTAAGAATCAAATCCTTGTAATCGATAACTATTCATCGGGTCATCCGTCCAATTTGGAAGGGATTCCTCATGCGCAAATCATCGATGGCGATATTCGTGATGAGAGTTTATTATCCAATATTTTTGCGAAACATCGGCCGGAGGTTGTATTTCATTTTGCGGCATTATTTGCCAATCAAAATTCGGTGGATCACCCCTTGGAAGATTTAGATGTGAATGCTAAGGGGACCCTCTTGCTGCTCGAACAGGCACGCAAGAACAAGGTGAACCGGTTTATTTACGTATCCTCATCATGTGTATATGGTGCTAAGAACGAGCCCTTAAAAGAATCGGACGTATCGGACCAACTGGATACCCCCTATGCTATCACAAAGCTTGCCGGAGAATATTACTGCCACTATTTTCAGCGGTCTTTTGGGTTGCCGATAGTCCTCCTGCGTTACTTTAATGCCTATGGAGAAGGGGAATATCCTGGAAGATACCGGAATGTGATCCCAAACTTCTTTGAAAAGGCCCTGAAAAAGGAATTTTTAACGATTACTGGAACAGGGGAGGAAAGCAGAGATTTTACCTATAACGGCGATATCATCCAGGGAACGATCCTAGCCACGCTTAGCACAGACGCGATCGGAAAAGTATTCAATCTCGGTTCAGGAAAGGCGACGCGTATTTTAGATGTGGCTGTTGAGATCAACCGACTATGTGACAATGCAAACGGAATACAGTTTACTGATCGGCGTCCCTGGGACCATGTCTCGCATAGGTTGGCCGATATTACATTGGCCCGCGAAGTGTTGAAGTACGAACCAACCATTTCGCTTAGTGAGGGATTAAAAAAGACCTATCAATGGTTTTTGTCCTTGGAGGTTAGTGGACAATAGTTATGCCTCAAATCTCAATGTTGGCCATTGCCTATCCCTTTCCGCCTTTGGCCAACAGCAATTCAATTATCAATGCCCGCATACTTCGACACTTCGAGACGAGCACCGTTGTCTTCAGCGCTGATGAGGGAGGGATCAGGCAGGATATAACCATCGAACCAGGGTGTGAAGAATCGTTGATAGCCTGCATCAAGGTGCCTTTTCATCCAGGTCCATTGAGGAGACTGATATGGAAAGGGGCACATTTTTCTCGCATACCGCTGTTAGGGAAAAATCCTGATAATTATCGCGGGTGGATAAAACCCTGTCTTAAACGGGTTCTCGACTGGCTCGATCAAAGTGCCTTCACTCCTGATGTGCTGGCCACCTTCGGTCATCCTATGAGCGACCATCTCATCGGTCTAGAGATCGGACGCCGTTTGAAAATCCCTTGGATCGCTTTTTTTAGCGACCCTTGGGTAGATAATCCCTATAACAAATATGATCCTCTCAGTGCCTGGGTAAATCGCCGAAAGGAGAAGGAGGTGATGGCAGAAGCTGATAGGGTGATCTTTACTTCTCAAGAGACGCTGGACCTGGTTATGTCAAAGTATCCAGCAAGCTGGCGGTCGAGAGCTCACTTTGTTCCCCAAAGCTTCGATCCAAGAGCTTACCCGGAGGCCTGCCCTCTATCGAATAAAGGACTCAGAATCATTCGGCATGTTGGAAATTTTTATGGAATTCGGACACCAGCCCCTTTAGTGGAAGGTCTCAAGAGATTGATTTCAACTCACCCGGAACTTCTTTCCAAGATACGTTTTGAGTTAGTGGGCAGATGTTCTTCGTTTATGCAACACCGATCAAATATCCACTCTTTACCATCGGATCTAATTTCCCTAAAATTACCGGTAGATTACCAGGAAAGTTTGAGACTGATGGTTACTGCAGATGCTTTACTTCTTATTGATGCTCCGTCAGAATTTAACGTCTTTTTCCCATCGAAACTGGCAGATTATATTGGTGCGGGCCGTCCCATTCTTGGCATCACTCCGCCCGGGACCTCAGCCAAGATCATCCTTCAATCGGGTGGGTGGGTTGCCGATCCGAGATGCTCTGAGGAAGTAGAAGCTATGCTAGTCAAGTACCTTTCAACCCCAACTTTTTCAAATCCTTGGGGAGAGCCTTCTGTAAGGAAAGCATTCGAGATAGGGAACGTTGCAGAGAGGATAAATAAGATCATCAGAGAAACAGTATAGAATGGGAGGAGCGATTATGGGCAAGGGGACCTTCATTCATACAAGACCAGAACGGTGTTGATCTGTTCTGTCCACAACGGACGGATGGGTCGAGCGTATTTCGGAAAGGAACCCCAAGAAGGCCCCCCTCAGCCTCCCCTCTCCCCGCTGGGGAGAGGGATGGAAGGGGGGATTCCGCGGACTGTAATAGGATTTAATGCGTTTGTATTAATTGAATTAGGAAATAATGGAAGAACTTTAGTAGAGAAAAGGTTCAGTTGGGAAGAAACAGCAAGAAGGGTAGAAAGCGTACTGAGGGGAGCATTAGGAGTAAATTCCAAGAATTAATTTATTGTAATGTATAAGACCTTGAAATGTTAGCGAAACTCGTTTTGTTAACAGGCGCATCTGGGTTCATTGGGACTCGTTTACAGCGCTTGCTGTTGAATTCTGGATACCATGTTAGAATTTTGACCCGCAAACCAGATTGGAAACTCTCTTCGGTAGATTGTTTCGTTGCCGACTTGGCAGATGCGTTGGCATGCCGTCGTGCAATGGAGAATGTAAATATAGTAATTCATGCTGCGGGTGAGAAGCGAGACGTGACTCGGTTCTCGATAGTAAATGTACAGGGAACAGAAAACTTGTTAGCTGCTGCGGTTTGTGAGGGAGTTGAGCGCTTTGTACATATCAGTAGTGTCGGAGTAACTGGGGCAAACCCCCTAAACCCAAAAGTGTTTAGCGAAGAGGTCCCTTGTAAGCCCCGCAATGAATACGAGCGAAGTAAATGGGGGGCTGAAAAGCTTGTACAGCATGCTGGAATGAAAGGTTTGCCGATAGCTATCCTACGCCCAGCAACTGTTTTTGGAGATGGCGATCCAGAGCATGGTCTCCTGAGGTTAATCCGGAGCGTAAAAAATGGCTGGTTCGCTTACCTTGGAGGACGCCATGCGATTTGCAACTATGTCTTTGTAGATGATGTTGCCGTCGCCTGCATAACCCTGGTAGAGCACCCTGCCGCAGTCGGACATACTTACAATCTGTCCGATGACTGTACGTTAGGTGAATTTGTTGACGGATTGGCTGACGAGTTAGGGGTGGCAAGGCCCAGGTTTCAGTTACCAGGTTCTGTGTCCATCGTGATGAGAGCAGGACTTTGGACTCTGCGAGGCTTTCCCAGTTTTTCCAAATTTTCTGTTATTTCTCGATTGATCTCTTTAAACAACCAGGCAAGATTTACTACAACTCGACTGGCCGATGAGTTGGGGTTCAGGTGCCCTGTTGGTTGGCGCGAGGGACTTTCTCGAGTTGTCCGATGGTACAGATCTCAGGGAATGCTATGAAGATTTGTTACTTAGCAAATGCACAGAGCATCCATACTCAGCGTTGGGCCAAGCATTTTACTACCCGAGGCTACGATGTCGCTGTCGTCTCTTTCCAATTTGGCGAGATTGAAGGGGTCAGGACAATTTGTCTTTCGTCCGCTGTCTCGGTGTCGCTCTTCAATATCGTCCGGTTGCTTCCCAAAATGCGTCGTATTATCCGGGAAATCAACCCTGATATCCTGCATGCCCACTATGCAACCAGCTATGGTCTGGCTGGAGCCCTTGCTGGCAGACCCCCCCTGATTATTACAGCATGGGGAAGCGATGTTTTGATCATGCCTGAGAAATCATGGATATATCGACAAATGGTCCGTTTCTCATTGAGTCGTGCTGATCTGATAACATCCATGGCACAACACATGACTCGGCATCTGGTTGAAAAAGGTTATGCGACCGCTGATAAGATCATAACTCTCCCGTTTGGTATAGACACAGAAGTTTTCAATCTGAATCAGAGAATTCGCGTTCATGGAAACAAACCAAGTTTTGTCATTAGTACCCGCCGTTTAGAGAATGGCTATGATGTGGACACATATATTCGGGCAATTCCAAAGGTGCTAAATTCGTGTATGAATGTGCGCTTTGTTATAGTGGGTGATGGACCTATTCGGGCACAACTAGAGCAACTGGCCGTTAGTCTTGGAATAATAGATAGCGTTGAATTTAGAGGCCAAATTTCTCATCAGGAGATGCCTCAACTACTGGGGCAGTGCGATGTCTTTGTCACGACTTCTCCCTCTGATGGAAACAACATATCACTGAATGAAGCGATGGCATGTGGAGCTTTCCCAGTGGCGACAGATATACCAGCCAACCGCGCATGGATTGAGAATCATCGGAATGGATTACTCTTCTCTTGCCGCGATGTTGATCAACTTGCTGATGCGATCATCGAAGCATTGCTGCGACCTGAATGGCGCCAGGCTTCTACGGCGATGAATTGGGAGATCGTTCGAACTCGGGCATCCTGGTCACAAAGTATGGCTGAGATGGAAAGTCATTATTTTCGTCTCTTAAATGAGAAGCGCAAATAAGATGTGGTAACTTCTTAACTTACCTTTTGGTTCCGCCATTCTACTTTGTGGTGATAGATAAGAATTGATCGGCAAGCTGTTTAAATACATAATTGTTAGCGAATTTCGGAAAGATGGGTTTGAATTTGTAGGATAGCGCAGGTTAGACTGGATGAAGAATTCAGTAAGGTCTAAGGGGTATATTCTTGTCTAACGCCATTAATGCTGAAAAAGATTTCCCATTTGTTTCAATTATCATTCCCTGCCGTAATGAAGAAAAGTTTATTAGCAGTTGCCTTGACTCGATCATAGAAAATGACTATCCAAAAGAAAGATTAGAAGCTCTAATTGTTGACGGAATGAGTAACGATGGGACAAGGGAGATTGTAAATAAATACAGTAAAGAATATCCATACATTAAATTATTAGAGAATCCCAAAAAGATTTTTTCATCTGCAATGAATATGGGAATTAGAAATGCAGAGGGTGAATTCATTATGATCATGAGTGGGCACAGTACATTTGATAAAGGGTATATAAGAAAGTGTGTGGAATACTTAGATAAATATGAGGCTGACAATGTTGGAGGAGTATTAAGAATAATACCTCGCAGCAACACATTGGTTTCCAAGAGCATCGCACTTTCGCTTTCTCATTTTTTTGGTTCAGGTAATGCTTATGCCAAAATAGGGACAAAAGAACCAAGATGGGTTGATACCGCAGCCTTTGGGTGTTATAGAAAAGATATTTTCAAGAAAATAGGCCTTTTCAATGAAAATCTACTAAGAAGTGCAGATATGGATTTTAATGTCAGACTAAGAAAATTGGGTGGTAAAATACTTTTAGCTCCTGAATTATTTATTAATTATTACGCAGATCCAAATTTCAAATCATTTTGGAAGCACAACTTTGCAGACGGAGTGTGGGCAACCTATGTCATTAAATTCAAAAGCGAAGCATGGTCCTGGAGACATTGGATCCCCCTTTGTTTTATCTGTAGTTTGATCACATCGACGGCATTGTCAATATTAGTACCTAAGTTGAGTTTTATTATGATAGGGATAATGGGTGCATATGGCGCAGTGAATATAGGTTCATCTATCCAAATTTCAATCCGGGAAAAAGTTTTTAGGAACTTATTTTACTTGCCAATTGCTTTCGGAACACGGCATTTCGCTCATGGATTTGGAGCTTTGTTTGGTTTGTTCCTTGTTTTAACGCCTGGTATTTTGTGGAAAGGCCGCAGATCCGGAAAAGAAGTTTGAATTTCAGAAGGATGAAAAGAACATTTGATTTCATTGTTTCCGTTACCGGAATTGCCATCTTGATGCCTTTTTTGTTGCTGATTGCTATATTAATCAAAGTTAACTCAGAAGGTCCTATTTTTTATAAAGGAATAAGGCTGGGCAAGGGGGGACAGCCGTTCAAAATTCATAAATTTAGAACAATGCTAGCTGATGCCGAGAAAAAAGGACCCCTCGCTACCCCAGAAGATGACCAAAGGATTACAAATGTTGGGAAAATATTAAGAAAATTTAAATTGGACGAATTTCCCCAATTAATTAATGTACTGAAGGGAGAAATGAGTCTCGTTGGCCCAAGACCTGAAGCCCTTCTTTATTTCGCCTTTTATTCTGAAGAAGAAAAAAAGGCTGTCTTGTCAGTGCGCCCGGGAATGACCGATTACGGTTCGCTCCGATTTCACGACGAAGGAAAACTTCTTGCGGGGTATGAAGACCCCGTCAAGGCCTATGTAGAAAAAATAAAGGATGAGAAAGTGAAAATTCAGTTACAATATATTAGGGAACAATCATTCTGGACTGACCTGAGCATCATCTTCTTAACCATTAAAACCATCATTCAAACGCGGTTAGTTAAAAAGGAGGGGAAATAGCCATGGCCTATAAGGTGCCTTTTGTAGATGTGCCAACCCACTTTCGTCGGCTGCAGACGCCGATTATAGAGACGATTACGCAAGTATTATCCCGAGGGAATCTGATTCTTCGAGATGAACTAAGAGAATTTGAAAAAAAATTTGCATCTTTTGTCGGCACTCAGCATGCTGTGGGAGTTAATAGTGGGACGGATGCTTTATATCTTTCGCTCATCGCGATAGGGGTCAAACCTGGCGATGAAATCATTACAGTATCCCACACTTGTATCGCAACCGTAGCAGCCATCGTTAACGCGGGTGGGATCCCTATCCTAGTCGATGTAGGTGAAGATTTTAATCTGGACGTGACACAATTAGAAGAGGCGATTACACCCCGCACGCGCGCGATTATGCCCGTACACCTCAATGGCAGAGCCTGTGATATGGATCATTTGATGAGTGTTGCCCAGAGGTACAATCTAACCGTAATCGAAGATGCTGCGCAGGCTCTTGGTGCAAGATATGGTGGTCGTAGGGTGGGTTCCTTCGGGTTAGTTGCGGGATTCAGCCTGTATCCTTTCAAAATTCTAGGTGCATTTGGAGATGCCGGAATTGTTGTTACGGATAATCCAGAGATAGCGAAGAAAATCTCAGTATTAAGGGATTATGGGGAAGACAGGGAAACCGGCGAGATTCTTTATTTTGGGTTTAATTCCAGATTAGATAATTTGCAGGCAGCTATCTTGAACCTGAAACTTCAATATATTCCTGAATGGATTGAAAGACGTAGAGCCGTAGCACAAATGTATAGGGAGGGTTTGTCCGGTATTCCCCAGTTAAGACTCCCACATTTCTCTGGGGACAAGTATTTTGATGTTTATTTAAACTATTGTGTATGCGTCGTCGATAGAGATGAATTGGTCAGTCATCTAAAGGAGTGCGGGGTAGAACCACTGACGCCCATTTCATTAGCTAAGCCTTTGCACCGTCATGATGCGTTGGGTCTCGAACGTTTTAGTCTGCCACAAACGGAAAAAATAGCAAAAGAATTCATTTACCTCCCTATAAATCCAGAAATGAACGATGAACAGGTTCAATATGTCATAGAATGCCTAAAAAATTATTATAGGAAGGCTAAGTTGAAATAAGTAGGGATATGTTTATAGTAAAAAAATAGAACTTTTCTCGAAAAATATTTAGGCATCATCGCTGCATCCGTTATCGAGGTCATTCAAAAGAAGAATATGGCAAATAATTCAAAAACCTTCTTAGCGGACCTATATAGGACCATGGTTAGAATACGGGTGTGCGAAGAAAGTTTCGTTGAACCGATTTTGAAGGGAGAGGTTCGATGCCCTGTTCATCTTTATTCAGGGCAGGAGGCAATAGCAACAGGGGTTTGTCTTGCCCTATCTGGTGGAGATTATGTTTTCAGTAGTCACCGCTCCCATGGTCACTACCTTGCAAAGGGCGGGAGTATAACGGAACTGATTGCGGAGATCTATGGGAAAGAGGCGGGGTGTTCGAGAGGCAGGGGAGGATCCATGCACATTATTGCCCCTGAAATGGGAATGTTAGGGTCTGCTCCAATTGTTGCTGGCACCATTCCGTTGGCTTTGGGTGCAGCCCTTGCTTCAAAAATAAGAAAGGAAAAAAGAGTAACAGTGAGCTTTTTTGGAGATGGTGCAGCTGGCGAGGGAGTACTTTATGAATCACTAAATTTCGCGGCGCTCAAAAAACTTCCGATCATATTTGCGTGTGAAAACAATTTTTATTCGACCCACTTACCGATTAGAGAATGTCGGCCAGAAAATAATATTTTTGAAATAGGAAAACCTTTTTGCATCCAAAGTTATCGGATTGATGGAAATGATGTCTTAAAGGTATATGAGGTGTCAAAAAAAGCTGTGGGGCAATGCCGAAAAGGCCAAGGCCCTGTCTTAATCGAATTCATCACTTATAGGATGAGGGGCCATGTTGGGCCGGATGATAACATCCAGGGAACTCACACGGATATTCGCTCAAAAGAAGAGGTTGAAGCGTGGCTGAAGAAGGATCCGATAAAAAGATTTGAAGCATTTTTGATTAAAAATAGAATATTGAAAAACGAGGATTTAAGAAGAATAAACCAAGAGGTCGAGGTGGAGGTAAAAGAGGCTCACAGATATGCGAAGATGAGTCCCTATCCGAATCCAAATGAGCTTACCAAATATGTGTTTAAAGAGAACTAAAGTTGATTGAGTCTGTTGAGTTTGTTGAGTCTATTGAGTTACTTGGGTTCATTGTGTTTGTTGAGTCTATTGGGTTCAAGTGAGTATGAAGAAACTTTCCTACAGTTTAGCAATTAACGAAGCCCTACACCAGATGATGGAGTCTGATCCGTCCGTATTTCTGATAGGACAGGGCGTAAAAAGTCCCTGGTATGTTGGGAATACAGCCAAGGGGCTTCTTGAGAAATTTGGGCCCGAAAGAGTGATTGATACACCGGTCTCTGAAAATGCAATTACCGGAACGGCAGTTGGAGCAGCCCTAGCCGGCATGAGACCAGTGGTCGTCCATCCCCGGGTGGATTTTATGATGTATGCAATGGATCCGGTTATTAACGAGGCGGCCAACTGGCATTATATGTTCGGTGGAAAGTCATCGGTCCCGGTCGTGATATGGGGTATTATCAACAGAGGCGGAGAGCAGGCAGCCCAACATTCTCAATCCATTCATGCCATATTTGCCCACGTTCCAGGGCTTAAGGTCGTTATGCCATCGACTCCCTATGATGCAAAGGGATTAATGATCTCCGCCATCAAAGATGACAATCCTGTGATCTATATGGATGATCGATGGCTGTATAACCTTGAAGGAGAAGTTCCTAAGGAAACATTCTCTGTTCCTATTGGAAAAGGGGTCGTCCGGAGGCATGGGTTAAATATCACCGTGGCGGCAATCTCCTACATGGTGGATGAATCAATGAAGGCATCAATGGAGTTAGAGAAAGAAGGAATTGACGCGGAGGTCATCGATCTCCGGTCGGTGAAGCCTCTGGATGAAAACCTTTTATTCGAATCGGTAAAGAAAACTGGCAGGCTCGTCGTTGCCGATGGCGGCTGGAAGACCTGCGGTATGGCGGCAGAGGTGTCTGCAAGGGTGTCAGAAAACGTTTTGGATTGTCTGAAGGCGCCCATTTTACGAGTAACGCTGCCTGATGTCCCTGCTCCAGCAAGCCGCGTACTGGAGAAAGCGTATTACCCCACGTTTAAGACGATCATTGACGCAGTAAAAGTATGTTATAAGCATGAAAGGGGCGGCGATGGGCCCCCATGCCTATGATTAATAATCCCCCCTTTCCCCCCTTTAGAAAAAGGTGGGGGTGGGGAATTTGAAAGTTTTTTTTCAAGTAATGAAAGGGGTTTAGAATGGCTTACAAGGTCAGGTTTGTCAATTATCCCAGGCAATATCAGCAGCATAAGAGAGAGTTTGACTGCGTCTTTGAAGAGATTATGTCGGGCGGTGATTTCATCCTGAGAAGACATGTAGAGGAATTCGAGAAAAGAGTTGCCGAATATGTGGGGACGAAATATGCGATTGGGGTCAACACGGGGACAGATGCTCTTTATTTGTCGGCGCGTGCCCTTGGATTCGGACCCGGTGACGAAGTCATTACCGTGGCTCATACTTTTGTGGCAACGGTAGGGGCGATTGTCCAGTGCGGGGCCACACCGGTCCTGGTGGACGTGACGGACGATTTCAATATGAACGTCGACCAAATTGAAGGCACCATCACCTCCAAGACAAAAGGAATCATTCCAGTCCATCTCAACGGGCATGCCTGCAATATGGACAACATTATGGACATCGCTAACAAATATCATCTCAGGATTATAGAGGATGCCGCACAGGCGCTCGGGGCGAAGTTTAAGGCGAAACGATGTGCCTCCTTCGGGGATACAGGCGTTTTTAGCTTTTACCCAGCAAAGGTTCTGGGGACTGCTGGCGACGGCGGGATGGTTTGTACGAATGATAATGGGCTGGCAAGAAAGATCAGAGCCTTCCGGGATAATGGGAGGGTCGAATCCGTCGATGTCGTCGAATGTTTTGGATGGTGCACAAGACTGGACAACCTCCATGCGGCCTTATTGAACATGAAATTCAATTACTTTGAACAATGGATCAAGAGGCGCCGAGAAGTGGCTAAGATGTATGACGAAGGGCTATCTGACATTTCTGAAGTCATCCGTCCGCCGATATCGAAGAGTGATTATTTTGATGTCTATCAGAACTATGTGATCCGAACTGAACAGCGCGACAAACTGGTTGCCCATCTTCAGAAATCGGGAGTGGAGGTGCTTATTTCGTGGCGGGTGCCGATGCACAAGCAGAAGACATTAAGGCTTGATCATTTTAAATTACCCATGACGGAACGAATATCGGCAGAGGTGATCTCCTTGCCCATGTATCCTGAATTGACAGATGAAGAAGTAGAATTGGTGATCGAGGCGATTAAGACATTTTTCGCTTAAGGTGGAAGAAAACTGCCGGAATTGATTACTTGACGAGCAGAAAATAGAAAGATGAAAATATCTTCAGATCATTTTTTCAAAAAGATGTTTAGAAGAAGTCCCCTGAAAAGGACCTTATTTTTTCTGGGGTCAGATGCCATTCTCTTTGTTTTGGCCTTTTACCTTTCCTTCTATATTCGCTTTGAAGGAGCCATCCCTGATATTCATCTGAGACAGTTTTCCATCTGTCTCCCCTTCTTCGTGGGTCTGAAAATCACCGCCTTCTACCTTTTTCAAATCCACCGGTTCACCTGGTCCTATGTTGGCCTTTATGAGCTTTTGAAAATATTTAAGGTGCTCACTCTGTGTTCGCTGGTTCTCTCCTCTCTCATTCTCTTTTTGGCTTATGAGGAATCCTTTAGAGGCTTTCCGCGCTCTATCTTTTTAATTGACTACGGACTTTCATTGATCCTCATTGGCGGTTTCAAGATTTCCAAGCGGGTCTATCTTCATTCAAAAAAATATCCCCTGGCGGAACAGCAAAGAACCTTGATCATTGGAGCTGGCAACGCAGGGGAGCTGATTGTGCGGGATATGAGAAGGACCAAGGATGCTCCCTATCTGCCAGTCGCTTTCATCGACGATGATCCGGCAAAAAAAAAGGTTATGATCCACGGAATCAAAGTGGTCGGGAATAGAAAGGATATTCCCCAAATCGTCAGAAATTTTGAAGTGGCGTTGGCTGTGATTGCCATGCCTTCTGTTCCTTCGAAAGAAATCCGGGATATTGTTTCTTATCTTCATAAAGCGGGGATAAATGAAATTAGGATTATACCCGGCACGAAGGAAATCATGTCCCAGAATATCAGTATCTTGGATATCAAAAAGATCGATTTGAAAGATTTGTTAAGTCGTGAACCTATTGAGATTGAATATTCGCAGCTTAGAAAAAACCTCGAGGGCAAAAGGATCCTCATCACAGGAGCTGGAGGTTCGATTGGGGCGGAATTGGGGAGACAGGTTGCCCAATTTGATCCGAATCTCCTTGCCCTTTTGGACTTTGATGAAACGGAGCTTTTTCATATCAGTCAGGAACTGAGAGAAAATCATCCTGGGCTTAAGGTCTTTCCTGTTCTTGGAGACATCTTAAATAAAGAAAAAATGGCTGCCTTGTTTCATGAAATGACTCCGCAGTTGGTGTTTCATGCTGCCGCTTATAAACATGTACCGGTGATAGAGGACTTTCCAGAAGAGGCCATCCGAGTCAATATCCTGGGCACCAGGATTTTGGCGGAGCTATCCCTGCAATGCGGAGTAGAGAAGTTCATCTTCATCTCTACGGACAAGGCGGTCAATCCCACCAGCCTGATGGGGGCAAGTAAAAGAGTGGCCGAGATGGTGATTACGGATCTCAATCATCAAGAGAAGACTCATTTTGTGGCGGTCCGATTCGGGAATGTTCTGGGGAGCCGGGGCAGTGTGATTCCTATCTTTCAGGAACAGATCAAGAAGGGAGGACCGGTGACCGTCACTCACCCCGATATGAAACGTTATTTCATGACCATTCCAGAGGCAGTCCTTTTGGTGTTGCAAGCGGGCTCCATGGGTCATGGGGGCGAGGTTTTTGTGTTGGACATGGGGGAGCAGGTCAAGATCTATGACGTGGCCTGTGAGTTGATCAGACTGAGCGGGTTAGAGCCTCACAAAGACATCCCGATCATTTTCACCGGAATCCGGCCAGGAGAGAAGCTCTTTGAAGAAGTTTTGACGGCAGAAGAGGGGGTTGAGCCGACAACCCATCCGAAAATCTTCAAGGCCAAGATTAAAAGATCATTAGGCCCTGATATTCTTCGAGAAAAGATAGGGAAACTGGAGATTCTGGCTCAAATGAGAGACCGGAGAGCTATCGCTCGTACCTTTCAAGAAATCATTCCCACCTATCATCCAAACTAGAACAGTTCAGGAGTTTATTTATGGGATGATTCATTTGCCTTTACAATAAATTGACTTTATAGACAAAACATCATGTTAAGGGGGTCAATGGATAGAAAATGGGAAGAAGGATTTCAAAGGTCTTGGTGACCGGAGGAGCAGGATTCATCGGTTCGCACCTGACGGAGGCGTTGCTCCAAAAGGGACATAGCGTCCGTGTCCTTGATGATTTTTCCACTGGGAAAAAAGAAAACTTAATTTTTGATAAAGAATATCCTTCTCTGGAAATTATCGAGGGAGATATACGTCACCTCGCCATTTGCCAAAAAGCAATGAAGGATATCGAATATGTATTTCACCAGGCGGCTCTTCCATCGGTCCAACGGTCGGTGGAGGACCCTTTAGGTTCCAATGCAGTGAATGTAGGAGGGACCTTGAATATTCTTTTCGCATCCAGGGAGGAAACGGTGAAAAGAGTCATCTATGCCGCCTCTTCTTCGGTCTATGGTGATACCCCTACTTTACCGAAGCATGAAGAAATGCTCCCCCATCCGCTCTCTCCCTATGCTTTGCAAAAATATATTGGAGAGCAATATTGCGGACTGTTTTACCAGCTCTATGGCCTTGAAACCGTCTCCCTGAGATATTTTAATATCTTTGGCCCAAAACAGGACCCGAACTCCATTTACTCTGCTGTCATCCCAAAGTTTATTGACGCCCTCCTTCAAGGTTCTCCTCCGATTATCTTTGGAGATGGAGAGCAGTCTCGAGACTTTACTTATATCGAGAATGTGGTTCAAGCCAATCTTCTCGCTATGTCGGCTGAGCACCTCCACGGAGAAGCGATCAATATTGCCTGCGCGGAAAAGACCTCCTTGAACCAATTAGTGAATGTCCTGAGAAAGATTCTTGGATCGAAGTTGTCCCCTGTTTATGAAGAACCGCGTAAAGGAGATGTGAGACATTCTTTAGCAGATATCCGCAAGGGAAAAGAACTTTTGAATTACAAGCCAAAAGTTGGAGTAGAGCTGGGGTTAAAAAAGACAGTTGAATTTTTCCAGAAAAGTGTGGGTTAAAGAGAAAGCGAGGGGAAGAATTGAACAAGAAGAAGGGACAGCTGACACTTAGAAAAATAGTGGACAGGTTTCCAAAAGCTACGATTTTGGTTGTCGGCGATGTCATGATGGATCGATTCATTTGGGGAAAGGTTTCCCGTATCTCCCCAGAAGCTCCTGTTCCTGTTGTCGTTGTGGATCATGAGGATGTCCGTCTTGGGGGGGCTGCCAATGTCGTGAATAATATTGATGAACTCGGAGGAAAAGGAGTCCTTTGTGGTGTGGTGGGTGATGATGAGATGGGCCAAAGGATTATGAATGAGTTGATCGAGAAAAAGATTATGACCCACGGGATATTTATCGAAAAGGGGAGACAGTCCACTGTCAAAACCAGAATTTTCGCCAATCAACAACAAGTGGTCCGAATCGACCGAGAAAGAACGGACCATTTAAAGGGCTCCACCTTTCGAAATCTGTCAGAATTCCTAATCGGAAAAATGGAAGATTCAGATGGGATTATTTTGTCGGATTATGGGAAAGGTGTATTGACTCGGAAGCTTATTCGAGCTCTGATCCGGAGGGCCAGGGAATCAAAGAAGTTCGTAATGGTTGACCCGAAATCAAAAGATTACTCCATTTACAGGGGAGCCACGGTCATCACCCCTAATACCAAGGAGGCGAGCGAGGCATCGGGGATTCCCATAACGGATGAATTGTCATTGGAAAAAGCGGGGAAAAAGTTATTGAAGAAGTTGAGGTGTGATGCTTTGGTCATCACCCGAGGGGAGGAGGGGATGACCATCTTCGAACCCGATCAGGAGCCCTTTTCGGTTGGCACCGTTGCGAAGGAGGTTTACGACGTGACGGGTGCAGGGGATACAGTCATTGGAGCCATAGCGCTTGCTTTGTCAATAGGTGCAAAGATCAAGACAGCAGCAGAATTAGCGAATTATGCAGCAGGAATTGTCGTCGGGAAAATGGGGACGGCAACGGCTACACGGGAGGAACTCATCAGAGCCATTAGGGAAAAACCCTGACCCTGGCCTTTAGTTCCTTGGAAATGAAATTTTGCTCAAAATGGTAATAAATCTGGTTACAAGCGATGGGGTTCTAAATCCGAAGCACGAAATTCGAAATCCGAAACAAATCCTAAATTCGAATTCTCAAATGTTCAAAATAGAATCGTTTTGAATTTCGTATTTGGGACATTAGAATCTGTTTGTTTCGAATTTCGATATTCGAATTTCGAATTTTGCGAGCCACTAAGACCTGCTTGGTTCCTGGTACGCCGGATTAGGTATTGTGACAGGACCTTAGTATCAAAAAGTCGCGAGAAATAGAAAGGCCCTATCTCCGGGTTATGGGGATAGGGCCTTTCTGGTCGCTTACTACGTCTCGAGGACGAAAATGACTTCCAATCTCACCCGGTATTCGATAATTTTTGAGTTTTCTACTGCCACCCGCATTTCAGCAACACGCAATCCAGTGATACCCCTCAAGGTCTTCGTTGCCCTTGCAAAGCCGACTTTAACTGCTTCTTCAAAACCCTTAGGAGAACCTGCAATAATTTCTGTTACCCTTGCCACCCTGGGCTCTACCATTCTGATCACCTCCTTCTATCCAATTTAGTAATGATTAAAAGAATCTATACGAAAATATCTCCTAAATGTCAATGAGAAAAAATAAACATGGCAATCCCTCATTTAAACGGGGTAGGGGCGACTTCAGTCGCCTTTAGGCAGGGAGGCTAAAACCTCCCCTACCCAGCGGCCCCCCGGATAAGTGAGGCATTACTAGACATGCGCCTCCCAATTTAGAAAAAAGATCGTTGATGCTGTTGAGGATTGAGGAGGAGTGTAGGTTAAGAGAGACTTAATAATTGTATTGATAATTTTGAAAATTGTGTTATAAAATTGTTTTCTAATTATATTCTCACAACTTAGATGATCCTAAGACGATGAAAATAGAAAAGACTTTCCCTTCTGATTCCAATGGCCCAAAAGGGTTTATCCACCAATTTATTCATTACCTTTCGTCAGAGAAGAATGCTTCGCCTCATACGTGCCGATGTTACCAAACAGATCTGAAAGAGTTTGAGAATTTCTTAAAGAGTTCGGAAATGTATCTCACCCCGGCGGGCCAGGTCAAGATAGAAAAGGTGGATCGTCTCGCGATTCGAAGGTATTTAAGCTTCCTCCATCGAAAAAATAGGAAGAGCTCCATTGCGAGGAAAGTTTCCACACTACGGTCATTTTACAAATATCTCGTGAGGGAACAGATCGCTCTTTCCAATCCCGCGAAGAATGTGGCTACCCCAAAGGCGGAGAAGCCGCTTCCAACCGCCCTCACTGTGGACGAAGCCTTCCGCTTGATG
>Ga0209592_1000165_pt1 | contig 17758 bp, 19 predicted proteins | sample PPLLak2March2015_2_FD_187251 | JGI IMG/M metagenome (GOLD analysis project Ga0209592, IMG submission 187251) | Freshwater sediment microbial communities from Prairie Pothole Lake near Jamestown, North Dakota, USA - PPLs Lake P8 Core (3) Depth... | ecosystem: Environmental > Aquatic > Freshwater... | reverse complement strand
GGAAATCTATCAAAGGTTATAGGGATTCAAGGAGCAGTGAGTCGAAGGTAAGTAGGATCTTCGAACTATTTTTTGATGGGACGGGAAAGGAAGTGTTTTCGGATAGATCCTAAGGGTCGCATCGAAGCCACCGTAGGAAGAAAGAAGAGCGTGTTCGGAAGAACGAGCAGAGTTCCCACGACCACCCAGAGCCCGAAGCGCCGGGTAGGAGGGAATTGAGACAGGATAAAAATTGAAAAGCCGACACAGACGACCAACATGGAAACGAGGATGGGCCTCCACAACTGAGCCCGGGCGATATTCCATGCTTCATCCGGTTTGTGCCCTTTTTTTACCAGGACCCGCCAGCGCTCTGCCATGTGAATCATCGTGTCATCGATTCCCATTCCGAGAGCGAGATTCGCGGCAGGAGCTGAGATAATATCCAGAGGAGTCTTTAACAGCCCAATCAAGCCGAGCAATCCAAAAGGAACCATAGCCATACCAAAAGCCATCGTCAGGCCAACCCAGATCGAGCGCGATACAATAGACCCGATCACACCCAGCAGCAGGACGATCTCAGCTAAACCTTCGGTCAGGCTTGATTTAATGAGGTGGGAAAGCTGTGCCTGCAGCGGGTACATACCACCCGCGAGAACGGGGGTGAAGCCGTGCTGGCGCACGGTTTCCTTGATTCGCTTGATGATTTCCGCCCTTGGGGCGTCCCTCCCTGATTCCCTCATGCGCAGGATAAAGTGGCCGTAAAGATGGTCATACGTTACGAAAGATCGTGCGATTCTCTCATACTTTGGTTCTTCCATTTTTTTCAAAATAGTTTTCCAGGAAAGAAGAAAAGAAAAGGGAGACCTCTCTCCCTCTGCCATGAGTATCGGCAGCGATATCACTGTGCCTATTTCCGGGTCTTGCTCCAAGGTTCTCTGGAGCTTCCAGAGGCCTTCATAGGCTTCATCAGTATCTAGCTTCCTCCCCCGCGAGTCTCTGAGCACGATCTCCATGAGACCACTCCCTCCATTCCGATCGACGTGTTCCAGGCTTTGTCTTAGCTTCTTGGGAAAATAAGAAAGCAAGCTCGGATCCGTATTGAGGCGGAAAATACCCATTCCGAGGAGAAGACATACAGCCACGAAACCGCAGGCGACCCAGCGGGAATACTTCGTTAAGTCAACCCGGCGGTTACTTTTCTTATTGACATCGATCCCTGTAAGCGCCTTTTGAGGTTTGATTCCAAGAAGAAAGGGCGGATAGACGAGATAAGCCGCAAAGAGCGCACAGATCGTCCCGATCGAGCCGCTGGCACCGAGCTGCCGCAACGGTTTGGCCTGCACCAGGAGCAGGCTGAGAAAGCCGAGGAGTGTTGTGCCCATGGACCAGAATGACCCCGGTAACGTTTCCCAGAAGGCCTGCTGGACGCGGTGATCTCGGGTCGAGGGTTCGAGGGAAGAGTGCTTCCAGTTGTAGGTGAGATAGATGAGGTGAGGAATGGTAAGGACAAAGACGATTGTGATGAGATTGGCTGTGAGGATTCCGATTCCAATTCCAAAATGGTAACTGAGGAGCAGAGTCAAGGAGGTAGCGACGGCGCTCGCGGTCAGGAATCCCGTAAGGATTGAAAAGGAGCGGAAGATAATGAAAATCATCAGGCCGAATACACCGACGGCGCTAAGGCTGAAGACCTCGAGGTCAAAAAACAGCCTGCGCCGGATGAGCTCGATCATGTAGGGAATCCCTGCGATGACCGGTTGGAAATCTTCCTTTTTGAATTCCCGTACGATCGTTTCAATCTTGGGAATAGCTTGGTGTGGAGAGGCCGTGTCAAGGACGATGAATATATTGGATGATTTCCTGTCATCAGGGATGAGGATTCTTCTCCAGAATTCGCTCTTGAGGGCATCTTCGAAGTCTGACGGCCCGTGGGTGAGGCTTTTCGCAGTAACGACCTCAGGGATTACCGAGAGTTTCTGCGTTAATCTCCCGATTTTATCCAGATAAGGGGTAGAGTTGATCTTGCCTTCGATATTAATGATAATCTGCTCTTGCTGGGGAAATATCTTGTAGATTTTTCTGTCCTCGGTTAATTGAGGATCTTCATCACCGAAGAAGACACTCGCGTCAATTTGGGGGGTCAAGCGAACTATTCGGAGGGTAAGGCCGATCAGGAGGGCCGCAGCGAGGACCAAACCTACCTGGATGAGGATAGGGTATGGGGAAAATCTTATCTGAGGTGAGGGGCCAGCAGCCATAGGCGGGGGTCTTTTGGTCTTTTTGATAAGAAATCGCTTGGCTAAGCCTATCGTTGGCTTCTCACCTCCAGTACCCCTGTGTCACCTTTTCCTTTCTTTAGATCCTTCCTCGCCTTTTCAGCTAATTTCTCGTATTCAGCTCTAATGCCGTGCAGGTCGTTCTCGTCTAACTCCTCTAAATCGAGAAGAATGTTGTGGGCGCCTTCGATAACACGGATCAGCTCATCCAGTTTGATCTGGATGGCTTCGGAGTCACGATACTGGGTGTTCTGCATGAGGAATACCATCAGGAAGGTCACAACCGTTGTCCCCGTATTGATGACAAGTTGCCACGTGTCACTGAAGCCGAAGATCGGTCCCGTCACAGCCCAAAAGACGACAATGATAACTGCCAGGAAAAAAGCCATGTGCTTGCCGGCTGCCCGTGCCGTCCATTTTGCAAATAGGTTAAAAAATGAAGACGATCTCCCGGGTCTCATTGTCTTCTCCTGCACAGGTGGCTACAAGGGTCTTCGTCCCTGGATAATCCTGATCAGTACCACGACAATGGCGATCACAAGAAGGATATGAATGAATCCGCCAATCGTGTAGCCACTGATGAATCCCAGCAGCCACAAAATCAATAGAATGATAAAGATGATCCACAACATCCGGCTTTTCTCCTTTCATCGACGGAGTTCGTCCTCGCATGAGCAACGATGATCGAACTGATCAGAAAACAACAGACCGGTAGAGAAAGCTTCCTTTGGCTTATGTTTTCTTAAAACGAGACATCATTTTGTCATACTGTTCTTCCAATTCATCTATCGCCTTATCCGTTTCGGCCTTTATTTTTTCCCAGGTCTTGGCGCTTGCGGATTTCAATTCTTTCAACTTCTTATTCGCAGCCTCCTCCTTTTTCTTTAACTCCTTCATTTGCCCGTTGAATTCTCCTTTGGCATCCTCCTTTAACTCTGCGGCTTTACCTTTCAATTCTTCGAGTTTTTGCTTAAATTCTTTGAGTTTCATCTCGATCTGCTTCTGGTACTCTCCATTTTGATTCTTGGGGTTTGCACTGAATACCCCCTGGGGGACAATCAAGGTCAAACATATCAAGGTAATTAGTATCCCAAATCGTTTCATTTCGACTCCCTCCTTTTCTTGGTTCTTTGGCATAAAATGTCCTTAGTTTTTGAAGGCTTTCTCACCTTCCAGCGAAGATTGGATGTCGCAGAAATGAGAGAAGATTCAGAGATCTTCATTTCATCATATCCAGAAGGAGAAACCTATGGGGTTGATCATGTATTTTATACTGGGGAATGCTGTATTTAAGAGAAGGTCTCTGAGTAACGACTAGAAACACTCGATCCCAGGTCCCTTCAGGAAGGACCTGGGATTGAGCGTGGTTCGTTTCATTCAGCGCTTATCTTTGTTCTTTGCGCCCTTGGAAGGAGTGCCAGGAGCAACTCCCTGAGGCCGGCTTGGCGCCGCGGGCGCACTCGCGCATCCCACATGCGGCGTCGCGGCACCCATATGTACGGACGGTCCAGATGGTCTTTCGCTATCAATCTCTCGATTTCGGGCCAATGAGGCCGAGTTTAGAGCAAGACCGAGAAGAACTATCGTCAACATGCTCATAATTTTCTTAGTCTTAATTCGTCCTTGCGAATCCTCTGCCTCTAACGAATGACTGTTCTGTCCTCAGACCACCTTTGAACCAGCAATCGTTGTTCCAAAGACCATTAACCATTATCGACTTACCTGGTCATGACCCTGTGCCTCTCCACTATTTTGTGCAGTCATCTGGATTGCGGGCGGATTGGACTGCTGAATCGAAGAATGATGGCGCCAACGCCCGCGATGGTGATGTCCACCGCCATCCCTGACGAAAACCGCACAGCCGGAAAGGAAAAACAGGGTTGAAACGATGGTGAATAGCTTCAAATATCGATTATTCATATTTTATCATCTCCTTTTTGAGACATTTTCTCGTCTAACCCTTGTTGGCTCCAATTTCAGCCTATAATAAGCCTTTAGTAAATGGTTAATTATCGGAGGAGAGAATTTCAAGGGACTTCGGTCAAACACGCTGATTTCATTAGAAATATTTTAAGGGCGAGCAGGCGTCAGTATAGAGTTAGGCTCAAAAATCTCACCTGTCTCCCAAACCCTTCCAGGGGTGGCCGGCTCGAGCAAAATCTCTTTGCAGGAAAAGTTTTTTCAGTCAGTCCAATTTTCTCCTCTAATAAATTTTGAAGGAACCTTGAAAAATAGCCGATCTCAAGATAAAGTTGAGTGGTCGTTTTTGAGGCCTGCGTCGGAAAACTGGTTGAGAAAATGTAAAGGGTCATTTTGAAAACTGCCTTCGTCTATACGGATGCTTATCTCGATTATGATTACGGGCCCAACCATCCCCTTCGGATCATTCGGCTCAAATTGACTTACGATCTCATCAAAGCCTATGGCCTCCTTGCCTCCCCTTCCGTTCAATCCATTCCCACGATTCAAGCTGAAGAAAAAGATTTGGCCGCTTTTCACAGCGGGGAATACTTGAACATATTAAGGCAGGCAAATGGTGGACGTTTAACGGGGAATGCTTATTGCCTTGGACTGGGACCGGGAGACAATCCCATTTTCCCGGGTCTCTATGATCTTTCACTTCTGGTGACTGGAGCAACGATCCAGGCAGTCGATTTTGTGGCTGAAGGGAAAGGGGAGATCGCTTTCAATATTGCAGGGGGCCTTCACCATGCGATGAAGTCACGGGCCTCTGGATTCTGTTATATCAACGATCCTGTCATCGGAATCATGAAACTATTGAGCCGGGGAAAGAGAGTGGCTTATATTGATATCGATGCTCATCATGGGGATGGAGTTCAGAAGGCATTCTATGAGACCAACAAGGTTCTGACCATTTCGCTCCACGAGTCCGGGTACACGCTCTTTCCAGGAACTGGTTTTGAGTATGAGATTGGTGAAGGGGAAGGAGAGGGGTATTCTGTCAATCTCCCTTTTCCTCATGATACGGACGATGACGGCTATGTTTGGGCTTTTGAGGAAGTTGTTCCTGAGCTTATCCATACCTTCCAACCCGATGTCGTGGTGACTCAATTAGGAGTCGATACGTTTTATGATGACCCTCTAACCAATCTTCAATTATCCATTTTTGGGTATGAAAGGGTTCTGAAGAGGATCAAGGATCTGGCTCCGAGGTGGGTCGCGCTGGGGGGAGGGGGATACAATATCTCTAACGTCGCACGGGCTTGGACATTGGCATGGTCGGTGATGAACGGGATGGAGCTGAACGAAGACCTGCCAGAGTCTTTTTTTAAGGAAGCAGAAAAAGTGGGAATTGAAGAGAGAGAGTTGAGGGGAAACCCAAGAACTCCTCCGCACAGCCTGAATGAGGAGAGCAGGGAAGAGATAGAAAGGGTAGTCGGTTACATAAAAAAGACAATTTTTCCAAAGGTTAAACGCTAATCTTCGAACCGCCTCCCGAAATTTGGCATACCTTTTGCTTCCGATTTTCCATTTTCATTTGACATTTGTAAGTTTTTAGTATATTTAGAACTTTTGGAGATGGCGGGAAGTGTTTGAAAAGATGAAATATGTTATCATTGTCGGCGATGGGATGGCAGACTACCCGGTGGAGAGTCTTGGAGGGAAGACCCCATTGATGGTGGCCAGAACCCCCTACATGGACCGGATGGCTAACCAGGGTGAGATCGGTTTGGTCAGGACCGTTCCTGACGGTTTCAACCCGGGCAGCGAGATCGCTAATCTTTCTATTTTTGGGTATGATCCCGTCCGCTATTACACCGGCAGAGGCCCTTTGGAAGCTGCCAGTTTGCGAGTCAATCTTTCGGCTAACGATATTGCCTTTCGATGTAATCTGGTCACCTTAAAGTTCCGGGGAAGTGAAATCCTGATGGAAGACTTCTCTGCAGGTCACATTACGGATGGGGAGGCTAGCAAAATCATTGCCGACCTAAACAATGAGATGGGAACGAGCGGGATACAATTCCATGCAGGGGTAAGCTATCGGCATTTGATGGTCTTGAAAAATGGAGCGGCTAAATTTTCAGGTCTGGAGAAGCTGGAGCTCACCCCCCCCCACGATATTATCGGAAAAGAAATATCTCCTTTCCTTCCTCAAACGGAAGCGCCTGTCCTGACTCTGATGAAAGAGTCTCAGAGAGTTCTTAAGAATCATCCTGTCAATCAGGCCCGTGAGACAAAAGGGCTCCTCCCTGCCAACTCCATCTGGCTCTGGGGGCAGGGGCATTCACCCCAGATGGTCACGATGAAGGAACGATTCGGGATGGATGGCTACGTGATCTCAGCCGTCCACCTGATCAAGGGGATCGGAATGTTAGCAGGATTGGAAGTGTTGGAGGTCCCCGGGGCCACAGGATACTTTGATACGAATTATGACGGAAAGGCTCAGTATGCCCTGAGAGGGTTGCGGGAAAAGGATTTTGTGTATGTCCATGTAGAAGCCCCGGATGAGGCAGGCCACATGGGCGATCTTCAGTTGAAGATCAATGCCATCGAGGCCTTTGACGAGAAGATCGTGGGTGCCATCTTGGAAGGAATGAAGGAATTCAAACGGTATAAAATTTTGGTCCTCCCGGATCATCCCACGCCTCTTTCTGTCAGAACACATACCGCCGATCCCGTTCCTTATGTCATTTGTTCCAACGAAAAGAGCCCGATATCCGCCCACGGAACGACATTTGATGAAGCTTCTGCGGGCCGGTCCGGAATTTGTATTGAGAAGGGGTTTGAATTGATCGAAAGATTCTTAAGCCCCATTGCTTCGTGTTGAAAGAAAGGGAGGGGTTTCTTGACGAATGTCAGGACAAAATATATTTTTGTAACAGGGGGGGTAGTTTCCTCATTAGGAAAGGGATTGGCGTCTTCATCGATGGGATCCCTCCTGGAACTCAGGGGGCTCAAAGTCAATTTTCTGAAGTTCGACCCCTACATCAACGTAGACCCGGGCACCATGAATCCTTTTCAACACGGAGAAGTCTACGTGACCGATGATGGAGCAGAGGCAGATCTCGATTTGGGACACTACGAACGCTACACCAATGTCAAGACATCGAAGAAGAATAATTTCACGACTGGGCAGATATACGATTCTGTCATCTCCAAGGAGAGGAAGGGAGACTATCTTGGCAGTACGGTCCAGGTCATTCCCCATATCACCGATGAGATCAAATCGAAAGTCTTCGATCTCGGCCAGGATGTGGACATTGTCATCATTGAGGTCGGTGGGACGGTCGGTGACATCGAAAGTCTCCCTTTTCTGGAAGCGATCCGACAAATTCGGGGAGATGTGGGGAGGGAGAATACGCTCTACATTCACCTCACGCTGGTCCCTTTCATCCAAACGGCGGGGGAGCTCAAGACCAAACCGACCCAACATAGCGTGAAGGAACTTCGAGAGATAGGCATCCAGCCTGATATTCTTCTCTGCCGGACTGACCGAATGCTCTCTCCCGACATCAAAGGAAAGATTGCTCTCTTCTGCAACGTGGATAAAGACGCGGTCATCACTGCGAAAAATGTGGAGACGGTCTATGAGGTTCCCATTGCCTTTCATCAAGAGGGGTTGGATGAAAAAATTGTTGAGAAACTCAATATCTGGACGGGGCGACCAAATTTAAAGGGTTGGGAACGGGTGGTCAAGAAAATCAAACACCCCCGTTTCGAAACCACGATCGGGGTGGTGGGGAAATATGTCAGCTTAGTCGAATCTTATAAAAGCTTGACCGAGGCCTTGATCCACGGTGGCATTGCGAATGATGCCAGGGTGAATCTCAAATATATTGATTCGGAGCAGGTCGAAAAAGAGGGACCAGAACATTTTCTCAAAGAGGTCCATGGCATTCTTGTCCCAGGTGGGTTTGGGACCAGGGGGATTGAAGGGAAGATCAAGGCGATTCAATATGCGAGGGAGAAACAAATTCCATACTTTGGAATTTGTTTGGGAATGCAGTGTGCTGTGATTGAAATAGCCAGACATTGCGCCGGTCTGAAAGGAGCCAATAGCTCTGAGTTCGATATCCATACCCCTCATCCGGTGATCTACTTGCTGGGAGAGTGGACGGATCGGGATCAAGTTGCCCAGAGACGGTCCTCAGAAACTCCGAAGGGCGGGACGATGAGATTGGGGTCTTATCCTTGCCGCCTCGAAGAAGGGGGTTTGGCCTTGGAGGCTTATAATAAAAGGCTCGTCTATGAGCGGCACAGGCATCGTTACGAATTCAACAACGCCTATATGGATATTTTAGGAAAAACAGGAATGGTGTTTAGTGGCGTTTCACCCGATAAGGGGCTGGTTGAGATCGTTGAACTGAAAGGGCATCCTTGGTTTCTTGGATGTCAGTTCCATCCAGAATTTAGATCGAAACCCATGGACCCTCACCCCCTTTTCCGGGAGTTCATCAAGGCCTCTCTCCGGCGAGGGAAGCGATCGAGGGTGAAAGGAAAGAAAAAAAGCTCAAAGCAAAGCCCTGACCCTAGAGCGCATAGTGCATAGGGCATCGCGTTCAGAAGAGTGGGTTTGAAGAGGAGACCTGGGGCAGTGGATATTCTAAAAGAGGCAAAGCGAGTATTGAAGGTAGAGGCCCAATCGCTTCTCGATTTGGCAGAGCGAATTGACGAGAATTTCTCACAGGCGGTCGAGCTGCTCTACCAGTGTCAAGGGAAAGTGGTACTGATGGGCATGGGGAAATCTGGACTCGTAGGCCGGAAGATCTCCTCCACATTTGCTAGCACTGGGACCCCGTCGTTCTTCCTTCACCCCGCAGAGGGGTTGAACGGAGATTTTGGGATGTTAGCGAAGGAAGACGTGATCATCGCTATCTCCAAAAGCGGAGAGACTCGAGAGCTTTTAGAAGTCCTGCCTCTTGTTAAGCGATATGGAAATCGATTGATCACCTTAACTGGAAATTTAAACTCTCCGCTGGCCAAGGCTGGAGATGTGACTCTGGACATTCACGTAAAAGAGGAAGCCTGTCCGTTGAATTTGGCTCCCACAGCCAGTACCACCGCCACCCTCGCCCTGGGAGATGCTTTGGCCATCGCTCTCATGGGGAAGAGGGATTTCAAAAAAGAAGATTTTGCCATGCTCCACCCGGGTGGGGCTCTGGGGAAGAGGCTTCTTCTAAAGGTGGAAGATCTGATGCACGTGGGAAATGCGTTTCCGATGGTATCCGAGAAGACCCTGATGAAAGAGGCGATTTTTGAGATTACCTCAAAACGATTGGGAGTGACGGGGGTCTGCAACGGGGAGGGGCATTTGGTGGGGGTGATTACAGACGGAGACCTGAGGCGGGCTTTAGAAAGGTTCAGTGATCTTTTTGACCGAGAGACCGCTGAGGTGATGACGAAAAACCCAAAATGGATCGGGAAAGATGAATTGGCGGCGGGAGCCGTAAAGCGGATGGAGGAGTATTCGATTACTTCCCTCTTTGTCTTCAACAAAGCAGGAGACAAAGTACCCGTGGGAATTATTCATCTACATGATCTTCTCAAAGCGGGCGTGGTCTGAGAAGCTCAAAGCGGAAAGATATTCCCCTTGAGGTTTCAGGATTGAGCCCTGAGCAAGGTCGTTGATTATGAGAAAAACGAAGGTCGTTCTTTTATTATTGATCGTATTGATCGGGGGGCTTGTCTTCGTCAGTCTACGGGCAAACCTTCGGGCGAGAAAAGCTTCGGAAGCCGTGGAGAAGCTTCGTGATGTTTCCACCGGAGGGGCTGACATGCAGCTGAAAAAGGTTCGGTTTGTGGAGGATAAACAGGGCCAAAAGACCTGGGAATTAGAGGCAGAGTCTGTTCAGCAGTACCAAGAACAGAACATGATGGTCTTGGAGGACGTGAAGGTTACTTTTTATGCGAAAGAGGGACGAATCATCTATCTCACTGGAAAACAGGGAAAGGTTTATCAGGATACGAAAAATGTAGACTTGTTGGGGGATGTCGTGCTCACCTCAAGCGACGGGTATCAGCTCAAGACCCATTCGGCTTCCTATCGCCATTCGGAGAGGACTGTGAGTACTCCCGATCTCGTGGAGATCGACGGGGAACAGATGCGATTGACTGGCAAAGGAATGCTCGTCGATGTGGAAGCCAAGACTTTTAAGATTCTCAGCCAAGTGAAGACTCAGCTGCGAGGGAAAAAAAAGGCATGAACCGGGGCAGGGGAATTGGTCTTCTCGTCATTCTGTCCTCCCTTATTCTCATTCTGATTTCTGGGGAGGCGCAGGAAAAGTCGGGGGGAGGAAAAGGTGGGGAGAGGGCACTCAAGACCGATAGGGGTTTTGGGTTTACTGCCAGCCGTGCCCCCATCGATATCACCTCAGACACGGTGGAGGCGGATCAGAAACGAGTCACGTTTAAGGGGAACGTGGTAGCCAAACAGGAAGACGTGACCCTCTATGCCAACGCCCTCGTCATCGTTTATGATCAGGATACCAAAAAACTGAAAGAGATTATCGCGACCGGTAATGTGAAAGTCGTCCAACAGGATCGCCGGGCAACGGGCCAAAAAGTTACCTTTGACCAGGATAAAAATAAATTGATCTTGGACGGAGATGCCGTGGTTCGTGAAGGGACGAATGTGATCCGGGGGGAGCGGATCACGTTCTATGTCGAAGAGGGAAGAAGCGTTGTAGAACCGGGAAAGGGAGGACGTGTCAGCACGAGCATTACTCCGCCGCCCAAAGAAGAAGGGGAGAAGAAGAAACCGAAAGAAGGAGAGAAAAAGTAGTTTTGAGTGATGAGTTCCGCACCCCGAACTACCCGCAGGGAAAAAGATGTCGTGCATTTTATGTGAGGGTTTAAGCAAGTCCTTTCGACGTAAGAAAGCTGTGGATTCCGTAGACATCAAGGTCGATGGCGGAGAAGTCGTGGGATTGTTGGGACCGAACGGGGCAGGAAAAACCACCACGTTCTATATGATCGTCGGGCTGTATCAACCTAACCATGGGAAGATCTACCTTAACGACGAAAATATTACTTCGCTCCCCATGTATTTGCGGGCGCGAAAAGGAATCGGATACCTTCCTCAAGAGCCATCGGTCTTCAGGAAACTGACGACCGAAGAGAATTTGATGGCGATTTTGGAGACGCTCCCTCTTTCCAAAGAGGAGCGAAAAACCCGGTTGGAGAAATTCTTGGATGAATTGGGACTCACCTCCCTGCGAAAACAGAAGGCCTATGTCCTCTCGGGAGGAGAGCGCAGGCGGGTGGAGATTACACGAGCCCTGGTGCTCTCGCCTTCTTTCATCCTTTTAGATGAACCTTTTTCCGGGATTGATCCTATCGCCGTGCTGGATATCCAGGCGATTATCCGCCAATTGAAATCAAAAGGAATTGGGATTATAATAACAGATCACAACGTGCGAGAAACATTGGGAGTTTGCGACCGGGCGTATATCCTCAGCGAGGGACGAATCCTGGAAGAAGGAATTCCTGAAAAGATTGCTCAGAGCGAAAGGGCAAGAAAGATCTATTTGGGAGATGGGTTCGAGTTAGGGGGAAGACGCCGCAGCCAAGAGGATGAGAAAAAGGAAATAGGTTCCCCTGCCTAGGGGAGATGATAGGAGTGAGATGGCTCTAGAACTCAAACAGTCACCCAAGCTTGTTCAACAGTTAGTGATTACTCCTCAGCTTCAACAGGCGATTCGCCTTCTCCAATTGACACGCCTTGAGCTGGTAGACATGATCAGCCAGGAGATGAAGGAGAACCCGCTTCTGGAGGAAACGGAAGAGGGGAGGGAGACTGCAGAAGGCGAAGCCCCGGTTGCCGAACAGGCGGAAGCCGAGACTGCTCCAGAGCCCGAGGTGACTCCAGAAGTCAAAGGAACGGGGGAGGGATCAGATGAGTTCGATTGGGAAAACTATTTAGAGAATTCCAACCTGACCACATTCCAGAAAAGTTCCTACGATGGGGAGGAAAGGCCCTCGTTTGAGAATTTCTTGACGAAGAAAACCACCCTCACCGATCATCTTCATTGGCAACTCCAGCTCTCACGTTTCACAGAAGAAGAGCATGAGGCCGGGACATGGATCATCGGAAATCTGGATGAAGACGGATATCTGAAGATTTCCCTGGAAGAACTCTGTTCAGAAACCCATCTTTTGACGGAGGTGGTGGAGAGAGTCCTGCGGAAAGTTCAACAATTCGACCCGATAGGGGTAGCGGCAAGAGATTTGAAAGAATGCCTTCTGATCCAGCTGGAGCAGATCAGTCCCCGGGATTCCCTTGCAGAAAGAATCGTTTCCGAACATCTCTCTTTACTGAAGAATAGAAATTATCCGGCGATTGCTAAACGGCTGGGGGTGTCTCTGGAGCGGGTGAACCGGGCTGCCTCTCTCATTTCCAAGCTGGATCCGAAGCCTGGCAAAGCCTTCGGAGGCGAAACGGTCCAAGAGATCGTCCCCGATGTCTATGTTTACAAGGTCGAGGGGGAGTATGTCATCTACCTGAACGATGATGGAATCCCGAGACTAAAAATTAATTCCCTTTACCGAAACGTCCTTGACGGCAGCCGTATCGCTCAGGAAGGAGACCGAAAATATATCCAAGACAAACTCCGATCCGCCCTTTGGCTGATCCGCAGCATTCACCAACGACAGAGGACGATTTACAAGGTTGCGAAAAGCATCGTGAAATTTCAAAGGGGATTTTTAGACAGTGGAATTCAGGCTCTCAAACCCCTTGTGCTTCGGGATGTGGCGGAAGATATCCAAATGCACGAATCCACGATTAGTCGGGTGACCCACAACAAGTATGTTCATACCCCCCAGGGGATTTATGAGCTGAAGTTCTTCTTCAATGCAGGGATCACCTCCACACAAGGCGAGACAATGGCTTCGGAGAGTGTCAAGAATTTGGTTCGGGAGATCATCGCTAAAGAAGATCCGAGAAAACCTTATAGCGATGAAAAATTGGTTCAAATTCTCGAAGGAATGAACATCCACATCGCCCGGAGGACGGTTTCAAAATATCGAGAGATGATGAAAATCCTTTCCTCTAACGAACGAAGGAAGATCGTTTAACCCCGTAGAAAATTTTTGCATATCGCCGGGTGCCGTCCATCCGATGAACAATCATGACGACAAGGAGCTGACAGATGCAGGTCGCAGTGACATTTCGACACATGAAGACACACGAAGGGGTCAAGGCCTATGTGAAGGAAAAGGTGGAGAAACTTCGAAAGTATGTTGAGAATCCGAGGGAAATTCATGTTGTCCTGGCAGTTGAAAAATTCCGGCATATCGCAGAAATCACCGTCGTCGCGGATGGAGGAATTTTCAACAGCCAGGGAAGAGATAACGATCTCTACGCCGCCGTGGACCAGATGGTGGACAAGATGGAGCGACAAGTTCGTGAACGGAGGGAGAAGGTAAGACAAAAAAGGGCGAATGCTTCTTCACCGAAGTCCCCCCTCCGATTGAGGGGGAAGGCTGGAGAGCAGAAAGAAGAAGAAGACCTCCCCCCCCTCGTCCGGCGGAGACGGACGGTCGCCAAACCCATGTCTCTTGAAGAAGCCCTCTCGCAATTACACGTTTCTAAAAAGGATTTTCTGGTATTTGTCAATTCTGATTCTGATCAGATGAACGTCGTCTACCGGTCTCAAGACGGGGGGTACGAGTGGGTGGAACCCCATCTCAAATAGGGAGGCGCTCAAGAACGAATGATGAAGATCATGGATTACCTAAGTGAAGAGCGGGTGATTCCTGACCTGCAAGGAGCGGACAAACCAGCCATCCTGAAGGAATTATCTAGCGTCCTGGTGAAGCCCTGCCAAGTCACCTCCGTCGAAGAACTGCTTCAGGTCCTCCTAGAACGGGAAAAGCTGGGATCGACGGGAATTGGAGAAGGAATTGCCATTCCCCATGGCCGATTGAAAAAGTTAAAACATTTCTTCATCTGTTTTGGTCGTTCTCTCAAAGGTGTGGATTTTGATTCCATTGATGGAAAACCCAGTCAGCTCTTCTTTTTGGTCATGGCCCCAGAGAATTCTGCCGTGGAGAATCTGAAGCTACTCAGTCGCATTGTCACTCTGCTGAAAGAATCTTCTTTTAAAAGGAGATTAATGGATGCTCATTCCCAGAAGGAGCTTTTCCAAATCCTGTCCGCAGAGGATGAGAAGTATTGATGAACCAAATCCCTGCCTACCGGCAGGCAGGCAAATGTCAAAATCCAAATGCCAAAACCCGAAATTTGACTCCTTGTCAAAGTTTAGTATACGAAATTATTTGTTGATGTTTTTTGACGTTTGAACTTTGACCGGAACGTGCGCCGTCGCGCCGAAGCGGGATAGGCGGGTCAAGGGGCGCAATATGAACGAAACTTCCTCGGCTCGCATCCGGCTCGCCAGTGTGTGCCCGGGAAGTCCCGCCGTGCCTGTCCCGTCTTGACGGGGTGGGCGGGAAGCTTTGGTTTGCATTGGAGCTTGTTTTGGACGGTCTCCTCGCACAAGAATTGGAGCTAAATCAAGAATACCATTTGGAACTGACCCTGGTGGCGGGGCGAAAAGGGATCAAGAAGAAGATCACCCATTCGCAGGTCCAGAAGATGGGACTGGCCATGTCGGGGTTTATCCAATTCGTCAACCCCGAACGCCTTCAGATTATCGGCAACACGGAAGCAACTTATTTTAAAACGTTGACTCCAGGGATGCAGGAGAAGGTGATTCATCAGATCTGTAGCCTGCCCTTGTCCTGCTTGGTCGTCACTCGGGGGCTGGAGATCCCTGAACTTCTTCTCCGGGAAGCGGAGGAAAGAGGGATCCCTGTCTTTCGGACCAATCTCCGGTCTATTGATTTCATCGAACGGATCACCAAATTTTTAGAAGAGAAACTCGCCTCCACCAGCAGCCTTCATGGAGTTCTCATGGATGTCTATGGAGTGGGTGTCCTGATCCTGGGAAAAAGTGGCATCGGGAAAAGTGAATGTGCGCTGGATTTGATTCTCCGAGGACACCGCCTGGTGGCGGACGACATGGTTCATATCCGGAAGCGATCTCCATCTTCTGTGATCGGAAGTGGTTTCGAGGTCATCCAGCACCACATGGAGATCCGAGGGTTGGGGATCATTAACATTCGGAGTCTTTTTGGTGTGGAGGCCATCCGAGAGAAGAAGAAGATCGAGCTCGTCTTGGAACTGGGGGAATGGGACACTCACCAGGAGTATGACCGCTTGGGGTTTGAGGAGGAAAAATTTTCGATTTTGGATGTGGAGCTCCCGATGATGAGAATTCCCGTCACGCCCGCTCGGAATTTGACAACCATCATCGAAGTCGCCGTCCGCAATCATCTTTTGAAAGTCATGGGATACGATTCGGCGTTGGAATTTGAGAAGAAACTTCTTCGCAAGATGGAAGAAAAAAGGGAAGGCAGACCTGAGATTGAGGATGAAGTGGAGTGAAGAACATACGGGTGATTCTCATCAGTGGTCTTTCCGGTTCTGGCAAAACGACGGCCATCAAGGCTTTAGAAGATATCGGTTTTTATTGTGTCGATAACCTTCCCATCCTCCTTTTGCCTAAATTCATAGAGCTTTGTGAACAATCCGGCGGAAAGATCTCCAAGGTGGCTGTGGTGGAGGATATTCGAGGAGAAGCTTCATATCCCGAATCCATCCAGACCCCCGGTCCCGCCAGCGACGGAATTGGCCCGGGGCAGGCAACCGATGCCGAAGAGGAAAAAGATTTCTTGAAGGATTCGAGAAGGATTATCCAGAGTTTGAGGAGAGAGGGATACCCGATCGAAATCCTCTTCCTGGAGTCTTCCAACCCCATTTTGATGAGGCGATTCAGTGAGACCCGCCGTCAGCATCCTTTGGCCGTCGGCGGATCGATCCGAGAAGGGCTTGGTTTGGAACGAGAAAGACTTCAAGCGATCAGAGATATGGCGAATCAGGTGATTGATACCTCCCAATTGAATGTCCATCAACTGAAAGAGAAGATCCAACAATATGCCCAAGAGGGGAGCTCTACGGGCCAGATGACGGTCACCCTCCTTTCCTTCGGACACAGCTTTGGAGTTCCTTTTGAAGCGGACCTGTTGATGGATGTTCGTTTCTTACCGAATCCTTATTTTGTGGAAGAGCTGAAACGATTGAAGGGGGATCATCCAAAGGTAGCCGAATATGTCCTCCAGTGGGAAGAGACAAAGGAATTTTTGAGGCATATTCAAGGACTGATTCGGTTTCTTCTCCCGTTGTACGAAAGGGAGAGAAAGACTCATGTGACGATTGCCGTGGGATGTACCGGTGGGAGGCATCGGTCCGTCGTCATCATCAACCAATTGGCAGAGATGCTTCGGGACGAAGTGACGAAGAGAGGGGTGTTTCTGTCTGTGCAACACCGCGATGCGGAGAAGGGATGAGAAGACATGGTCGGGGTGGTTGTGGTGACACATTGCCACCTGGCTGAGGAGATGATCTGCGCTGCTCAGTTGGTGGTGGGGGAAGAATTGAAACAGTTTCAACCTGTTTCGATCGATCCGAAGGAGGGGTCCGAGGAGATCCGGGAAAAGATCATCGCCGCCATCCGAAGAGTAGATATCGGACGAGGGGTCCTCATCTTGACGGATATGTATGGAGGGACCCCTTCCAATATCAGCCTCTCCTTCTTAGAAGAGAAGAAGATAGAGGTGATCACAGGCGTTAACCTCCCGATGCTGCTGAAGTTAGCGACCTACCAGAACGATATGGATCTTGAAGCCCTAGCCGCTTTTATCACCGATTATGGTCAAAGAAACATCAATCTGGCCAGTGACGTGCTTAAGAAACGAGTGGATAAAAAGAAGAGTTAAAAGTTGAAAATTGCGAATTTGGAGTTAAGAAAGAAGATGAAAAATCGACGGGCGCTACGTCTGCTCCCTAAGCTTTCCGCTGCAATGGAAGGACACCGGGGGGTGGGCGAGTTCTTTGGCAGATGGGCGCCAGGCGCTTTGCACAGTTTTGATAAAAATTGAGATGGAAGTCCAGACTTTTACGATTCGAAATCGCCTCGGCCTTCATGCCAGGGCAGCGGCTCTCCTGGTTAAAACGGCCAATCGGTTTACCTCCGAGATTACCCTCGAGAAGGACAGCCTGGAAGTCAACGGGAAGTCGATTATGGGCATTCTGATGTTGGCCGCTTCAAAGGGGTCCAAGATTACACTGAAGATAGAGGGAAAAGATGCGGCCCAGGCGATCCAGACTCTCGGGGAATTGATTCAGAATAAATTCGGTGAAGAGTAGACATGGCTGTTCAGCAACAGATCAACAAGTTTATCCAAGGAATCGGGGCTTCTCCGGGGATCATCATCGGAAAAGCCTATTTGCTTGAGCGATTCAAGGTCCGTCTTCCTCAGAAGCGAATCGGTCGGGGACGGGTCGAAGAAGAAGTGAAGCGGTTCCTCCGCGCGATCGAAGAATCGCAGGAACAATTAATGGAGATCAAGGAAAGGATTTTGGACCCTGAAGTGCGTAAACATTCTTTTATCCTGGATGTCCACACGATGATCCT
>Ga0209592_1000164_pt1 | contig 17832 bp, 14 predicted proteins | sample PPLLak2March2015_2_FD_187251 | JGI IMG/M metagenome (GOLD analysis project Ga0209592, IMG submission 187251) | Freshwater sediment microbial communities from Prairie Pothole Lake near Jamestown, North Dakota, USA - PPLs Lake P8 Core (3) Depth... | ecosystem: Environmental > Aquatic > Freshwater... | reverse complement strand
GGCGACCGACCCGCTTATGAGCGCTGCCTATATCGGAACGATCGGAGGTTTCGTGATCATCAGTTGCGACGATCCCGGACCTCATTCTTCCCAGACGGAACAGGATACCCGGTTTATGGCCATGTTCGCCAAGATTCCCGTCCTTGATCCGGCCAGCCCGAGAGATGCCCAAAAGATGCTTCCCATCGCCTTTGATCTGTCAGAAAAATATCAGATCCCCATCCTCTTTCGCCCAGTCCTTAGAGTCTCTCATGCCCAGCAGACTATTACCTTTAATCCCATACCCAAAATGGACCGAAAGGCAAATTTTCCACGAAATCCTCAGCGGTGGAGTGCCACACCGAGGTTCCGATTCATCCTTCATAAACAACTCAACACGAAACTCAAAGAAATTGCCCGAGAGTTCAATGCAATGACCTCTCTCAATTTCATCGAAAACGATCAGGAGCGAGCTGTCTTGGGAGTCATCGCTGGAGGGATCGGCTACGCCATCGTTCGAGATATCCTTCCTGAACTCGGCTTACAGGAAAATATTCCTATTCTCAAGATTGGAACGCCCTACCCTCTTCCCACCGAAATCGTCGATACCTTCGTCCAGAAATGTGACCACGTCCTGATCCTTGAAGAAACCGAACCGGTCATTGAACTTCAAATCCGGGACAAGTCAAAAATCATCGGACGGTTGGACGGACCCGTGCCTAATGAAGGAGAGATGCTTCCCGAAGTGGTGACACAGATTCTCTTCGACCTTTGCAGGAAGTACTCCATTCCTGTTAGGGAACCCTCCTCTACCTTTACCTTGGAAAAGATGGTGACCTCCCTTGGTCTGCCCATTCGGCGACCCACCTTATGCTCAGGATGCCCTCACCGGTCATCCTTCTTTGCCCTCAAGAGAGCTTTTCCGAACGGGATCTTCCCAAGCGATATTGGATGCTACACACTGGGAATGAACATGGATTCCGTCGATACGTGCCATGACATGGGAGCGGCCATCACCTTTGCCAGCGGTCTCTATCAGGCTTATCACCAGGATGGCAAAGAGGTTCCCATCATTGCTACGATCGGAGACTCAACCTTTTATCACTCGGGTGCTCCGGGACTCTTAAATGCCGTCTTTAATGGATCGCGATTCGTTCTCATCATCCTCGACAATTCCATAACAGCCATGACAGGGATGCAGCCGACTCCCGAGTCCGGAATCACGGCGGATGGCCACCCTGGTCAGACCCTCTCCCTGGAAGAGCTGGTCCAGGGATGCGGCGTGAAATATCTAAAGGTGATCAATCCCTATGACATCAAAAATATGATTCGAGAGGTCCGAAAGGCTTACCATCATACGCGGAAGCCAGAAGGAGGAATGGCCGTCATCATTGCTCGCTATCCCTGCATCACCTATCAGAAAGAACAGTTAAAGGTCAATCCGATCAAGATCGATACCCGTCACATGCCATCACCCGAAAAGGACCTTCCTCAGATGAAAAGTGGGGCCATCCCTCTGTCTCTTTTACCGGTGTATAAGGACAAGATCGCTCCCTGCACGGCCGCCTGTCCCATTCAGGTGGATGCTCGAGGCTACATTGCTCTCATTTCGAAGGGGAAATTTGATGAGGCTTTGGCCCTTGTTCGTCAAAAGAATCCATTCCCTGGGATTACAGGCAGGCTCTGTGCCCGACCCTGCGAAAAGATATGTCGTAGAGGAGATGTGGACCAGCCCATCGCCATCGACCTGTTGAAACGTTTTCTCGCCGACACAGAAAAATCCCTTTCACCCCCCTTTGAAAAAGGGGGGCTGGGGGGATTTATGACGCCAGGTCCTGAAAAAAAGGAAAAGGTGGCCATTGTAGGCTCTGGCCCCACAGGTCTGATGGCAGCCTTTGATTTGAGACGGTATGGTTATCCTGTAATTCTCTTTGAAGCCCTTTCCGTCGCCGGTGGGACCATGGCCGTGGGGACAGCCCGTTTCCGACTGCCACAAGAGGTTCTGAATCGAGAGATCGATATCGTTGAAAAACTTGGAGCCAAGTTCGAATTGAATAAACGGATTGGTGACAAAATTTCTCTCGATGACTTAAAGAAGAAAGGTTATAAAGCGATCTTTCTCGCCATAGGAGCTCATAAAGCCAATGCCCCGAATCTTCCAGGTCATGAAGCCAAGGGCGTCATGGATTACCTGACCTTCTTGAAGAAAGCCGCGATGAATCGGAAAGTCTCTGCTCCTTCCAGAGTCGTCGTCATAGGAGGAAATGACCGGGCCCTTGATGCCGCCCGGACAGCGTTGAGAGTTGGAGCGAAAGAAGTGGCAGTCTTATTCAGCCGTTCTCAAAAAGAGATGCCCGCTGAGACATCAGAAATCGGAGAGGCGGAAAGAGAAGGTGTGACTTTTGAGTACTATGCTGTTCCCACAAGGATTCTCACCTCCGGTCGCAAAGCCATCGGGATTTCTTTTAAGAAGGCTGTTCTCAGTGCTCCCACGAGCCTAGGAAGGAGAAGAGTGCTCTCCGTAGAGGGTTCCGAAAAAAAGTTAAAGGCCGATTTGATCATTACTTCGCCTACCTATATACCAGATCTCAAACCGTTTAACGATTCTGTTCCTCAGACGGCCTGGAAGACCATCCTGGTTGATCCTGTGACCTTAGCCACACCGATTGAAGGCCTTTTTGCAGGAGGAGATGCGGTTACTGGCCCTAAGAATTTCATCGAGGGGCTTGCAGCGGGAAGAAAGGCAGCTCTCTCCATCCATCGCTATCTGAGCGGAGTAGATCTCAGGGCCAATAGGGAAATGGAGGGGGTCTCCACAGAATTGATCTCCGTGAACATCGAAATGGTGGAGCCTCAGCCAAGGATTGAAGAGCGAAGCCTCCCGGTCAAATCGATCAAGAATCATTTTGAAGAGGTGCATCAACTGCCTGACCAGGAGGCGATCCTCGCAGAGGCTAAGAGATGCCTTCACTGTGGAGCCTGTTATGATTGCGACACCTGTATGATCCAGTGTCCAGAGGGAGCCATCACCAAGACAGAAAGTGGCTACGTTATCAATTATGAAAAGTGCACAGGGTGTCGCGTCTGTGTCAAAGAATGCCCGACATCAGCCATCGAAATGCCAGCCCTGGGTGCCTGCATTGCCTGCGGGTACTGTTTCAAACGGTTCGAGTGTCCCTCGATGACAAGAGGAGAAGATGGGCGTCTTAAGATCGACCGATTAACCTGTGTGGACTGCGGCCTCTGCACCATGGCTTGCGGCCAGGAAGCGATCTTTCCCGTGCATGCCGGTAAAGTGAACCCATAAAGGAATGAGTCCCAGATGAACCTTGATGGATCAAAGATCGAACAATCCGCAATCGGCAATCCCCAATCCGAAATAGGGAAGATGCACATCCAGATGATCATGTCGGGTGTGGGAGGCCAGGGCGTGCTCTTGCTGACCAGGGTCTTCTCCGAAGTAGCCCTAAAAGAAGGATATCCCATCATCGGTTCAGAGGATCATGGAATGAGCCAGCGGGGCGGCTCGGTCATCACGCACTTAAAGATCGGCGACTTCGATAGCCCACTGGTGAAAAAGGGAAACGCCGATATCCTTCTCTCTCTTGAAAAGAACGAGGCCTATAAAACCCTTCACTATCTTAAACCATCTACAAAGGGTCAGAATGGAGGCCTCTGTTTTATCAATGCCGCAAATACTGATTTTATGGACCCCGAAATTAAGGCCCACCTAAAGGAAAAGGGAATTGAGGTCTACATCTTTGGGGCAGACCAGTTGGCCAGAGAGATGGGATCTATTCAATCCGTCAATATCGTGATGATCGGCTTTGCTTCCGCACATCCTAGGTTTCCCTTCTCTCAGGAGAAATTGAGAGGAGCCATCGAACGGGTCACGCCTCTGAGGTTTAAGGACTTAAGTCTAAGAATTTTTGACAAGGCCTTCGCAGAAGGAAGGAAATTGATGAAATGATGAACTCATGATAAAAAAATATCCGCATCATTAAACTCTTCTTATTTTTCCTCCTTATTTGACAATTCATAAAAAAAAAGATAAATTGTTATAATAAAATCAATTCATTAAGGAGCAAACCATGTGGAAAAAATTAGCTAAGAAAATGGTTTTGGGGACTCTTTTCCTGGCTTTTCTGTTTGGACTCTTCTTCTGTATCTCCCACGACCGAGCAAATTCATCCTCAAAGAATGATAAATTGACGACAGCCAAATCCCTCGGCCAGGCTTTTGTGGATGTGGCCAAAAAAGTCCAGCCTGCTGTGGTTAATATCACTACAGAAAAAACGATTACCATGAGACCCTGGGATCGTTATGGAGAAGACTTCTTCAGGGGAAGTCCCTTTGAAGATTTCTTCAGAGGTTTTGGCTCCCCCCCGAGGGAAAGGGAAAAGGGAAGAGAGTATCGACATAAACAGAGAAGCGGCGGATCGGGAGTCATCGTCGACAAAGAGGGGTACATTCTCACCAACAACCATGTCGTTGAAGGAGTGGATAAGGTCAAGGTCCGATTGATCGATGGAAGGGAATTCACAGCAACGGTGAAAGGCCAAGATACAAGAACGGACCTTGCCGTTCTCCATATCAAGGCAAAAGATCTTCCCGTAGCTGCCCTCGGGGACTCCGATAAACTGGAGGTCGGAGAATGGGCGATTGCTATTGGCAGCCCCTTCGGTTTGGAACACACGGTGACCGTAGGGGTCATCAGTGCCAAAGGCCGCTCAGGATTGGGAACAGGAACCTATGAGGATTTCATCCAAACCGACACCTCCATTAACCCGGGCAATAGCGGAGGTCCTCTGCTCAATATTGAGGGGGAGGTCGTTGGGATCAATGCCATGATCATCCAGCCGGGCACAGGCATTGGGTTTGCGATTCCCATCAATACGGCTAAACAGATTTTGAACGATCTCATCAAACATGGCAAAGTGGTCCGGCCCTGGCTCGGTATCAGTGCCCAGGATCTCACGCCGGAAATGATGGAGCACTTTAAAGTGAAAGAGAAGGATGGGGTCCTTGTCGGTCAGGTTCACTCAGGCACCGGTGCGGAAAAAGCAGGATTAGCTTCAGGAGATATCATCAAATCGGTGGATGATAAACCAGTTAAAAATGTAAACGAACTGGTGAAAGAAATCCAGAGAAAGAAAGTGGGACAAAAGATAAAACTCAACGTCATCAGCGATGGGAAACCGATGACCATTGAAGTGACAACCACCGCTATGCCGGAAAAGGTTGAAACGGCAAAAGAGAAAGAAGAGGAAGAGAAACTGGGGGCAAAGGTCCAAGAACTGACGCCCCAACTGGCCACTCAGTATCGCATCGCTGGAATCAAGCAAGGAGTGGTGGTGATCGGTGTTGAGGAGGGGAGCATTGCTGACGAAATGGGGCTTCAAGAGGGAGATGTGATTCTTGAAATCAACCGGAAAAAGATCGAGAACCTAAAAGATTTTGACAAGGCCGTCAAAGAAACAAGCCTGGAAAAGGGAATTCTTTTCCATCTCCATCGGAAAGGAAGCAGCTTTTACATCAGTTATAAAAAGTAATTCCACAACAAGATAGGGTGAACCCCGTTAGAAGACCTTTGGCCCTCTAAGGGAAGGCTTACAAGGTGCATTAAACCCCGTGTTCGCTCCCATAAGGAAATTACAATCATCGCCGCTGCTCGCCCCGTTAGAAAGTTTTCTTTGTTAACCAGGAGTCCCCTTTGGTAACCTACTTCTAACGGGGCAAGCGGCGGGACTTTCTAACGGGGTGAAGGAGCCAGGAGAGGATTAACTTGTAGCCTTTACGTACCTCATCCGTAAATCGAAGAGGATATTTTCTATCAGCTTTGCTTCATCGGGGGTGAGATTTCCCTCCGTTTTCTCTTTCAACATCCCGATAAGGTCTATGGTCTGTTTCGCCAAGGGAAGATTCTTAACTGTTTGCTGACTGATCGGGTCTTCAATCTCTCCCAATTGTATGAGGGCCGAAGTACTTATCGAAAAAAGGAAGTTGATAAAATTGATCTCAGGGAGTATGGCTTCCTGTTCGGGATTATCCTCTCCCTTCACCTCTCCTCCCTTCTTCTCCTCTTTGACCTTTGAATCCCCCTCCCCTTCCTTTTGGGCGCTAAATCTCTTGTCCCTCACCGTAAAACTCTTTTCTTGTTCCTCTTTTTCCCTGTCACTCCCCATGATATCCTCCAAACCCATTAAAATTATTGAGAAATTTTTCAAATAAAAAAGATTCGAAAATTCTTGACTTTCGGATCGTCCTAATTTATATTGAAGTCTAGCACTCTTTAATATGGAGTGCTAACCCCTACTGGAGCTTAAAAAATGTCAAATTTGCCAATGGTTAAGAATGCTCTAGAATCCTACCTAATACAGATCAACCAATTTCCGCTCTTAACCCAAGAAGAAGAATATGATCTCGCTGTAAGATATCGAAAACACAATGATATCAGTGCAGCTCATAAACTTATTACATCAAATTTAAGGTTTGTTGTCAAGGTCGCCTTCGAGTATAAATCCTATGGGGTAAAACTGGCGGATCTCATCCAGGAAGGCAATATTGGCCTGATGATGGCGGTCAAAAAGTTTAACCCAGAGAAGGGATATCGGTTTATCTCCTATGCCATTTGGTGGATCAGAGCTTACATCCAGAATTTCATCATTAAGACTTGGAGCCTTGTTAAGATTGGAACGACCCAGGCACAGAAGAAACTTTTCTACAAGATCGGAAAGGTTAGAAAAGCACTGGAATCGGACAAGGAGAATGAGAAGAGGTATGAAGTCCTGGCCAATGACTTGGATGTGACCAAAGAGAATATCATTGAGATGGAACAGAGGATGTCTGCGAGAGACCTCTCGTTAGATACTCCCTTCGACGAAGATCGAGAACTAACCCACCTTGACCTACTCCAGGAAGAGTCTGTCAATCAAGAAGAGGCCCTTTTGCAACAACAGGAAAAGAAGATTCGGGAGCGGGAAGTCCAAAATGCATTGAGACGCTTAAGTGAAAAAGAGGCCTATGTGATTAAAAACAGAATTATGGCAGATTCCCCACTCACCCTTCAGGAGATCGGAAACCATCTCAAACTTTCAAGAGAGCGGGTGAGGCAGATTGAAAGCGAAGCTCTGAAGAAATTGAAGAGGGAGATCAGCCCCAGTGTCTACGCCGAAGCCTGATGGGAGGTATTGACGATGCCAATTTACGAATACCAATGTGACAGTTGCAATGAGATCTTTGAACTCTTTCATAAAATAGACGAAGACTGTAAGGTGGCGTGTCCGAGCTGTCTGGGTCCAGCCAAAAAACTGATTTCAGCCCCCAATTTCATCCTGAAAGGGTCTGGTTTCTATGTGAACGACTATCCCTCCAAGAGTCGACAGGAAGGGAAGAAGAACGATAAGGAAGGATCGAAAAAAGGGCCGGGTGAGAAAAAAGAAGAAAAACGCGTCGAGAAAAAGAGTTAACCGCTCATCAGGTCCATTCTAATGGGCAGATCCATTCCACAAAGGGGTCACTTCTTCCTAGATCCCTTTTTTTGTTTCAACAGCTTCCCCACTTCATCCAGAATCGATTGAGAGACCTCCTCTTTTGACATTAAAGGGAGTTCCTTGACCTCTCCGGATGGGAATAGGATCTTGACCTGATTCGTATCCTGACCAAAACCTGCTCCAGGCTTCGTGACATCATTGACGACAATTAAATCGAGATTCTTCTCCTTCAATTTTTTTTGGGCGTTCGCAACAACGTTTTCCGTTTCTGCTGCAAATCCGAGCAGAATCCAACCCCTTTTCTTCTTTCCAATCTCACTGAGAATATCTTCTGTCTTTTCTAATGTCAAAGAGGTGGAAGCTTCAGCCTTTTTCATTTTCTGTAAGCTCACCGCCTTTGGCCGAAAATCGGATACAGCCGCTGCCTTGATCACAACCGAACATCCTTCCATATGTCCCAAAACAGCTCTTCTCATTTCTGCTGCCGTTTTCACAGAGACAACCTTCATATCTCCTCTTGGGATCGGGATGGACGTAGGGCCTGTGACCAAGATGACCTCAGCCCCTCTCCGTCTGGCCACTTTGGCCAAGGCATATCCCATCTTTCCTGAGGAATGATTGGTGATGAATCGGACAGGATCCAACGGTTCTTGCGTGGGCCCGGCGGTGACCAGAATCTTTTCTCCCTTTAGATCCTTCTTAGAAAAGAGATCTTCTACCTTCTCCATGACTTCGCTCAATTCAGCCAGCCTCCCCTTTCCGTACCAGTGACATGCCAGCTCTCCTTCTCCAGGTTCAATGAGATGGTATCCTCTTTCAAACAAGATTTGAATATTCTTTTGAAGTGCTTTGTTCTCCCACATATTGACGTTCATCGAAGGAGCGAAAAAGACGGGGGCCTTCGTCGCCATAACCATGGTGGAGAGAAAATCATCAGCAATTCCATTAGCAATCTTCCCGATGATATTTGCTGTGGCAGGGAGAATAACGATTAATTCCGCCAGATCAGCCAGTGCAATATGCCCGATTTCCTGCTCTCCGACCAGGGTAAAGGGGTCCGTGACTACGGGATTTCCTGAAAGGGTTTGAAAGGTAAGAGGGGTAATGAATTCCTGGGCATTCTGGGTCATCACGACGTGAACATGAGCCCCTTCTTTTACTAATAGTCTTACCAGCTCGGCGGCCTTATAGGCAGCAATCCCACCTGTGACGCCTAAAACAATCTCTTTTTCTTTTAGCATAAAATAGTCACCCTATTTTTCTAACTATTCGATTCTATACCATAAAAAGACACTATTCACAATAGGAAAATTGATCACGCCACGTCTCAGGCCTCAATCTCTCTCATAGTGGAAACCCGCTACCAACGCGGGAGCATTGACATTCTCTTGATCCACTGCTATCTTCAGACACTGAAAAGAAGAGCTTGGAAATATGGCAGAGAGAGACCCGATCGATCTGATCAAAGAGCAACTCAATGGAATAGAGAAGCTCACAGGTCTTCATGCAGACCATGAAGCCTTCCAACAGTGGCACACCGAAACCAAAACGATTCTGGAGAAGGCCTTTAGCTCAAGATCAATCCATTACCAGAATTTCGTCGCCCTTAAATTTCGAGAAATGAGTATCAAGGCCTTTGCCTCCCGCGAAATCGATAAGATCAATGCCCAACGCTATCGAAAAGATCTGGAAAATGTGAAAAATGTTCTTCAGGGAGCCGTCAAAGAATTGACTCTGGATCGAACACTCTTCAAGAAGATCCAAACGACACCAAGAACTGTCGAAGTCTCTCTTACGGGAGAGTATTTTATCTCTTCTGGAATTTCGGATCTTGAAATGGTAAAGGCGGTCGAATCTGCATTTGAAGGAAGCGGGCTTCAGCCGATTCATGGTTCGGAAGCCATTCAAAAAGGGGACCTGATCAATCAGAGGATCGAGCAGATCCGGCGTGCAAGGTTAGGAATCTACCCTTTAATCAGTCCCGAGAAGGGAGAGGTTTTGGTCGAAATTGGAATCGCCCTTGGTCTGAGAAAAGAAATCATACTTCTTTATAAGAACGGGACTCCCCTTTCAGGGTTACTCAAACAATTGAATTCCATTGAATATGAACACTTCTCAGACCTCACTGAAAAATTGAAGAAAAGAATAGGGTGAGATTCGAAACCTCAGACCTTGTACATTAATGTCTGGGTGCCTTGGCCTTTCTTACCGATCAAAAAACCAAAAAACCTTGACAAGATATGGGGTTTAGGTATATAAGAATTTCTGTATACAGTATCCAAAATGTCCCCGGGAGGTGATTCTGATGAATGATGCCAATGTGTTCAAAAATATTACGGTTTTAAGTCTGGAGCAGGCTACGGTTCTCCCCTATTTGACCCTTCGCCTTGCAGAGGATGGAGCCAATGTAATACGAATGGAGCATCCTGTATATGGTGATCCTAATAGAAGAGTTGGGGATAACGTCCTGAACGAGGATCGGATGTTCTCCTATTACCTTTCCATTAACGCCGGGAAAAAGGCCTTGACCTTAGACTTAGGGGTTCCGGAAGGGCAGAAGATCTTAAAGGAGCTCATTCTAAAATTGAAAGTGGACATCTTTGCCACAAATCAATTGCCCAGAAATTATCCTAAACTCGGAATTGAATATGAGATGCTGAAGAAGATAAAACAGGACATCATCTGGCTGGGGATGACCGGTTTCGGCCCCCAAAGCAATGAAGCGGCCTATGATCCGGTGCTGCAAGCCAAAGGAGGATTGATGGAACTCACGGGGGAAAAGGGAGGAAGTCCCCAGGTCATGGGAATCCCGCTTCCAGACATGGGTGCCAGTGAACATGGTTATGGACTATTAATGAAGGCCCTCTTCAAAAGAGCCGTAACGGGTCAGGGGAGTCGTATCGATCTCTCCATGTTTGAAAGCACCGTCTCCTGGCTCACCCAGGCGATTACTCATACAGTCACCTTCAAGAAAAACGTGACTCGAAGGGGAAATACACACGAATTCTTCGCCCCCGTTTCGGTGTATGAAACGAAAGATGGCTATGCCTATGTGGCCTTGGGAAATGACAAGCAGTGGGAGACGATGACAAAGATTCCAGGATTCGAATCCCTCCAGAAAAAAGAGTATGAGCGCAATGCAGGTCGGATCGCCGATGTCGAAAACTTAAATCATGCGATCAACGCCATTACTAAGAAATTTGCCACACAAGAGTTGATCGATATTTTTAATAAAGCCACGATCGCCATTTCTAAAGTGAATACGATAGAAGAGGTGGTAAAAGATCCGCTGGTAAAACCAAATCTGATACGGAGTAAAGATTCAAAAGCAGGGTTAGAGATCACGGTCGCACCGTCCCCATGTACAACACCCTTCTTGAAATCGGTCAATCAAGTGCTCAGTTTTCCTCCTCGATTTGGAGAGCATAATGAAGAAATTTACAGCGGTCTTTTAGGATATAGCAGTGCCCAATTAAAGGAGTTCAAGGAGAAGAATATCATCTAAAAAAAGTTATGAGTTCGGAGTTCAGAGTTCGGAGCCAAGAATGAAGAGTTTTAACAAAATCTCCGAACCCCGAACTAATTACTCCGAACTGTTACGACGAAAGGAGTAACAATCCATGGCACTCGACTTTGGCTTTGCGGAGGAACAAGAATTCTTCAGGCAGACGGTCCGAGATGCGGTGAATCGATTGATCATGCCCAGGGCGCAGGAACTGGACGAAAAGGAAGAATTCCCCTGGGATCTCTGGAAGGAATTTGCCGCTCTTGGATATCTCGGCCTGAGGCACAAAGAGAAATATGGTGGGATGGAGACGGATACCATCACCCAGATGATCTTCTATGAAGAGTTGGCAAGAGGGTCCTGCGGATTTGCCATGTCAGCGATTATGCAGATCCTGATGGGAACTTATTTCATCGCCCGTTTTGGAAACGAGGATATTAAGCAGAGGATTCTTGTTCCTGCTATCAAAGGCGAAAAGATCGGCACGATCTGCTTTACGGAGGACCAGTCTGGCTCGGACCTCGGCGGAACAAGGACGCTTGCCACCAAAGTGGACGGAGGTTGGAGGATCAATGGGAGAAAGCAATGGATCACGAATGGACCCATCGCTGATTTTGCCACAGTGATGGCAACGATCGATCCGAAATTGGGTCTCAAGGGTCTTAACTTCTACCTAGTCGAAAGGAAGACAGAGAATCGAGATGGGTTCGTCCCCGGCCAGAGGCTTCATAAATTGGGCTCTCGCTGCTCGGTGACAGGTGAGTTGGTGTTCGACAATGTCTTTGTTCCTGATGAGAATTTCCTGGGAGAAGAGATTGGCAAGGGGGTTCAGTATGCAGGAGAGATATTAAACGAAGTCCGGGTGATGACTGGAATGAATGCCTTGGCTATCGCAAAGAATGCCATGGATGATGCCAGGGAGTTTGCCAATAACCGGATTGCTTTTGGAAATCCCATCAGCAAATATCAGCTCATTCGAGAAAAATTTGCCAAATTCTGGGCCTGGTATGAGGCTTCTCGAACCTACCTCTACAAATGCGCTTGGATGATTCAAAACAATATCCCTTGTATTCACGACTGTATGCTGGCGAAGTATCATTCTACCGAGATGTGTATGTATGCGGTGGAGGAAGCCATGAGGATCTATGGTGGAAACGCCTTCTGCACAGAATATCCTCCTCAGCGATACTGGCGGGATGCCAAGTTCCTGCTCTACGGCGGCGGCACTCATGAAGTTCTGTGTGACTATCTGGGAAGGATCTACTTAAAAGATTAAATTCGAAGCACGAAATTCGAAACTCGAAACAATTTTCAAAATCATAAATTTGAATTTTCGAAACTTGCTTTGGGTTTTGGTCATTCGAAATTCGGATTTGTTTCGGATTTCGATATTCGAATTTCGGATTTATTGGAGGCCAAGATGGATATCTTTGTGTTAGTGAAACAGGTACCTGACCCCGAGGCGATTGTGAAGGTCAAATCGGACACTGAGCTTGATATCGAAAATAAGTACTTCACCAGTTTCTTCGACGAGATTGGTGTAGAAGCAGGGCTTAAATTAAAGGAAAAGTTCGGGGGAAAAGTGACCGTCTTAACAGTTGACAACCGGAGGGTCGATGCTCTGAGAAGAGGAATTTCTATGGGAGCAGATGAGGCAATCCAAATCACCGATCCTGCATTAGAAGGGTCCGACCAATTCACCATAGCCAGGGTTCTTGCCTCCTATCTGAAAGAGAAACCTTGTGATCTGATTCTTGCTGGCAGGCAGGCCATGGATGATGACGCAGGGATCGTTGGACCTGCTGTTGCTGAGTTGCTCGGCATTCCCCATGTCAACGCCGTTGTGGGGCTCGACGTGGAGGATCCGAAGAAGGAGGTGAAGGTGACCCGGGAAGTGGAGAATGGAAAGGAGGTTCTTTCCTGTACCCTCCCCGCCCTCTTCACATGCCAAAAAGGTTTGAATACGCCCCGCATCCCTCAGGTGATGAATGTAATGAAAGCAATGAAGGCTCAGATCAAGAAAGTAGATCTCGCTGCCTTAGGGTTGAGTCCTGCGGAGGTGGGTCTTTCGTCCGCCAAGGTGAAGGTACAGAAATATCTGCCTCCACCGAAGAGACCACCCGTCAAGGTCATCAAAGAAGATTTTCCGGATAATGTTAAAACTCTGGTCAAACTTCTGAAAGAGGAAGCCAAAGTCATTTAAAATTGCAGATCGCAAATTGCACCCCCTCCCCCACCCTCCCCCCTCGAGGGGGAGGGTGGGGGGGATTCCGAAATCCGAATTCCACGTTCCGAATTTGAAAAGGAGAGCGTCATGTCTAACGAAATATGGGTCTTTGCGGAACAACGGGATGGGAAGGTTAGAAAGGTCGCCTTCGAACTTCTCTCGGCGTGCGCAGAATTTTCGAAGAAAACAGGACAGGAGGTTTCCGCGATCCTTCTCGGAAGCGGGCTCCAGGAAGCCGTCAAAAGCTTGACACCTTCTGTTGATAAAATCTATTGTGTAGATGACCCTGCTCTCACGTCTTATACCTCAGATGCCTATCTGATGAATATCGCCCCCATGGTGAAGGAACATCAACCTTCCATCCTTTTGGGTGGAGCTACGTCTACAGGCAAGGATCTTTTTCCTAGATTGGCGATGCATCTCCAGACCGGATACACTCCCGATTGCACGGGTCTCACTGTCGGAGAGGATGGCCGTCTCGTAGCCAAGCGTCCCCTCTTTGGTGGAAAAATATTTGCGGAGATGATTTTCTCTGAGGCCAAACCCCAGATGGCTACTGTGAGAAATAACACTTTTATTATCAACCCAAACCTCTCAAAATCTGCAAAGCTCATTTCGGTCTCTCCCAAAACCGATCCCTCCCCACCGAAAAAGAAAATCATCGGCCTGGAGAAAGCTTCAGGGGCAAGATTGGATATCACAGAGGCGGATATCGTCGTGGCCGCGGGCAGGGGGATTAAGGGACCACAACATTTCAAATTAATGGAAGATCTGGCAGAAGTTCTCAATGCCTCCGTGGGGACGACTCGGGCAGTCGTAGATGAAGGGTGGAGGGAGGTGAAAGATCAAATAGGGAAAAGTGGGAAGAATATTTCCGCAAAACTCTATATGGCTTTCGGGATCTCGGGTGCCATCCATCATGTCCTGGGCATCGGCACCTGCAAAACGGTGGTGGCTGTCGATACAGACCCGAACGCCCTCATCTTCAACTATGCAGACTATGCGATTGTCGGAGATCTCTTTCAAATTATCCCAGCCCTCACGGAAGAATTGAAAAGAGTCCTGGCTGCAGACAGATAAAAGATCCCCCTCACCCCATCCCTCTCCCCTCTGGGGAGAGGGGAAGGGTGAGGGGCCTTGCGCTCTGCGCTTAGCGCTTTGCGGTGAATCATGGACAAGGTGGATGTGATCATCGTGGGTGGAGGATTGGCAGGCCTTTCCTGTGCCTATGAATTGGCCGATTCCGGAATGACTGTGATTGTCCTGGAGCGAGGCGATTTTTCAGGAAGTAAGAATGTGACTGGAGGAAGAATCTATCTCAGTCCGCTTCGAAATCTCTTACCCGATCTCTGGAAGGATGCCCCTCTGGAGCGCCATGTGACGAAGGAAATCCTTACGCTCATGGGGGAGGCTAATTCGACCACCCTCGAACTCTATAGCGAAAGATTCAATCGAGAGCCTTATCCCAGCTATACCATCCTCAGGGCGAAGTTCGATCGCTGGTTCGCTGATCTCGTTTCAGAAAAGGGAGTCTTTGTCATCCCCCAAAAGAATGTGAATGATTTGATCAAGGAAGACGGAAAGGTGATCGGCATCCGGGCAGGAGATGAAGAAATTGGGGCAGACTGCGTGGTGGCTGCGGATGGCATTCTCTCTTTCCTTGCAGAAAAGGCCAACCTCCGCCATCCTTTTAAACCCCAACACTTTGCGCTCGGGTTTAAAGAAGTGATCGAACTCCCCTCTCAGACGATCGAAGATCGATTCAGATTGGGAGAAGGGGAAGGGGCTGCCCAGCTGCTTGTCGGATCTTTAACCAGAGGGGTGCTGGGGGGAGGGTTTCTTTATACCAATCAGGGAAGCCTCTCTCTCGGGATCGTTGTGGGGATCCATTCGTTAAATGTTCGAGAACCTCGAGAGGAAGTTTATAAACTCTTGGATGAATTTAAGGAGAGGCCCGAGATCAAAAATCTGATCAAGGGCGGCAATGTTGTCGAATACTCAGCTCATCTCATCACGGAAGGAGGCATTCACACCAAACCCAAACTCTACGCTGATGGGATGTTGGTAGTTGGAGATGCAGCCGGACTTGGATTGAACATGCTGGTCACAGTGAGAGGGATGGAATATGCGATGGCTTCGGGTGTCCTCGCAGGCCGGACCATCAAAAAGGCAAAAGAGAAGAATGATTTCTCAGCTCCTTCTTTAGCCTATTACGAGCAACTCTTGAATGAAAGTTTTATAATGAAAGAAATGAATTCCTTCAAAAATAGCCTGATGATTTTGGAGAATGAAAGGCTCTTCTCGAAATATCCACAGGCGATTTCGGACCTCTTCGAGAAGGTCATGCGGATTGATGAACATCCAAAAGAACGTCTTTACAGGACCATCTCTCAAGGGTTGAAACAAAACTTTTTCAATCTCGAAACTTTCAGAGACTGGCTGCAATTCAGGAAACTTTAATGCCAAATGTCAAAATCCTAATTTCAAATGAATGCCAAATTTCAAACTAAACAGTTTTGTCATTTGAACTTTGAGCTTGATTTGACATTTGAACTTTGGCCTTTGACATTTTGATTGGAGACTCAATGAAGATTACCGAGAAATTAGCGTTAGACGCCTTTAAAAACGATAAAGAAACCCACATCACGCTGGATCAAAAAATTTGCCACACCTGCAAAGAGCGTTTCTGCATTTATGCCTGTCCTGCAAATCTCTATTCTCTGAACGAAAAAGGGGAGATGGTGGTCGAGTATGCCGGATGTTTGGAATGCGGCACCTGCCAGATCGCCTGTATCTATGGTTCGGTCAAATGGAAATATCCCGGCAGTGGATTTGGTGTCCAGTACAGATTTGGATAATGGAAATCCGATCACCTTTGGAAAATGATTTTACCCTTGCTCGTTACCGTCCTCATGAAAAATTCTTAGCCAGGGCCTTCGGCCTCTCGGAAGGGCTCCAGGGCGTCTCAAAGGAAACTCAAAATAAAGGACTTTCTTCATTAAGTAAGACTTTCCTTTTAATTCGGTGAAGGAGGGACCGATGGATTTCAGCCTTTCGCCCAAGCAAAAGTTAATGTGTCAAGCTGTCCGAGAATTCATGGTCGGTGAATGCAAACCCGACCTCACTCTGGAGTTGGCCAAGAAGAAGCGGTTTCCACGGGAGATTTACAAAAAGGCAGGCCAATACGGCTATCTCGCCTCTTACTATCCAAAAGAGTTGGGGGGACAGGGGTTGCCCCTTCTTGACCATTGCTTCATCATGGAAGAGATGATTCGATACGATAACCGGATTGGTATGGCCCTCAGCCTCGGGTCTGTCCCGGCAAAGGTTCTCTTACGCTTTGGGACCGAAGAACAGAAAGAAAAGTACCTTTCCAAACTCCCGAAAGGTGAGGCTGTGGCTTCGGTTGCTATCACAGAACCAAATCACGGAAGCGATATCCGCTTCCTCGATACCCGGGCAGAGAGAAAAGGGGAGGAATATATCCTCAATGGTAATAAGACCTATATCACCAACGCGGATATCGCTGAGTTCTATACCGTCTTTGCCCAGAGTGACCTCGATGCAGGCCCCTACCGTGGGATCAGTGGGTTCATCGTAGAAAGGGAGACCAAGGGTGTGACCCCTATGGATATTGGAGATAAGATTGGCCTCAAGACGACCTCTTCTTGTTCGATTGAGTTCAAGGATGTGAAGATTCCTAAGAAAAATCTCTTGGGAAAAGAGAATCATGGCTTCATCTATATCATGGACGCCATCAATGAGGGGAGAGTTGAAATTGCCAATCAGGCCGTGGGACTTGCGAGAGGGGTCTATGATCGGGCTGTCCTCCATGCGAGAACGAGGGAGCAATTTGGTCATAAAATTGGGAAATTTCAGAACATCGCTCATATGATCGTAGAGATGTCTGAAAATATTGAGTCCGCTGCCCTGCTTGCCTATAAAGCCGCGTGGACCTTCGACAAAGGGAAGTTGGACCTGGCTACCGCTCATCAGGCTAAGGTGAAATGTCCTCTCGTGGCCATTGATGCCTGCTTAAAATCCATGCAGATCCTCGCAGGTCTCGGGCTTTTCGAAGAACAATTTCTTCCTGGTTATCTGGGAGATTCTTTAGCCACCTGGCTCCTGGAAGGAACTGGCCAAATTCAAAGGAATACGGTGGCGGCCCAGATCCTGGGAAGATTGTAAACCCCGTTAGAAGGGCGAAGGCTTTCTAAATGGAGGGCTCACACGGGGCTTTAAACTCCGTGCTCGCTCTAAGCAGCGGGGCTTTCTAACGGGGTAAATGGGAATAGGCTGGATGATTTGTAAGATGATCTATAGCGACTGCAAACATCTTATCGAGGAAATGAAGCTCCCCGCCCATCCCGTTAGGACGGGACAGGCACGGCGGAGCTTGAGGAGCACGTTCCGGTCAAATGGAAGCCTCAATTTGATCCACAGGATTTTTTTCAAGGGGGAAAACAATGAAATACAAGACCATTGAATTAATCAAGGAAGAGGGGATCGCTTTTATCTACCTGAATAGGCCTAACGTTTTGAACGCTCTCAATGAAACGATGAAGGATGAGCTAATCCATGCACTTAAGGAGACTGAAGAAGATGATAACATCCGGGTGATGATTCTT
>Ga0209592_1000160_pt1 | contig 18000 bp, 16 predicted proteins | sample PPLLak2March2015_2_FD_187251 | JGI IMG/M metagenome (GOLD analysis project Ga0209592, IMG submission 187251) | Freshwater sediment microbial communities from Prairie Pothole Lake near Jamestown, North Dakota, USA - PPLs Lake P8 Core (3) Depth... | ecosystem: Environmental > Aquatic > Freshwater... | reverse complement strand
CTCCGAGCGCACCCATTTCGCCTGCGCGCCGGTGCGCTCCTGCACCGCCTGCTCCACAGCCGAGAAGCCGGCATCCGGCGCGAGCGACTTGCAGCCGGCGAGAAGCGCCAGCGCGACTCCGGCGAGCCGCCTCATTTCCGTCCCCCGTGCTTTCTGAAGATCCCGGCATGGCCACCGGCGCGACGGACCTCGTCGTTCACGCCCCGCCAGGGCGCGAGCTCGGGCTCGGCGTAGGGCTTATAGCCCTCGAACGCGGAGTGGTATTCGACCGGCGGCGCCTTGGCCTTCGGATCCCTCGGGTCCGGCCACCGCTGTTCAGCGGCTGCCGTTGCGCCCGCGGTAGCAACCGCGAGCGCGAAACAAATGCTCTTGTGCATTGACTCTCTCGACGTCGTTGAGCGCACGCGCGAGCGTGCAGGGGCGGCGCGATCAGTGCTGCGCCGCGGGACGGCTAGACGTCAGAGAGCGAGCGGTGGCGGGTCGAGGTGATCGGGGACGAAGCCGGCGGCGAAGGGCTCGCCGGAGGCGATGCGCGCCGCGCCCTCGGAAGCGAGCGCCGCCCCGATCGGGGCCGGGACGGCAAAGGAAGCGCTGCTGCAGTGCTCGACGCAGGTATTGCAGTCCGCCGTGGTGGCCGGCTCGCGCGCGCTGCCATGGTCGTGGTGCGTGTCCTGGCCGTGCCCTGCATGCGCCTGGGCCGCGGCCGGGTGATCGCCCATGGCGCAGAAGCCCACGGTGACGGCGGCCAGCGCGCGCAGCGGCATCACGCCCAGCAGCAGCACGACGACAAGGGTCTTGACGAGGCGGCTCACGCAAAAAATCCTAACACAGGGACACGCGCAGCCGATCCGGGTTCAATGCGCGTGACGGGCGTGGACGACAGCATGGCCGCGGCCGCGCGCGATCAGCCAGCGGTTGACCGGGAAGGCCGCCACCGCCGCAATCGCCAGAGCCACCGCCAGGCTGCCCCAGAAGAGCAGGCTGTCGAGCGGCGCGTCCATCGCGCCGGGAATGACGAGCATGATCGCGTTGTCGACGATCTCCATCACAGTGATGGAGGCCGTGTCGGCCGCCAATGCGAGCTTTGCCGCCGCGCCGAAGCTCATCGCCTTGACCAACGGTAGCAGCGTGAGCGCATAGCCGAACAGGAACGCCAGCACGACCGCCAGCGCGATCGTCTCCGCGTTGCCCCAGCCAAGCGCGGTACCGATGATCATGCCGAGGACCTCGCCGATGGCACAGCCCGTCAGGCAGTGCAGGGTCGCCGACCAGGCGGTCCTGTTGAGCGAGGTTGCGTCGTGGCTGTGGTGCATGTGGTGCGAATGGGCGTTCACGGCATTTCCTTTCACTTGGCGAGGTCATCGAGGATCGGGCACTGCGGGCGATCGTCGCCGTGGCAGTGCTGCATGAGGTGCTCCAGCGTTCCGACCATGGCCTGCAGCTCGGCGAGCTTGCGCCTGAGCTCGGCTACGTGGCGGCCAGCGATCTTGTGCACCTGGGCGCTCGAGCGCGAGCGGTTCCGCCAGAGGCCGAGCAGCTCGCGAATCTCCTCCATGGAGAAGCCCAGCGTCCGCGCGCGGCGGATGAAGCGCAGGGCGTGGATCTCGTTCGGTCCGTAGACCCGGTAGTTGGCGAGGGTGCGAGCCGCCTTCGGCAGGATGCCGATCGATTCGTAGTGGCGGATCATCTTCACCGAGACGCCGCTTTCCTTCGCGGCGCGCCCGATATCGCGCAACCCGCGCTCGAGGGCTTGTGCATGTTCCAGGGTTTGCATGGTGCGGCAGTCTTAACCCTCCCATGGTGGGAGAGTCAAGCGCTGGTCCGTAATGCTTCCGATCGGAAGCATTACGGGCGCCGCGGGCGCTGCCGCTACGGCCGGTTAGCGAGCGCGGCGCGGGCGCAGTTGTAGCCGGCGGCGCCGGCGATGGCGCCGCCGGGGTGCATGGCGGCTCCGCACAGCCACAGACCGGCGATCGGCGTGCGGTAGTGCGCGAGCTGCGGCAGCGGCCGCATCCAGAGCGCCTGGTCGAGCGCTAGCTCGACCTGGTGCGGCTGGCAGGAAGGCGTGACCTCGACCGATTCGATGACCGCGTCGCCCAGTTGCTCGGAGAGCGTCGCGGCGACCACGTCCGCGAGCGCACGGGTGTCGGTGCCGGGGGGCACGTACTGGACCTGCGCTTCGACGAGATGCTGCGCGTCGCAGTACGCCTCGATGTAGGGCCGCTGCGAGATGCGGCCGTACTTCGAATCGTCGTACGCCCGCTCGAGATAGTCGAGCGATGGGGCGTGCACCAGCGTGGTGAAGCCCGGCGCGCGGTCGAGGTGCAGCGCCACGCGTGCCGCCACGCCACGATCGCGCAGGTGGCGCAGGCCGCGCACGAGCTCCGGGTCGAGCCACGCCGGATCGGCGAGCTCGAGCAGCGTGCGCCGCGGGTGGGCCCCGGAGAGGACAAGCGACGCCTCGATTTCCTTGCCGTCCTCGACGGCGCCGCGGATGCGGCCTTCGTGCACGAGCAGCGACGTGATTTTCCCCTCGCGGGCCTCGACACCCGACCGCTTGGCGAGCAGCGCGTGAAGGTTCGAGCGCGGAGGGCGGAATATCCCCGGCGGGCTACCGACGTGGTGGTGGAGGAACCGGAACGCGGTGCCGCCGGAGCGCGGGCCCTGCTGCAGGTGCATGACGCCCGCCGCGCCCAGCAGGCCTTTGAGCGTGTCGTTCTCGAACCAGTCGTCGAGCAGCTCCGCCACCGACATCGGCAGGAGCCGCATCAGGTCCACGAGGCCCTGCCGCCCGAGCAACCGAGCGCGCAGGGCGAAGCGGACGCCGAGCGGGTCCGGCGGCGGCTCGAGATAGGCCTTCTCGAGGAAGCGCGCAAGCCGCGCCATGCGCGTGCAGAACTGCGGCCACTTCTGCGCGTCCGGCGGGCTGACGCGGCGGATCGACTCGGCCGAGCGCGCCACATCGCGCCAGAGCTCGAGCCGGCCGCCGCCGGGCAAAGGCGCCACCGCCCAGGGATCGGGCGCCTCGATCTTCAGGCCTTCGAGGCGCAGCGCGCGCGCGATCTGCGGCGGCACCCAGCCCAAGCCGTCCTCGGGCGAATCGCCTTCGCACAGGATGACTTCATGAGACCTGGAAAGCATGTGCGCGGCCACCAGCGAGTTGACGCCGCCGCCGATGACGATCGCACGGGAGCTCACGCGCCGGCTCCGAGGATGGCGAACGCGGCGTTGCGGCCCGAGGCGCCCATCACGCCGCCGCCGGGATGCGTGCCCGAGCCGCACTGGAACAGGCCCGCGACCGGCGTGCGGTACTTGGACCAGGCCGGCGCGGGGCGGAGGAAGAACATCTGCTGCAGCGTGAGCTCGCCCTGGAAAATGTTTCCTTCCGAGAGACCGACGATGCGCTCGATGTCGGCGGGCGTGACGACCTGCCGGTGCAGGATCGCGCCTTTGAGGTTGGGCGCGTACTGCGAGAGCGTGTCGACCACCGCGTCGCCCAGCGCTTCGCGTTTCGCGTCGGTCCAGCCGCCGTTCAGGTGGTATGGCGCGTACTGCACGAAGATCGACATGACGTGCTTCCCCGGCGGCGCCATGGACGGGTCGATCATCGAGGGGATGACGATGTCCATGTAAGGGCGGCGCGAGATCTCGCCGTATTTCGCGTCGTCATACGCCCGCTCGAGGTACTCCACGCTCGGGCTGATCGACACGGCGCCGCGCAGGTGCGGCCCCCGACCCGGGAGGCAGGTGAAGTTCGGGAGCTCGCCGAGCGCGAGGTTGACCTTGGCCGAGGAGCCACGGAAGCGGAAGCGGCGGATCGATTCGACGAGCTCGCTTGGAAGGTGCTTCTCGCCGACCAGCGACAGGAAGGTGCGGCGCGGGTCGGCGCCCGAGACGACGACCTCGCCCTCGATCTCCTCGCCGCTCTCGAGCACCACGCCCCTCGCCTTTCCATTCTTTATCAATACGTTGGAAACTGCGGTCGAAGTGCGGATCTCCGCGCCGTGGGCCGAGGCAGCCGCGGCGATGGCGGCGCTCACCGAGCCGTTGCCGCCCTTGGCGAAGCCCCAGGCGCGGAACACGCCGTCGAGCTCGCCCATGTAGTGGTGCAGCAGGACGTAGGCCGTCCCTGGGGAGCGCGGGCCGAGAAGCGTGCCGATGATGCCGCTCGCGGACTTCGTCGCTTTCAGCGCCTCGGTCTCGAACCATTCGTCGAGGTAGTCGGCGACGCTCATAGTGAGCAGCTTGTGCAGGGCGTGGAAGCGCTCCGCTCCGAGGTCTTTGAAGTATCTTCTGAGCTGAAGGAGCGAAGCGAGCTCCCCCGGATGCAATGAAGTCGGATCCGGAGGCGCCATGGCGAGCATCGGCTTTATGGCGCGCGCCATGTGGTGCAGCACGCGGCCGAACTCGTCGTAGGCCTCGGCATCGCGCAGCGAATGGCGCGCCAGCTCGCGGCGGTTCTGGTCGTGGTCGTTCCACTGCGCGAGGTAGTCGCCGTTCTCAAGCGGCGTGAGCGTGCTCTCGAGCGGCAGGATGTGCAGGCCGTGGCGCGGCAGCTCGAGGTCGCGGATGATCTCCGGGCGCAGCAGGCTCACCACGTAGGAGAACACCGAGAAGCGGAAGCCCGGGAAGACTTCCTCGGTCATCGCGGCGCCGCCGACGCGCTCGCGGCGCTCCAGGACCAGCACCTTGCGGCCGGCCCGGGCAAGGTAGGCGGCGCAGACCAGCCCGTTGTGGCCGCCGCCGATGACGACGGCGTCGTAGCGCGTCACGGCGCGCCGCATCACTTCCTTTTTCGCTCCGGATCGAAGAAGGGCTTCTTCACCGCGCGCGCGGCGGCGCGCCGGCGCCGGTGCTCGACCGTGACCTCCATCTCGAGCGCCGTGCCGGGCGCCGCCCATTGCGCGCGCAGGTGCGCCAGCGCGATGTACTTCTTCAGCAGCGGCGACCAGCCGCCGCTCGTGGCGTAGCCGACCTGCTCGCCCGCCGCATAGAGCGGCACGCTGGTGCGCCACGGCACGGGCGGCACGCGGGTGGCAAGTCCCGCCTCCGCGTGCAGCTGCTCGAGGGAGTCCCAGTCGACCTCGATGCCGACGAAGCGCCACTGCGGCTCGCGGGTTGCCTCGGCGGCGAGCGCTTCGCGGCCGATGAACGCGGGCTTTTTCAGGTCGACGGTCCAGCCCAGGTCGAGCTCGTAGGGCGAGGAGGTCTGGCTCTCGATGAGCGCCTTGCGCGCCGAGACGTAGTCGACGTCGAGGAGCATGAGGCCTGCCTCGATGCGCGCCACATCGAGCGCGAGCATGCCCGCCGGCGTGATGCCGTAGCCGAGGCCGGCATCCATGAGCGCGTCCCAGAGCTCGAGCGACTTTTCCCTGGACACCCAGATTTCGTAACCGAGGTCGCCCGTGTACCCGGTGCGCGAGATGCTCACCGGGATGCCGCGCAGCCGCGTCTCGGCGAGACGGAAGTACTTGAGCGGTGGCAGCTCGCCCAGCTGCTGCAGGATGGCTTTCGCGCTCGGGCCCTGGAGCGAGAGCGCGCCCACCGACTCCGAGATGTCCTCGATCTCGACCTCGAGGCCGGTCGCGTTGTCCTGCAGCCAGCGCAAGTTGGGGTCGGCGGACGTCATTCGGAAATGCTCCTCGCCCAGGCGCGCCACGGTGCCGTCGTCGAGAAGCTTGCCCGCGCCGTCGCACCAGCCGGTGTAGAGCACCTGCCCCACCTGCGTGCGCGAGACGTCGCGCGTCGTCACCCGGTCGAGCAGCCGCGCGGCATCCGGGCCGCGCAGCCGGTACTTGTAGAGCGGCGAGATGTCGAACAGCGCCGCCGAGCTGCGGATCGAGTGGTACTCGCGCTCGTGCGAGAGCTCGTAGGAGCTCGCCGCCACGTAGCCCGCCCAGCGCCGCCAGGAATGGCTCGCGCAGAGCGCCGCGGTGCGCTCGTGGAACGGCGTGGTCTTCAGCATCAGTCGATGCGCGCGCCGCTCCCGGGATCGAAGGTGTGCCCCAGGGCGGGGTCGAAGCGCACCGGCAGCTTGCCCGCGCGCGCGTCGACGGACGAGTGCAGGCGCGCGGCGATGCGCGCTTTGTCGCCGACGTGCCCGTAGACGAGGGTATCGGAGCCCAGCGGCTCGATCAGGTCGACGTCCACCACCAGCATGGCGTCGGACTCGGCGCAGGGCTCGAGGTGCTCGGGACGGATGCCGAAGAGGACATCGCGGCCGTTGCGCTTCTGCGGGATCAGGTTCATCGGCGGCGAGCCGATGAAGCCGGCGACGAACACCGTGGCCGGCTTGGCATACACCTCCAGCGGCGCGCCGATCTGCTCGGCCCGGCCGGCGTTCATCACGATCATGCGGTGCGCGAGCGTCATCGCCTCCACCTGATCGTGAGTCACGAAAAGGCTGGTAGTTCCCAGCCGGCGGTGCAGCGCCTGCAGCTCGGCGCGCATCTGCACCCGGAGCTTCGCGTCGAGGTTGGAGAGCGGCTCGTCGAAGAGGAACACCGCCGGCTCGCGCACGATGGCGCGGCCCATGGCCACCCGCTGGCGCTGGCCGCCGGAGAGCTGGCGCGGCTTTCTCTCCAGGAAGCCTTTCAGTTCAAGGATTTCCGCCGCCCTCTGCACCCGCTTGTCGATCTCGGCCTTGCTGAACCCCTTGATGCGCAGGCCGTAGGACATGTTGTCGTAGACGCTCATGTGCGGGTACAGGGCGTAGTTCTGGAACACCATGGCGATGTCCCGGTCCTTGGGCTCGAGCTGGTTCACCACCCGACCGCCGATGACGATTTCCCCGGAAGTGATCGGCTCGAGGCCCGCCACCATGCGCAGCAGCGTCGACTTGCCGCAGCCCGAGGGGCCGACGATCACCACGAACTCGCCGTCGGTGACGTCCATGCTCACGCCGTGGATCACCTCGAGCTCCCCGTAGTTCTTGCGCACGTCGCGGAAGGACAGCTCAGCCATTATTTTTCCGTCTCCACCAGGCCCTTGACGAACCATTTCTGCATCAACACGACGACCAGCGCAGGTGGCAAGAGCGCCAGCATGGCTGTGGCCATGATGAGATGCCACTCGTTCGCCGCATCGCCGCCGACGATCATGCGGTTGATGCCGATCACTACCGTATACATGCTCTCCTCGCTGGTGATCAGCAGCGGCCAGAGGTACTGGTTCCAGCCGTAGATGAACTGGATGACGAACAGCGCCGCGATGCTGGTTCTGGAAAGCGGCAGCAGCACGTCGCGGAAGAAGCGCAGAGGCCCGGCGCCATCGATGCGAGCAGCCTCGGCCAATTCCTCCGGAACGGTAAGGAAGAACTGCCGGAACAGGAACGTCGCCGTCGCCGAGGCGATCAGCGGCAGCGTAAGGCCGACATAGGAGTTGAGCATGCCCAGATCGGCAACGACCTTGTAGGTCGGAATGATGCGCACCTCGACCGGCAACATCAGCGTGATGAAGATCATCCAGAAGAAGAAGTTGCGCAGCGGAAAGCGAAAATAGACGATCGCGAACGAGGCGATGATCGAGATGGTTATCTTGCCCAGCGATATCGCGAGCGCCATCACAAGGCTGTTGAACAGCATCCGCGAGGCGGCGGCAGTGGACCCCGTCGTCGACCCCGCGGCTAGCACCTGGGTATAGTTCTGGACGAATTGATCGCCGGGCAAAAGTGGCATCGGGACCGACATGATCTCCTCCACCCTGAGCGTGGAGGCGACGAACGTCACGTAGAGCGGAAATCCTACCGCCAGCACGCCGAGCATCAGCACCGCGTGCGAGAGCACCGTAAGCCCGGGCCGATTCTCGATCACGAGTACTGGACCCTTCTCTCGACGAATCGAAACTGCACCGCGGTGAGCACGATGACGATGAACATCAGGATGACCGACTGCGCCGACGACCCCCCGAGATCGGCTGCCTTGACGCCGTCGTAGTACACCTTGTAGACGAGGATCTGCGTATCCTGGGCCGGGCCGCCTTGGGTGGTTGCGTCGATCACGCCGAACGTGTCGAAGAATGCATAGACAATATTCACCACGAGCAGGAAGAAGGTCGTCGGCGAGAGCAGCGGGAAGACAACCGTCCAGAAACGGCGCATGGGTCCCGCCCCATCGATCGCCGCCGCCTCGATCAGCGGGCGCGGGATCGACTGCAGGCCCGCGAGGAAAAAGAGGAAGTTGTACGAGATCTGCTTCCAGACGGACGCGATCACCACCAGCAGCATTGCCTGATCGCCGTCGATGACCCAGTTCCAATCGATGCCGCCTCGCTTGAGTACATAGCTGATGATCCCGATCGAGGGCGCAAAAAGGAAAGCCCACAGCACGCCGGCAATCGCAGGCGCGACGGCGTACGGCCAAATCAGCAGCGTCTTGTAGGCGAGCGCACCGCGCAGGACACGGTCGGCCATGGTGGCGAAGAGCAGGGAGATCGCGATGCCCGAGAACGCGACCAAAGAGCTGAACACCGCGGTCGTGCGAAACGAGGCGAGATAGTTGGAGTCGGCGAACAGCTCCTTGAAGTTCTGCAGGCCGACGAATTCCGTGTGCAGGCCGAAGGGGTCCTGCAACTGGAGCGAAAACCAGGCCGCCTGCGCCGCCGGCCAGAAGAAAAAAACCAGCGTCACCGCGATTTGCGGCGCGAGCAGCGCGTAAGGCAACCACGCCGAGCGGAAGACGACGCGCTTTTCCATTTCCGCCCGGCGCAGCTTGCTATCTGCTTACCGCTTGTTGGCCGCCTCGAACTTGCGCAGGATCTGGTCGCCGCGCCGGACCGCGTCGTTCATCGCGGTCTTGGCGTCCTTCTTGCCGGCGAATACTGCCTCCATCTCCTCCTCGATCACCTCGCGCCCCTGGACGAAATTGCCGAAGCGCAGGCCCTTGGAGTTCGCGGTCGGCGCCTTGTTGGTCAATTGCTTGATCGTAGTCTCGGCACCAGGCTCCTTGTCGTAGTAGCCCGATTTGCGGGTCAGCTCGTAGGCGGCCATGGTGATCGGCACATAGCCTGTGCCGGTGTGCCATTCCATTTGAACTTCGGGCCGCGACAGGAAGGCCAGGAACTTGGCCACGCCCTTGTACTCCTGCGGCTTCTTGCCGCCCATGACCCATAGCGAGGCCCCGCCGATGATGGAATTTTGCGGCGCGCCCTTCACGTCGTCGTGATACGGAAGGAAATGCGCCGACCAGTCGACCTTGCCGGCTTTCTTGATGCCCGCCTGCGCGCTGGCGCTGCCGGTGAACATGGCGCACTCGCCGCTCGAAAACTTCGCATCGCCTTGGTTCGTCCTCCCGGCGTACGTAAATAGACCTTTCTTCGCCATGTCGCCCAGCATTGCGATATGGCGCACGTGCAGCGGCGAGTTCACCGTGAACTTGGTGTCGAAGCCGCCCATGCCGTTCTGCTTGGTGCCGATCGGCACGTTGTGCCAGGCGCTGAAGTTCTCCACGTGAACCCAGGAGGGCCAGGCAGTGGTGTAAACGCACTCCTGCCCTGCCGCCTTCAGCTTTTCCGCGGTCACCCGCAGCTCTTTCCAAGTCTTGGGCGCCTTGGGCTCGAGACCGGCTTTCTTGAACGCATCCTTGTTGATGTAGAAAAGCGCAGTCGAGCTATTGAAGGGAAACGACAGCATATTTCCCTTCAGATCCGTGTAGTAGCCTGCGACGGTCGGCAGGTACGCCTTCGGATCGAAGGGCTCCTTGGCGTTCTTCATCACCGTTGCCACCGGAACGATCGCCCCCTTGGCAGCCATCATTGTGGCGGTTCCCACTTCGAAGACCTGGAGGATGTGCGGCGCATTGCCAGCGCGGAACGCGGCAATCGCTGCCGTCATGGAAACCGGGTATTGGCCTTTGTACACGGCCACGACCTTGTAATCCTTCTGGCTGGCATTGAACTTGTTGGCGAAGTCGTTGACCCTTTCGCCCAGCGCGCCTTGCATCGAATGCCACCACTGGATCTCGGTCTGCGCGTGCGCGGCGGGCGAAAAAGCCGCCGCCACGGCGAGCGCCGCCATGGATGCTCTGATCTTCATTGGTTCCCCTCCTTTAGGATTCGAAAACGCCAATTACACGTCCTGAAGATTATTCTACTGTGACCGACTTGGCCAGATTCCTCGGCTTGTCGACGTCCGTGCCGCGCGCGAGCGCCGCATGGTAGGCGAGCATCTGCAGCGGCACCACGTGCAGGATCGGCGATAGGAGCCCGGCGTGGTCGGTCAGGCGTATGACGTGCACCGCTTCGCTCTCCTCCATGCGGGTCTGCTGGTCGGCAAAGACGTAGAGTTCCCCGCCCCGCGCCCGCACCTCCTGCAGGTTCGACTTCAGCTTCTCGAGCAGCGCGTCGGAGGGCGCCACCGCCACCACCGGCATGTCGCGGTCGACAAGGGCGAGCGGGCCGTGCTTCAGCTCGCCGGCAGCGTAGGCCTCGGCATGGATGTAGGAAATCTCCTTCAGCTTGAGCGCACCCTCCATCGCGATGGGGTAGTGGATGCCGCGGCCGAGAAAGAGCGCGTGCTGGTGGGCTGCAAAGCGCCTTCCCCAGGGCTCGATCCGGGGCTCGATGGCGACGATCGCCGCGAGCGCGGCGGGAAGGTGGCGCGCGCTGGCGAGCAGCGAGCGCTCGCGCTCCGGCTCCAGCCGGCCGCGTGCCTTGGCAAGGGCGAGGGCGAGCAGGAAGAGCGCTGCGAGCTGCGTCGTGAAGGCTTTCGTCGATGCGACACCGATCTCGGGTCCGGCCCGCGTCATGAAGCGCAGGTTGGATGCGCGCACCAGCGAGCTTTCCGGGCTGTTGCAGATGGCGAGCGCGTTGCGATAGCCGAGCGACTGGGCGTGCTGCAAGGCGGCGATGGTGTCCGCGGTCTCCCCCGATTGCGAGATGGTGACCAGCAGTCCGCTGCTGTCGGGGACCGTGATCCGGTAGCGGTACTCGCTCGCGATCTCGACGTTGCACGGAACCCGGGCGAGCTCCTCGATCCAGTAGCGCGCCACGAGGCCGGCGTGGTAGCTCGTGCCGCAAGCGACGATCTGCACCGAGGTCGTGCGCACGAATGCCTCGGCCGCCGCGACGCCGAAGAGCTGGGGCGCCACGGTATTGGCGCCGCCGAGCAGCTCCAGCGTGTTGGCCACGGCGCCGGGCTGCTCGAGGATCTCCTTCTGCATGTAGTGCCGGTACGGTCCGAGCTCGGCGGCCTCGGACGCGAGCTCGGACAGGTGCGCGTCGCGCTTCACCGGCGCGCCGCCGGCGTCGACGATGCGCACGCCGTCGGGACGGATCTCGGCGCAGTCGCCGTTCTCGAGGTAGACCACCCGCCGCGTGACCTGGACCAGGGCCGATACGTCGGAGGCGGCGAAGTTCTCCCCTTTGCCGAGCCCGAGAAGCAGGGGCGGACCTCTTCGCGCCACGACCACGGTCGCCGGGTCGTCGACCGAGACGAGCGCGATGGCGAAGGCGCCTTCGAGCTCCGCCGCCGCGCGGACCAGCGCGCCGAGCAGATCCGGGGCGGTCTTGCGCAGCTCGACGACCAGGTGCGCGATGACCTCGGTGTCCGTCTGGGAAGCGAACGCATAGCCGGCCTTCTTCAGGCGCGCGCGAATCTGCTCGTAGTTCTCGATGATGCCGTTGTGCACCACCGCCAGGCCGCCGGAGACATGCGGATGCGCGTTGGCTTCGGTCGGGGCGCCGTGCGTCGCCCAGCGGGTATGCGCGATGCCCGTCATCCCGGAGAGCGCCTGGCTGTCGACCTGCGAGGCGAGCTCGCTGACGCGCCCGGCGGCGCGCAGCCGCTTCAGTTTTGCATCGTCGAGCACGGCGATGCCCGCAGAGTCGTAGCCGCGGTACTCGAGCCGCCGCAGCCCCTCGATGAGGACGGGGACGATGTCACGGCGCGCAGCCGCGCCGACGATGCCGCACATTGGCGCTAGCCCTTCTTCTTCGGCGGCTTCCAGCCGGGGACCGACACCTGCTTCGCGCGCGCGACGGTGAGCTGCCCGGGCGGGGTGTCCTTGCTGATGGTGGAGCCCGCGCCGATATAGGAGCCGCGGGCGATGCGCACCGGCGCCACCAGCGTCGCGTCGGAGCCGATGAAGCAGTCGTCCTCGATGACGGTGCGGTGCTTCTCCGCGCCGTCGTAGTTGCAGGTGATGGTCCCGGCGCCGACGTTGACGCGCGCGCCCAGCTCGGCGTCGCCGATATAGGCGAGGTGGTTCGCCTTCGACGCGGCGCCGAGGCGGCTCGCCTTGATCTCGACGAAATTGCCGATGTGCACCTCGTCGGCGAGGTCCGCGCCGGGGCGCAGGCGCGCATACGGGCCGATGCGGCAGCGCGCGCCGATGACGGAGCTGTCGAGGTGGCTGAAGGCGAAGACCTCGGTCCCGGTCCCGACGGTGACGTCGCGCAGGACGCAGTTCGCGCCCACCCGCGCCCCGTCACCCAGCGTCACGCGGCCCTCGAACACGCAATTCACGTCGATCGAGACGTCGCGCCCGCATTGCAGCGCGCCGCGCACGTCGATGCGCGCCGGGTCGGCGAGCGTCACGCCTTCGTCGAGCAGGCGCTCGGCCGCCTGCTTCTGGTAGCGCCTCTCGAGCGCGGCGAGCTCGCGCTTGGAATTGACGCCGGCGACTTCCCATTCATCCTCGGCCCTCACCCCGATCACCGGCACGTCCTCGGCGACCGCCAGGGCCACGATGTCGGTGAGGTAGTACTCCTTCTGCGCGTTGCGGTTGGTGATCCTCTTCAGCCATCCGGCGAGGCGCGGCGCGCTCAGGGCGTAGAAGCCGGCGTTGACCTCGCGCACGGCGCGCTCGCTCGGGGAGGCGTCCTTGTGCTCGACGATGCGCGCCACCCGGCCGGCCTGGTCGCGCAGCACGCGCCCGTAGCCCGCCGGGTCGTCGAGCTCGACGGTGAGCACGGCCAGGCCCTCGCGCGCTGCCTCGAGCAGCCGGCGCAGCGTCGCCTCGCGCACCAGCGGCACGTCGCCGTAAAGAACGAGCACGTCGCCGCCCGCCTCGAGGTGCGGCATCGCCTGCTGTACCGCGTGCCCGGTGCCGAGCTGCTCGGGCTGCAGCGCCCATGCGATGCCGGCATCGGGAAAGGCAGCGCGCACGGCCTCGGCGCCGTGGCCGTGCACGACCACGATTCTCCGCGCCTTCAGCGCGCGCGCGGTGTCGAGCACATGGGCGAGCAGCGGGCGGCCGGCGAGAGGGTGCAGCACCTTGGGCAGGCCCGAGCGCATGCGCTTGCCCTGGCCCGCCGCGAGAATCACGATTTGTAGCGCCATCCGTTTGAATCCGTGCCGATTCTATCGTTTTCGCCTAGACTCGGCGGCATGGCCCAGGAGTATTTCGAGATCCTCTTCCGCCTGGTGGCCGCGCTTGCCGCCGGCGGACTGATCGGCCTGGAGCGCAGCCATCGGGGCCGGCCGGCCGGGTTCCGCACGCACGCGCTGGTCTGCCTCGCCTCCAGCCTGCTGATGCTGGTGACGGTCTACGAGACGCACTGGATGCCCGACAGCACCACGGCGCGAGTGGTCATCGATCCGACACGCATGGCGCAGGGCATCATGACCGGCATCGGCTTCCTCGGTGCCGGGGCGATCATCAAGGAAGGCTTCACGGTGCGCGGCCTGACCACCGCGGCGTCGATCTGGATCACGGCGGCGATCGGCATCCTCACCGGCGTCGGCTTCTATTTCGCCGCCGTGGTCGGCACGCTGCTCGCGCTCGGCACGCTGTCGCTGTTCCGCTGGATCGAAGCGCGCCTGCCGACCGAGACCTACGCCAACTTCATGGTGCGCTTTTCGCGCGATGCCGCGATGCCGGAGGGGGAGCTGCTGAAGGCGGTCACCGCCCACGGCTTCTCCGTGTACAACCTCACCTACCGGCTCGCCGCCGAGGGAACGCAGTTCGAGTACCGCATGGTGTTGCGCAGCATGGGCCGCGAAAGCGCGCGCGCCCTGTCCGACGCCCTGCGCGCGAACCGCGCGGTGCTCGAGTACCGCATCGCGCCCACCAGCGATTGAGCCGGCTCGACGCCGACACCGCCGGGCGACTCGCCCGCGTCGCGCTCGCCAACGTCGCGCGGCCCTACCCGCACAAGCTCGACCACCTGCTGACCGCGGCAGGCGAGCAGCTCGACCACCGCCGCGTCCATCCCGCGTTCTTCGGCAGCTACGACTGGCATTCGGCGGTGCACATGCACTGGTCGCTGGCGAGGATCCACAGGGCGTTTCCTTCCACGGACATTGCGGCGTGTCTCGACAGGCACCTGAGCACGGAACATCTTGCCGCAGAGCTCGCGTACTTTCGCAGTCCCGCGGGCCGCACTTTCGAGCGCCCTTACGGCTGGGCCTGGCTGCTCAAGCTGCAGGTCGAGCTCGCCGGCACGCGCTGGGAGAAGGCCGTCGCCCCGCTCGCCGCGGAGCTGGCCGCGCGCCTCGCCCAGTACCTTCAAGCGCCGTACCCCGTGCGGGCGGGAAGCCACGGCAACAGTGCCTTCGCCTGCGTGCTCGCCCTCGACTATGCACGGGCCGCCGGCGATCACGCTCTGTCAGCGGCGATCGAAAGGGCTGCCCACACCTGGTACCTGCAGGATCGGGAGGCGCCGCTCGCCTATGAGCCGTCGCTCGACGATTTCCTCTCGCCGTCGCTCATCGAAGCGCTGCTCATGCAGGAAGTCTTGCCGCCCGAGCGCTTCGGTCCATGGAAGAGCGGCTTCCTGCCGGCCGGCATCGGCCCGCTCGCCCAGCCGCCGCGCGGATTCGACCGCGCCGACGCAAAGCAGGTGCATCTGGACGGGTTGTCGCTCTCGCGCGCCTGGTGCCTGCGCCGCTTGAACCACCCGGAACCGGCCGAGCGCCACCTGGCTGAAGCCCTGCCGCACGTGGCTGCCAACTACGTCGGCGCGCACTGGCTCGCCTCCTTTGCGCTGCTCGCCCTGACCGAAGGCTAGCGCGGCAGCTCGGAGGCGCCCATCAGGAATTCGTCGACGGCGCGCGCGCACTGGCGGCCTTCGCGGATCGCCCAGACGACGAGCGACTGGCCGCGGCGCATGTCGCCGGCGGCAAAGAGCTTGGGCACCGAGGTGGCATAGGCGCCGCGCCCCTCGGTGGCCGCCTTGGCGTTGCCGCGCGCGTCGCGCTCGAGCCCGAATTCCTCGAGCAGCGACTGCAGCGGCGAGACGAATCCCATCGCCAGCAGCACGAGGTCGGCCGGCAGCTCGAACTCGGAGCCGGCGACCTCCACCGGCTTGCCGTCGTGCCACTCCAGGCGCACGCCCTTCAGCGCCTTCAGCTTGCCCCTCATTTCACCTGACCCGCCGATGAATTCCTTCGTGGCGACCGACCAGTCGCGGTTGGCGCCTTCCTCGTGCGATGAGGAGGTGCGCAGCCGCGTCGGCCAGTAGGGCCAGACCGGGTTGCGCTCGACGTCGGGCGGCATCGGCAGCAGCTCGAACTGCGTCACGCTCTTCGCGCCGTGGCGGTTGGAGGTGCCGACGCAGTCGGAGCCGGTGTCGCCGCCGCCGATGATGACGACGTGCTTGTCCGTGGCCCACAGCTCGTCGGCGACGATGTCGCCGGCGACGCGGCGGTTCTGCAGGGGCAGGAACTCCATCGCGAAATGCACGCCTTCGAGGCTGCGCCCCGGGATCGGCAGGTCGCGCGGCTGCTCCGATCCGCCGGCAAGCACCACGGCGTCGAACCCCGAGATCAGCTTGGCCGCAGCAATATTCTCGCGGGCATCGCTGACGATGCCCTTGCCGGGCGGCTGCGTGCCGACGAGGACCGAAGTGCGGAACTTCACCCCTTCGCTGCGCATCTGCTCGAGGCGCCGGTCGATGACGCCCTTGTCGAGCTTGAAGTCGGGGATGCCATAGCGGAGGAGCCCGCCGATGCGGTCGGATTTCTCGAGCACGGTGACGGCGTGCCCGGCGCGCGCGAGCTGCTGCGCGCAGGCGAGCCCCGCGGGTCCGGAGCCGACCACGGCGACTTTCCTGCCGCTCTTCACGGCCGGCGGCTGCGGGCGCACCCAGCCTTCCTCCCAGGCCTTGTCGGCGATGGCGTGCTCGATCGACTTGATGCCGACCGCGTCTTCGTTGATGCGCAGCACGCAGGACTCCTCGCAGGGCGCCGGGCAGATGCGGCCGGTGAACTCGGGGAAATTGTTGGTCGAGTGCAGCACCTCGATGGCCCGCTGCCAGTCCTGGCGGTACACGAGGTCGTTCCAGTCGGGAATGATGTTGTTGACCGGGCAGCCCGACATGCAGAAGGGCACGCCGCAGTCCATGCAGCGTGCGCCCTGGATCCCGGCCGCCTCGTCGGAGAGGCGCGCGTAGAACTCGCGGTAGTGCTTCTTGCGCGCCTCGGTCGGCTCGTGCGGCTCCTCGAGCCGCTCGAACTCGAGGAACCCGGTAATTTTGCCCACTTATTGATCCACCTTATTTTCCAAACTACGCGGCTGCCTTGGTCTTTGCCGCGAGCTCGGCGAGCGCGCGCCGGTACTCCTTCGGGAAGACCTTCACGAAGCGCCCGCGGTAGCTCGTCCACTGCTCGAGCACCTCCTTGCCGCGCTTCGAGCCGGTGTAGCGAACGTGGTTCTCGATCAAGCGCCTGAGCGTGGCGTCGTCCTCGGAGTCGGGCAGCACCGGCTCGAGATCCACCATCGCCGTGTTGCAGCGCCGGGCGAACTCGCCTTCGAGGTCGAGCACGTAGGCGAAGCCACCCGACATCCCTGCGGCGAAATTGCGTCCGGTCGAGCCGAGCACGACGACCAGCCCGCCGGTCATGTACTCGCAGCCGTGGTCGCCCACGCCCTCGACCACGGCGCGGGCGCCGGAATTGCGCACCGCGAAGCGCTCGCCCGCGACGCCGCGGAAATACGCCTCGCCGTCGATCGCACCGTAGAGCACGACATTGCCGGTGATGATGTTCTCGGTCGGCTCGCCGCGGAACTTCGGCGAAGGCTGGACCGAGATGCGCCCACCGCAGAGCCCCTTGCCGCAGTAGTCGTTCGTGTCCCCGACCAGCTCCAGGCTGATGCCGCGCGCGAGGAAGGCGCCGAAGCTCTGCCCGGCGGAGCCGGCGAAGCGGATGCGGATGGTGTCCTCGGGCAGGCCCTCGTGGCCGTAGCGCTTCGCCACCTCATACGAGAGCATGGTGCCGACGGTGCGGTTGATGTTGCGGATCGGCATCTCGATCGACACCTTCTCGCGCCGCTCGAGCGCCGCGCGCGCGAGCTCGATCAGGCGGTTGTCGAGCGCCTTTTCGAGCCCATGATTTTGCACTTCATTGTTGAAACGAGAAACCTCGGGGGGCATCTGCGGCATCGCGAAGACGCGCGAGAAGTTGAGGCCCTTCGCCTTCCAGTGCGCGATGCCCTTCTTAACATCGAGCAATTCCGTATGGCCAATCAATTCGTTCAAAGTACGAACACCCAGGCGGGCCATCAGCTCCCGCGCTTCCTCGGCGACGAAGAAGAAGTAGTTGACGACGTGCTCGGGCTTGCCTTCGAACTTGCGCCGCAACACCGGATCCTGGGTCGCCACGCCGACCGGGCAGGTGTTGAGATGGCACTTGCGCATCATGATGCAGCCCTCGACCACCAGCGGCGCTGTGGCGAAGCCGAACTCGTCGGCCCCGAGGATGGCGCCGATCACCACGTCGCGGCCGGTCTTCATCTGGCCGTCGACCTGGACCGCAATCCTTCCCCTCAGGCGATTGAGGACGAGCGTTTGCTGGGTTTCCGCCAGGCCGAGTTCCCACGGCGTGCCGGCGTGCTTGATCGAGGACCACGGCGAGGCACCCGTACCGCCGTCGTGGCCGGCGATCGTCACGTGGTCGGACTTGCCCTTCGCTACGCCCGCGGCGATGGTGCCGACGCCGATCTCGGAGACGAGCTTCACCGAGATCGCCGCCTGCGGGTTGGAATTCTTCAGGTCGTGGATGAGCTGCGCCAGGTCCTCGATCGAGTAGATGTCGTGGTGCGGCGGCGGCGAGATCAGCTCCAC
>Ga0209592_1000157_pt1 | contig 18046 bp, 21 predicted proteins | sample PPLLak2March2015_2_FD_187251 | JGI IMG/M metagenome (GOLD analysis project Ga0209592, IMG submission 187251) | Freshwater sediment microbial communities from Prairie Pothole Lake near Jamestown, North Dakota, USA - PPLs Lake P8 Core (3) Depth... | ecosystem: Environmental > Aquatic > Freshwater... | reverse complement strand
GCGGCGGCGGCGGGCAAGGATCCGCTCGAGTTCCGCCTCGCGCTCCTCAAGCACGCGCCGCGCCACCGCGGGGTCCTCGAGCAGGTCGCGCACTACGCCGACTGGCATCTCAGGACGCCCAAAGGCAGGGGCTGCGGCATCGCCGTGTACCACTCCTACGGTAGCTGGGTGGCGCAGGTGGCCGAGGTGTCGCTGGACGGCGACGCGTTCCGCGTCGATCGCATCGTGTGCGCCGTCGACTGCGGCACGGTGGTGAACCCGGACGCCGTGACGGCGCAGATGGAGGGCGCCATCGTCTTCGGGCTGAGCGCCGCGCTGCACGGAGAGATCATCCTGCGCGATGGCGCGGTCGTGCAGTCGGGCTTCGAGGACTATCCATGCCTGCGCATGCGCGACACGCCGGAGATCGAGGTGCACCTCGTGCCGAGCCGCGCGCGCCCCGGCGGCGTCGGAGAGCCGGGCGTGCCGCCGGTCGCGCCCGCGGTCGCGAACGCGCTTGCCGCCGCGACCGGCCGGCGCATCCGGCGCCTCCCGCTCACCCCTGGGAAGTAGGTGCGCCGCGCGATCGCACCAAGTGCGCTCGCCTTTGACGGGGATCAACAGGGCGGCGCGTTTCGGCGCAATCATGCACGCATCATGATGAAGATCCGTCCCTTGCATGACCGCGTGGTCCTGAAGCGCCTGGGACCTCATTGGCGTGGTGGAAGACTGAGGAGCCCATGACGACCATCGGTATCGACCTCGGCACTTCGAACTCGGCAGCGGCCGTGCTGCGCGGCGGCCGGCCCGTGCTGATCCCCAGCGCCGAAGGCGTGAGCCTCGGCGGCAAGGCGTTCCCCAGCTACGTCGCGATCGCCGCCGACGGCACCATGCTGATCGGCGAGCCGGCGCGCCGCCAGGCGGCGGCGAACCCCGAAGGCACCGCGACGGCGTTCAAGCGGCAGATGGGCACGCGCCAGCGGATCAGGCTGCGCAGCAAGGAATTCACGCCCGAGGAGCTCTCGGCCTTCCTCCTCGGCAAGATCAAGCGCGATGCCGAGGCGTTCCTCGGCGAGCCGGTGCGCGATGCGGTCGTCACCGTGCCTGCCTACTTCGACGACAACCAGCGCGCGGCGACCAAGGATGCGGCCACCATCGCCGGCCTGAACGTGGTGCGGCTGGTCAATGAGCCGACCGCCGCGTCCCTTGCCTACGGGCTGGACCGCCTCAGCCAGGAGCTGCGCATCGCCGTGGTCGACTTCGGCGGCGGCACGCTCGATGTCACGATCATGGAATTCGGCAAGGGCGTGTTCGAGGTCAAGGCCACGAGCGGCGATACCCGTCTCGGCGGCACCGACATGAACCAGGCGATCTTCGAGCACCTCGCGCAGCGTTGGCGGGACGAGACGGGCATCGACGTGCGCGCCGACCGCAAGGCCGCGGCGCGGCTGCTGGAAGCCGCCGAGATGGCGAAGATCGAGCTCTCTGCGGGCACCACGGCGCACGTCAGCCTGCCCTATATCGGGGCCGCCGCGGGCGAAGCGAAGCACCTCGAGATGGATCTCACGCGGGCCGAGATGGAGCGGGTCGTGAACCCGGTGATCGAGCGCTGCCGGCGCCCGCTCGAGCAGGCGCTCGCCGATGCCGGCGTCTCGCCGTCGCAGGTCGACCGCCTGGTGTTCGTCGGCGGGCCGACGCGCATGCCGGTCGTGCGCCGGTTCTACGAGGACCTTTTCCATCGCAAGGCGGAGATGGGGATCGACCCCATGGAGTGCGTCGCCGCCGGCGCCGCGATCCAGGCCGGCGTGCTCTCGGGCGAGGTGAAGGACATCGTGCTGGTCGACGTGACGCCGCTCACGCTCGGCGTGGAAACGCTGGGCGGCGTGGCGACGCCGCTGATCGCGCGCAATACCCCCGTGCCCGTCAAGAAGAGCGAGATCTTCACCACCGCGGCCGACCTGCAGACGAGCGTCACCATCCATGTCTTCCAGGGCGAGCGCCCGATGTCGGCCGACAACACCGGCCTCGGGGAGTTCAATCTCGACGGGCTCGCGCCCGCGCCGCGCGGCATGCCCAAGATCGAGGTCAGCTTCGACATCGACTCGAACGGCATCCTCAACGTCGCCGCGCGCGACACCGCCACCGGCCGCGCGCAGTCGATCCGCATCACCGGCTCGACCCGGCTGCCGGAGGAGGTGAAGAAGCGCATGGTCGACGAGGCCGCGCGCTACGCCGAATCCGACCGCAAGCGCCGGGAGGAGGCCGACACGCTGAACGCCGCGGACGCGATGTGCTACCAGGCGGAGAAGACGCTTGCGGACTTCGGCGACAAGCTCACCGACGAGCTGAAGGCACGCATCGAGGCGGCGCGCCGCGAGACGCGCGAGGCGATCGGCCGCAAGGATGCCGCCGCGGCGAAAGAAAAGAGCGGCCAGCTGGAGAAGCTCCTGAAGGAAGCCGGCGCGGTGATCTATGCGCAGCGCCCCGACGCCGGCGTCTACCGCGAGGTGAAGATGCCGTCGGGCGCGCGGGTCGTGGACGCCGATTACCGGGAGACCCGCTGAGGCGATGGACGGCAGAGCCGACCTGGAGGAGCTGGCGGAGGCTTTGCGCGAGCTGCATCGGCGCCTCGTCGAGGGCGTGCGGCGCGATTGCGAGCAGGAGCGCCACGCCGTGCCGGGCGCGGCGGAGTTCCTGCCCTTCCTCACCACCGATTCCCGCTTCGCGTGGCTCCACCTGCTGTCGGAGCTCGTCGTCGACGTCGAGGCCTTCCTGATGGCCGACCCGTCCCCGACCGAGGACGACTGCGCGGCGCTGCGCGCGGAGATCGAGCGGCTGATCACCGCCCCGGCGTTTCCCGAAACGGCGGGCGTTTTCGCGCGCGAGTACTCGCGCCATGTCGCGCGGGACGCGCAGGTGGCCGGCGCGCATCAGGCGCTCGAGCGGCTCGTGCGGCGCCTGCCGCGGGCCGAAGCGGTCGACGAGGCGAGCGTGCTGCACGAGCGGCACGGCTGGAGCGAGGCACATCGCCACCGGCGCCCCGCCGGCCGCTAGCCCCGATCCTCGCGCAGAGCGTGCCGTGCATCGCGAGGTAAAAGCGTGACTCCCCGCCATCGGTACATCCGCTTCTTCAACGAGATCGCCATCGAGGACGTTGCCTCGGTCGGTGGCAAGAACGCGTCGCTCGGCGAGATGTATCCGATTTTCTCCGTGACCTTCTTGTATTCCCCGGGGGAGAACGACCCGGCGTACATAGGTCTCGAGTTAGGACTGACCCCTCGACGCTGCTCTCCGCTGCATGAGCGGCGTTGACGATCAGCTCGAACTCGCCGCGCCTTACCATTTGGAATCGCGGATCTTCAAGCGATAGGACATGTGATTGACGGCGATGTCACCGACGAAGCTTACGACGATGACGGCTATCACATCGAGCCACGCCAGCTGCGCCCAAGGCCAGGCGAAGATCAGCGCACCGAGCATGAAGTCGAGCTGATCGGCGGGTATCCACGATTCCCCTGGGGCAAGGCCGCGCAAGCGCTTGAAAAAGCTCTTTACCAGGTCGCCGCCCATGGCCCCGGCACCGAGCGCGAGGCCGATGAGCGGCCAGTCATCGTAAGAGACGAGGCTGCCGCTCCAATCGATGACCGACTGCGTCCAGGCCGCGATCAGCGCGACGACGAGTCCGAGCAGCACGCCTGCCACGGTCTTGTGGCCACCCAGCCAGCGGCTGCTGATCGGCCGATTCCAGCCCTTCCAGTACTTAAGGAACGGCGGCGCCATGTTCGCGAGATACGCTGGCGCCATGAGATACACGAGCTGAAGAAGCCGGTACACGGACCCGAGTTGGCATGCTAGTCGGCGCGTAAAGCGCCCATTTGACCTGGGTCAACGGACCCTCCGGCGCATCCCGGATGATTGCTGGCATGTTTAAGCGGATTCTTGTACCTATCGATGGCAGTCCCGCTTCTTCTGCCGGCCTGCGAACGGCCGTCGATCTTGCCCGCGACCAGAAGGCGCGGCTGCGGCTGGTCCATCTCGGCAAGCAGATACCGGCGCGGCGCAGGAAGGCCGAGGGGATGACCGCGTCCGAATTGTTCGAGGCCATCAGGGAGCAGGGGAAAAAGCTGCTCGAGCGGCAGGCCGCGCTCTGCCGCGCGCGCGGCGTGCGGACCGACACCGCGCTTTATATCGGTCTTGCTGGGCACCCGGCCAGGCTGGTCTTGGCGGAAGCGCGAAAGTGGCGCGCGGATCTCATCGTCATGGGCACCGAGGGCCGGCGCGGCCTGCGCCGCGCGGTCGTCGGCAGCGACGCCGAAGAGGTCATTCGCGCGGCGCCCGTGCCGGTCCTCCTCACTCGCCAGTAAGCGCTTTCGATTCGTACGCCTGCGGCCTCCGCCTCCTCGAAGCGGCCCCGGCATCCATTCCCGAGAACTCCCCGCCCAGCTTCGCAGTAGCAGCGGACCTTTCCCGGGCGGCCGAGCGCTTCCTGGACCTTGGGTATCAGGACGTCGTCATAGTCTTGCTTGGTGACGCGCGCCTACGCAGCGAGCGCGACGACGCCTTGCGGAAATCCTTGAGGATTTCGATCACGCGACGCTCCTTGACCTGCCGGAGACCAATATTCGACGACGGCTGCAATCGTGGTTGACCGAGGTCAAATGTGAGCGCATGCGGCCTCGTAACATCGGTTTGCAATGAGCGCAGACAGGCATCACCATATTTTCGTACGCGCACACGATCGCGGCTAGGAAGAGCCTGAAGGGCATCACCGTCTACCGCTACGGCGCGAAGCCCGCGCAGGTGCTCGAGCTCGGCGCGGCGGAGGCGCCCCATCAATACGAGCACGCATCGCGCTGCGACCCCGAGGAATGCAGACTGTAAAGCGTGATTACTACGAGGTCCTGGGCGTGCCGCGGGACGCCGACGCGGCCGCGATCAAGGACGCCTTCCGCAGGCTCGCCATGCAGTATCACCCCGATCGCAACAAGGCGCCGGGCGCGGAGGATCGCTTCAAGGAGATCGCCGAGGCCTACGCGGTGCTCTCGGACGCGAAGAAGCGCGCCGACTACGACGCCGGCGTCTCTCCCGAGGATTTGTTCGGCGGCGTCGACCTGGAATCGATCTTCCGCGAGTTCGGCTTCGGCGAAACCCTTTTCGACCGCTTCTTCGGCGGCAGGCCCCGCGGCCCGCGGCGCGGCGCCGACATCGAGATCGAAGCCGCGGTGCCGCTCGAGCGCATTGCGCGCGGCGGGGAGGAAACCGTCCGCTACCGCAGGATCGCGCCCTGCGGCGACTGCAAGGGCACGGGCGCGAAGCCCGGGACGCAGCCGCGCGTGTGCCCGAGCTGCAAAGGCACCGGAGAGAAAAGGTCCGAGCGGCGCGAGCGCGGCGTCTACATCCGCCAGTCGAGCACCTGCCCCGACTGCCGCGGGCGCGGCAGCCTCATCGACCAGCCTTGCGCCGCCTGCGGCGGCAGCGGGCGCATCGAGAGCGAAGAGTCGCTCGTCGTGAAGATCCCGGCCGGGGCGGAGGACGGGCTCGTGCTGCGCGTTCCCGGCAAGGGCTACGCAGCCCCCGAGCCGCGCGGCGCCGCCGGCGATCTGCTCGTCGTGGTGCGCGCCGCGCCCGATCCGCGCTTCCAGCGCGACGGCGCGGACCTGTGGCGGCTGCAGGAGATATCGGCTGCGGATGCGGTGCTCGGCGCCGAGATCAGGGTTCCGACGCTCGAGGGCGCGATCTCGGTCAAGGTGCCGCCCGGCACGCAGCCCGACGCCCAGCTGCGCCTGCGCAGCAAGGGGCTGCCGCGCTTCGGCGCGCGCGGCCGGGGCGATCTTTACCTGCGCCTCGCCGTCAGGCTGCCCGAGCGTCCCGGCGCGGAGGAGCGCGGCCTCTGGGAGAGACTGCGTGCCCTCCAGGTCAGGAAATCGTGACGGCAGGCGTCACGGCGTCTCGTCGCGCTCGACGCTGTCGGCTTTCGGCTCGTCGCGCTGCGGGTGCTGCTTGACGAGCCGCTTCAGGCGCTCGTCCCGGGACTTGCTGCGGCCGCCGGCGCCTTCCTGCACGTCCTGCGCCGGCGGTACGGCGGCGCGCGAGCCCTGCCATCGCTCGTAGCAGCCGGCCCCGCAGAAGTAGACGGTGCCGTCACGTCCCTCGTCCATCAGCGCTTCGGACTTCGGCACGCGCTTGAGGCATACCTCGCAGAACGCGCTTTGCGGATCGACCGGCCTGGTTTCCTTGCTCATTGAACACCTCTTTCGCGTCGCGCCCGGGCGTCCCGCAGCTTGCTGCGGGTGCGGCCGAGCTGCACCGGGGGTTCGGGCTGCGGCGCTCGGCCGGCGCTGGTCCAGCGCTGGCAGCAGGCCGGCCCGCAGAAGTAGACGACGTGCTCGCGCGTCTCCACGATCGCCGCGCTCGCGCGCGGCACGATCCGGCCGCAGACCTCGCAGGTGACGCGTTCGGGATCGGTGGGTCGCGCGATGTATACCATTGCGTCATGATCCCCCTGCTTCCCGGGGGGCGGCTTGCGCGAGATCAAATGCGGGGTGCGGCGCGAAGGACACAGTGGGTCAATGGGGCGCGCCTTCATCGGCACGAGCGGCTGGATCTACGACGCCTGGCCCGTGGTGATTTCTACGACGCGCGGCCGGCGAAGGACCGGCTCGCCTTCTGCGCCGAGCGGTTCACGGCCATCGAGATCAATGCCACCCACTACCGGCTGCAGAGCCCCGCGACCTTCCGCCGCTGGCGCGACGCCACGCCGCCGGGCTTTCGCTTCGCCCTCAAGGCGCATCGCTATCTCACGCACAACAGGAAGCTGCAGGACCCGCCCGGGCCGATCCGCATCGAGCGCGATCGCGCCGCCGCGCTGGGCGAGAAGCTCGCCGCCGTGCTCTGGCAGCTGCCGCGGAACTTCCATCGCAACCTCGAGCGCCTGGCGCTCTTCGCGCGGGCGCTGCGGGTCTGGCGCCGGCCGCGCCACGCGATCGAGTTCCGCCACCCGTCCTGGTTCGACGCCGAGGTGGCCGCCTGCCTGCGCGCGCACCGCATCGCCTTGTGCCAGTCGGACGCCGCCGACTGGCCGCTGTGGGACGCTATGACCACCGACCTCGTCTACGTGCGCCTGCACGGGCACGAGGTCACCTACGCGTCGAACTACGCCGAAGCCGATTTGCGCGCCTGGGCACGCAAGGTGCGGCGCTGGACGCGCGAGGGCCGCGACGTGCACGTCTACTTCGACAACGACGCCTACGGCGACGCGCCGCACAACGCGGTGCGTCTCCTCTCGCTCGTGCGCGGCCGCGCGTGATCCCGATCCACGAGCTGCTCGCGCGCATCCGCTGGGATCCGGCGTTCGCAAGCGCGCGCTTCGAGATCGCCTACCTGGACCGGGCGCGCAAGGCGCTGGTGCGCCTGCCGCTCGAGCGCATCCGCATGCAAGAGGGGCAGGAGGGCCGCTTCGGCTTCGAGGCGCTCGAGGACGACGGCTCGGTGCACAGCGTGCCTTACCACCGCGTGCGCGCGGTCTGGCGCGACGGCGAGCTCATCTGGTCGCGGGCGGAGCGCTGATGCGCCTGGCGATCGCCATTTTCCTGGCGGTGCTGGCGCTGCCTGCCGGTGGGGCGCAGCTGGACGTCTATCTTTTCTGGCGCATCGGCTGCCCGCACTGCGAGCGCGAGATCGAGTTCCTCGAGCGGGTCGCGGCCGGCAATCCGGAAGTGCGCCTGCACGAGCTCGAGGTCTCGCGTAACCGCGCCAACGCCGCCCTCATGGTGCAGGCGGCGGAGCGCCGGGGGGTGGAGGTGGGATCGGTCCCGCTGACCGTGATCGGCGATCGCGCCTGGGTCGGGTACGACGGGGACGCGACGACCGGGCGGGAGATCGAGGCGCACATCGCCGCGTGCCTCGAGAAAGGATGCCCGGCCGCGATCGCCGCCCCGGCGAAGCGCGACGCGAAGGTCCCCGAGATGCTGCGCCTGCCGCTCGTCGGCGAGGTGCGCACGGCGAACCTCTCGCTGCCCGCGCTGACGGCGCTGCTCGCCGCGGCCGACGGCTTCAATCCCTGCGCGATGTGGGTGCTCGTGTTCCTGCTCGGGCTGCTCGCGGGCATGAAGGACCGCGCGCGCATGTGGCTGCTCGGCATCGCCTTCGTTGCCGCCTCCGCGCTCGTCTACCTCCTCATCCTCGGCGCCTGGCTCAACGTGCTGCTGCTCGCGGGCTCGCTGGCCTTCGTGCGCGTCGCCATCGGCGTCGTGGCGCTCGCCGGCGGGGGCTACTACCTGAAGGAGTTCGTCACCAACGCGGACATGAAGTGCGAGGTGACTGCACCGGAGCGCCGGCGCCGGGTGCTCGAGCGGCTGAAGGCGCTCGCGCAACGGCCGGATCTCGTCTCCGCGCTCGCCGGCATCGTGCTGCTCGCCTTCGCCGTCAACGTCGTGGAGTTCCTGTGCTCCGCCGGCATCCCGGCGGTGTTCGCGCAGGTGCTCGCGCTCTCGGACCTCGCTTCCTGGGCGTACTTCGGCTACCTCGTGCTCTACGTGGCGGTGTTCATGCTCGACGACCTGGTGGTGCTCGTCGTCGCGCTCAAGACGCTCGAGGCAACCGGCCTCACCACCCGCTACGCGCGCTGGTCGAACGCGATCGGCGGCGTCGCGCTCCTCGCGATCGGCGCGCTGCTGATCTTCCGCCCGGAGTGGCTCGCCTTCGCCTGAGCTGCTGCGCTATTCGTGCGCGAGCGGCTTCTCGGTGAAGAGGTAGTCCTTCAGCTCCTTGGAGAAGGACGGGTCGTGGCGGCGGATCCATTCCAGGACCATTGCCGCGTGCTCCTTCTCCTCGTCGCGGTTGTGCGCGAGGATGGCCTTGAGCTCGGGGTCGCGGCAGGCATCGACGCGCTGCTGGTACCAGTCGACGGCCTCGAGCTCCTCGATCAGCGAGACGATCGCGCGGTGCATGTCGAGCGTCTGCGGGGTCAGGGCCTGGGCCGGCTCGTGCAGTCCTTCGTGTGCTGCCATGACGATCGCTCCCTTGATCCGATTATGCGATGGAGATGCCCTCGAAGCGCATCCGCCAGCCGTCGGGACGGCGTGCCGCGAAGCTTACCATCCCGCTGTGCCGCGAGTGCAGCCCGGCGCTCTCGCGAGCCCGGGGTTTCCTGGTTTGAGGCTGGCCCGGCTGTGACCTACTTCTGCGCCAGGTCGAAGCGGTCCAGGTTCATCACCTTGTCCCACGCCGCCACGAAGTCCTGCACGAACTTCTCCTTCGCGTCCTCGCTCCCGTAGACCTCGGCGAGCGCCCGCAGCTGCGAGTTCGAGCCGAAGACGAGGTCGGCGCGCGTGCCGGTCCACTTGACCTTGCCCGTCTTGCGGTCGCGCCCCTCGAACACGTCCTTCGCGTCCGAGGCCGGCTTCCACTCCGTGCGCATGTCGAGCAGGTTGACGAAGAAGTCGTTGGAGAGCGTCTCCGGATACGAGGTGAAGACCCCGTGCTTCGCGCCGCCGACGTTGGCTCCCAGCATGCGCATGCCGCCGACGAGGACCGTCATCTCCGGCGCCGTGAGCGTCAGGAGCTGCGCCCTGTCGAGGAGCGGCTGCTCGGCGGAGACCGGGACCTTGCCCGCCAGGTAATTGCGGAAGCCGTCGGCGATCGGCTCGAACACCGCGAAGGACTCGACGTCCGTCTGCTCCTGGCTCGCGTCCATGCGTCCGGGCTTGAAGGGCACCTGCACGGAGAAGCCGGCCTTGCCTGCGGCCTGCTCGACGCCCGCGCAGCCCGCGAGCACGATCAGGTCGGCGAGCGAGACCTTCTTGCCGTCCTTCGCTTTCTTGTTGAAGTCGGCCTGGATGCCCTCGAGCGTCTTCAGCACTCTTGCGAGCTGCGCCGGCTGGTTCACGGCCCAGTCCTTCTGCGGCGCGAGCCGGATGCGCGCGCCGTTCGCCCCGCCGCGCTTGTCGGAGCCGCGGAAGGTGGACGCCGATGCCCAGGCGCTCGACACGAGCTGCGCCACGGACAGCTTCGAGGCGAGGATCTTCTTCTTGAGCTCGGCGATCTCCTTCTCGCCGATCAGCTTGTGGTTGACCGCGGGGATCGGGTCCTGCCAGATCAGCTCTTCCTTCGGCACTTCCGGTCCCAGGTAGCGGGCGCGTGGGCCCATGTCGCGGTGCGTCAGCTTGAACCAGGCGCGCGCGAAGGCATCGGCGAAGGCCTGCGGATCGTCGAGGAACCGGCGCGAGATCTTGCCGAACTCCGGATCGAAGCGCAGCGTGCAGTCGGTGGTCAACATGGTCGGCTTGTGGAACTTGCCCGGGATGTGCGCGTCGGGAATGACCTCGGGCGCGTTTTTCGCCACCCATTGCTTGGCGCCGGCGGGCGACTTGGTCAGCTCCCATTCGTACTTGTACAGGATCTCGAGGAAGCTGTTGCTCCACAGCGCCGGGGTCCTGGTCCAGGTCACTTCGAGGCCGCTCGAAATCGTGTCGGCGCTGTGCCCCGAGCCGTAGTTGCTCATCCAGCCCAGGCCCTGCGCTTCCAGCGGCGCGCCTTCCGGATCCGGGCCCTTGTGCGATTCGGGAGCGGCGCCATGGCACTTGCCGAAGCTGTGGCCGCCGGCGATCAGGGCGACGGTCTCCTCGTCGTTCATCGCCATGCGGCTGAAAGTGGCACGGATATCCTTGGCGGCGGCCATGTAGTCGCCGCTCGCGTTCGGGCCTTCCGGGTTGACGTAGATGAGGCCCATGTGGGTGGCGCCGAACGGCCCCAGGTCCCGATCGCCGCTGAAGCGCTTGTCGGCGCCCAGCCACGCGATCTCCTCGCCCCAGTTCACGTCCTCGTCCGGCTCCCAGACGTCGGCGCGGCCGCCGCCGAAGCCGAAGGTCCTGAAGCCCATCGACTCCAGCGCGACGTTGCCGGCGAGGATGATCAGGTCGGCCCAGGAAATCTTGCTTCCGTACTTCTGCTTGATCGGCCAGAGCAGGCGCCGTGCCTTGTCGAGGTTGACGTTGTCGGGCCAGCTGTCGAGGGGCGCGAAGCGCTGCTGGCCGCGGCCGCCGCCGCCGCGGCCGTCGGTGACGCGGTAGGTTCCGGCGCTGTGCCAGGCCATGCGGATGAAGAACGGCCCATAGTGGCCGAAGTCCGCCGGCCACCAGTCCTGCGAGTCGGTCATCAGCTTGACCAGGTCCTTCTTGAGCGCCTTGTAGTCGAGGCTCCTGAATTCCTTCGCATAGTTGAAGCCCCTGCCCATCGGGTCGGACTTCGCGGAATGCTGGTGCAGCAGCTGCAGCCGCAGCTGGTTCGGCCACCAGTCGCGGTTCGTCCGGCCGACGCCGGCGACGTGGGTGAACGGGCACTTGCCTATGCTCTTGTCATCAACCTTCGTGTCCATGTGGGTCTCCGATCGTGTTCTGCGATGGCGTTTGCGGCGTCCTCACCGGGCTGCGCCGCCATTGGATGACAGCCGTGCTCGCCTGTGAAATCGTTTGATCGAATGCGCCCGATTGCGGGCGTCTATCGGGAAACCAACTGCGCGAGCCGCGCGCGAGCGTATTGAGGCAGATCAAACCGCCTGGCCGGGCGGCACGGCGGCAAAGGCCTCGCAGAGGAGCCTCATCGCCATGCCGCTTCTCCTCAGGTCGTCAGGTCCTGTGCGAGCGAGTCGCGCACTACCGGCGCGACGGCGTCGACGCTGTGCCGGTAGCGCGGGTGGTCGATCCCCGCGGCAATCGCGGCTCCGCCTTGCACGGCACGCCGCATCTGCGGTGTGAGCTCAAAGCGCATGAAGTGCACCGAGGAAGTCTTGGTCTCGTCCTCGCGCTCGAGATCCTCGTCGGCGATGGCGTACACCGGGTCGAAGCCGGCGACGCGCACCCACACGCGGCGCTCGACGCCCTTCAGTTCGGCGAGCGCCTTGCGCCGCTCCTCGGCGTCCGGGTACTCCATCATGAACGTCGCCTTCCAGTTGCTGCCGTCGGGGACGAGCGCGTTGTACACCGCGAGCTCGTCGGCGATGCCCTGCGGATCCGCGATGCGCTCGATCCGGAGCATCTCCTGGACCTGGTACTGCATCGTCAGCCGGTCCTCGAAGTAGAGCGTCGCGTTCGGCCCGACCGGCACCTTGCGCGATTCCTTGTGCGCCATGACGCGGGCGCGGAAATCGGGACGCAGCCGTGCGTAGTCCTCGAGCGAGTACAGATCTCCCGGCGCGAGCCCGGCCGGCACGGGTTTCTCGAGGTTCGTGGTCTCCATGGCGCTCCTCGTGCGATGTGCGAACGATGATCGATTGTTGACGAGCGCCGGGTGCCCGGCTTGACGTGGATCAAAGGCCCGGGCCGGCGCCCGGCAGGCTCGCGGCGAGCGCGTCGGCGAGGGCGGTCCGCTCGGTGCGGCGCAGCTCCACGCCCGCGTCGCGAAGCACGTACTCGGGCGCCTTGCCGCGCACGCCCTCCGGCAGGACGACGACGTCGATCTTCTGCGCCACCAGCCATTCGGCGACGCGAAGGCCCTTCGCCTTTTCCAGCGCCCGATGGGGGTTCGCGACGATGCGCTGCTCCTCGACGCTGCCGTCGGCGCGGCGCAGCGTGGCGAGCGCGAAGTAGGGGGCCTCGCCGAAATGCCGGCTCACGGTCCCGGTGGGGTCGGCGAGCGGCACGGCGCAGCGCACGAGGGGCGAGTCCGCCGTCTCGGCGTGGAGCAGCACGCGCTCGACGTGCGGAACCGCCGCGCGCACGGCGGTCTCGATGCGCCGGATGGCCGCTTCGGTCTTGTCCAGGGCTGCGAGGCGCAGCGCCACCCCGGCCTCGACGAAGCGGAAGCGCCCCGCGTTGCGCCCCGTGATCCACTTCAGCTCCGTCACCGCCGGGTCGGCGCCGATGATGCTGCGGATCTCGGCGAGCGCCGAGGGCTCGAGCCGAGCGCCACCAGGTTCTCCACCTTGTACAGGCCATAGGGAAACGCCCTGGACTTGCGCGCCGCGAGCTTCAGCCCGGCGAGCACCGCGACGGCGGCGGCCAGGTCGATCAGGTTGTGCACGAACTCGGCCGCGACCGCCAGGCTGCCGGAGGCGGCCGCGATCACGGCATGCAGCGACGCGAGGACCACGTTCAGCGCGACCGAATACCATCCCCAGCGCTCGACATTCATGGCGCGGCCAGCCGCGAGGTCACGGCGGCGAGAAGCGCGTAAACCAGCACGCTGAGCATGATCCCCCGGTAGAAGAAGGCCGGGTGGCGGTAGCGCTTCGCCATCGGCACCAGCTCGTGGGCCGACACGAAGAGCATGGCACCGGCGGCAAGGGCGAGGAAATGCGCGTTGAGGGAGGGCGCGATGCCGACCGCGGCCAGGCCGATGACGGCGCCGAGGGGTTCGGCGAGCGCGGAAAGCGCGGCCGCACCGTACAGGGATGCCTTGCTTCTCATCATGACGAGGGGCACCGCCATGGCGAATTCCTCGGGAACGTTGTGCAGCGCGATCGCCACCCCCACCAGCACGCCGAGCGCGGGCGAGGCCACGTACGCATTCGCCATGGCGAAGCCCTCGGGCACGTCGTGCAGGATCAGCCCGAAGGCCACGAGGTACGCCGTGCGCACGAGCGCCGCGTCCGCGATCCCTTTCTCCTTCACCAGGTGCGTGTGCGGGATCACGACGTTGGCCATCCAGACGAATGCCGCCCCTGCGCTCGCCGAGCCCAGGGTCGCCCCGGCGCCGATGGCGCCGATCGACTCCGGGAGGAGCTCGATGCCCGAGATGAGGACCATGATGCCGACCGAGAAGCCGATGCCGACGGCGATCGCCCGCCCGTTCTCGCGCAGCCGCAGCGCGAGCGCGACGCCCAGGAGGACGGTCACGCACGATAGCAGCGACAGCAGCATGACCGCTGCGATCGTGTTCATCGGATTGATTATTCAGCAACGGGCACAGCCACCTTTGATGTGGGTCAAGGGCGGCGGAGCGCGCGCGCCCAGCATTCGCGCGTGGATGTCGTTGTCGCACGGAGTCTGTCCGAGACCTTGGATCCCATCGCTGCCTTGCGACATGTCTAGGGGGTGCTCCATGAAATGGCCACTCGCCGTGATGATCGCGACCGCAGAGCCGGCGGAGCGATGGTGGAGTCCCATCCGAACCCCGCGGCCGGCGAAGGAGGCGCAGCGATGAGAGATGTTCCGCAAGCTCGTGGCCGGTGTACACCGGCTCGCCGATGAGCGAAGCGCTGCCGTCATCCAGGTTCGCGATGACCGTGGCAGCCGCGCCGCCGGCGGTCAATTTTGAGGTCTTGGCCGCCTCTCAGGGAACTGGCCTGCGCCCGGCGCAGCGCCGGAAGGCGGGCAGATGGCGTTGCTGCGAGGCTTCCTGCAGATTGCGGAATACCGCGAGCAGGTCGGGACGCTGCGTAGCCGCAAGCAGCCGCTCGTAGAGCGCCGCGTTCTCGATTTCCGCGGCGACGCCGGCCTCGCAGGCCGCGCGCGCGCTGGCGTAGCGCGCGACCTTGCCCGGCCAGCGGTTCCGGGGCGCCGCCAGGCCGTAGCGGGCGAACAGGGCGAGCAGCGCTTCGATATGCCGGCCTTCCGCCTCGCGGACGTTACTGAACGGACGGATCTCGCCGAAGTCGGCGATCACCTGGTCGTACGTGCACCAGGCCCGGTACTCGTCGTCGAGCGCCTCTTCCAGTGCGCGGATCTCAGTTGGCGCGAGCGAGGTCATCGCGGGTGCTCAGGCGCCTACCGGACGACCGGCGGGGTCTCGAAGCTGTGATAGGGCGCCGGCGTCGGCAGGTGCGTCCAGTCCAGCGAATCGGCGCCTTCCCACGGAAGCTGCGGCGCCTTCTCGCCGCGGCGCAGGGCCGCGAACAGCACGTAGAGGAAGAGCAGCTGCGCAAGCGCGAAGAGCAGCGCCCCGATGGAGGAGATCTGGTTCCAGGTCTCGAACATCAGCGGGTAGTCCGGGATGCGCCGCGGCATGCCGGCGAGGCCCAGGAAGTGCTGCACGAAGAAGATCATGTTGAACGAGATGAGCGTCAGCCAGAAGTGGATCCTGCCCAGCCGCTCGTCGTACATGCGCCCGGTCCACTTCGGCAGCCAGAAGTAGATCCCGGCGAACGCCGAGAACATCGCCCCGGCCACCATCACGTAGTGGAAGTGCGCCACCACGTAGTAGGTGTCGTGCACCTGGATGTCGATCGGCGCCATCGCGAGCACCAGGCCGGTGAAGCCGCCGATCGTGAACATGAAGAGGAAGCCGCACGCGAAGAGCATCGGTGTCTCGAAGGTAAGCGAGCCCTTCCACATCGTCGCCACCCAGTTGAACACCTTCACGCCGGTGGGCACCGCGATGAGGGCCGTCGCGTACATGAAGAAGAGCTGCCCGGTCACCGGCATGCCGGTGGTGTACATGTGGTGCGCCCAGACGATGAACGAGAGGACCGCGATCGCCGAGGTGGCGTAGACCATCGAGGCGTAGCCGAACAGGGGCTTGCGCGAGAAGGCCGGGATTACCTGCGAGACCACGCCGAACGCGGGCAGCGCGATGATGTACACCTCGGGATGGCCGAAGAACCAGAAGAGGTGCTGGTAGAGCACCGGGTCGCCGCCGCCGGCGGCGTTGAAGAACGTCGTGCCGAAGTGCCGGTCGGTGAGGGTCATGGTCACCGCGCCGGCGAGCACCGGCATGACCGCCACCAGCATGTAGGCCGTGATGAGCCAGGTCCACACGAACAGCGGCATCTTCATCAGCGTCATCCCCGGGGCGCGCATGTTGAGGATGGTGGTGATGATGTTGATCGAGCCCAGGATCGAGCTCATGCCCAGGATGTGCACGGCGAAGATGGTGAAGTCCATGCCGATTCCCGCCTGCACCGACAGCGGCGGGTAAAGGGTCCAGCCGACGCCCGGCGCGCCGCCCGGGGCAAAGTACGCGAGGATGAGCAGCGCCCCGGCGAACGGCAGCAGCCAGAACGACCAGTTGTTGAGGCGCGCGAAGGCCATGTCGGGCGCGCCGATCATCATCGGGATCTGCCAGTTCGCGAAGCCGACGAAGGCGGGCATGATCGCGCCGAAGATCATGATCAGGCCGTGCGAGGTGGTGAGCGCGTTGTAGAAATCCGGCTCGACGAGCTGCAAACCCGGCTGGAAAAGCTCGGCGCGGATCACCAGCGCCATGATGCCGCCGACCAGGAACATGACGCCGCTGAACCATAGGTACATCGTGCCGATGTCCTTGTGGTTGGTGGTGGTGATCCAGCGCATGACGCCGCCGTAGCCGCCGTGCTCGTCGTGTCCGGCGTGCTCAGCGGAGTGGGCGGGGGCTATGGTGCTCATGGCGCTTTCTCCGAAAAGGCGATTGTCATGCTACGCCGGGCGCGGGCCTGCCATAGGTGATTCGCCTGTACTAGTGCGCACTACTCTCGCGCCCAGCGAGCGCCAGCCGTAAGCAGTTGGTCGTGGCATTTCGGTGCCCTGCATGGCTAGGGGCGGCCGGCCTTGACGACCACGAAAGCCCCCTTGCCGCGATCGCCGCGCAGGGCTTCGATTTCGCGGATCTCCTCCAGCGGCCTGGACAGCGTCTGCGCCCAGACGGGCGCGCCAAACCCTGTCTCGCGCAGCAGCCGTTCCACCTCGTCGGCCGAATAGAATTTCGCGCCGCGATAGAACACGTTCTCCGCCTGGTGGGCGAGGTAGTGCTGGCCGAGGCCGCTCTCGCGGTCGATGAAGCCGATCACCAGCTCGCCGCCGGGCCTCAGGACGCGAAGCGCTTCCGCGAGCATGGCGGCCGCGTCGTCCACGAAGCAGATGGTGGTGACGATGAGCGCGTAGTCGAACGCGGCCGGGCCGAAGGGCAGCGCCTCGGCTACGGCGCGCACCACGCGTATGCCCCGATCCCGCGCATATTCGAGCATCTCGCCCGCCGGGTCGATGCCGAACTCGACGCCCAGGGGTGCGGCGAAGCGCCCGCTACCGACGCCGATTTCGAGGCCCCGACCGCTCCACGGCAGCAGCGCGCGCACGGCGAGGAGCTCCGAGAGGTAAGCGGCGCGATGGCGCTCGAACCAGTCGTCGTAGCGGCGGTGATGACGGACGAAGGGCTCGACGCCGGCGCGCTCCATGGCTCAGGGCTCGAGCGCGAGCTTGACCGCCAGCATGAGCGCGACGCCCGCGGCGAAGGCGGCGAAATGGACGGCGTTTGCCTTCGCCTCGGCGTGCGCCTTCACCTCGGGGATCAGGTCGGCGGCGCCGATGTAGATGAAGTTGCCGGCGGCGAACGGCACGAGGAACGCCAGGTCGAGCCGGAAGGACGCCGCGTAGGCGATCAGGCCGCCGGCGAGGAAGGTGAGCGCCGAGAACATGTTGTAGAGCAGTGCGCGGCGCTTCTCCCAGCCGCCGTGCACCAGCACGCCGAAGTCGCCCAGCTCCTGCGGCACCTCGTGCGCCGCGGCCGCGAGCCAGGTGACGATGCCCAGGCGGATGTCGATCAGGAAAGTTCCGGCTACCGCCAGCCCGCCAAGGAAGTTGTGCAGGCCGTCGCCGATCAGGATCAGGTAGGTGAGCGGCTTCTTGCAGGAGGCCTCGGCGCGGTGGCAGTGGTGCCAGTGCAGGAACTGCTCGAGGCCGAAGAACACCGCGAAGCCGGCCAGCACGAGCGAGTACACCGCGACATCGCTCATGCCGGCCTCGAGCCCGACGGGCAGCATGTGGAAGAACGCCCCGCCGAGCAGCGACCCGGCGGCGAAGGCCACCAGCGGCAGGAGGATCCGCTGCAGCGCGCGCTCGGAGAGCACGAGCGTCGCGCTTCCCACCATCGCGATCGCGCTCATGAGCACGCCGCTCGCGACGATCCACGCGAGTACCGGGTCCATGATCCCGGTCAACGCACCAGCAGGACGGGAACGCTCGAGCGCCTCGCCACGGCGTCGGCCATGCTGCCGAGGAGCAGGCGCTCCACGCCGCCGTGGCCGCGCGTGCCGAGGACCAGAAGGTCGGCGCGCCAGGATGCCGCGTCCTCGACGAGCGCGGCGGCAAGCCGCTGCGTGGGGGTGGTCGTCTCGACGAGGCGCGATTCGGCGGCCACGCCGGCCGCCCGCGTCGCCTCC
>Ga0209592_1000153_pt1 | contig 18170 bp, 15 predicted proteins | sample PPLLak2March2015_2_FD_187251 | JGI IMG/M metagenome (GOLD analysis project Ga0209592, IMG submission 187251) | Freshwater sediment microbial communities from Prairie Pothole Lake near Jamestown, North Dakota, USA - PPLs Lake P8 Core (3) Depth... | ecosystem: Environmental > Aquatic > Freshwater... | reverse complement strand
TCAGTTGGCCTGGGATGCCTTTGTGGCCGGAACAAAGGTGGCTAAAGAGCAGGGGCTCTACGGGGCCGGGCAGGACTTGCTGAAAGATTCCTTCTCAGGAAATGTGAAGGGAATGGGGCCAGCGGTCGCTGAGATGGAGATTGAAGAAAGGCCCAACGAGCCTTTCCTTTTCTTTGCTGCGGATAAAACCGATCCGGGTGCGTACAATCTCCCTCTCTATCTCGCCTTCACCGATCCGATGTACAACGCTGGATTGATTCTCAGCCCTTCGATGAATAAAGGATTCAAATTTGTCATCATGGATGTGAATTACACGGAGGGAGATCGGTTCATTGAGTTGAATTCTCCAGAGGAGATCTATGACATCGCGGCCCTTTTGAGGGACAATCAGCGCTTTGTCGTTGAGTCGATCTACTCCCGCAATAATGGAGATATTGGTGCTTCGGTGAGTACCACTCGACTTCATAATATTGCTGGGAAGTATACAGGAAAGGATGACCCTGTCATGTTGGTAAGAGTTCAGGGAGCATTTCCTGCCACGGGGGAGGTCCTTGCCCCATTCAACATTGGCCACTATGTGGCAGGTTTTATGAGGGGGAGTCATACCGGACCACTCATGCCGGTGAAGATGAACTCCAGCATCTCCTATTTCGATGGACCCCCTGTGGTCGCTTGTCATGCCTTCTGTGTCCACAATGGGAAATTGACCGAACCTGCGGATGCCTTCGACCATCCCTATTGGGATTGGGTGAGAACCAAGGTCTCCCGGAAGGCCACGGACATCCGGCAGCAAGGCTTCTCTGGGGCAGCGATGTTGCCTTATGGTGAGCTCGAGTATGGGGGCATTGTGGAGAAGATGGGGAACTTGGATAAGAGATTCAAGATAAGGAAATAATACACAGATTATAAATTCCAAAATCCAAATGTCAAATGAATGGCAAATTTCATGGTTCGACAAGCTCACCATGATTTCTTTCGCCTATAACCATTTTCGTAACACCATCCTGAGCCTGTCGAAGGGTTGAACTTTGGATTTGATTTGACATTTGAACTTTGACATTTGGCATTTCAGCCTCTCCCTTAGGCGACCTGCCTTCGCCGAAACGCTTCGTGCAGGCAGGCTAAAGTCGCCCCTACCTGCTTAACTGATTCAAGCCTAAAGGCTTGAGTTACCTGCGAGGATGGGTGATGTAACTCAGGGCTTTAGCCCTGATTTATTCTGGATGTCCATGGAAAAACGTGTCTACATCGAAACCTATGGTTGCCAGATGAATGAGCATGACTCAGAGCGGATGCTCCGGCTCCTGGAGGGTTTCCATTACACCGAAACGAAAGAAGCGAATAAGGCCGATCTCATCCTGATTAACACCTGCAGCGTCAGGGAAAAACCTGAACATAAAGTCTACAGCGCTCTGGGAAGATTTAGGAAATTGAAGGAGAGGAAGGGGACAGTGATTGGAGTGGCTGGATGTGTGGCCCAGCAGGAAGGAGAACGCATGCTGGACCGAGTGCCCTATCTGGATCTGGTGATCGGAACCCGTGCCATTCCAATGCTTGCTCAGTTGCTGGAGCGAATAGAAGTCTCGGGGCAACGGGTGTGCGAAACACGCTTCGATCGAAGCGGTGGATATCTCAAAACCCTCCTGCCAGAAAAGCCTTTGGCTAAGGTGAAGTCTTATGTGACGATCATGCAGGGGTGTGACCACTTCTGTTCCTTTTGCATCGTCCCCTATGTGAGGGGAGGGGAGAGGAGCCGCCCCAGTTGGGAGATTCTTGAGGAAATAAGACATCTGGCTGAGATGGGAGTGAAAGAGGTTTTTCTCCTTGGCCAGAATGTAAATGGCTATGGAAAGGGATTGGAAGGGGAGATGGACTTCCCAAGACTCCTTGACCAGATCAATGAGATAGAAGGGATCGAACGAATCCGGTTCACCACTTCTCATCCAGCAGATCTTTCAGACGCTTTGATCCAGGACTTTTCAAAGTTGGAGAAACTCTGCGAACATATTCACCTTCCCTTTCAGTCGGGATCAGATAGGATCTTGAAAGCCATGCATCGGGGTTATACCAGGGAGTCCTACTTTGAGAGGATCGAACGTCTGAAGGAAGTACGCCCATCCATAGCCATCACGGCTGATGTCATCGTTGGATTTCCAGGTGAGGAAGAAGAGGATTTTAGAGAAACCCTGGACCTGATGGAAAAAGTTCGGTTTGATGACCTCTTTTCTTTCAAATACTCACCGAGAAAAAGAACCCGAGCCGCCCAACTGCAGAATCAGGTCGAAGAGGAAGTAAAACAGGATCGACTCTCCATCCTCCAGAAGATCCAGAGGGAGATCACCTTTGAGAGGAATCAGGCCTTAGAAGGGCAGTTGGAGGAGGTATTGGTTGAGGGTCGAAGCAAACAGAGCGATCAGGATGTGACCGGAAGAACCAGGTCGAATAAGATCGTCAACTTCGCAGGAGATTTTTCTCTCGTCGGGAAAACCATTCCAGTGAAAGTTGTGAAAGCCTATCCTCATTCCCTTCGCGGCGAAGCAGTCCTTCCAAATGCGGATTACGGAACGCAGCTTTCGGAATCAAACACCTAAAATCTACAATCCCTGCCTGCCCTGTACCAGCGCGGTTCATGGCCTGCCGGCAGGCAGGTGCAATCTGAGATCTGCAAACCTCAATCTATCTTCTTGACCCTTCTTCCTCTATTTGGTAGGCTCTTGTAAAACTCATACAATTCAGGAATTTAGGCATAGGGGAATTGAGACGTTGAGGAATTAGGTCCTTACTTTTTTTCGTTAACTCCGCATTCCGACCTCCGAACTGGAAATCAGCTGTGTTTCATCACAATACTGGAGATGATGTTCGCGGCCTCATCTCCCCGGTCAGCGGCATTGCTCAGATGTCGATAGATCTCGCGCATCTTAAGCATGTAGACCGTATCCGTCCCTTTGAACAGGTCCGCCAAAGCTACATGGTAGGCCTTTTCCATCTGATTCTCATAGGCTTTTGCCTTGACGGCATGCTCGGAGGAGATCTTTGGATAGTCCTTTAAGATCTTGACAGCATCGTTCAATTCCCTGGCTGCCTTCCGGAGAATGTTGACCATATCTTTGATGTGTTCATCCCCCTTGACCTCATAAATTTCCATTTCATCGACCGTTGTATTTGCATAGTCAACGACATCATCGATCGCCCGGGAGAGAGCATAGATGTCTTCCCTATCGAGAGGGGTGATGAACGTGCTATCCAATTCTTCGATCAAGATCCTTCTCAATTCGTCCGCCTCCCGTTCAATGTTTCGTACAGAATTGGCATTCTCTTTCGTTCCGTTCTCGGCGAAGTTCCAGAGGGCCTCCAGACCCTCAACAGTCTTTAGAGACTGGCGGGAGAGGATGTCGAAAAATCGGCCCTCATTACCCGAAAAAGGTTTTTTTCTTCCGAAGATACCCATTGTCTTTCTCCTCTTCCATCAAAATTTTGGATGAATCATACGAAGCAAAAAGAAACTCATTCGTGCCATCACGGCTGAGGCAGGGATAGTAATGAACCAGGCGACCACGATATTCTTTGCTACACCCCAGGTTGGCGGCATCATGGAATCCATTGGAGTAGTCAAAGAAGAGGGCTAAACCAACCACGATAATCGCAGAAAATAGGATCCAGTCGATGAGGGGCCTCCTCTCAAGCTTACTACCTGTGTAGACAGCTTATAAAGGAAAAAAGGGGTGTTGTCAATATAATTTTCAGATTAGGGCCTGTAGAAGGCCACGGGGGTTCTCGACGATGAGATCAGCACCCGCCTTGAGGAGAGGATCTTTGACGGCCTTATCCTTCTTTCCCCCATGGAGAAAACCGATGGCGAGCATTGGTGATTCTCTCCTGGCAGCTCTGGCTGCCAGCATGTCATCGACCAAATCGCCCACATATCCGCATCGGGGGTTGGGAATGCGAATTTCTTTGGCCACCCTCAGGAGAGAGTAGGGGTGGGGCTTAGTATATTTCACTCTCCTTCCTGTGGTCCGAAATATTCGGACTTCCTCTTCATTACATTCGTCGAGGGTAACCATGCTATCAAAATAGGAAAGAAGGCGAAACCGCTTTAAAGCAAGTTCCGCCTCAAACCGCGGACGACCGCTCGCAATTCCTAAACGGAATCGTTTCCGGAGGAAAGATAAAATCCCTTTGGGTATGATCAATCTCTCCTGGAGATAGAGCCCTTGTTTCTTGCAAAAAAAGGGAGTGAGATGATAGCAAGAGGTGAATTTCTTCCCGAGGTAAACCTCCTGGAAAATCCGTTTCACCACATTCTCCTGATTCAGATCTCCATCTCCATAAATCCATCCCTCCCACGAACCCTTTAATGCCTTACGGACTCCTTTTAAACCTCCACCTCCTGATTTTACCTTTCTGATAAAAGGAGGAAGGTTCTTCCTTTGGATAAGTTGGGTGATATTCCTATTAAGATTGGAGGATCGTGTCTTTAAATGAGACACAACTCCATTGATAGACGAGAACTTTCTTTTTTTAGGAGAAAGTGGAAAACCAGAGATGGAGAGCAAATAGAGAAGGAGGCCTGAAGTCAGGTCCCAGTCATTATTGAACCCACCGGCTGATTTGAAAAGAGAGATGTCTTCCTTTGTAACCGGTTCTTCTTCCCCGTCTTTAAAACCAAGACATGTCTTGAGATAGATCTGAACCGTTCGCTGAATAGTCTCTCGGTAAGATCTTGAGACGTCGATCAAAACTCCGTCCATGTCAAAAATAAGGATATCCATACGAAAACCAAAATTTCAAATGTCAAAATCCCAATGTCCAATCAATGCCAAATGACTAAAAGTCGAAAATGTTCTTTTTTGATCATTTGACATTTGGGCTTCATTTGGAATTTGACATTTGACATTTACATATAGGCTGACAACTAGCCTCAACCTCAATCTACTTCTTCTCTATTTCTTCCATCACTGTCTTTACCAGACTATCCACATCCAGCCCTTGCATCTTGTAGAGATCATCCGGCTTTCCGGAGCTTCCGTATCGACTGATTCCCATCTTTCGAAAACGGATGCCTAGACCCTTTTCGGTTAACACATTGGCGATGAGGCTTCCCAGTCCCGTTTTGACATGGTGATCCTCATAGGTGACGATTATTCCAGTCCTGGCTGCTGCTTGAATTGCTTCCACATCCAGATCACTTAAGCAGGAGATATTGAGAACCTGAACCTCTATCCCTTTTTCCTTTAGTTTCTGCCAGGCCTGAACAGCTCGCGAGACCATATTCCCTGTTGTGATAATGGCTCCATTCTTCCCCTTTCGAATCAGATCGGCCTGGCCGTACCGAAACTCGTAGGAAGAACCGAAAATCGGATTTCCTTCCTCCGAGAGAAGGATGGGTGTTGTGGACCGGCCCATGGCGACTAAAAAATTTCCAGAGGTCTTGGCAATAAATCGAATCACACGGTCGGTCTGATTGGGATCAGCCGGTGCGATGATTTTATAGCCGAAGAGATTTCGCATGACTCCGATATAATCGATGCACTGGTGAGTATTCCCATCCTCACCCACATCGAAACCATTATGGGTGCAGATGAGCTTAAGGTTTGTCCCATTGATATCATTGAGTCGGTGCTGGTTGTAGGTCTCATCGACCCCGAAGACTCCAAAATCAGCGAAGAAAGAGAGAAGGCCAAGCGTCGAGATAGCTCCTGCAATGGTGGCGGTGTTGTGTTCTTGAATTCCTCCCTGGAAGAAGAAATTGGGAAACTGCTTTGCAAAGGCTGTGGTCTTCGTTGAGGGAGCGAGGTCGCAATCGAAGACCACGATGGGAAGAGAACCATCCCCTTGAAGGTTGGTTTTGGCAAGATCGACTAAGGCATTTCCAAAGGCTGAACGGTTATCGAGCTTCTGATCCTTTTCATAATTTTTTGGGATTCCAATCTTAATCGAACGAGCTTCCATTGGATACTCTCTCCCTGGGTAGGGAAAGGTGCCTGACTCTCGGATTTGGCGATAACGATCCAGATCATCCTCAACTGCTAATTCTTGAATGGCCTTTTTGTACTCTTCGAGATTGAGGGCTCTTCCATGGTACTCTTCCTTTCCTTCCATGAAGGAAACACCTTTTCCCATGACCGTGTGGGCCAAGATCATGGTGGGATGTTGAAAGAGGGTAGCCTCACGCAATCCTCGATAGATTTCTTGAAAATCATGGCCATTAACTTCAATGACCCGCCAGCCATCCGATTTGTAATTTTCCACAATGTTTTGAGGCATGATCTCCTGGGTGACGCCACTGATCTGTCGACAATTGAAGTCGATGATGACCGTAAGGTCGTGGAGGCCATATTTTATGGCAAATCGCCGGGCCTCTGTGATCTGACCTTTTTGTTGTTCCCCACAACCCATGGCGACAAAGACATGAAATCCTCTCTTCAGTACCTTCGATCCCAAGGCCAATCCACATCCAGCTGAAAGTCCCTGTCCCAGATTCCCGGTATTCCATTCCACACCAGGAACTCCTCTCTCTACGTGGCCTTCAAAGGCTGATCCTGCCTTCCTGAAGTTGACGATGGCTGCTTCAAAGGGGAAGAAACCAGTCCTGCCAAGAGCGGCATAGACTCCTGGAGAGGTGTGGCCGTGACTGATGACGATCCGATCCCTGTTTGGATCAGAAGAAGACTGGGAGTGGATATTGGCGTATGCGTAGAGAACCAGGTAAAAATCGATCGATGACATGGAACCACCCGGATGTCCTGACCCAGCTAAGGTCGTCATCTTTAATATGTCGCCCCTGGCCAATCTCGATAATTCAGTCAACTTTTTGAGAGACGTTTCGTCCAGTCTTTCAGCCTGAAATCTCTTTCCGTCCATCGTAACCTCCAGTGAAACGTGTGTTTTAATCCCTCCCCGCCTCCCTTTAGAAAAGGGAGGAGAAAGAGAATCCCCCCTTTCATAAAGCCTGCCTGCCGGTAGGCAGGGGGAATGAAAGGGGATTACTTGTTTTCATCGGTCGATATATAACAACCAATTACTTTATAATATGGATTGAATTCTTTGCAAGCCTCTTTTATGATATGCTCCGCTAAGGAGGATATTTTGAAGTGACAGGAATTGAATATAAAGGCAAACGTATTCCCTGCCGTCTCATCATCTTCGATAAAGACGGAACGCTGATCGATTTTGCAGCCACTTGGGTTCCCCTGATTCGGAAAAGGGTTTCTTTCCTTTTGAAGGCGTTGGGAAGGAATGATCAGGAATTGGGAGCCTTCCTTCTGAAATCTTGGGGGATTGATCCCCCCAGCGGAAAGATTGATCCAAGAGGGCCTTGCCCCGTTTCTCCAAGATCGGATGAGATTATCATTGGAACGATGGCCCTCTACCAGAAGGGATATCCCTGGGACGAAACCAAGCAGTGGGTGGCCCAAGCTTTTGATGAAGCGGATGCCGATGGTGATTGGCGGGAAAAGGTAGTACCCATCAAAGGCATTCAAACTTTCCTCTCCCGGTTGAGAGAGTGTGGATTCTATACTGCCCTGGCCACCAATGACGAGCGAAAGGATACAGAAGCCATTCTGCATTACCTTGGCATGGAAGGCCTCTTCGATACGATCCTCTGTGCGGGAGAAGTGAATCTACCTAAACCCCATCCTGAAACCATATTTAGCATTTGCCGTCAACTCGGCGTAAATTCAAAAGAGGCGGTGATGGTGGGGGATTCGGTTGCCGACATGATGACAGGGAGGAGGGCAGGGGTTGCCCTAACCGTTGGAATTCTCGAAGGAGGGGTCACGCCGAGAGAAGAACTGGAGAAAGTAGCAGACCTCGTGGTCAATTCGATCCGAGACCTAAAATTCTTCTGATCGAAAATTTAGTTCGGAGTTCATCCGTCCTTTGTAGTAACACTGCTACGGAGGACGGAGAGTTTTAAGTCCGTGACTCCTTGATGGGGCAGGGAATGGAGAAGTGCTATGGCGAACCTAAACGGCACGAAACTGGAAACGGCAGATACAGCCAAGGGAATACCTACGGTAACCCGCCATTCCTTGACCCTACAACGGGATCATTTATATGATTTTACAACCTTTTCCACCATTAGCACTTCTCTGAAAAGAGCAACTTCTCACCATGAAAATTCTTGACAAAATTTTAGATCTCTGTATCATGATTCCCTGATATTCCTTCCAGTGACAAAAACACATGGATTAGCTGTCCAGGTATTTCCATTGTTGGTTTAAGATATAGCCATCTTCTTTTGGGGGTAAAAGATGGAAAGGGTGAAGAGACCTGGCGATCGGAATGACGAAGCCAGGCTTCTTATTTAGAAGAGGAGAAGGAGAGATTTTAACGAAGGGATTGAATAATCTTCTGAGGGACGAAAATGGAAAAGTTGCAAGGTATATATGTGGTCATGGTAACCCCTTTCAAAGCAAACGGGGAGGTTGATTACGATGGAATCCGCAAGAATGTCTCGTGGTGGATCTCCGAAGGTGTCCATGGTCTGATTCCTTTGGGAAGTACAGGAGAATTTGCGAGTCTGGAGGATCGTCAAAAGATCAAGATTACCGAAACGGTCATGGACACCGTGCAGGGTCGCATCCCGGTAATCGTGGGGGCAACTGCGGAGACGACAGAGAAAGCAATTGAAAACGCCCGTGCCGCGGAAAAAGCCGGAGCATCTGCTGTTCTCATCCTTCCGCCTTACTACTACATCCCCAGCCAGGAGGAGATCTATGGGCATTATCGAAAGATTGCTGAAGCCGTAGACATCCCCATCGTGATTTATAACAACCCCTTTAGCTCCAAGGTAGACGTTAAAGCTGAGACCGTTGCACGGTTAGCTAAGCTCCCCAATATTCGTTATATCAAAGAAAGCACTGGGGATATCAAGCGCATTACGGAAATCAGGCTCTTGACAGACGATGGGATCACGATCTTTTGTGGTTGGGAAGACATGGCTTACGAGTCGTTCCTGATGGGTGCAAAGGGATGGGTTTGTGTGATCGGAAATATTGCACCGAAGATTTCTGTCCAGCTTTTTGATTCCATCGTCATCCGCAAGGACTACGTCAAGGGTTGGGAAATTTATAAACGGATGCTTCCTATGCTCCGCTATCTGGAGTACGCGGGGAAAACGCAAAAGATCCTGAAGCATGCATTGGATACCATGGGAATGTGCGGCGGTTACTCCAGTAGCCCGAAGCTACCCCTCGAGGAAGAAGACAAGGTGAAGACTGAGAAACTGCTCAAGGAATTGCGTTAGGGTTGTTTAGCAGGGTTGTCTGCTAAGTGGAGAAAAGCCGGGGGACACAGTTACGGTTTCCGCAACCTCTTGTCAATGCCCGCTAACACTGGGGCAAGTTCCAACATCATTTCTTTCAATTCGTTGCTCACCGTATACCAGTGGGAGCAAGGATTTTTCGAAGGCCATACCCGCTTCGGTATCTTCTTGCAGGAAAGGAGGTGGTCAGGAGTAGGAAAAGGTAGGGGGTAGTGAAATTCGACTTTTTGACATCACGAAGGAGGACGTTATGAAAACAACTCGAGGTAAGGTTTTCAGTGTTTTGTGTTTCGTTCTGTTGGTGATAGCGATAGCTCTGCCTTCAGCAGCCCAGCAAAGTCAAGAAAACACGTTGGACGAAGTTCTTTCGCGGGGAGTCCTTCGGGTGGGTGCGATGCTGGATTGGCCTCCAGGAGGGTACAGGGATGCGAAGGGCCAGCCTGCGGGTCTCTTTGTGGACCTGGCTGAGCGGATGGCGAAGGATCTGGGTGCCAAACTCGAAATCGTAGAAACGGCCGGTGCCAACCGGATACCGGCGCTTGTTGCGAAAAGGGTGGATGTCTGTATCGCCGGTCTTACGATTACCCCTGAGCGGGCTAAGGTAGTCCACTTCTCCATCCCGATGGAGAGGGGAGCAATGGTGGCTATGGTGCCTAGCAAAAGCGCCATCAAACAGTTTTCGGACTTGAAAGGGAAGACGGCCGGGACGGTGAGGGGAACAACTCCGGAAATCGGTTATTTGGAGTTTTATGAGAAATGGAAAAAAGAGAACCCGAGCACGAAATATATTTCCTATGACAGCAACGCAGATCAACTTCTTGCACTGAAGCAGGGAAAAGTGGATGCCATCTGTGAGAATGATATCTGGTTTAATGACGTGATCAAGAAGAACCCGGGGCAGTTCAGAATGGTTGGGCCTCCCTACTACTATGAATGGTGTGGCCTTGCTGTTCGTAAAGGGGATCAGATCTGGTTGAATTGGATCAACACGTGGCTGTGGGATCTCATGGTGCGCGGTGATCTGGAAAAGATATATAAGAAGTCGGGTTTCCCGTACTGGCCGGTGACGCCTGCATATGTGAAGTAGATTGCTAGGGGGAGCCCAGGGACTCTGTTCCTGGCTCCCTCTAAAGCAGAGAAATGCAGGACAATCGCCGATGGACTACGTTTTCAATTACAGAGGCATATGGGCTAACAAGCACCTATTTCTGAGTGGGGCAGTGGTGACCCTGGAAATCGCTGTCCTGGCGATGATTCTCGGCCTCCTCCTGGGAATGATTGCAGCCGTTGCAAGGAACTCAAATAATCGGTTCCTGCGTTTTTCTTCTTCCGCATTTGTTGAAGCCATCAGAAACACTCCTCTGCTTGTTCAACTGTATTTGTGGTATTTTGGGCTTGGTTACATCAGGATTAATATTTCACCGTTCATTTGTGTTGTGATTGCCCTGGGCATCAATAATGGGAGCTATCTCACCGAGATTATCCGTGTTGGGATCGAGGCGATCAAGAAAGAACAGACAAGCGCTGGAATTTCTCTGGGGATGGGCCGGTTCCAGGTATTTCGATATGTGGTCATCGTCCCCGCACTCGGAATCGTTTTTCCCGCCTTATGCAATCAATTTATCATTTCCATCCTGGCATCAGCCCTGGCCATGGTGATTGGTGTTCGAGATCTCACTTATGAGGCAGTGAACTTGCAGGCCCGTACCTTTCGGTCCATTGAAACCTACATTGTCGTTATCATAGCATATATCATCCTTTCGAAGGCGGCTGTCATCTTCTCAAGCAGAATAGATAGACGGTTTTTCAAGCACAAATATGTTTGAAACCCAGCACCCATTTGCAGTTTCCAAGGGTTCAGGCGTGAAGCAGTCTTAGATGGGTGATTCACTTGGATCTATCGGCCTTTACAAAGAGCTAATTTTTTATGGCACCTTACGACATCTACTTTTTGCTGAAAGGCGCTCTTGTCACACTGGCGCTCTCAGCCGGGGCCATTGGAGTGGGTTCTTGTATTGGGGCGATCACTGGCTGGATCAGAACTCTCAAGATTGTCAAAAACAATTTTTTCTTGTGGGGGCTCACCTCCATCTATGTGGACACCATAAGGGGAACTCCGCTTCTCCTGCAGGTCTATTTCGTCTATTACGCGATTCCACCTCTGACAGGAATGAAAACCTCGGTTTTCTTTGCAGGTGTCGCCTCCCTAGCGTTGTTTCAAGGAGCCTATGTGAGCGAAGTGGTGAGAGCAGGAATCGATGCTATTGGTAAGACCCAATGGTGGGCGGGGCACAGCCTGGGAATGGGCTATTTCCAGGTTCAACACCATATCATCCTACCCCAGGCTGTCCGAATTATGATCCCGCCGTTCATCGGCGTATGCCTGGGGGTGATCAAGGACACTTCCCTAGTTTCAACCATTGGATTCATCGAACTTGCTTTTTCAGCCGGCATCATAGGGAGAAGAACCCTGGAACCTATGGCTCCGTGGATCATGGCTGCAGTGATCTATTTTATCATCTGCTTTCCCATTTCAAAGTTCAGTCAGAAGTTGGAAAGTCGGTTGAGGAAAAAAGGCTAATGCGAAAATGAGGATTGAGATTTCCAAAGTCAATAAGTATTTCGGAAAACTGCATGTTCTGAGGGACTTGGATCTCACCATTGAGGCAGGCGAGAAGCTTGTGATCATCGGTCCCAGCGGTTGTGGCAAGTCCACGTTGTTGTTTTGCCTAAATGGATTGGAGCCTATCGACAGCGGAGACATCGTCGTAGGAGAAACTTCGATTGTGAAGTGTAATCGTAAAGTTCTCCGCAAAACCAGGCAAAAATTTGGAATCGTTTTTCAGCAATTCAATCTATTTCCTCACTATACGGCTCTCGAAAACGTGGAACTCGCACTAAAGGTTGTCCTGAAGATCGATCCGAAGATGGCAAGGGAAAGAGCGGTCGATGTCCTTACCAAGGTGGGTTTATCCGATAAAATGGGGAATTACCCGTCTCAGCTTTCGGGCGGTCAGCAGCAGAGAGTGGCGATCGCCAGAGCCCTTGTCTATGAGCCGGAAATCCTCTTACTTGATGAAATTACCTCCGCCCTTGACCCTGAACTCTCGGGAGAAGTGTTGGACGTTGTTGAAAATCTGGCCCGAGAAAAAACAATCACCATTGTTTTTGTGACTCATGAAATCCCTTTTGCTCAAAAAATCGCGGATAGGGTGATTTTCATAGACAATGGAAATGTCGTGGAACAGGGGCCGCCGAACATGTTGTTCTGCAACCCTTGCCAGGAGAGGACCAGACAGTTCCTGAGCAAAGTGACACATCAGTTAAATCTCAAGGTTGGGTGAATTCAAATCCTTTGTGCCTTACCTGAGGAGGACCCTTTCATGCACAAATGAGTCTCTAAGAAAATATCCACAAACCTTTTGAACCCGACACCCATTGCGAGTTTTGCGCAGGTCTGGTAATTTATTCTGGTCATTCACAACCAAACCACGGAAAAAGGGATGAGCGAAGTTAACGAGAGGAGGGATTTCCTATGAGGTCAAACTATCCGAGCATCTTTAATGATGTAATCGGTCCTGTCATGAGAGGGCCCTCCAGTTCCCACTGTGCTGCATCCATTCGCATTGGAAAGCTAGCCAGAGATTTGATGGAAGGGGACATCGACGAAGTGTTGGTCGAGTTTGACCCTAAGGGATCCCTTGCGACAACCCACGAAAGCCAGGGTTCCGACATGGGCCTCTTCGGAGGGCTCTTAGGTTGGGAACCTGATGATGAGAGATTGCTGGATGCTGCAAAAGCCATCATAGACGCCGGAATCAGGGTCACCTTCGAATTGTCCGAATACGGGGCAAAACATCCAAATACCTATAAACTGACGCTCAAGAGCGGAAGTGAAACCCATGAAATGGTTGCCCTATCCACCGGGGGAGGAATGATCGAGGTTATTGAGATCGACGACATCCCCCTGTCTATCGCCGGAGATTATTTTGAGACCCTCGTGTTCATCAAGTCAGAAGAACAAGAGATGCTTCGGTGGATAGAGAGAAAAACAGGTGCCGACGAAATTAACCTTTGTATGGGAAAACACGTCAAGCTCATAGAGATAAAGGCGCAGAGTTTTTTGAGCGACGAAATTTGCTCTGGGCTAAATTCGAGAAGGGGGGTCTCGAGTATCAAAAAGCTTTCGCCCGTCTTGCCCGTCTTATCTCACAAGAACATGGAGGTGCCGTTCATCACCTGTGAAGAGATGCTCCAGTACAACGAAGGAAGAAACTTGGAGCTTTGGGAATTGGCGATGCACTACGAGAGTGCCAGGGCAAATATCCCAAAACAAGAAGTGTTCGAGAAAATGAAGCGGATCGTTCATATTCTTCATAGATCAATCCTGAAAGGGATTGAGGGAACCTCATTTGAGAATCGGATTTTGGGATATCAATCCGGGTCTTTTAAGACTCAAATGGAGAAGAAAAACCTCCTTAACGGTGGCCTACTGAATCAAATCGTTCTCTATGTAACCGCCATGATGGAAGTGAAGAGTTCTATGGGGGTCATCGTAGCAGCCCCCACAGCGGGTGCGTGCGGTGCACTGCCGGGCACAAGCCTGGGAGCGGCCACAGCTCTCGGCTTGTCTGAAGACGAGGCAGCCAAGGGAATGCTTGCTGCAGGAATGATCGGCGTTTTTATCGCCGCCCATTCCACTTTTGCCGCAGAGGTAGGTGGTTGTCAGGCTGAATGTGGTGCCGGCTCCGGAATGGCAGCAGCCGCACTCGTTACTTTAGCCAGAGGCCATACCCGGCAGGCGGTTGCCGCTGCTTCCATGGCGCTCCAAAATGTTCTAGGGATGGTCTGTGACCCTGTGGCCAACAGGGTGGAAGTCCCTTGCCTTGGAAAGAATGTGCTGGCAGCGAGCAACGCCTTATCCTGTGCCAATATGGCGCTTGCGGACTTTGATCCCGTCATTCCCCTTGACGAAGTGATAGAAACGATGGACAAGGTGGGAAAGAGCATCCCTTCTGAATTGAGATGTACCGCATTGGGAGGGCTGTCTATCACTAAGGCATCGAAGGAAATTGAAAAAAGGCTGCGATCTATATAAATCTCCACACCCCACTCTACTCGGCCATGCCGCTGAGACTGTACTCCTTTAAATGAAGGAGGATTGACTCCAGGAATGTTGATAGGTGAACCCGGAAAAGCGACTGACATGACCAACTCTGTTTCAACTAACTCTAGACTTCTCGAGATTACTTATCTCCTAAACAGGCTAATAGGATGATTCAATAAATCTTTGATGAAAGGGGAGTAAATTTCAGATGAAGAACGGTTATTGGCAGAGGATGCTCAGGATTGATTTAGCAAACCGAAAAACAAGGGTGGAGGATATACCAGAAAAGGATTTAAGGAGGTTCATTGGCGGCGCAGGGTTAGGGGCAGAGATCTTGCGCAGGGAGCTCCCGAAAAAGATCGCCCCCTTCGATAGCAGGAATCTCCTCATTTTTGGCACAGGCCCTTTTCAGGGTCCAGCTGTCCCGGGCGGGGCGAAATTCAGCATCACAGGAATATCCCCTCAAACGCACACCTACGCCGACACGGCCGCTGGTGCGGATTGGGGGCCAGCTCTTAAGGACGCCGGCTATGACGTGCTCGTGATTGAAGGCGTCTCAGAAAGGCCCGTATATCTTCAGATTGTGGACGATCGGGTGGAGATCAAAGATGCCACTCATCTGTGGGGATTGGATACATTTGAGACAGTGGATGCTATCCGCAAGGAGACCCAGGATAAAAAGTTGAGCATCTCAGTGATTGGCCCTGCAGGGGAGCGAAAGGTTGCGATCGCCTGCATTGCCGTTGATAAACACAGTTTCGCAGGAAGGTGTGGGCTGGGAGCAGTCATGGGCGCAAAGAATCTGAAGGCCGTTGCCGTCAGAGGGACTCAGAGAGTCGAAGTGCATCAGCCTGACAGTGCAGCGGAACTGATCAAAAAATACCGGCAACATATTCTCAAGACAGTCAAAGAGAATGGTTTCATGGCCCATGGGACACCGGGGTTGTGTGTTACTGCCGAGGGTCTTGGAGATATGCCCATCAAATACTGGGAGGGAGACGTCTTTCACGAAGGAGCCAAAAAGCTCGGGGCTCCCAATTATACGGAAGTTCTCATGGCAAAGCCACTGCCGTGCAAATACTGTCCCATTGGTTGTCATCGAAGCATTACCATTACGGAGCCCCAGGAGTATGCTCAAGTGGGCATCGGTCCAGAATATGAGACGGTGGGTATGATGGGGACCAATTGCCTCATCGATGATCCAAAGGCCGTGGCTAAAGCTAACGAAATTGCCAACAAATTGGGTATCGATACCATTTCTGCGGGCGCCATGGTCGGTTTTGTCATGGAATGCTTTGAGAGGGGATGGATCACCACGCAAGATACAGGTGGGGTTGAGATTAAATGGGGGGATCCGAAGGCGCTCATTGGACTTGTGGAGCAGATTGGGAAAAAGGAAGGCTTTGGATTAATATTCTGTGATGGGACACTAGGTGCTGCAAGAAAGATCGGTATAGGAGCCCAGGAGATTGTAGCCCATTGCAAGGGCCTGGATCTGCCTGCCCACGATCCAAGAGCGTGCATCTCTTTGGCTCCAACCTATGCCACAGGGACCCGGGGAGCCTGCCATTTCAGAGGGGGATGTGAAGATGTTGAGATGGGAGGGTTTTTTATTCCCGAAATCGGAATAACCAAGGAGACAGTCAAATTCTTTGAGAGGGAGAACCAGAGCATGTTGGCCGCCAAATGTCAAGACTATTTCGCCCTACTCAATTCCCTCGTTTTGTGTGCCTTTATGGTCGACGGCGGAGACATGCCCTTTACTGGCGTAAAGAACCTTTTTAACGCAATTACAGGCTGGGATTACTCCATTGATGATTTAATGATAGCGGGAGATCGGATCTTTACAGTTCAACGATTAAACAATATTCGAGATGGTTACAATGCGAAGACGGATGAACTGCCGAAGAAGATGTTCAAGGCTGCCCAAGAAGGCTTCAGAGCTGGGAAGATCCCTCCTTTTAAGGAATTAATGGAGGACTACTATCGGTTGAGGGGATGGGATGAAAAGGGTGAACCGAAAAAAGAAACCTTGAAGCGATTAGATTTGGCGAAATGATATATCAAAAATAAGTGGGCGCGGGACCGAACTTGAAAGGACGGGGTCTATGGAGGTCAGGGTAAAGCTTATGTCCTTGTTCGAGGAGTACCAAAAGGGGTATCCTGATGGAAGAGTTACGCTGGAGGAGGGGGCTACCGTTTTGGATCTTGTTCAGCAGCTTGGAATACCTGAGAAATTGGTCAGGATCCTCACGGTCAATGGAAAACAAGGAAATCTTCAAACAGGATTATCCGAGGGTGACACAATCTTTCTTTTTCCTCCGGCTTTTGGTGGTGGATGAATCAGGTTTTGGCCAGTGAGCTGAAGAGGGTTGCCAAGCAGACCATATCACCGAATGAGGAAGAATATCTTTCCCTCTCTACAGAAGCAGCTTGCCAGATTGCAGGCCAATTCAATCAATCCCTCAAAGATGTAGAAATTGAAGCGTTGAAGAATCAGGTTATTCCTGAAAGATATCAGAGAAATCTCGGAACCATAGGCGTTCAGGGGCAGATTAAACTTCTTCAGTCTCGTGTTGCAATTGTGGGTGTCGGAGGCTTGGGTGGAACGGCCCTGGAGCTATTGGTGCGATTCGGGGTCGGGAGGATCGTGATCATCGATGGCGACTCCTTTGTGGAGAGTAATCTCAATCGCCAGCCTCTGAGTGAATCCAAAAACATTGGAAAGAGGAAGGTTGAGGCTGCCAGAGAGAGGGTCGGAGAGGTGAACCCGGCAACAGAGATAGAAATCCATCGGGTGGTTGCCAATGAAAGAAATCTTCCCGGGATGATTCAGGGAAGTCAGGTTGTGGTTGATGGATTGGACAATATACCCGACCGTCTTTCTCTTGAAAAAGCATCAAAGAAGATGGGAATTCCCCTTGTGCACGGAGCCATTGCTGGTTTCGTTGGACAAGTCACAACCATATTCCCTGGGGATCCAGGATTGAGGCTGATTTATGGTTCTGGACATTTTCCAAGGTCCGGTCTTGAAAAACAATTTGGCACACCATGCATCACTCCGGCATTGATAGCAACTTGGCAGGTCTCCGAGGTGATAAAGATTCTTCTCGGATGGGAGAATACGCTAAGGAATCGGGTACTGGTTTTATGGATTTCAATGCACACCCATTTTGACCACTGCAGCCTTGTTCCTTATTTCAAGAAGCGATGGCTTTGGGCTAAGGTCATGGCTTCGACGAGAGTTGAAAGTATCCTGTAATTTCAATTCTGCACATTTGAAGTGGTAACCAACAGTCTCTAGGGTCACCTTGCAGTGAAGATTCGCAGGTTGTTAGCCAAGGCTTAGCCTGACAATGTCCTATAAGTCGAGTTTTACCTTTTAATTGTTATTGTATCTCCGAACTCCCTGCCTGCCGGCCCCGGTCCCGACCGAGGGCGGGGCAGGCAGGCGCATTCCGAATTACTTTAGTCTCCTTTTCTCCCCATCTCCCTAGCTCCTTATCCCCTCAACTCTTTACCTTGGAATCTTCCGGATCATAGAGCGGTTCTTTTTCAACCGTTGCGTCGTACCTCTTTGCAGCGACCTCGATCTGTAATGGGGTTCCTGGTTTTGCATAGTTGGTAGGAAGATATCCATAAGCGATAGGTCTCTTGATGGTGTGCCCAAACCCCCCGCTGGTGACGATGCCGATGACCTTATTTCCGTCCAGAATCGCCTCCTTCCCAACAGGCATCAGAGGCCCTGTATGGATGGTGAGACAGCAGAGCCGGCGGGCGATTCCTTTCTCC
>Ga0209592_1000151_pt1 | contig 18222 bp, 15 predicted proteins | sample PPLLak2March2015_2_FD_187251 | JGI IMG/M metagenome (GOLD analysis project Ga0209592, IMG submission 187251) | Freshwater sediment microbial communities from Prairie Pothole Lake near Jamestown, North Dakota, USA - PPLs Lake P8 Core (3) Depth... | ecosystem: Environmental > Aquatic > Freshwater... | reverse complement strand
CCATAACTATCACGAGGTGGTGAAGATTGTGCAGGATCTTGCAGGGGGGTTGCTGGTGACCGCCCCCACCTACAAGGATTGGCAACTCCCCGAATTAAGAGACAGAATCGATAAGTATCTCGGTGGCAAGGCTGGAATCCCCACGGAGCATCGGTTGAGGATGTTCGACCTGATTCGCAGAATTACCAATGCGGATCTTGAGACCATCGCCCTTCACGGGGAAGGGTCTCCTTACGCTGAAAGAATGACGATTTACATGGAGGCCCAGAAGTTGATGGTGGACTGCAAAAAGATTGCTGAAGCGCTTGCCCAGATAGAATAAACGAAACGAGATGAAACGAGGAGGATGAGCAATGGATAATTCCTATCTTTCTTTAGAAGGCAAAGTGGCTCTGGTCACGGGAGGCAGTCGAGGGATCGGAAAGGAGATTGCGTTGACTTTTGCTGATGCCGGGGCTGATCTTGCGATCAGTGGCCGTAAGCTTCAAGATTTGGAGAAAGTGGCGGATGAGATCAAGAAGCTCGGGAAGAAGTGTCTGCCGGTTTCTGCTCATGCTCGTAAAGTCGAAGAGCTGAAGCATCTGGTCGATCAGGTGATGGAGACCTTTGGTCGAATTGACATCTTGGTGAATAACGCCGCCACCAATCCGGCGATGGGGCCCATCGTAGGGACGGAGGAAAAAATCTACGATCATATCATGGAGACCAACCTGAAGGGATACTTCATGATGAGCAAGTTTGCCGGCGCCGTCATGGTGAAACAGAAAAGCGGGAACATTATCAATATCTCTTCGGCAGGGGGGGTCAGTCCCGCAGAAGGATTGGGTCCTTACTGCATCAGCAAAGCCGGGATCAACATGTTGACGAAAGCATTGGCCCTTGAACTGGGGCCCTACAACATCCGTGTCAATGCCATTGCTCCCCGTATTGTGAAGACGGGTTTTAGTGAAGCTCTCTGGACCAACGAGGCTTTGATGAAGAAGGAACTGGAATTAGTTCCCTTGAAACGGGTAGCCTCTCCAGAGGAGATCGCAAGAACGGCGCTTTATTTGGCTTCGACCGCTTCCAACTATATGACAGGCCATGTGGTGGTGCTCAATGGAGGCGCCTTTTTCTAATCGAGTGAATGAGAGGTCATGATGGTAGGACTCAAATCTTATGGCGTTTATATTCCCTATTTTCGGTTGAGCAGGGCTGAGATCTCGAAATCTTGGGGAGGGTTTCCCGCTCCGGGCGAGAGGGCTGTGGCGAACTATGATGAGGATACGATCACCATCGCCGTGGCCGCGTGCAGGGATTGTCTCAGAGGATTTGATCCACAAGAGATCGAACGTCTCCTTCTTGCTTCAACCACCTTTCCTTATGGAGAGAAACAGTCTGCCTCCATCGTTGCCGCAGCCCTCGATTTGAAGAAAGAGGCACTGACCTTAGACCTTTCCAGCTCCTTGAGATCGGGAACCACGGGGGTGCGACTGGCCTTCGAAGCGATTCGTGCAGGGACTTCAAAAAACATCCTGGTTTGTGCTTCTGATATTCGCATGGGCCTTCCAAATGGACCCAGAGAATTGGAGTTTGGGGATGGCGCTTCGGCTTTGCTTCTCGGCGATACAGGAGTGATTGCTACGGTGGATTGTATGTTTAGTTCGAACGAAGATATTTACGATGTCTTCAGGCCTGCTGAGGAAAATTGTGTCCGCTCCTGGGAGGACCGGTTCTGCAGGGAAGCAGGTTATACCCAGATCCTGTTAGAGACCATCACCGCGGCAGCAAAGAAGTTTAAGTTTACGGCGAAAGATTTTGCAAAGGCTGTCCTCTATGCTCCCAACCCCGGATACCTTGCTGGGGTTGCAAGGGCGGCAGGGTTCGATCTCAAAACTCAGGTTCAAGATTCACTGTATTCCATGGTGGGAAATACAGGGACCGCCTTATCATCGATGATGCTCGCTGCTGCACTCGATGAGGCCAAGCCAGGGGATCGCATCCTCTGGGTCGGGTATGGAGATGGCTGTGATGTGATCGTCTTAACCGTGACGGATGAGATCACCAAGATCCAGGAAAGGAAAACCCTTCAAAAGCATCTGACAGCAAAGAATACCCTGAGCTACCCGAAATACTTGCGCTGGCGCTCGGTCATCGAGACAGAGCCGCCCATGCGGCCAAAGCCAGAACCGGCCTCTGCCGCTGCTCTGTACAGAGATCGAAAATGTGGGATGGCTCTCTATGGGGTGAAGTGCAAGGATTGTGGTACGGTTCAATATCCCGTTCAGCGGATATGTATGAGTTGCCTCTCCAAGGACAATTTTGAGGATTACTGTTTCGCTCATCGAATCGGTAGGATCACAACGTTCTCTCACGATAACTTGGCCGTCTCCCCGGATCCTCCTTCTACGGTTGCCGTCGTTGACTTCGATGGAGGAGGAAGGATCATGATGGACATCACAGATCGTGATCCGTCGGAGATCAAGATAGGGATGCCCGTGGAGATGACCTTTCGGCATATCCGTTATGTCGAGGGCATTCATAATTACTGGTGGAAATGTCGTCCGATGAGATCATCTGTCCTGTCATAAATAAATTTGGGGTGCTGAGAAGATGGAAAGTATTAAAGATAAAGTGGCTATCGTCGGTATGGGTTGTACCAAGTTTGGAGAAAATTGGGGTAAGAGCTACGATGATATGATCATCGAAGCCGTTTACGAGGCCTACGAAGATGCTGGAATGGAACCGAAGGATATTCAAGCCTACTGGATCGGATCTTACTGGTCGGGCTTGCCCGCCCCCAGCATGCCCCTATCGACCATTCTAAAGGTTGGCTACAAACCTGTGACCCATATCGAGAACATGTGTGCCACGGCTTCCGATGCCCTCAGGAATGCGGCTTATGCCGTAGCCTCAGGGGCTTGTGACATTGCCTTGGCCATTGGTGCTGAAAAATTGAAGGACTCTGGCTTTAGTGGTCTTCCCACGGATGAGATCGCCATGGGGATCACCTCCACCGCCCCGAATACGTTTCGGAGTAGGAATTTTACGGCACCCAGTCATTTTGCTATGATGGCGACCAGTTATTTCAATAAATATGGACTGAGCCCCGAGGAAGGGAAGAGAATGCTGGCCAAGATCATGGTGAAGAACCATCATAACGGCAGCTTCTCCCCCAAGGCCCATTTCCAGCGGGAGATCACCATTGAGCAAGTTCTCAATGCACCGATCATTGCATGGCCTCTAGGCCTTTTCGATTGCTGTGGGGTCAGCGATGGGGCCGCAGCCGCCATTCTGGTCAGGGGCGACAAAGCCCGGTCCTTCAGGAAAGATCCTATTTTTGTCAAGGCATTGCAGATTGCTGTAGGGTGGCAGGAAGGTTACATGAACCCTCAGCATGACTGGACGATGGTGAAAGAGACTTACCAGGCGGGTCTTGCCGCCTATGCCGAAGCAGGCATTAAAAATCCGCGAAACGAAATCAGCATGGCGGAGGTCCATGATTGCTTCTCCATTACCGAAGCCGTGATCTATGAAGACTTGCAGTTCACCCGAAGAGGAGGCGCAAGAGAAGAGGTTGACGCCGGAACCTTCGAACTGACGGGGGAGCTGCCGGTCAACATGGATGGTGGACTGAAATGTTTCGGACATCCGATCGGAGCGACGGGTCTGAGAATGATGTATGAAATTTACAAGCAGATTCAAGGGAAGGCAGGTCCCCGCCAGGTGAAGCATCCGAAATTGGGCCTGACCCACAATCTGGGTGGAACACCTGGAGGGGCCACCGTGAGTGTCTCTATCGTTGGACCGTAGGATTCATCCCTTTGCTCAAAATCACCAATTTAGAGACGATCTATAACGATGTGATTTTAGCCCTGAGAGGGATTTCATTAGAAATCCCAGAAGGGGGAATTATCGCTTTGCTGGGGGCCAACGGGGCAGGAAAGACAACCACTATTAACACCATTTCAGGATTCAGAACATCCCTCGATCTTGCGATCGAGGATGGGACCATCGAGTTTTTTGGGGAGAACCTCAACGACAAAGAGCCTCATGAGATCGTTTCAAGAGGGATCTTGCAGGTTCCAGAAGGGAGAAGGATCTTTGGCGAACTCACCGTGGAAGAAAACACGCTGATCGGTTCGTTCAGTCTAAAGGATAGAGGGAAATTTGAAGCCAATAAGAAAAGGGTCTATGGCTACTTTCCTCTTCTGGAAGAACGCCGGAATCAAGCGGCTGGCTACTTGAGTGGGGGCGAACAGCAGATGTTGGCGATTGGAAGGGCCCTGATGGCAGAGCCTAAATTGATGATGTTAGACGAACCCTCTTTAGGTTTGGCGCCGTTGATTGTGAGGGAGATTTTTTCCATCATTCAGAGGATCAATCAAGATGAGAAGAAGGCGATTTTACTGGTGGAACAGAATGCAAAAATGGCACTCTCTATTGCTCAATATGGATACATTCTTGAGAATGGTCGGATTGTGATGGATGGCGCCAGTGAGAAACTGAGAAAAGACAGGGACATTATGGAATTCTATCTGGGCTTCACAGAGGTGGGAGTCAAGAAGAGCTTTCGTGACGTGAAACATTACAAGAGGAGGAAGCGGTGGCTTTCCTAAACGAAAGCTCAACGCCTCTGCTCGAAGTCGAAGGCCTCCATATGAACTTTGGGGGAATTCGGGCTCTGTTCGATTTTTCATTCAAGGTGGATGAGGGAGAAATCCTATCCGTCATCGGTCCGAATGGCGCTGGGAAGACCACGCTCATTAACTGTGTGAGTGGGATCTACCGGGCGAAAAAAGGGACGATCCTTTTTAAGGGGAGGGAGATCACGAGGAGGAACCCCAACCAGATCGCCCAACTCGGGATGGCCCGAACCTTTCAGAACATTGCCCTCTTCAGAGGGATGACTGTCCTCGACAACATGCTCATCGGTCAAGGATATCTGCTTCACTACGGGTTGTTGGGGGCTGCCCTCTTTCTGGGTCGGGCGTTGAATGAGGAGGTCAGAGGAAGAGACAAGGTGGAGGAGATTATCGAATTCCTCGATCTCCAACATGTCCGTAAATCCCCCGTGGGAGGTCTCCCTTATGGGATGCAAAAAAAGGTAGAGCTCGGGCGAGCCTTGGCCATGGAGCCTAAACTTCTCCTCATTGATGAACCCGTCAGTGGCATGAACCTTGAAGAAACCGAAGACATGGCTCGCTATGTCCTGGATATCAATGAAGAGTTGGGAATCACCATCATCCTGATTGAACATGACATGGGTTTGGTGATGGATATTTCGCACCGTATCACGGTCTTAAATTTTGGGTTGAAAATTGCGGAGGGTGCTCCAAAAGAGATCGCAAAGAATCCGGAGGTCATCAAGGCTTACCTCGGAGAGGTGGGGGATTGATGACAGAGCCTTCCGGAAGAAAATCCATGAAGAGAGTTGAGACCACTTTGCCGAAGCTCCTGATGGAAAAAGCGCAATTCCATGGGCCTCGAATAGCCCTCCGAGAAAAATATAAAGGGATTTGGAAGGAGATCAGTTGGAACCAATATTTAGAGAAAGTAAAATACTTTTGCCTTGGCCTGGTGAAACTCGGCTTGGAAAAGGGAGATCGTGTCTCCATTCTGGGGGAGAACTGTAAAGAGTGGCTCTTTGCCGACCTGGGAACGCAGTGTGCTGGCGGAGTGACGGTCGGAATCTATCCAACGAACCCGGTACCCCAAGTGGAATATATCCTGGACCACTCTCAATCCAAGTTTGTCGTGATAAAGGATCAGGAGCAGGCCGACAAGGTTCTTGCCATTAAAGAAAAGCTTCCCTTGCTCAAGAAGATGATCGTGATCGATATGAAAGGGATGCGCCACTACGACGAGCCTTTCATGATCAGCTATCAAAAGGTCGAAGCGCTAGGGTGCCAACTCGATCAGGAGAATCCATCCCTTTTCAAAACGCTTGTCGATCAAACACAACCCGAGGATGTGGCTCTTATCGTTTATACCTCCGGGACGACGGGACATCCCAAGGGAGCCATGATCTCCCACAGGAATATTGTTCACCAGACGATTCATGGAACGATGCCCATCTTGCATTTTTCCGAAAAGGACACCTTGGTCTCCTATCTTCCTTTGTGTCACATCTTTGAACGCAATCTCTCTATGTGTATCCCTTTGGTGGTAGGTTATACCATCAACTTCGCCGAATCCGTCCACACCGTCCAGCAAAACATTCAGGAGATCTCTCCGACTTTCTTCGCCGCGGTCCCCCGTATTTTAGAGAAGATCTATTCGGGTATCCAGATCAAGATGGATGATTCCACTCGACTTAAGAAATTCCTCTATCATTTCTGGATGCCGGTGGGCCGGAAGTTTTCCGAATATCGGATGAAGCACCAGCGGGTCCCGATGGGGCTATTTCTTGCTTATCTTTTGGGTTATCTCTGCTCCTTCAGATCGATTAGAGACAAAATCGGGTTGCTCCGTTGCCGTTGCTTGATGAGCGGTGGCGCCCCCATTGCTCCTGAGATCCTGGACTTCTTCCGTGCTTTGGGGATCTATACCATCGAGATGTACGGTCTCACGGAGACATCAGGAACAGCGGCTGGACCTCATCAATCCCTTAAGTGCGGGTCTGTAGGAGAGCCCTGTCAGGCTCTGGAGTTCCGGCTGGATGAAGGCGGAGAGATTCTTTTCATGGGAGACTCTATTTTTGTGGGTTATTACCGGGATGAGAAGGGCACGAGAGAGGTGATCACGGATGGATGGCTCCACACGGGAGATGTGGGGAGACTGGATGAGGATGGACATCTCTACATCGTTGACCGAATCAAGGACATCATCATTACCTCTGGGGGAAAGAACATTTCGCCTTCCGAGATTGAGAACAAATTGAAATGCAGTCCTTATATCAAAGAGGCCATGGTGATTGGAGACAGGCGGCCTTACCTGACGGCTTTACTCCAGATCGACTATGAAAATGTGAGCAACTTTGCTCAGAACAGTAAGATCCCCTATACGACGTTCAGGAGTCTTGCACAACACCCGGACATCTACGAACTTCTTCAGAGGGAAGTGGAGAAGGTGAACGAGACCTTAGCCCAAGTGGAAACCATAAAAAAGTTCATCCTCATCGAGAAGGAGTTGGACCAAGACGACAACGAATTGACAGCCACGCAGAAGGTGAGAAGAAAGCAAGTGTCTGAGCTCTTTCGGAGCGAGATTGAAGCCCTGTATCATTGATTTGAAGAAGCGCGCTGCTGAAAGACAAGAGGAATAAATGATTAAGGTGATGGAGATCATTTTCAATGGGCTCGCCGTGGGGGCAATCTACTCCTTGATTGCTCTTGGTTTTGTGTTGATTTTTAAATCAACAGGGATACTCAATTTTGCCCAAGGTGAGCTGGTCATGTTCGGTGCCTTCATCTGTTACGGTCTCACGGTGTTGCTGAAGGTCCCTTATGCCCTGGCTTTCTTGATTACCCTTTCCCTAGGAGCGCTTCTCGGCGTCATCATCCATCTCCTCTTCTTTAGGCGGATGGTTGGGGAACCCGTCTTCTCCAATATCATGATGACGGTTGGCTTGGCGAGTATTCTCACGAGCGTGGCGGGTCTCATCTGGGGACATGATGTGTATGCCCTGCCATCTCCCTTCACCAACAAGACGGTCGCCCTGGGAGGCGCGATTCTTTCTCTGGGGTACGTCTATACCCTTGTAGTTTCGGTCCTATTTGTCATCCTCTTCATTCTCTTTTTTAATCGGTCCTTGCTAGGGATTGCCATGAGGGGTACCGCAGAGGATCAGAATACGGCTGGTCTGATGGGAATCAACGTGAAAAGAATTTTCATGATGACTTGGGCCATCGGGACGGTGGTCGCCGGCGTCGCAGGTATTTTCCTGGCAGAACAGACCTTTGTCCGTCTTGCAATGAGCCATACCGGGATCAAGGCGATGTCAGCCGCCATTCTGGGGGGGATGAACAGCATTGGAGGGGCGATCCTGGGAGGCATTCTCGTGGGGGTCGTTGAAAACCTCTCCGCCACCTATCTCAGCGGAATGGAAATTGGAAATTTTCGTTTCGGTGATATTAAAGACGTCACGGCTTTCGCCGTCATGATTATTGTCCTGATGATCAGACCCCATGGGATCTTTGGAACGGAGAAGATAGAGAGGGTATAGAGAAGATCATGACCAGTGGAAATTTCAAAGTGACCTATCAAGAGGACTTAGCCCTCTTCCAGACCCTCTGGGTGAAGGTCTGGCTCTGCATCCTGATCATTTTGATGCTCATCGTACCCCTCTTCCTTTCTCGCTATTCATTGAGCATCCTCAATGAGATGGGCATTGCAGTGATCGGAGCCATTGGCCTCAATCTTCTCATTGGGTATACCGGCCAAATCTCCCTTGGGCACGCAGCGTTTTTGGCTATCGGGGCCTATGCTTCAGCGCTCTTAACGGGGAAAGCAGGCTTTCCATTTCTTCTTTCCCTTCCCCTCTCTGGAATGGCAGCGGCTGCCTTGGGGATGATCGTTGGTATCCCGTCTCTGAGATTGAAGGGCCTCTACCTCGCCTTGGGTACATTGGCTTTCGGTTTTATTGTGGAATATATTCTTTTCCACTGGGACTTGACGCAGGGAAATAAGGGGATGTCCGTGCCCCGACCGAGCCTGGCAGGGCTGGTGATCAGCACGCAAACCCAGTACTACTATTTAATCATGACCTGTGCCGTTTTGACCACGCTCTTCTCAAAAAATCTGGTCCGCACCAAGATCGGCAGGAATCTCATTGCCATCAGGGATCGTGATATCGCAGCTGAAGCGTTGGGAATCAACCTGGCCAAGTATAAGATCATGGCCTTCGGGGTAAGTTCTTTTTATGCCGGAGTCGCTGGCTGTCTGATGGCACACTACCAGCGGTGGATTGTTCCTGGAAACTTTGATCTCTCCCTCTCCATTGCCTATATTGCGATGATCATCTTGGGAGGGTTGGGGACGATCTTGGGTTCCATCTTGGGGGCCATTTTAATCACGGGGATTCCCCATGCCATTACTTTCGTAACAGATCTATTGAGAGAAACCCTTCCTGCTTTGAGCAAAGTCATTGTCGACTTGAAAATGGGAATTTTTGGACTGATTATTGTTCTCACTCTTCTTTTTGAACCTTTGGGTCTCTTTGGGATTTACAGGAGGATTAAGGTTTATTGGAAGACATGGCCCTACAAGTATTAAGACAAGATCATGTCTAGGTCCGGATACGGAGATGGAGGAATGTTTGAATCCTCAAACCATGGTCTTGGGTGCAAAGGGGAAGGGAGGTGGTTTTGAAGAATTCTCAGAAAAGTCAAAATGAAGCAAAATTCAATTGAAAGGAGGAGAAATCATGCAGATCCGAAGTGTTTTCATAGTGCTTCTATTGGCCGGATGTCTTTTTCTAACGGGAACAAATGGATGGGCAGCAGATGTGCGTGGTGTGACCGACAAAACCGTGAAGTTGGCATGCCTGATTGACCTATCTGGTCCAGGCAAATATGGTGGACCTCCGATTGTCGATGCCTTCAAGGACTATGTCGCCTGGGTGAATGATACGGGCGGAATCCATGGAAGAAAGATTGACATGATTTATGAAGACAATGGAATATTGCCGACCCCTACCATGGCGGCGGCCAGGAAGGTGATCCTCAAAGATGAGGTTTTAGCCATTGCCTTTAATCTGGGAAGTGCAGGCACCAGTGCCATCCTGCCCTTATGTGAGGAGAACAAAGCCGTCTTGATGCCTCACGGTGCCAATAAGCACTTCTACTCTCCAGGAAACAAATGGGTCTTTGTCCCCCACACCGTTCAGTTCGGCATGGCCTCAAGAGCCGTGGAATATATCCTGGAGAAGAATCCCAAAGCACGGATTGGGATCATTTACCAGGATGATGATTTTGGCTTGGAGGGTCTCGAAGGCGCCCGGGCTGCTGCAGCCTTTATGAAGACCCAGTTGGTCAAGGAAGCGCCTTATAAAGTGGGCACCATCGACTTCTCACCCCATATGACTGCCATGAAGGAAGCCAAGGCTGACTCTCTCGTGCTTTGGACCTATCTTCCTCAATCGGCGGCGGTCATTAAAGAGAGGGCCAAGATGGGTTGGGATGTATCGCTCATCTCCAATAATACGACCGGGGTCCCGCCCCTGTTCGCTCTCGTTGGAGACTTAGCCGAAGGATACATGTTGGTCACTCCCTATGCCCCTGTGCACACCGATGTTCCGGGGATGAAGATTGTCAGAGACCTGAACAAGAAATACGGAAACCCAGAAAAGACACTGGCGAACCCTGCGTACCCGGATTATCTCTATCTTGCAGCCTGGGGCTACATTACAGCCATGGTTGAAGGATTAAGGAAGGCGGGTCCAGACCTGAACCCGGAGACTTTGGTGAAAGGACTCGAGAGTATAAGTAACTTTGACATGGGCGGCATCTGTCCAAACATCACCTTTGGGCCAAAGCGGCATGTGAGCAGCTTCTCCAGCCTGGTCCTCAGAGCTGATGCGAAAAGCAAGAAACTGATGATTGTCGATCCAATCAAAGACCCTAAGACGCCGCAGAATTAAGATCGACAAGTAACCTCATTACCATTTCGATGATGATCTCGTGAATGTTGATAGCCCTCATCCCCTCGAAAAGAGGGGGTGGGGGCTTTTCGAATTGAGGATAGCAAGAGATGATTGAAGTGATTGAAGGACTCTGTACGGGTTGTGCCATGTGTGTTCCCGTTTGCCCTGAAGAGGCCATTTCGTGTTTTGGCTTCGCTCGGATCAACGATCGGTGTACGGATTGTTTGACCTGCCTGGAATTTTGCCCACTCGGCGCATTGGAAAAGAAGAAAGGACAGAGAGAGGGCCATGGTGAAGCGAGACTATGACGTCCTCATCATCGGGTCTGGAATGGGCGGGATGTCGAGTGCAGCGCTCCTCACTCACGCAGGATACCGGACTCTGGTCGTGGAAAAACTGCCCCGTATCGGTGGCCGATGCTCGACGATTGAATACAAAGGGGTGAAATGCACCACGGGCGTCATCGGTCCAGAAATGGGAGGAGTCCTTGAGAAGCTCTTTCAGGATGTGGGAGCAGAGTTCGATGTTCGGCCTGCCGGCCCCCCCCACTATCTCATTAAAGGAAAGATTCTCAAGATGCCACCCAAAGGAGGTTTGAGAACCCTTCTCGCTTCGGCCACTGATGATTCCTCTGAAGTAGAGAGGGTCATGGAAGCATTGTCTAAGGCTCTGGGATGGTCAGAACCGTCCAAAGCCATCAGCCTTAGAGATTGGCTGTTGCAATATACCCAGAACGAAGCTATTCTTGGAATATTTCAGACCATGGTCTCCGCTGCCATGTTGGTCAATGCTGACGAGCTTCCTGCTCAGGAATACTTTCTCTTCCTCAAGAAGTTGGGGGGTTACCGCGAGTTTGGCTATTGTCCTAAGGGAAGCATCTCCCTTCCGGAGGCCCTTTTAAAGGTGATTCAACAGCGAGGGGGCGAGCTGTGGACTCATTCTCCGGTTAAACGGATTCTTTCCGAAAATGGGATTGTCTGCGGAGCCATCGTTGAAAAGGATGGAAAAGAAGTCGAAGTAAGAGCCTCCGTGGTGGTGAGCAATACCGGCCCCAAGACAACAGTGGAACTAGCGGGAAGGGAGAATATGGATCAAGGCTATCTGAAGGAACTGGAAGAGACCGTCAGGCCGGCCATGGTCATCTGCATTCAATGGATGACCGACAGGCCAGTTCTTGAAGGGAATTATCTTCTCGTTGTCGGTGCTCGCCGTGTGAACGCCATCTTCCAGCTCACCCTGGTCTGCCCTGAATTAGCACCTCCCGATAAGCATTTTCTGGTTGCAGGTGCAGCCCCAGTCTCTTCCCTACCGCCTCTCCATGCGGAAGAGGAGATCGAGCTCTGCTTGGCAGACTTAAAGGAGCTATTCCCTGAGTTTGATCAACACTCTGAAATTCTTCTCGTGAGTACTTTCCATGGTGATTGGCCTGGATTCCATACTTGGCCCGGTTATGGGATACCCCAAAAGACACCGATCATCAATCTTTACAATGTAGGAGATGGCGTGGGCCCGGCGGGGACGATTGCCCTGCCTTCTACGGTTCTCAGCGCCCAGCTCGTTGTGGAGGATATTAAGAACAGGATTCAACCCACCGCATAGGAGACCCGATGGAAGGAAGTGGATATCTAAAAGGGCGTGACAAAATCAGGTTACAAGAGAAAGAATTGACCGCCTTGGATGGTTTATGGTTTGTGGAGGTGGAAAAGCGATGGGGGTATGAAGCGGCAAATCAGATCAATCTGGAGGTCTGGCGCCGCTGCGGCGAGATCCTCGTCCGGGAGATGAAGAAAATATTACAACTGAAGGGAGGGGACCTTGAAGAAGTAAAAGTTTTGTTCGGGAGCCTCCTGGAGCTGGATGGTACGACATTTGATTTCGAATCACCCAAGGATCAACGACTCATGCTCAGGATCAATCGGTGTGTTTGGTATGAAAATCTGAAAAAAGCGGGCCGCCACACCCTCCACGACTGTATGGCCATAGACCTGGCCATCCTTCCGAGCTGGCTGAAAGCCATTGATCCCCGTTTGACTTTCCGTTTCTTCAAGGCCATTCCTAAAGGAGATGGGTGCTGCGAAATCATGATCCAATTTGAAGACAAACCTCCTTCGTAAAAGGCAAGGGCGACCGTGATCTATTGGTGAAATGAAATTGACAAAAATCGTTTTTTGGATAATAACATAGGGCATGAATCGAGTATCCATCCATCTTAAACCCAATGGGTTTGTAAATTCTATTCGAATGACGAGCCAGTTCTTAGGTCTTCCTCTTTATAAGGTGAATGCCTTTTTTGTTGATGGACTCTTGATCGACACGGGCTCTGCGTTTGGTCGGGATCGATTTCTGAAGCTCTTGGATACCCTTCATCCTGAAATCGTTGTCAACACTCACCACCATGAGGATCACACCGGCAACGACTTCTCGATTAGAGAGAAGTATGGCATCCTCCCCCTGGCTCATCCCAGAACATATTTCTATTTACAAGATCCCTCTCAGTGGGTGCCATGGTATCGACGCTTGGTTTGGGGATGCCCTCATTCCTCAGAGACGAGAGAATTGGATTCAAAGATTCAAACCAAGACTTTCCTTTTCTTGGTCATTCCTACACCGGGACATTCGGATGACCATATCTGCCTTTATGAGCCAAATGAGGGGTGGCTTTTTTCCGGAGATTTGTTTCTCACCGAACAGATGAAATACCTAAGGAAAGAGGAAAATATCTTTTCGATGATTGATTCCTTGAAGAAGGTGGCTGCCCTTCATCCCAAGAAGATGTTCTGTTCCTTCAACGGTTCGATCGATCACCCGATGGACGCCCTCCATAAAAAGATTGATTACCTGGAGAACCTTCAAAGAGGAGTTGAAGAAGGATTTCGTCAGGGCCTATCTCCCAAGGAGATTCAAAAGAAGCTTCTGGGGAGAGAAGACCACATGGGTCTTGTCACTGCAGGAGAAATCTCTAAGAGAAACCTGATCAACGCTTTTCTTGGAAATTGACCATGGCAACCCATCGCCAATGAACCATGATATTGATCGTTTCCCACATCCCCTTTTGGGAAAGGGAGGGACGGGGGGATTTGAAAGTCATTTTTGTAATTAAAAAGGAGTGAACGATGAAGCAAAAGATTAAAAAGGCAGCGGTATTGGGAGCAGGAGTCATGGGAAGCACGATTGCTGCTCATTTAGCAAACGTGGGCATTCCTTGCTTTCTCTTGGATATTGTTCCGCCGGAATTGACAGATGCTGAGAAGAAGAAGGGGCTCACCTTTCAGAGTCCAGAGGTGAGGAACCGGTTTGCGATCTCTGGTAAGAAGAGGGCTCAGGAATTGAAGCCGGCGGCCTTTTATCTAAAGGACGATGCCGAACTCCTCACCACAGGAAATTTCGAAGATCATCTCTCCTGGGTTTCCCAGGCGGACTGGATTATCGAGGTGGTGCTTGAGGATTTAAACATCAAGAGGGAATTGTTTAAGAAATTGATCCCCCTCCTAAAGGAAGGAACCGTGGTGAGTTCCAATACTTCCGGAATCTCAATCAATAAAATGTGTGAAGGTTTTTCAAGAGATTTCGAAGAAAGGTTTCTGGGGACCCACTTTTTTAATCCGCCAAGATATATGAAACTCTTAGAGATCATTCCCGCAAAATCTACCTCCAAGAGCGCCGTGGAAAAAATGGTGGATGTGGGAGAGAAGATTTTGGGGAAAGGAGTCGTCTTTGCCAAGGATACGCCTAATTTTATTGCCAACCGAATCGGATCCTTTGCGATCGCGATAGTGATCAAAACCATGGTGGAAGATGGTTATCGGATCGAGGAAGTGGATCAGATCACTGGACCTGCCATGGGAAGGCCGAAGAGTGCGACCTTCCGCACGGCTGACATGGTAGGACTGGACGTGATGGCTCATGTGACGAAAAATCTCTTGGAGAATCTGCCAGAGAAGGAAAGGGCCTATTTTCAACCAGCCTCTTTTCTCCAGCATATGGTGAAGAACCAGTGGTTGGGTCAGAAGACGAAACAGGGCTTTTATAAAAAGGTGAAAGGTGAAGGGAAAGAAGAGACGCTGGTTTTGGACTACGAGAAACTTGAATACCGGCCTCAGACCAAGGCGAGTTTTCCTTCTATAGAGGCAGCAAAAAATATTGAGGATCTTGGAGAGCGGATCAAAACCCTTGTGACGAGCCCTGACCGGGGAGGACAATTTGCCTGGAAGATTCTGAAAAAAACCCTTCTCTATTCGGCAGAAAAGATTCCCGAGGTCTCTGATGACGTGGTCAACATCGACCGGGCGATGAAGTGGGGATATAACTGGGAGCAAGGGCCCTTTGAAATTTGGGATGCCATTGGATTGAAATCCTCAATAAAGAGGATGGAGAAAGAAGGAGATCCGATTCCGCCGCTGGTTGAGAAACTCCTGAGCAAAGGATATTCCTCTTTCTATGAGAAGAGGGATGGCCGCACGTTCTTCTTTGACGTTGGGGCAGGACAGTACCAAGGCATCGAAGAGAAGCCAGAGATCATTTTTCTACCGAGTTTGAAGGACAGGAAGAAAGAAGTTCTTTCAAATCCCGGGGCCAGCCTGATCGATCTCGGGGATGGCGTGGCCTGTCTCGAATTTCACTCAAAGATGAACACGATTGGGGCGGATACCGTCCAGATGACAAGGGATGCCCTTAAAGAAGTGGAAGAAAAATTTGATGGTCTGGTCATTGGGAACCAAGCGGAGAATTTTTCTGCAGGGGCCAACCTTATGCTCATGCTCTTTGAAATTCAGGATGAGAACTGGGATGACCTTGACGCAATTGTGAAAGCCTTTCAGGATTCTCTGATGGCTGTCAAGTATTTTGAGAAGCCGGTCGTGGCCGCCCCCTTTGGCTTAACTCTGGCAGGGGGATGTGAGGTTTGTCTTGCCTGCGACAAGATACATGCTTCTGCTGAGACGTACATGGGTCTTGTCGAGGTCGGTGTGGGTCTGATTCCAGCGGGGGGTGGGACGAAGGAGATGTTGCTCCGATCTACAGAATGCATTCCGCCGGAGGTCGACGCAGAGTATTTTCCATTTGTCCGCCGGGCTTTTGAGACCGTGGCCACGGCCAAGGTGGCGACCAGCGCAAAGGAGGCACAAAAATTCGGTTTTATGAGATCCACTGATCGAATATCGATTAACCGGGACTTCCTGATCCAGGATGCCAAGCAGGCCGTCCTCGACCTGGTCAGGGCGAATTACAGACCCCCTCGGCCCCGAAAGAACATTAAGGTGATCGGAGAAAGGGGATTGGCCCTTCTTAAGATGGGACTCTTCTATATGAGAGATGGGCGTTATATCAGCGAATATGATGAACACGTAGGCAAGAAATTGGCCTATATCTTTTCCGGGGGAAACCTGCCGGACGGGACTGAAGTGACCGAACAGTATCTTTTAGATTTGGAAAGAGAAGCGTTCTTGAGTCTTTGCGGTGAGCAGAAAACTCAGGAAAGAATGGAATATATGTTGAAGACAGGGAAGCCCCTTAGAAATTAGGAAGCTCGAAATCCCTGCTTCCGTGAGAGCGTGAGGTGCAAGTCGTAAGTGGTTTTACCCCTACCACCTAACGCCTTACCCCTAACGGATTGGAATTTCGATATTCGAATTTTTGAATGATGGGAGGTCTTATGAAAGAAGCGGTGGTGGTTTCAGCGGTAAGGACGGCGGTGGGTAAGGCTCCACGGGGAATACTGAAGGATACTAGGCCTGATGACGTAGCAGCCATCGTCATCAAGGAAGCTGTCTCAAGAGTACCCGGCCTGAAGATGGAGGAGGTGGACGACGTTGTTTTAGGATGTGCCTTTCCCGAATCGGACCAAGGATTGAATCTTGCAAGGGTCGTGGCCATGAGGGCGGGATTTCCTGACACGGTGCCAGGGCAAACCGTGAATCGATTCTGTTCCTCGGGACTTCAGGCCATTGCAACAGCTGCCCATGGGATCATGGTCGGAGCCACAGAGGTCATGGTCGCCGGAGGTGTGGAGTTTATGAGTCAGGTACCGATCATGGGTCTGACTCCTTCCCCCAACCCTTATCTGGTGGAGCATAATCCTCAGGTTTATACTTCCATGGGGCTTACGGCAGAAAATGTCGCTGAGAAATTCGGGGTCTCAAGAGAGGATCAGGATCGGTTTGCTCTCTTGAGCCATCAGAAGGCAGCGAAGGCCATTAAGGAAGGGAAGTTCAAGGAGGAGATTATCCCCATTCTTGCAAAAGTGAAAGAGGTCAAAGAAGATGGCACGGTCATCGTGAAAGAGGTCGTCTTTGATACCGATGAAGGGGTTCGATATGACGCTTCTTTGGAAGGAATGGCCGCGCTGAAGCCTGTCTTTAAGAACAAAGGCACGGTCACGGCAGGCAATTCGTCGCAGACCAGTGACGGAGCGGCTGCAGTTGTTTTGATGTCAAGGGAGAAGGCCGAGAAGATGGGAGTGAAGCCGATGGCCGCCTTCCGTTCCTTTGCTGCCGCCGGAGTTCCGCCTGAAGTCATGGGGATTGGTCCTGCCTATGCGGTTCCCAAGGCATTGAAACTGGCTGGTCTCACCGTTAAAGATATCGGTCTCGTTGAGCTGAACGAGGCCTTTGCCTCACAGGCTCTCTATGTCATCCGGCATCTGGGGTTGAATCTTGACATCGTGAATGTCAACGGAGGGGCGATTGCGGTGGGTCACCCTCTGGGATGCACTGGAGCCAAGTTGACGACAGGTCTCCTCTATGAAATGAAACGCCGGAATGTTCGATACGGCCTTGTGACGATGTGCATTGGTGGAGGGATGGGAGCGGCAGGAGTCTTCGAAAGGGTAGACTGAGCAAGTGGATTAATCTTTAGGCAAATGGGTTGCAGTGATTGAGTTCGGCGAAAGGAAGAATAAATTCGAAATCCGAAGCACGAAATTCGAAACAAGCACGAATGTTCAAAATCCTAATTTTCGAGACACAGGAAGTTTGGAATTTTGAATTTGAGAATTCGGATTTGTTTCGGATTTCGATATTAGAATTTCGGATTTAATATTTTGGGAAGGGAGGATGCTATGGAAGAGAAATTCGTTAAAGGGGGGGCATTTCTGATTGATTCAATTTCTCCTCAGGAAGTTTTCACCCCAGAGGAATTTTCAGAGGAGCAGCGGTTGATTGGCAAAGCGGCTATGGAATTCACCGAGGGTGAGGTTCAACCGGTACTCGATGATATTGAAGCACAAAAAGAAGGACTTCTTCCGAGTTTGTTGAAAAAGGCAGGGGAATTGGGTCTTCTCTCCGGAGATATCGAAGAAGAGTATGAAGGGCAGGGATTGGATAAGGTCAGTGTCCTCCTGATGATGGAGAAGCTGGCTCAGGGAGGTGGAGGCTCTTTCCTGGTGGCCTATGCTGTCCATACGGGCATTGGTTCTCTTCCCATTATCTTTTTCGGGAATAGGGATCAGAAGAAAAGATATCTTCCAAAGATTGCGACAGGAGAGTGGATCACGGCCTATGCTCTGACCGAGCCTGAGGCAGGATCGGATGCCCTGAACGCCAAGACCACGGCAACGCTCAGTCCTGATAAAAAATATTACATTCTGAATGGTCAGAAGCAATTCATCTCCAATGCTGGTTTCGCGGATGTTTTTGTTACCTATGCAAAAGTGGATGGTGACA
>Ga0209592_1000149_pt1 | contig 18308 bp, 18 predicted proteins | sample PPLLak2March2015_2_FD_187251 | JGI IMG/M metagenome (GOLD analysis project Ga0209592, IMG submission 187251) | Freshwater sediment microbial communities from Prairie Pothole Lake near Jamestown, North Dakota, USA - PPLs Lake P8 Core (3) Depth... | ecosystem: Environmental > Aquatic > Freshwater... | reverse complement strand
GACCGACGGCCGCGGCGTCGACGTCGTCTACGACGCGGTCGGCGGTCCTTATACCGAGCCGGCCTTCCGCTCCATCGCCTGGCGCGGCCGCCTCCTCGTCGTCGGCTTCGCCGCCGGCGAGATCCCCAAGCTGCCGCTCAACCTCCCCCTCCTCAAGGGCGCTTCGATCGTGGGCGTCTTCTGGGGCGACTTCGCCCGCCGCGAGCCGCGGCAGTTCGGCGAGAGCGTGCGCCAGCTCGGCGCCTGGTACCGCGAGGGCAAGCTCCGCCCGCACGTCTCGCAGACGATGCCGCTCGCAAGAGCCGCAGACGCGCTGAAGCTCATGGCGGCGCGCCAGGTCAAGGGCAAGCTCGTCCTGACCGTAGGCTAAGTACCCATTTTCATGTCTGCAAACAAATCCTACGGCAGCGTCAGCCTGGTGGAACAACGTGAGATGAGCGGTCTTGAATTCGTGCGCGGGCTCGTCAGCGGCGCGTTTCCGCTCAACACCATGGCCAAGACACTGGGTTACGACATCGTAGAAGCCGAAGAAGGCCGTGTCGTCATTACAGCCATGGCAAGCGCCGACCACCTGAACCCGAGTGGAACAATTCATGGAGGCGTTGCCGCCACCTTGCTCGATTCCTGCATGGGCTTGGCGGTGCGTACGCTCCTGCCGAAAGGCGTCGTTTCAACGACGCTGGAATTCAAGATGTCGTTCCTGCGTCCCGTGACTGCTGAATCAGGTTTGCTGCGCGCGGAAGGCAAGGTGCTGATGGTTGGGCGACGCACGGGAACCGCGGAAGGCTGGCTTACCGGATCCGACGGCAAGCTGCTTGTTCACGGGACGACGACCTGCCTCAACCTGCAGTAGGCAGCCCAAACGCGTCACAAATTGACCGCAGCATCGCTTGTATCATCGGCCAGATGAAACAACCCAAATCGCTGGGCCGCTACCAGATCAAGGGCACCCTCGGGAAAGGCGCCATGGGCCTGGTCTACGACGGCCTCGACCCGAGGCTCGACCGCCGCGTGGCGATCAAGACCATCCGCACGACGACGCTCGACGAGGCGACTGCCAAGCACTACGCCATGCGCTTCAAGCGCGAAGTGCGCGCGGTGGCGCGGCTCAACCACCCGAATATCGTGCAGGTGTACGACTACGGCACCGAGGGCGACCTGGCGTACATCGTCATGGAGTACATCAGGGGCAAGGAGCTGAAGGACTACTTCGACGCCAAGGAGCGGCTGGAGCTGAAGTCGATCCTGCGCATGATGACCCAGCTGCTCGACGCGCTCGACTTCGCGCACGAGGCGGGCGTCATCCACCGCGACATCAAGCCGGCGAACGTGATGCTCGACGCCGGCGGCCAGGTCAAGCTCACCGATTTCGGCGTCGCGCGCATCACCGACGGCGATGGCGAGCAGGCCGAGGCGACGCGGGCCGGCGCGATGATCGGCACGCCCTCCTACATGTCGCCGGAGCAGATCCAGGGCCAGGCGATCGACCGGCGCACGGACATCTTCTCGGCCGGGGTGCTTTTCTACCAGCTCCTGACCGGGCAGAAGCCCTTCGAGGGGCAGCAGTGGGCGCTCGCGAAGAAGATCATCCAGGACGATCCGGTCTGGCCCTCCGCGCTCGCGCACACCCCGCCGGAGATCGACCGCGTCGTCGCCCGGGCGCTCGCCAAGGCGCCGGAGCACCGCTATCAGAGCGCGCGCGGCTTCGCCGAGGCGCTGCGGCGCATCGCCGCGGGCAAGCCGCCGGAGGACCCCGACGAGACCGTCCCGATCTCGACCGCCGCGCTCGCCGCCGGCATGAAAGGCTCCGAGGCGGAGACGGAGTTCTGGAACGGGGTGAAGGACAGCGACGATCCCGAGGACGTGAAGCTCTACATCGAGCAGTTCCCGGCGGGCGTCTTCGTCGAGCAGGCGGAGCGCCGGGTGGCGGAGCTGCGCGGCAAGAAGGACTAGCCTTTCGGCGGCGATCCGTCGCCGCTACCGAGCGGGCGCTGCATGAGCACGCTGTCCACCCAGCGGCCGAACTTGAAGCCGACCGAGCGCAGGGTGCCGACGCGCAGGAAGCCGAACGCGGCGTGCAGGTTGATCGAGGCGGTGTTGGCGCTGTCGCCGATCACGGCGACGATCTGGCGGTAGCCGAGCCCCTCGCAGCGGCGCACGAGCTCGGCGAGGAGCGCGCTGCCGACGCCCTTGCCGGTCATGTCATCGCGCACGTAGACCGAGTCCTCGAGCGCATAGCGGTAGGCCGAGCGGGCGCGGTAAGGCGCGCAGTAGCCGTAGCCCGCCACGGTGCCGCCGAAATCGGCGACCAGCCACGGCAGCCCGCGGCTCACCACGTCGTCGTGGCGCCGACGCATCTCGTCGAGCGCGGGGGGCTCTTCCTCGAAGGAGGCGAGGCCGTGCAGCACGTGGTGGGCGTAGATGGCCTGGATGGCGGGAAAGTCCGCTGCCACGGCCAGCCGCACCTTCACCGCCTCAGCGAGAATATCCCGGCTCCTCGCGCTCGAGGATGCGCCTGAGCGCGCTGAAGTGCGCCTCGGCGTATTTGGGCGCGTCGGCCCGCATTAGATCGTATGTTTTTTGAATTACGTCGGCGCGCACGGCGCGCAGCTTTCCGCCCATCGAGCGCGCCAGCACCTGGAGCCGGCAGGCGCGCTCGAGGTAGTAGAGCGAATCGAAGGCGTCGGCGACGGTCTCGCCCACCACGATGACGCCGTGGCTGGCGAGGAACATCACGCGCTTCGTGCCGAGCGCGCGCGCGAGGCGGTCGCCCTCGGCGTCGTCGACCACCAGCCCGTTGTAGATGTCGTCGTAGGCGATGTCGTCGTGGAACCGCAGCGCGTTCTGCTCCGCCATCTCGAGGCGTCCGCCCTCGAGGAGGGTGAGCGCCGTGGCGTACGGCATGTGGGTGTGCAGCACGCACGCCGCGCGCGGATGCGCGAGGTGGATGCGCGAATGGATGTAGAAGGCGGTCTTCTCGAACTCGCCCTCGCCTTCGAGGATACTGCCCTGGGCGTCGAGCGTGAGCAGGTTGGAGGCGCTGACCTCGCTCCAGTGCAGCCCGTAGCGGTTCAGCAGGAAGCGCGAGGTGCGAGGGGATCCTCCCGAGCGGACCCCATCCTCCTCCAGCATGAAGCTGAAGTGGTTGCAGACCCCTTCGTGCAGGTCCAGGCGCACCGCCAGCCGGAAGGCGGCGGCGAGGTCGATCCGTGCCGCCCGCTCGGCCGCGGTGGCGCTCTTCATTTCGCGCAGGTTGCCCATGCGCGGCATTATAGAAACAGAAGGGGCGCCGCGCGGGCGCCCCTTCGTGACGCAAAACTGCCCTCGTCAGCGGTTCTTGCGCTCGTCGTACTCCCGGCCGGCTTCGTGGCCGAGAACGCCGCCGCCGACCGCGCCGCCGATGGTGCCGATGGTGCTGCCGCCGGTGGCTGCCGAGCCCACCGCGCCGCCCACCACCGCGCCGCCCACCGCACCCTTCTGTTCGCTCGACATGCTCTCGCAGCCCGCAACGCCGATGGCGCCCGCGAGGATGCCCGCTGCAATCAGGAATTTGCTCATGTGCCTGCCTCCGATGTAAGAAAGGAAAATTGCGCCGAGTCGCTCAGGTGCAGCCGCGCAGCAGGAACAGCACGAACAGCACCGGGATCGGCACGCCCAGCGCCCAAAGCAGGACCCAGCCGAGCTTCCCTTCCTGCTTGCGACGCCACTGCTGGAGCTTCTCCATACGACCTCCAAGAACCATGTAGGGGGAGAAGCAGCAAGCCGCATGCCACGCCAGGGAGCGACAATGTCCGGAATTTCACTACACCGAGGCTCGCAATGAACAAGCCCGTACTGCACACCGTCGACCCCCGGGGGGTCGCCGCCGTGACCTTCAACCGGCCCGAGGTCAACAACGCCTACGACGGTGCCCTCGTCCAGGGACTGCACGACGCCATGGACGAGTTGGCGGTGCATCGGGGGCTGCGCGCGGTGGTGCTGCGCGGCGCGGGGCGCCACTTCCAGGCGGGCGCGGACCTGAAATGGATCACGCAGGTGAAAGGCGAGTCCGTGGAGGCGAACGAGCGCGCCTCGCGCGCCACTGCGCTCGCGGTGCACCGGCTGAACACGCTGCCGGTGCCGACGCTCGCCCTGGTGCAGGGCGCCTGCTTCGGCGGCGGCACCGGCATCCTCGCCGCCTGCGACGTCGTCATCGCCGCAGAGGACGCGATGTTCTCGATCAGCGAGACGCGCTGGGGACTGATGGCCGGCATCATCCTGCCGCAGCTCGCCGACGCCATCGGCGCGCGCCAGGTGCGCCGCTACGCGCTCTCAGGCGAGCGCTTCGGCGCGCAGGAGGCGCGCCGCATCGGCCTGGTGCACGAGGTCGTTCCGGCCGCCGAGCTGCACGCCGCCGGCGAGCGCATGCTCGAGCAGCTGCTGCAGAACGCGCCCGAGGCGAACGCGCAGACCAAGGCCGCCGCGCTCGAGTTCGCCTGGGGCGCGGTCGACGACGCGGTGCTGGAGCGGCTCATCGTGCAGCACGCCGCCAAGCGGCGCAGCGCCGAGGCGACCGAGGGTCTTGCTTCGTTCGCGGAGAAGCGCCCCGGGCGCTGGGCCTAGAGGCGGTTGCCCGGGTCGTTGATCTCGGAGCGGCGGTGCTGGCCGGTGACCACGCCCTTCTGGTCGAGGCCGAAGTGCACCACCCACTGCTGGCCCGCCCACCAGTAGTGATAGTCCCAGATCGTCTCCCAGCCGTTCATGGAGAGCCACTCCTGCCAGGGCGGCCCGAGGAGCCGGCGCAGCTCCTCGCGCGTGGTCTTGCCGTCGATGATGCGGTCGAAGCTCTTCTCGTAGAGCACCTGGTCGATGTTGAGGAGCTTGCCGTCCGGGGCGAACTCGACGCGGAACGTCTGCCGGCCGACGCGGCCGCGCGGATAGAACCAGATCTCGCCGCCGTGGACCGCCTTGAGCACTTCCGCCGGCGCGCCCATGTCCGCGCGTACCGCCGCAGCGCCGGCGACGCCGGGCTGCAGCTTGGTACCGTCGCTGACGCAGCCGGCCAGGAAGACGACGAGCAGGGCGGCGAGGACCCTCATGCGGAGTAAGACAGCCGAGCGCCCCGGGAAATTCCCGCCGCTACCACTTGCGGCCGAGATAGGCGCCGTCGCGCTCGAGCCTTTCCTGGAGGCTTTTCACGTCCAGCCGCCGGGGCGCCACCCCCGCCTGGAGCGCGAGCGCCGCTGCCGTGCCCGCCGCCTGCCCCATGACGAAGCAGGAGCCGGTGACCCGCGCCGAGGACTGCCCCTCGTGGGTCATGGAGGCGCAGCGCCCGGCGACCAGCAGGTTCTCGATCGCAAGCGGCACGATCATCCGGTACGGAAGCTGGTTGAAGCCGCGCTCCTTGCGCGCGAAGACGAACTTCACGTCGCCGGCGATGTGCGCCTCGACCGGCCAGCCGTTCACGCCGATGGAATCGGGGAAATCGGCGCAGTCGAGGATCTCGGCCTCGCTCACCATGGTCTCGCCCTTGACGCGCCGCGTCTCGCGGATGCCGAGCTGCGGCGCGATCTCGACGATGTAGGACTTCTCGAACCCCGGCGTCACCTCGCGGATGAACTCGAACACGTCCCAGCACTGGCGCCGTCCCTCCACCTCGCCGTAGGAGAGCTGCACCGCGTCGATGCCGCTCACCGCGGTGCCGTCCGGGTTCCTGATCTGCGTCAGGTTGGCGCGCCATTCGATCGGGTCGCGCTGCGGCCGCACGATGGGCTTCTTGCGCGGGAAGCGCCTGCCCTTCGCCTCGGCCTCGTCCATGAGCTTCGGAATCAGCTCCCAGGCGCGCCCGGCCTTCTCCGGGTCGACCGCGTTGATGCGGAACATGGTCGAGGGATAGAGCATGTTGCCCTTGCCGTCGCCCACCTCGTAGGGCGCACCCGCCCACGCGGCGAGGTCGCCATCGCCCGAGCAGTCGATGAACATCTTCCCGAGGAGCGCCTGCCGGCCGGACTTGGTCTCGACGATGACCGCCTCGATCTCGCGCTCGCTCCGCATCACCACCGCTACCGCGAAGGCGTGGAAGAGCAGCTTCGCGCCCGCCGCGAGCAGCATCTCGTCGGCGGCGATCTTGTAGGCGGAAATGTCGTAGGCCTGCGCCTGGATGCGGTTCTGCACCGACAGGTGCGGCGGGTTGAGCGCGTCCATCTTCTCCAGCCGCTCGATCACCTCGTCGCAGAGGCCGCGCACGACGCGGCGGTGCTCGCCGCCGACGTTGGCGTGCAGCCCGCAGAAGGTGGAGAGCCCCGCCGCCGTGCCGGCGCCGCCGAGGAAGCCGTAGCGCTCGACGAGGATGGTGGAGCGCCCGGCGCGCGCCGCCGCGGTCGCCGCGACGATGCCGGCCGGCCCGCCGCCGACCACCACCACGTCGAACTCGCCGAAAACCGGCGTCGCGCGCGGCTTTTCCTGGATTGTCCTGTTCATTTTTTCATGAGGACTGCACCCTCGTGGACGGGCCGTACCGTCCGCTGGTACACGGAAAGCCACCCGCGCTCGTTCTGCGCGCCGAACTTGCCCATGCGCGCGCGGCGCGCCTCGAGCTCCACGGCAGGAACCTCGAGGTTGACCTCGCGCTTCGTCACGTCGATCGAGATGATGTCGCCTTTCTCGACCAGCGCGAGCGGCCCGCCGGCCGCGGCCTCTGGCGAGGCCTCGCCCACCACCAGGCCCATGTTGACCAGGCCCGAAAGCTGGCCCTCGGTGATCACCGCCACGTCGTTCACGATGCCCGCGCCGTCGAGCGCGAAGACCACCGCGGAGGTCATCGCCATGCCCGGCCCGCCGATCACGCCCAGGCCCCGGAGGATGACGACTTCTCCCTTCCTGATCTCGTTCTTTTTTATCGCCTGCAGGGCCTCTTCGCGCGAATGGAAGATGTTCGCCGGCCCGCGGTGCGAGAGCTTGCGCTCGCCCACGCCGCCGATGCGCACGATGCCGCCGCCGGGAAGGAGGCTGCCGCGCACGATGTTGAGCGTCGGGCGGGTGGACAGCGGACGGTCCAGCGGGCGGATGACTTTCTCGTCGACCTTCACGCCGTTGAGGATCTCGCCGAGCGTTTCGCCGCTGACGTTGAGGACCTTCTTGTGAAGAACAGGCTCCAGTTGCTTCATGACCGCGCGGGCGCCGCCGGCCGCCTCTAGCTCCTCGATCAGGCCTTCGCCATTCGGCCGGATCGCCGCGAGCAGCGGCACCTTCGGCGCGTACTGCTCGAATAGCGCATAGACGTCGACGTCCAGGCCCGCCTCGCTCGCGACGCCCTGGATGTGCTTGGCGCAGTTGATGGAAGCCGAGAGCGCGAGCACCACCATCACGGCGTTCTCGATCGCCTCGCGCGTGAGGATGTCGCGCGGCTTCAGGTCCTGCCACACCATCTCGACGATGCGCGACCCGGCGGCGCGCACGTCGTCCATCATCTTCGCGCTGAGCGCCGCCACCGGCGCCGCGCCGGGAAGCGTCATGCCGAGCGCCTCGGCGACGATGTGCATGGAGTTCGCCGTCCCCATGCCCGCGCAAACGCCGGGCGAGCGCACCGCGACGTCCGCCATTTCGGTGACTTCCCGCAGATTCACCGATCCGGAAGACACATAGGCGGATTTCAGGAAGACCTCCTCGATGTCGACGTGCTGGCCCTTGTATTGGCCGCTCTGCTGGTAGCCGCAGGGCACGATCAGCGTCGGGACGTTCAGCCGGCCCGCCGCCATCATCTGGCCGGGCGCGGTCTTGTCGCAGGAGGCGAGGCAGAGCATGCCGTCGAGGAGCGCGCCCTCGACCTGCACCTCGATGTCGGCGGCGATGAGCTCGCGCGTCGGCAGGATGTAGGCGCCGCCGCGCCCGGCGCAGGTGACGAAGTCGCTCGAGGCCGCGGTGCGGATCTCGAAGGGCAGGCCGCCGGCGGCGCGGATCGCCTTCTTCACTTCGGCCGCCACGCCGTCGAGGTGGCTGAAGCAGCTCGAGAGCTCGGAGGAGGAGTTGACCACCGCGATCTTCGGCTTCTCCATGTCCGCGTCGGTGAGGCCGAGCGCGCGCCACTGCGCCCGGCGCCCGGCCCAGACCGGCGTGCCGGGCGCGAGGTTGCTGCGCAGCTTCCTCCGCATTACTTGTCGAGGCTGATGTTGGCGGCCTTGGCGACCTTGGTCCAGCGCTCGATCTCGTCGCGGATGAATTTCCCGAACTCGTCGGGCGAGTTGCCCACCACCGTGATGCCGAAGTCCTCCATGCGCTTCTTCACGTCGGGCTGGGTGAGCAGCTTGCGGAAATCCGCATTCAGCCGGTCGACGAGCGCGCGCGGCGTCTTGCCGGCGACGACGATGCCGTTGATGGAGAGCACCTCGAAGCCCGGGATCGTCTCTGCCACGGTCTGCACGTTGGGCGCCTGCGGATCGCGCTTGCTGCTGGTGACCGCGATGCCCTTCATCTTGCCCGCCTGCACGTGGCGGTTGATGCCGAAGGTGGGGTCGAGCTGCAGCTCGACGCGCCCCGACATCACCTCCGGATAGGCCTGGGCGCCGCCCTTGAACGGCACGTGCAGGATGTCGATGCCGGCCTGCTGCTTGAGCAGCTCGCCGGCGAGGTGCATGGAGCTGCCCGCGCCGGGCGAGGCGTAGGTCATCTTGCCCGGGTTCTTCTTGGCGAGCTCGATCACCTCGCGCAGGTTGCTCGCGGGCATGTTCGGCGCGCCCGCGATCATGATCGAGGAGGTGCCGGTCATCGTCACCGGCGCGAGGTCCTTGACCGTGTCGTAGGGCATCTTGCGCAGCGCCGGCAGGATCACCATCGGCGTCACCACCATGCCGATGGTGTGGCCGTCGGGGTCGGACTTGGCGACGAAGTCCATGCCGATCATGGTGCCGGCGCCGGGCTTGTACTCGACGATCACGGCCTTGCCGTCCCACATCTTCTGCAGAGCGTCGGCGAAGACGCGCGCCATGACGTCGATCGAGCCGCCCGGCGGGTTGGGCACGACGAGGCTCACGGTCTTGGTGGGAAACTGCTGCGCGCCGGCCAGGCCGGGAACGGCCAGCACGAGCGCCAGAAGCGCCATTCGTATGCTCAAATACATTCCATCCTCCTATGCAGGGTGAATTGACATCCTATGCCGGAAGCTGCCACTGCGGCGCAGTGCGCTTCGAGGCGCGCTCGACCCTCTCGCCCGCGGTGCGCTGCACCTGCAGCTTCTGCCGCCGGCGCGGCGCGGTGATGGCCAACGTGCAGGCCGAGGACTTCCGCCTCCTCGCCGGCGAGGAGGCGCTCGGCCTCTACCAGTGGAACACGGGCATCGCGAAGCATTTCTTCTGCAAGCGCTGCGGCATCTACACCTTCCACCGCCCGCGCATGCGGCCGGAGCTCTATCGGGTCAACGTCGGCTGCCTCGAAGGCGTCGACCCTTACGCGCTCGAAGTGACGGTGCAGGACGGCGCTGCGCTCAGCTTGCATGAACGATCGGCAGGTCGCCCCTGACGGTGGTGCGCCGCAGGTCGCGGCGCTCGTCCGTGTCGGGAAACGGCGTGGCGCGGTGCATGGTGCAGCGGTTGTCCCAGATGACGAGGTCGCCGGCGCGCCACTTGTGCACGTAGACAAACTGCGGCTGCGTGGCGTGCGCCGTGAGCTCGCGCAGCAGCGCGCGACCCTTCTCCTCCGGCCAGCCGACCACGTGCGACGCATGCGACGCGAGGTACAGCGACTTCCTGCCCGATGACGGGTGCGTCTGCACGAGGTATTGCGGCGTGGCGCTGCGCCGCGTCAGCTCCTCGGGCGTGAACTGGTAGCCGATCAGGCTGCGCGAGTAGTAGGTCGAGTGCTCGACGACCAGCCCTTCGATTTGTTGCTTCATTTCTGGAGATAAGGAATCGTAGGCGGCCCGCATGTCGGCGAATTCCGTGTCGGCGCCGCGCGAGGGCACGACCATCGCGTGCAGCAGCGAATAGCGGGCCCCGCCCGGCACGAACGAGCTGTCGGTGTGCCACATCTCGTTGGCGAGGCGGAAGGCGCGCCGGCGGTCGTCCTCGGCGAGGATGTTGCCGTCCTCGTCGAGATTGGAGACGTCGAAGAGCTCGGGATGGCGCATGCGCACCTTGCCGCCCTTGCCGACGCCGAAGTGCGGCGATTTCTCGAGCTCGCCGAAGCGCCGGCTGAAGGCGATGTGCGCCTCGTCCGAGATGTGCTGCCCGGGCAGCACGGCAACCGCGTAGCGATCCATTGCCTGCACGATGAAATCCGTCTCGTTGAGATCGATCCCCGAGATCTCGCACACGAACAGCGGATGGAGCTTACGCAGCGCGGGCATGCTCGTGTCCGACGTTGTCCCGCAATCTCTCGCGCAGCGCGTCGAGGTCGACCTTGTGCACGCTGCCCGCGCCGGCAAGGTCGAGCGCGTGCGCCGCGCCCGCGCCCATGGCGATGCACGGCCCCATGACGCGCACGCTGGAGAGCGCCGCCGCGTCGCCGTCGATGCAGCGCCCGGCGGCGACCAGGTTGTCGCAGTCCGCGGGCAGCATGCTGCGCAGGGGCACGGTATGGATGTGGTCGTCGCCGAAGGTCTCCCAGACGTAGCCCTCGACCCGGTCGTGCAGCTCGATCGGCCAGGAAGTGCGCCCCACTGCGTCGGGAAAGTGCGTGCCCTTGCGCACCTCGTCGACCGTCAGGTGGTGCGCGCCGACGATCCAGCGCGTCTGGCGGATGCCGGGCAGGCCGTAGCTGCGCACCTTCGCCTTGGCGAAGACCTCGGGATACTCGGCGCGCATGAAGGCCACCACCTTGTCCGCCTCGTCGCGGCCGATGAGCGCGTTCCTCGAGGCGGCGAAGGGCTCGAGCGGCGTCTCCACGTGCGTGAGGTTCATGACCGCCGTGCCGCGCCCCGGCGAGTAGAACACCACGCCGCGCTTGCGCGCGAGGCCGTACTGGTCGGCCTTCTCCCACAGCCGCTTGTCGAAGGCGTCGCGCTTGGGCACGTGCGCCTCGTCGATCCCCTCGAGCACCACCATCTGCGTGCCGTAGAGCGGCACGTCGGGCTCGCGGCAGGGCAGCCCCGCCGTGTAGGTGAGCGCCGCGTCCCCGCTCGCGTCCACGAACCCCTGCGCCTTGATGCGCACGTCGCCGTAGCGCGTAGCGAGCTCGATCGCCGTGATTCGCCGATTTTCCAAAGAACAATTGCGAAGAACGGCCCCGAGCACCACGGTGATGCCCGCCTCGCGCACCTTGTGCTCGATCCAGCGCGCGAGCGCGACTTCCTCGTAGTACACCACGGTCGTCATCGGGCCGACGTTGTGGTGCAGGGCGCCCTTCGCGCCGAGGTCCTTGAGGATGCCGTCGGCGATGCCATGGGTGAGCTGGAAACGGTTCGGGCCATTCGAGAACAGGCCGCAGAAGGTGCCGATGATGGAGTTCACCGCCTGGCCGCCGAGCGCCGGCAGGCCGTCCACCAGGACCACTTGCCTCCCCAGCGCCGCCGCCTCCAGCGCCGCGGAGATGCCGGAGATGCCGGCGCCGAGCACGCAAATATCCGCCGCTGCATCCCAAGAATTTTTTCTTGAACTGCGAACCGTACGGATGGGGATCTCCTTTTCGTACCTGTCGGCCACCGCTCAGCTCCTCTTGGTCACTTCGACGATGCCGCGGTCGCCGTCGACCTTCACCCAGTCGCCGGTGGCGATCACCTTGAGCGGGTCCTGGTCGAGGTCGGTGACCGAGGGCGCGTGCGTCACCACGGCGCCCAGGGCGATCTTGGTGGTCATCTCGTTGAACACCATGGCGAGGGGCGCAGCGCCGGCGAGCCGCGCGACGTGGAACTGGCTCGACCAGCCCGACGAGCCCTTGGCGCCGGGAAACACCAGCACCTTGCCGGCGAAGCTCTTGCCGCGCAGCTCGTGGCGCGTCTCGATCACCGTGCCGGTGCGCGGGTCGATGCCGCCCCAGCCGGAGATGCGGTCCTTCGTGACCAGCGCCTCGCCCTCGGCGACGCCGCCGACGACCTTCCTGCCGCGCAGGACGATCTTGTTCGAATCACCCAAGTTCCGAGCTCCATTTGCCGGTCACGGCGGCGTTGATGCAATCCGCGGTGGTGCCGAACCAGCACTGCACGCCCATGATCGCCGGCAGGTAGTGCGCCTGCTTGGCGGAGTCGACCGCCGCGACCTTCGTGCCCTTGGGCAGCACGCGCCCCAGCGCCGAGCAGGTGTCCGACATCAGGTGAGCGCCGGCGTCGGTGATGATCTTCGTGTAGCCCTTCCGGTCGGCGAGCTGCTTCGTCGCCCGCGGCGTGAAGATCCACAGGCTGGTGTTGCCGTGCACGCGCCTGCCCTGCAGGAGGCGGCACGCTTCCTCGATCTGGCCGAGGGTGTAGTGCGGGCAGCCGAGCATGATGTAGTCGACGTTGGGGTCCTTCGCCGTCGAGTTGACCTGCTCGTAGGCCTTGCGCAGCTCGGCTTTTCCAACCTTCAAGGATTCAATCGGTTTCCTGTTCCCGAAGGCAGCCTGCACTGTCGGCGCCTCCGGCGTGAATCCGACGAGGTGGTACATCTCCACGCCGCCGGAGGAGGCGGCGGCCGCGCCGAAGTGCTTCAGCCGCGCGAGGTCGGGGGCCTCGCGCACGCCGGCAAGCACCGGCACGCACTCCTGCACCATCTCGCCCACGTAGTAGCCGAGCAGCCCCCACTCGGCGGTCGATCGCACGTCGACGTCGAGCTCGAGGAGATGCGTGCCCAGGCGGTTCTGGTCGAGGTGGTAGCCCCAGTACGGGATCTTGCCGGTGAGCATGGCCGCGCCGGCGCTCTCGCGGCCCTCGGCATTGGTTCGGGCGCCGAGCACGGCGTTGATGTAGATGACGGCGGAGGATTCCATCCAGGCGCAGTGCTCGCCCATCTTCGGCACGTTGCCCACGGTATAGGGCGCGCAGGTATTGAGCGGCTGCACGCCCAGCTTCATCGTGTAGGCCTCGCCCTGGCGATACACCTTCACCACCTCCGGCGGAATGCCCTGCAGCTCGGCATGGTCGGGGTCCAGCCCCTGCTGCAGGTGCGAGGCATGGACCGAGACCTTCGGGATCTCGACCACCTCGGCGCTGTCGAGGCTGAACTCGGAGAACACGGCGTCCATCCCGTGTCTTGCGCCGTAGTCGCGCAGGAAGGGGGTGGAGGCGCCGACGGTGCCGCAGACGTTGTTGGTGTCGACCAGGCGCCCGGCGCCGAGCGCCTCGCCGTAGCGCACGAGCAGGTCCATCGCCTTCTGCCGCGCCGGGCCCTCTCGCCCGTCCAGCATCGCCTGCTCCTGCGCGGTGAGCTTCATTTCTTCCCTACTGCGCCTTGATGCCGATGTCGCGGATGATCTTGCCCCAGCGCTCGTAGGACTCCCTGGTGATGGCGGCGAGCTCTTCGGGCGAGGAAGGCACCGACTCGTACGCGCCCTTCTCGATGCCCGCGCGCACTTCCGGATGCGACAGCGCCTTGACGAGCGCCGCATTGAGCTTCTGCACCGTCTCCTTCGGCATGCCGGCCGGGCCGTACCAGCCGAGCCAGCCGATCAGGTCGATGCCCTTGATGCCCTGCTCGGTGAGCGTCGGCACGTTCGGCAGGAACTTCGAGCGCTGGTCGGCGACCACGCCGAGCATGCGCAGCCTGCCGGTGTTGACGTTGGGGATCGCGGTCGTCGCGGCGTCGAACATCAGTTGCACGCGGCCGGCGAGCAGGTCCTTCACCGCGTCGCCGGCGCCCTTGTAGGGCACGTGCACCATCGGCACGCCCGACTGCCGCGCGAGCAGCTCGGCGAAGATGTGCGAGGAGGTCCCGGTGCCGAAGGAGGCGATGTTCAGCTTCCCGGGGTTGGCGCGGCCCCACTCGGCGAGCTCCTTGATATTGGTCGCCGGGATCGAGGTGTGCAGCACGAGGATCTGCGAGCCGCGCGCGCCGAGGGAGATGGGCGTGAAGTCCTTGAACGGGTCGTAAGGCACGTTCGCCTGCGTGAACGGCATCTGCGCGAACGTGCCGTTGAAGGTGTAGAGCAGCGTGTGGCCGTCGGGCGCCGAGCGCTTCACCTCGGCCGCGGCGAGCATGGTGCTCGCGCCGGGCTTGTTCTCGATGATCACCGGCAGGCCGCCGAGCGCCTCCGAGAGCCTGGGCTGCACGATGCGCGCCTGCACGTCGGTGCCGCCGCCGGCGGCGAAGCCGACTACCACGCGCACCGGCTTGCCCGGGATCGGAAAGGACTGCGCCAGTGCTGTTGAAGAAAGACAGAAGACGCTTAATAGCGAAACGAGAGCTCTCATCGGATCCTCCTCGGGAACCGGGAAGTATTTCCGCCTCTCTCCCGCTAAGCAATACGGCGCTGCGCTGCAGCAGCGTCCAGAGTTTTACAATGTGAAACATGCCTCGATCCGGAACCCAGACCCTCGAGCGCGGGGCCCTGCTCCTCAAGGAACTGGCCGCCCGGGGCACGCTCGGCTGGCGGCTCTCGGATCTCGCCAGGCGCTGCGAGCTCGACAAGGGAACGGCGCACCGCATCATGGCCTTCTTCGTGCGCGAGCGCCTTGCGCGCCAGCGCGACGGAGACCGGCGCTATGTCCCGGGGCCGCTGCTGTTCGAGCTTTCCCTTGCGCTGCCGGCCCATGCCGCCTTCCAGGCCGCGTGCACCCCGCACCTCGCGCGCGCCGCGAGCCGGGCCGGCGGATTCGCCTTCCTCTGCCTGCGCAGCGGCGGCGACTTCGTCTGCGCCGCCAACGCCGGCGACGCCTCGATCAAGGCGCTCTCGCACGAGGTGGGCCTGCGCCGGCCGCTGGTGGTCTCCGCCGGCGGCGTCGCCATCGTGCTCGCGCTGCCGCCGGAGGAAGCGCGCGCAGTGGTCGCCGAGAACATGAAGCGCGTGCAGAAGTCCGGCGAGGTGCGCGTCAAGGCGGTGGAGCGCATGCTCAGGCGCTCGGAGAGCCACGGCTACGGCGTGCACCTGAGCGACGTCGTGCCGCGCGTCAACACGTACGGCGTGCCGATCCGCGATGCGCGCGGCGCCCCCTTCGCCTCGATCAGCATTGCCGGTGCCTCGGAGGATTTCCCGCACGGGCGGGCGCCCGAGCTGCTCGCCGTGCTCGAGGAGGCAGCGAGCGCCATCGCGCGCGAAGCGGTCGCTCTGCTGGAGCGCTAGAAGTTCTCGCGCATGAAGATCACTTCGCCGGCGCCCTTGAAGGTGCCGAACGTCGCGCGCGCCCCCGGATTGTCGTCGTAGAGCGCGCCCGTCCAGTTGCCCTGCAGATAGGCGCGATCGGCGCCCGCCGCCGGGCTCGCCGCGCCGCCGACCACCGTGCAGGTCGTGCCGCTCGGCGCGGCGCCGAGGTTCGCGGTAAGGATGACGCTGCCGTCGTTGGCATTGCCGGGCGCCGCGAGGAGCAGCGTGCGCCTGCCTGAGGTCAGCGTGCCGCCGCCGCTCACCGCCGTCTCGCAGGCCGCGAGGTTGCCCGTAAAGGTGCTCATCGCCACGTTCGCGCTGGCGATCGAGGTGCAATGATCGGCGGCGTTGGTGACGAAGCCCGAAACGCCGAGCCAATACTGCGTCTCCATGAGCACCGGCAGCGGCACGAGCTGCGAGCCGTTCGCGTTCCCCAGGCGCAGCCGCCCGTAGCGGAAGTCGCCGCCCGAATCAAAGGCAACCCCGCTGAACACCAATGCGCTCGTGGTCGTGATCGTGCCCTGGTTGGGGCCGGCTTCCGATGCGTCGGACACGCTCCAGGTGAGGTCCAGGCTGGCGGTGAAGGGCGCGAGGGGCGTCGTGTTGTCGCGCACGAAGGCGATCTTGTCGCCGGCATTGGCGCTCAGCGTGCCGGTGCCGGTGTTGGCAATCTCCGTGAGCGTCGGCGCGCCGATGAGCGCCGTATCGATGGCGAGCACCGGGGCGTTCGCGACCGACTGCGAGGCGCTCGCCGCGTTGAGCTTCCATAGCGCACCGCGATAATTCGTCGTCGTGCCGCCGGAGGCGTTCTGCGCCGTGATGGTGGCCGCGGGCACCGTGGCATAGCCGAAGTACTGGCCCACGTAGGTGAAGCTGCGCCGCGGGCCGGCCGGCGGCACGCTGCACGCGGCGTCGAGCGCATCGAAGGTGCGGAACACCGGCGCCGTCGTGGCGCCGAGCGCGAACCGGTCGGGAACGAAGCGGCCCACCGCGAGCGGCGCCGCCGACTGGCAGACGTAGCGGCCTGCGGCGGTGCAGTTGGCCGGGGTGCCGTCGGCCGAATCGACGCTCGCGAAGGTCTGGTCCACCAGGGTGAGGTTGAACGCCCCGGCCTCGCTGTAGGTCGCCGTATTGCTCGTGCGCGTGCCCGCGCCGGCGAACGCGCCCAGGGCGAGCGTGCCGTTCGCGCAGCCCGCGGGCAGGCTGCACGCCAGGGCGCTCACCGTGGGATCGCCGGCATAGTTCGTCGCCGTCACCGGCGCCGGCGTCGCCTGCAGCGTGAAGCTGCGCCCGGCCTTGTGCACGACGCCGCCGGCCGCGCCGGCGTTGTTGAGCGTGCGCACCGCGCCGGCGGTCTGCCAGTCGTTGTCGGAGGCGACGAGCGCGAAGCTCGACGGGCGGATGGCGAAGTTGTCCGTCGAGCACGAGGTGACGGTCGGGGCGCCGACGGGATAGCGCACGCGCACCCGCACGTCGCGCCACACGTTCGCCACGGCGGCGAAATTCACGGTCGAGCGGCCGGTGTTGATGGTGGGATCGGGCGCGACCGTCTGCAGCACGGTGAAGGCCATTGGGCAGTTCTGGGCGTCGAGCGCAACGCCGAGCGCGGTGTTGCCGAGCAGGTCCACCGTGACCGCGTTGGTGAAGCTGGCGAGCTGCGCCCCGCCCGAGATCGCCACCACGTCCAGGCTGAAGGCGACCCCCGCCACCTTGGTGGTGATCAACCCGTTGATGGCGCCCGCCGCCGTGCTCGTCTCGAAGGCGTTGAAGCTGCCGGGATTCACGACCACCGGCATCGTGTAGTAGACGGTGATCGACATGTGATCGACGCGGATGGTGTGCGCGGCGCCGGCGCCGCTCGGCTTGGTCGCCGCGAACACGGCGCCGAAGTTTGCGGCGTTGATCTCCGCGGGGGTCCAGGTGTTGCCCCACAGGTCGGACGGACTGCCATACGTCGCCACCGTGTCGGTGGTGGTGTAGTCAGTGTTGGTCTGATAGTCGGTGGGTTGGATTGCCCCGCCCTTGACCAGGCGCACCCCGGCGTCGTCGCTGCCGCCGTTGGCCGTGCTGCTGGACCTGCGCTCCACGCGCAGCTCGATGCCGACGATGGTCGCGCCCGCCGGGATGGTGAAGCCGTAGTTCAGGCAGCGCAGCCAGTTGCTGGTCTGCCCGTCGACCGAAACAGTCGCGTAGCTGTTGTTGCTCGAGATGGCGTTGCCGGTGGTTGCCCACGGCCGCGTGCCGATCCCGGCCTGGTTGGTGCAGTCGCCCGCGCCGCCCGGGCTGCCGGTCTGGTTGACGATGACCGGGGCGTTCACTGTGACGTTCCGCGTCGCGCTCCAGGGACCGGCGAGCCCATGCTGGTCCACCGCGCGAACGCGCCAGCAGTACGTGGCATTGGCGAGCCCCGAGCCGGGCGTGAAGCTCGCGACGGCGACGCCGGTCTGGTTGATCTCGGGAGAAGCGAAGCCGCAGCCGCTGTCGTCGGCCTGGATGTCGTAGGTGACCGTGTCGCCGTCGGGATCGGCCACGGCGCCCCAGGTGAAGTTCGGATTGGAGGTGGCGACCGTGGCGCCGTCGGCCGGCGCCGTGAGCGCCGGCGCCGGCGGCGCCTGGTTGCTGTAGAACACCTCGATCTGGATGTGGTCCACGAAGACCTGCTCGGTGCCTCCGGCGGCGCCGTTCTTGTACGCCATGAACGCGGCGCCGAAGTTCGGATCGTTGATCTCCGCGGGCGTCCAGGTCGTCCCCCAGAGGTCGGCGGCCGTGCCGTGGTCTTCGATCACGTCGGTGGTGGTGTAGTCCGTCGTCGTGGCGCGCTCGGCGGGCTCCGCCACGCCGGCCTTCAGCACGCGAACCAGGAAGTCGCGGCGCGGGGAGCTCCCGGCGCTGGTGGCGCGCTCGATGCGCACGATGATGCCCTCGACCGTAGCGGACGCCGGGATGGCGAACCCGTACTGCAGGCAGACCAGCGCATCGCTCGCCTGGTTGTCGTTGAGGGTCACGGTCGCGTCGGAGTTGTTGCTGGTCTGGGCGCGCACCGGATTGCCCCAGTTGGGGTTGCCGACGTCGAAGGAGATGCAGCTCGCCGGGCTGCGCGCCTGGGACAGCGTGGTTTGCGCGCGCGC
>Ga0209592_1000148_pt1 | contig 18310 bp, 18 predicted proteins | sample PPLLak2March2015_2_FD_187251 | JGI IMG/M metagenome (GOLD analysis project Ga0209592, IMG submission 187251) | Freshwater sediment microbial communities from Prairie Pothole Lake near Jamestown, North Dakota, USA - PPLs Lake P8 Core (3) Depth... | ecosystem: Environmental > Aquatic > Freshwater... | reverse complement strand
GCAAATACAATATCACTCAGAGGAAGTGGCTGGTCGGAGATGGAGGAATCAAGCGACTGGTTTGGATGCCCAAGATTCTCAAGGAAGAGATTGGAGAACGATTGAAGAAACGAGCCGAAGAGATGGGTGTACCAAACCTCCTTGACATGATTGCAGATGAGACCATTGGAGTGACAGAGGAGGAGATCCTCCCCTTCCTGACAGAGAAGAACCATCCTGCCCTCTCAATGGACCCGATTCTTGGGTAATAACCGAGAGGCCCGTTCGGCGAGCGGGCCCTACGTTTTCTTTGTAGGGTGCGTTCCCCGAACGCACCATTCATAGAATTTTGGAAAGGAGCGAAGACCATGGGACTGACGGGAATCCAAATCTTTAAGATGTTACCGAAGACGAATTGTAAGGAGTGTGGGGTCCCAACCTGCCTCGCATTTGCCATGAATTTAGCAGCAGGAAAGGCAGAATTGGCCTCCTGTCCATATGTGTCAGAGGAGGCGAAGGCAACGCTCTCCGAAGCCTCGGCTCCGGCCATCCGACCCCTTGCAGTGGGTGCGGGTGAGAATGTGGTGAAGATCGGCGGCGAGACGGTTCTCTTCCGGCACGAAAAGACCTTTGTCAATAAGCCCGGTTTTGCCATCCTGGTGAGCGATACCATGCCAGAGGCTGAGGTCAATGCCCGGCTCAAACGGTTCAAGGATTTGAGATATGAAAGGGTTGGGTTGACCCTGCGTCCGGAGTTGGTCGCTGTGAAGAACGAATCCGGAGATTCTGGCAAGTTTGAAGCCTTGATTAAGAAGGTAAAGGCCGAAACCGATGCCGGGCTCATCCTGATGAGTGATAAAGTCGATGCGATGACGGCAGGAGTAAAGGCCTGTGCGGACCGTTTGCCATTAATCTATGCTGCGAACAATGGCAACAGCGAGGCTTTTGCGAATTTGGCCAAAGAACATAAATGTCCATTAGCCGTCAAAGCCGACAACTTAGAAACCCTCTCCAGCATGTCTAACAAACTGACCGCGGCAGGCCTCAAAGATCTCGTTCTTGATTCTGGAGCAAGGGCACTCCGCAAGGCGTTTGAAGATCAGGTCTTCATTCGTCGTGCAGCCCTCATCCAGAAAAACCGCTCTCTCGGTTTTCCGACCATTACCTTTCCCTGTGAAATGACGAAAGATCCCATGAAAGAAGCACTCATTGCAGCAACGATGGTGGCGAAGTATGCGGGCATCATCGTCCTTTCAGATTTCCAGGGAGAGAGCCTCTTCCCCCTCCTAGTGGAACGGTTGAACATCTACACCGATCCCCAGCGGCCCATGATGATGCAGCAGGGAATATACCCCCTTGGCAATCCCGCTGAGGATTCTCCTGTCCTGATTACCACGAACTTCTCCCTGACCTACTTTATCGTCTCCGGTGAGATTGAATCGAGCCGGGTGCCGAGCTGGCTCCTGGTGATGGATACCGAAGGCCTCTCTGTTCTTACCGCGTGGGCGGCAGGGAAATTTGTGGGCGATGCGATCGGAGCCTTCGTCAAAAAGAGCGGCATCACTGATAAAGTCAAACATCGCAAGGTGGTGATTCCAGGAGCCGTTGCAGCGATCAGTGGAGACCTCGAAGAGGAACTCGGCTCAGGATGGGAGGTCAAGATCGGACCGAGAGAGGCTGCCCACATTCCTGCCTATCTCAAGATGGGGGCCTAATCTAATTGCGGAATGCAGAATGCGGAATGCGGAATAAGGGTTCTTAATTCCGAAATCCGCATTCCGAATTGTGAAGGGAGGAAAATCATGTTGCGCGTTGGAGAAAATCTGAATGTGATGATCAAAAAAATTGGAGCGGCAATGAAGGAAAGGGATCCCAAGCCCATTCAGGAGCTAGCTATTGCGGAGGCCAAGGCGGGGGTGAACTTCATCGATATCAATCTCGGTCCTGCCAGAAAAGGCGGGGGGGAGTTAATGGAGTGGATTGTTAAAGTCGTCCAGGAAGTGGTCGACACCCCTCTTTACCTCGACACCATCAATCCAGAGGCCATCGAGGCAGGGCTGAAGGCTTATAAAAATAAGAAAGGAAAGGCGGTCATCAATTCGATTATGGCCCGTCCTGAAAGCATGGACGTCAAATTCCCCATTGCTCAAAAGTATAATGCCGGGGTCGTTGCCCTTCTCTGGGGGCCTTCCGGGCTTCCTCGAGATGCAGATGAGAGGGGAGTGCTTGCTGCGGAACTGATGCAAAAATGCCTCGAGTTCGGAATTCCCGGTGAAGACGTATGGATGGATCCCATTGTCACCCCCGTCACCAGCCCCCAGAGCCAGGTTCAAGTCCCCAGTTGCATCGAATTTATGAAGATGTTTAAGGATCTCCAGGAAGTGCTTCCCGGAATGAGGTCGACCTGCGGACTTTCGAATGTGTCCAACGGGGCCCCTGACCACCTGAGGCCCATCCTCAATCAGACCTATATGATGATGCTCGAGCGATATGGGATGGCCTCTGCCATCGTCGATGCCTTTGATGAAGATCTCAAGAAATTTGCCACGGGAGGACGAGAGGATCTTAGAAAACTGGTTTACCGGGTCATGGACGGTCAGGAGGTCGATCTTAAAAGCCTGAGTAAAGAGCAGGCGGATTATGTAAAGACCACCAGGGTTCTGATTGCCAAAGCTCTCTACTCCGATTCGTGGTTGGAACTCTAAATTGCTTGAGGGCGGAGGTTTGAGGTCTGAGGCACTTACTTAATTCCGGACAGAAGGGGTTTTATCCTCTAGCCTCCAACCTCTAACCTTAATCCTCTAACATTTCACGGGGAGTAAACAATTGACAGAGAAACGTGATGTTCTTGTGGTTGGTGGGGGAATCTCTGGAATCACCGTGGCCACCGAATTGGCCTTGAACGGGATCCCTACCACCCTCATCGAAAGAGATTCTTCCCTGGGAGGGCTCTCCGCCTCTTTTTGTTGTAAGGCTTCTGAAGCTTGCAATAAATGCTTCGCCTGTGTGGTGGATAAAAGGGTTTCTGAGATCCGACAGCAAAAAAGGGTCTCCATTCTTACCCAGACTGAACTGACAGGCGTGAAAGGGGGCCCGGAGGAATATACCGTATCCTTAAAGAGAGGAAAGGAGAGGACCGATTTAAAGGTCTCTGCGGTCGTCCTTGCGACGGGCATCGACCCGTACGATGCCACCCAAAAGGCCGAGTATGGTTATGGCCGGTTCAAGAATGTCATCACTGCCAAAGACCTCGATGAAATGCTCCGCTTCCAGGGAAAACTGAACAGACCCTCTGATGGAAAACTTCCAAAAAATGTTGCCTTCTTTCAATGTGTGGGAAGCCGGGATGAATCGATTGGAAATCTCTACTGCTCCCAGGTCTGCTGTGCCTATGCCCTTCGCTTGATCCGGGCGATTCGACATCAATACCCTGAGGTGAGGGCCACTTTCCTTTATATGGATATTCAGCCTGCCGGAACGAACTTTCAGCAGTTCCTCAACGTCTGCCGGGGGGATAAAGGGGTCCGGTTGATCAGGAGTCTGCCTTCCAAGGTTTACCATTCTCCCCTGTCCGATCAACTGAGGGTGAGATTCACCGATCCTGAGAGGGAAGAAGTATCCGAGGAGTCCTTCGACCTGATCGTCCTTTCTGTCGGAATGACTTTGAGAAAAGGAACGAAGTCCCTGATGGAACTCTTTAGGCTCGATCTCACAGAGGAGGGTTTCGTTTCTTCTCCTCCTTCTCAAACCGGCGTTTTTGTCGCTGGCGCTTGCAGTGGCCCAAAGGACATCGACCGCTCTATCCTCCATGCAAAATCGACAGCCTTTCTCGTCCAGCAGCATCTGAAATGGAGGGTTTAAATGGCTCGGATTGGAATCTTCATCGATGCCTTACAGGGATCGATCAGTACCTCCTTTCGAGAAAGGATCGCTTCCTATGTCGAAGGGCTTCCCCAGGTTGTTTTCTGCCGGGTGGAGGAAAATCTTACTTCTTCTGAAGGCCTGAGCCGAATGGGCAAGCGCCTGGAAGAAGGAGGAGTGGACCGAGTCCTCATCATTGGAGGGAGCCCAAGACTTTATGAAACCTCTTTCCAAAAATGGGGCCACCCCCTACCCTTCAATCCTTATCTCCTAGCAGTCGCCAATATCCGCGAGCAAGTCTTATGGACAACGGCAGACGAAGAAAAGGCTTTCGAGAAAGCCAAAGGGATCATCACCAAAGCCCTTCGGACCGCCTCCGCATCTCAACCCATTGAAACCCAATCCCTTCCTCTGAAACCGGAAGTGTTGGTATTGGGAGGAGGGATCACGGGAATCTCTATCGCTCAGGCATTGGCGAAATCAGGGGTTCATGTCTTCCTGCTGGAAAAGGGATCCCAACTGGGTGGAAGAGTGTTGGAGCTTCAAACATTCTACAACCGTCCTGAAAAAGTCCGGCAATGGGTAGAAGAAAAGGTTTCTGAAGTAAGTAGAACCTCCAACATCACCCTCCTTACCCAAGCGGAATTAAAATATCTTGAGGGGCATTTAGGCCGGTTCCAGGCCAAAATAAGGAGTCGGGACGGGAGGGAGGATGCTCTCCAGGTGTCCGCCCTTGTGGTGGCCACGGGTTACGAAACCCAGCGCGAGAGGAAAGGTATTTACAGTCACAAAAGGGTGATCACCCTTTCAGAGATGGAAAAACTTTTATCCCAAGCAAAAGCTCCTTCCTTCCAATATGAGGGGAAGGGAGTGGGAATGGTCACTTACCTACTGGACGGTGTCAATGAGGATATCAAAGTCGATTCAATCAATGCCATCAAACAGAGCCTGCAACTCCAGGAGTCCTTCCAATGCCAGGTTGCCATCCTCTGCAAAGACGTGAAAGTCTCAACGGATGGCATGGAGCGCCTCTACCGGAGGGCGAGGGAGAAAGGCGTTCTCTTCTTCAAGTATGAAGAGGCTCCTAAGCTCTCTATTGTCAATGGACAGATTCAGGTCGATGTGAAAGATACAGCTCCTATTCAAAAAAAGGACCAATGGCCTGTTTCCATACTCTCTGATCTCTTGATCACCAGCGAGGACTTCATTCCAGCCCCAGAGACCGAAAACCTCTCAAGGATTTTAAAGATCCATCTGGGAAGCCGGGGTTTTCTCATGGAGGATAACCCCCAGCTTCTCCGGGTTCGATCCAATCGGAGAGGAATCTTTGTGACCGGGGGATGCCGATTCCCTCAGGAAGTCTCTGAATCGCTCACCGAGGCAAGGGCAGTGGCTGAAGAGGTCATGGCTTTGCTTTCAAAAGGAGATTACACCTATGACCTTGCCGTGGCCGAGGTGGATCCCAAGAAATGTGCGGTTTGCTATACCTGCCCAAGACTCTGTCCCCACTCTGCCATCACGGTTGAACAGTATGCCGAAAAAAACATCTACACCATCCCTGGAAGAGAAAACAAATGGGGGGCGGCTAAAGTCGATCCGGCTGCTTGCTATGGATGCGGGATCTGCGTGGCCGAGTGTCCTGCAAAGGCCATTACCCTCCGCCACGTTACAGATGAACAGATCTATGCACAGATGAACCTTATGGAATAATGGAATATTGGAATGATGAAATAATGGGTTTCAGGAGCTTTTATGGCAGACTTCGAACCTAAGATAGTGGCTTTTTGTTGCGACCAGTCAGGATATCCAGCGGTAGATATGGCAGGAACTTTGAAACTTGATTTCCCCAGGAATGTGGAGATCGTTCGTGTTCCTTGCGCGGGTCGCATCGAAACGATCTATCTGTTGAAGGCTCTCGAAAAAGGCGCGGATGGAGTGATGATCTTCGGGTGTTTCGAAGAAAACTGTCAATTTCTTCGGGGAAATCTTCGGGCCAAGGGGCGTCTCTCCTATGCCCATCGGATGTTGGAGAAGATCGGTCTGGAAAAAGAAAGGCTGGAGATCTGTCATCTCGCAACAAACAGCGGTGTCAAGCTGGTGGAAGCCCTGAATCGAAAATCGGAACAGTTGAGGAAACTGGGGCCAAACCCATGTTCGGAGAACATGTAAATCCGAAATTCGAATATCGAAATATTAAGCAAATTCAAAATTCGAATGTCCAATAACCGAAACAGCTCCTTGCTCTTCCCCTCTCCCCGGCGGAGAGAGGATTGGGGTGAGGGGGGTTTTGAATTTTGGTCATTAGGATTTGTTTCGGGATTTGCCTGCCTGCGCGAAGCCGCTTCGGCGAAGGCAGGGATTTCGTGCTTCGGATTTCTAAGATTTGGAGGCATGGATGATTAAAGCAGAACAGAAGCCGATGGAAGAAATCTTAAGGTATCTCAATCCCTACAATAAGATTCTGCTGGCAGGTTGTGGGGCATGTGTTACGGTCTGCCAGGCAGGAGGGGAGAAGGAAGTAGGTTTGCTGGCCTCCGGTCTCAGAATGGCAAGAAAGAAAATGGGAAAGGCGATCGAAGTGCTGGAAGTCACGCCTGCCCGCCAGTGCGAACCTGAATTTGCCTTGGAGTTGACCGAAACTATCGAAAAGGTTGAGGCCGTCGTCTCTATTGCTTGTGGAGTGGGCGTTCAAACCTTAGTTCGCCATTTCCCCAAATCCCCAATCTTCCCGGGTGTCAATACCACCTTCTTGGGCGAAACGGTTGCGCACGGTCACTGGGAGGAACGTTGCCAGGCCTGCGGAAACTGCATCCTTGAAATGACCGGAGGGATTTGTCCGATTGCCCGTTGTGCCAAGCAACTCCTCAACGGCCCTTGCGGTGGTTCCTTTCAAGGGAAATGTGAAATCAAACGGGAAGCGGATTGTGCATGGCGACTCATCTACGATCGGCTCAAGACCTTGGGGCAACTCTACAAACTGGAGGAAATCATTCCCGCCAGGCGATGGGGGGTAGAATCGAGGGATAGCGGACCGAGAAGGATGGTCAGGGAGGATCTCAAGGTATGAAATCAGGAAGCCGTCTGGAGAAGATTTTGGCGAAAGGACTGTTCGCGGTCACCGGTGAATTAAGTCCTCCCAAGGGTAACGACGTCAGTGTCGTCAAACGAAAGGCCGATCTATTGAGGGGCTACGTGGATGCCGTCAATGTCCCCGATAATCAGACGGCCATTGTCCGAATGTCAAGTCTCGCCGCCTCTGCTCTTGTCGCTCAAATCGGACTGGAGCCTATCATGCACATGGTCACCCGCGACCGAAATCGTATCGCCATCCAAAGCGACATCTTTGGCGCTGCGGCTCTGGATATCAAGAATATACTCTGTATGTCTGGGGTTCATCATACCCTCGGTAACCAGGTCGATGCCAAGAATGTCCATGATCTTGACTCCGTCCAATTGATTGACTGCGTCCGAACGCTGAGGGATCAGGGAACACTCCTCGGAGGAGAAGAGAAGATCGAGGGAAAGATCGAACTTTTCATCGGTGCGGTCATGAATCCGTTTGCTGATCCATTCGAATTTCAGGTGACTCGTCTTGCCAAGAAGATTCGTGCTGGCGCGGATTTCATTCAAACCTACCCCCTCTATGATATAAAACGGTTCAAAGAATGGATGACGATGGTTCGAGATCGTGGACTTGATAAAAAGGTATACATTTTGGTCACTCTGTGTCCCCTGGGATCTGAAGAAATGATTCGAGATGTAGAAAATGAATTTCCGAGGATGGTTGTCCCGGACGAGATCGTGAATCGAATTGTAAAATCAGAGAACTCAGCCGCCGAAGGGGTTAAGCTTTGCGTTGATCAAATCCATGAAATCCGAGAGATCGAGGGAATTCATGGGATCCATTTGATTAATATGGGTTGGACAGAGATAACCCGCCAAATTGCAGAGATGAGTGGATTGTTCCCTCGCCCCAAAATATAGAGTCGATTAAGAATGAAATGGAAAGGGCCGTTGATATGAAATCAGGAAGCAATCTCGAAAAGATTTTAGAAGCCGGACATTTCGCCTTTACGGGAGAGCTCGGGCCACCCCAAGGAGCCAATGTGGAGGTCATCCGCAAGAAAGCAAGTTACCTAAAAGGGATCGTGGATGCGGTGAACATCACGGATAACCAAACCGCTGTGGTGCGCATGTCCAGCTGGGCCGCTGGTTTAATTGCCATTCAGGAAGGTTTGGAGCCCAACTTTCAGATGGTTTGCCGAGATCGTAACCGCATTGCCATGCAGAGCGATATCTTAGGGGCTTATGCCCATGGCATCCGGAATATGCTGTGTCTCTCAGGAGACCACCAACAATTTGGGAACCATCCTCTGACCAAAGGCGTCTTTGACATTGACTCTATCCAACTGATCAGCATGGTCAAGGGAATGCGAGACGACAAGAAATTTCTCAACGGCGATGAAATTGATGTGGCCCCCCAGATGTTCATCGGTGCTGCTGCGAATCCTTTCGCTGAACCTTTCGAATGGCGGGTCCATCGTTTGGCAAAAAAAATTAATGCAGGTGCAGATTTCATCCAGACTCAATGCATTTATGATATGAAATTGTTCCGGGAATGGATGAAACAGGCCAACGACATGGGACTGACCGAAAAGGTCTATATTCTAGCGGGAGTCACTCCTCTTAAATCAGGAGGTATGGCTCGATATATGGCGAAGAATGTCTCCGGCATCATCATCCCTGATCAAATCATCGACCGAATTGTGACTGCAAAAAAAGCCGCGGAGGAAGGGATTAAGATCTGCGTTGAACAAATTGAAGAGTTGAAAGAGATTAAAGGAGTTCGTGGAATTCATCTGATGGCCATTGAATGGGAACATAAGGTGCCTGAAATTGCTGAACGGGCGAAGTTGCTACCCAGGCCTCAAGTTTAGATAAGTGAATCAGCTTCCTGAGCCTCTGAAGACATACGGTTAAGGTCACGGCTGAGGAGAGAAGTAGAATGAGGAGAGGTCCATGGTCGATTTTATTCGGGGACAGTTGATATCGATTGCTTTTGTCATATTTATTTTGGGGCTGATATTCCAGTTATTCCAATTCTTTAAATTAACCAAGAAAAAGGACTGGGTTTACCCTCCTTCCCCCATAACGTCTGAAAAGAAAACGGCGGGACAATGGGTTGCTTTTTGTCTTGCCTCTCTTAACGGAACCCTCTGGAAAACCGATCCACTGATGACGCTTATGACATCCGTTTTCCACGTCTTTCTGATCGCCGTACCTATTTTTCTACTTGGACATAATATCGTCTTGGATCAATCCTGGGGTCTTAGCCTTTGGAGCTTGCCTGAATCGATCACCGATATCTTAACCGTGGTCGTTTTGGTCTGTGCGGCTTTTTTCCTTGCACGGCGTCTATTTCTGGCCCGGGTCAGAGCGATCACAACCATCTATGACTATGTGATTTTGCTTATCGCTGTGGCTCCTTTCCTGACAGGGTATTTTGCGTACCACCAGTGGTTTAATTATGATACGGTGATGACGCTCCACATTCTGGCGGGAGAAGTCATGCTTATTACCATCCCTTTTACGAAACTCGGGCACATGCTTTTTTTCTTCCTCTCTCGTTTCCTCATCGGGAGCGAATACAGTTTTGCAAAGGGAGCCAGAGCCTGGTAATGGAAAGGATCTTGCGACATGGAAAATAATATGTTCCGTCAGGAAATGAAACCCGTTGATACAAAACAGATAAGAAAGATGCTCAATCGAAAAAAAGGCAAAATGAAGCGATATTTATCCTATTGCGCCCATTGCAGTCTTTGTGCCGAAAGCTGCTTTCTATATATGGAACATCATAAGGATCCCCAATACATGCCCTCTTATAAGGCGATCAATTCCTTGGGCAAATTATATAGGAAAAGGGCCAGGGTGGACCGGAAGCTTTTGACGGAGATGAAGGGCATTGTGTGGAGAAACTGTGTGCTTTGTGGTCGCTGTTATTGTCCAATCGGTATTCACATTCCCAGCATGATCGCCTTTGCCCGAAGCATCCTCAGGTCTCAGGATGTCTATCCTCGGCTTGACGAGGTTTCGACGGAGAGCTGGTTGTAATGAAGAAGCGGCCCACGTTGAAGGAGAAAAGTATGAAAACGATAGGGGGTAGGGTTCTGCTGATTACCGTTGCTCTTCTTCTGGTATGGACCGGATCTCCCCTCAGAGCGCAACCCGATAAGATTGTATTGGAAGGGAAGACACGGCCTGCGGTGACGCTTCCTCATAACCGCCATGTTGAATCAGGACTGTCGTGCAAGGACTGCCATCACATCTATGAAAATGGCAAAAACATTCTGGACGAAAGTAAGCTTGAGGAAGGGAATAAGGACATCCGTTGTTTTGCTTGCCATGGTCCGAAATCCCGACTCAATCTGGAAGAGGCTTTTCACAACCAGTGCATCGGTTGCCATAGGAAGGCTCAGGTAGAAAAGAAAAAAACAGTTCCCCAGTATTGTGGGGGGTGTCATGTGAGGAATTAGTTTGATTGAACGTTTGAGACATGGAGGAAGAAGATGATTGTCGGTGAAAGAAAACCTTTTGACGAGATCAAAGAGATGATGAAGAGCTTCAGGAAGATTTTGAATGTGGGTTGTGGGGGGTGTACATCCATCTGCATGGCTGGCGGTCAAAAGGAGGTGGGAATCCTGAATGAAGAACTCCAAAATGCTTTTAAACAGGAGGGAGTTCCCTTCCAGATCGATGGGTTTACCATTGAGCGGCAGTGCAATGCAGATTTTTATTCGGAATTGGATGAAATTGCAAGAGACTATGACGCCTTACTCTCCATGGCCTGCGGGGCTGGAGTTCAATTCCTTGCTGACCGGTATCCTCAAAAACCGGTGTTCCCTGCTCTGAATACCGTTTTCGTCGGCGTGGACCGGGATATCGGGTGGTTTGAGGAAAATTGCCGCAGCTGCAGAGAGTGCGTCTTAGGAGAGACAGCAGGGATATGTCCTGTGACACGATGTGCCAAAAGCCTCTTTAACGGACCCTGCGGGGGAACCTCCCGAGAAGGCAAATGCGAAGTAAGCAAAGACACTCCCTGTGCCTGGTTTGAGATCCATAAAAGATTGAAAGAGCAAAACAGGTTAGAAAACATCTTGAAGTTCAAACCCGCAAGGGAATGGCGAAATCAAACTCAGGGGACCCTCGTCCAAGAAGCCTATAAGAAAAGGTACGCAAAATAAATATTTCATGCGTGCGGCCCTTTTCAAAGGGCTTCTTCGAGGTCATAGAATGGAGCTCCCTGTTATAGGCACCGGGGGCAAAGATTTCGAAGAGCTTGACAGATTTTTCCCTGAGGTCGTATAATTTTCTTGCTTTCATTTCCTGTGCCCTTAAAATATCTGTTCTATTGGGCGACCGATTCAGAAAAATAGAGTATTGGTGGGTGAGAGGATGAAGCTCTGTATCGAGCACTTGCCGGGGTTAACTTTATCCACCCTTTCGCAGGAGGCATCGGTCAGAGCAGGATGATTCACATGACTTCCAAGAGGGCCGGAGGATGACCTCCCTCAAGGTGGGAGAGAGGAGAAAGATCATGTCATTTAAGGATCAGTTGGAATCAGGAAAGTTTGTGGTTGTTGCTGAACTCCAGCCGCCAAAAGGGAACGACCTTTCCGAGGTCTTCCAAAATGCAGACCTCCTGAAAGGTCGTGTGGATGCTGTCAATGTGCCAGATCTCCAGAATGCAATCATGAGGCTCGGGTCCCTCTCGGTCTGTACCCTGCTGAAGGCGAAAGGGCTGGAGGTAATTTTCAATCTCTCCTGCAGTGATCGAAATCGATTGGCCCTCCAATCCGAACTTCTTAATGCCTCGGCCATAGGTTTGAAGAATGTGCTGATCCTGCAAGGAGATCATCCCTCCATTGGGGACCATTTCGAAGCCCAACCGGTCTTTGACCTCGATGTAACGGGATTGCTTGGAGCGGCTAAACGCCTGCAGGAAGGTTATGACCTCATGGGCAATGACCTTCTAGGAAAGCCTCAATTCTGCGTGGGCACCATGGTCAATGCGGCGGCGAAGGGCCATGTCCTGGATCTGGAAGTCATGGATATGGAGAAGAAGATTCGGATGGGAGTCGATTTCTTCTTCACCAACGCGGTCTACGATGTGAACCTCTTTGAGGCCTTTATGAAAAAGGTTGCTCACCTCAAAGTTCCTATCATCGTGGGAATCACCCTGCTCAAATCGGTCGGCATGGCCCGATATGTCAATAAACACGTGGAAGGAGCCTCCATCCCAGATGCCATCATTGATCAGCTGCTGAGGGCTTCCGATAAGAGGCAAGCAAGTGTGGAGATTGCCGGTAATCTGATTAAAACATTGAAACCGCTCTGCCAAGGCATTCAGATCATCCCCATTGGGTGGGAGAATCTGATTCCCAGCATGCTCGAATACGCAGGTCTGTAAGAAACACATTGCAAATTGAAAATTTCAAGCTGCAAATTTCCGAGTGCTATTTAAGAAGACATTTTTCATTTTGCATTGATCATTTTGCAATTTACATTGAGACTCTACGGAACCGGCTTGCCTTGTCAACCCCAGGGGGTTATGTTACCTTGGAGAGGGTATGCAGGCAAAAAAATCCTCTTCCTCAAAAAAAAGAAGGACCTCTCAAGCGCTCACCCTCGTCCATCAAAGGGTTGGAGCGGAGATGTTTGAGGCGATTGCGGAATTGGGGAACGATGGCATCTTCGTCTTCAATGAGGATTATCGGATCGAATATGCGAATCGGGTGGTCTCTGAGATCACCGGATATTCAAATGAAGAACTGCTTACGATGACGGTCCTCTCCCTGTTAGGAAAACCGAATCAACTCCTCATCGAAGACATCTTCACTCATCCCGAGCGCTACGGTGAAAAAAATTGTACGCAGATCCAGTTGCTCACTTCCAAGGGGATGGCCAAAGAGGTGGAGATCTGCATTGCCTTAGCCCAAACGCCTCGAGGAACCCGAAAGGGTTATGCCTATCTCAAGGACATCACCGAGTCAAAGCAGATGGAACGGAGGATTCGGGAGGCCACCCAGCAGTTTGAGAAGATTGCCGAGATGGGGGAAGACGGAATCGTCGTCTTCGATCAGACCTTCAGGATTATTTTTGCCAATCAGATGGCTGCTGAAATTACGGGGATCCCCAAAGAAAACCTGATCGGAAGAAATTTTTTCACCGTGATCGGAAAAGAAGACAAGGAATTCCTTGAAGGAACTGTAACCCGAGGAGTGGGTATCGGTGAAAAACTCTGCACCGAGATGACCATTTTGACCCCACGGGGTCTGATGAAGGATGCGGAAGTCTGTATCGCCTTGGCCAAATCCGAATCCGGTGACGTCAAGACCTATGCTTACATTCGTGATATCACGGCTCGGAAGAAATTCGAACGCCATTTGAAAGATTCAGAGGAAAAACTACGGACGCTCTTTGAAAGGGTGAGGCACGGCCTCTTCATCAGCTCCAAGGAAGGGAAGTTCTTAGACTGCAACCAGGCCCTCCTCGATATGCTGGGTTATCCGACCAAGGAGGAATTTCTCTCGATCCATATCGCTCAAGACCTCTATGTCAACCCCGAGGATCGGAAACTCTTCCAGGAGAGGATGGAAAGAGACGGCTATGTCAAAGACATGGAGGTCGAGTTCAAGAAAAAGAACGGAGAGAAGCTAACGGTCCTCCTGACCGGCCATCCCATCAACGACGAGAAGGGGGAGGTCATCGGTTACCAAGGAATCAATCTTGATATTACCGAGCGGAAACGCATTGAAAACGAACTCCGGGAGGCCAATGAGTTCTTCATGAACCTGATCGAAAGTTCTGTTGATGGAATCATTGCTGCGGATATCAAAGGTAATATCTTCATCTTCAATAAAGGAGCCGAGGCCTTCACGGGATACGCTCCCGAGGAGGTGATCGGAAAGATTCACATCACCAAGATCTATCCTGAGGGGGTTGCCAAAGAGATCATGAAGAAACTCCGGAGCCCGGAGTATGGAGGCGTGGGGAAATTCACCCCTTCTCAGCTTAATGTGGTCAATAAGAACGGGGACGAGATCCCCATGCAACTCTCCGCCACGCTCATCTATGATGGAAAGGGCAAAGAGGTTGCCAGCGTGGGCATTTTCACAGACCTAAGACCCCGGATCAAGATCGAAAAAAAACTTCAGGACACCCATCTTCAGCTGGTCAGCTCCGAGAAGATGGCTTCTCTCGGCAAGCTGGCCGCTGGCATTGCCCATGAGATCAATAATCCTCTGGGTGGCATTCTCATTTATTCCAGTTTGATGATGGAGGATCTTCCGGAAGGAGAACCAAAACGGGCGGACCTGGCTCGGATCGTTCAGGAGGCCAGCCGATGCAAGGATATTGTCAGAAGCCTCCTCGAATTCGCTCGTCAGACCGAACCTAAGATGGAGCCCACCGATATCAATCGGGCCGTTACGGATGGCCTCTTCTTTCTTGAAAACCAGGCCCTCTTTCACAATGTGAAGATCGTCAAGAACCTCGATCCCTTCTTACCCTTTGTTCGTGGAAATGCCAGTCAGCTGAAACAGGTCTTGATCAACATCATTGTCAATGCGGCAGAGGCGATGCACGGTAATGGAACCCTCACCATCACCTCCTCCACATCTCCCGATCGGAAATGGGTCACCTTAGAGTTTACTGATACGGGTGAGGGAATCAAGGAAGAAAACCTCAGGCGTATCTTTGATCCTTTCTTCACCACAAAGGATGTGGGAAAAGGCACCGGGCTAGGTCTGAGTACCTCTTATGGCATCGTTGAAGACCATGGAGGCAGGATTGGTGTCAAAAGTGAAGTCGGTGAAGGAACCACCTTCACAATCGAGCTCCCAACTTTCCCAGAAACTCAACCCATCCAGGAGGGGCAACCCCGTCCTTGAATCGAGCTAAACGATGAATGCATTAGAGAATACCTTTTTATCGGAAGTCCATCAGGCGAGCGGTGAAACTGTTCAGGATTGCTATCAGTGCCAGAAATGTTCGGCAGGATGTCCCGTGGCTTATGCCATGGATATCCTTCCCAACCAGGTCCTCCGCCATATCCAGTACGATCACCGGGAGAAAGTCCTTGCGTCAAAAACGATCTGGATCTGCGCTTCCTGTTATACCTGTAGCGTCCGGTGTCCCAATAACATCGATATCGCCAAGATCATGGACACCTTGAGAAATATCGCGATCCGCTCTGGGGTCACACCGGGAGAAAAGGATATTCCTATCTTCCACTCCGTCTTCCTGGATACGATCAAATCCAAAGGCCGGATTCATGAATTGAGCCTCATTCTCCGGTTCAAAACCAAAACCCGCGATTTCCTAAGAGACGCTGTTTTGGGATGGAAGATGTACAAACGGGGCAAGATCAAACTCTTTCCATCAAGGTTCGGAGCTGGAAAAGAGATTCAGGACATTTTCAATGCCTTCGAGGGATCTCAGAAAAAGTCCTGAAATCCCTGATTACATAGATTATTGAAGCGATTACACAGATTTGAAATTGATTAGAACATTATGGTAATCGGTGTAATCCTCTTTTGCAATCTGTGTAATCAAAAGATAGCTCTTTTGAGAAAAGGGAGAAAAGGTGAAAGAGGTTTCCTATTACCCTGGATGCTCCCTTCATGGAACCGCCAGGGAGTATGATGATTCGATTCGAGGGGTATCCAGCCTCCTCGGGATTCAACTCCGGGAACTGGACGATTGGACCTGTTGTGGTGCCAGTTCGGCCCACTGCACCAGCGAGGAACTGGCCATCGACCTCGCTGCGAGGAACCTGGCCATCGCCGAGAAGAGCGATCGGGAGTTGCTCGTCCCCTGTGTGGCCTGCTATAGCCGATTCAAAGCCGTGGAGACCGAGTTAAAAGAACATTCAAAAAAAATCCGTTTCCCTTACCAGGGAAAAGTCCCCATCCGATACTCCTTAGATTTTTTCTGCGATGGACCGATCCTCGAGGAGATCAAGAAGAAGCGGACCAAGCCTCTCTCGGGGCTTAAAGTCGCCTGCTATTATGGATGCCTGACGGTCCGACCTCCAAAGGTGACCGGGATCCGGCAATATGAGAATCCTCAACATATGGATCATCTGATGAAGTTGCTGGGTGCTGAACCCATTCCCTGGTCGTACAAGACCGACTGTTGTGGCGCTAGCCTGGTGATGACACGAACGGATATCGTCAAGAAATTGAGCCAGAGGTTGCTCTCCATGGCCAAAGAGGCTGAGGCGGATTGTCTGGTCACAGGCTGTCCCATGTGTCAAGCCAATCTCGACACCCGCCAGGACGAATTGGAGAAGGAGACCAAAGAGAAATACGATCTTCCCATCCTCTATTTTACAGAATTGATGGGACTGGCTCTGGGCCATAAAGATACCAAAAAATGGTTCGGTCGCCACATCGTCGATCCAGTGAAAATGCTTAGAGCCAAAGGGCTAATGTAAACATAATCCCCCTCAGTCCCCCTTTAGCAAAGGGGGATTTAGGGGGATTTGATCGTGGGGAATAATATGACTGATAAAGTTGGTGCCGTGATGGTCGTGGGAGGTGGAATTGCTGGAATCCAGGCATCCCTTGACCTAGCCGAATCTGGCTACTATGTTTACCTCGTCGAGTCATCCCCTGCTATTGGCGGAGTGATGGCCCAGTTGGATAAGACCTTCCCTACCAACGATTGCTCGATGTGTATTATCTCTCCAAAGTTGGTGGAGGCAGGACGCCACCTTAACATTGGGATTCTCACGGCCACCGATGTCGAAGGTATTTCAGGCGAACCAGGAAACTTCACCGTCAGTCTTCGCAGGCACGCCCGATTTGTAGACACCGCCAAGTGCACGGGCTGCGGCGACTGTGCAACAGCTTGTCCGATCATTCGTCCTGACGAGTTCAATGCCTTGCTTTCTACCCGTAAGGCCATTTATAAGAGATATCCGCAAGCCATCCCGAATGCTTTCGCTATCGAAAAACGTGGTGAGGCCCCATGTCGCAACGCCTGTCCCATTGAACAACGTGCCATGGGCTATGTGGCACTCATCCGTGAGAAACGATTTGCCGATGCCTACCGCACCATCAAGGAAGATAACCCCTTCCCTTCCGTGTGCGGCCGCGTGTGCAACCATCGATGTGAGGAAGCCTGCACCCGCAATGAGGTCGGGAGTGAACCCGTCAATATCATGCACTTCAAACGGTTTGTGAGCGAATGGGCATTTGCACACCCTGAAGAGATTCAGAAGATGTATGCAGCAGGTGTCCAAAAGGTCCCGGATACCAGCGGGGCTGGAAAGAAGGTCGCCATTGTCGGTGCCGGTCCGGCAGGATTGACTGCAGCCAATGACCTGATTCGTAAAGGGTACTCCGTCACTGTCTTTGAGGCACTGCCTGCACCAGGTGGAATGATGCGCGTCGGCATTCCGGAGTACCGCATGCCGTATGACCTGCTCCAGCGAGAGATAGATGAAATCACTTCACGAGGAGTTGAGCTGAAGCTGAACCATCGGGTGGGAGATGTGACAGGCTTGCTCAAAGATTTCGACGCTGTCTTTGTTGCTGCCGGCGCCCATATCGGTATTAAGCTACCTATTCCCGGAAATGACCTTCCCGAAGTTCATATCACAACGGACTTCTTGCGGGATGTCAGTCTTACGGGAACATCAAGCATCCAATCGAAGATTGCCAACAAGCGGGTTTTAGTCCTCGGCGGTGGGAATGTGGCTATTGATGCAGCCATGTCTTCCGTGCGTCTGGGTGCGAACTGGGTAGGCATGTCTTGCCTTGAGAGTCGGGAGAAGATGCCTGCTCATGATTGGGAAGTCCGTGACGCTCAAGAAGAAGGGATCGATGTCTATCCCAGCCGGACTTTTAAGGAAGTGACCAGCAAAGACGGCCATGTCGCAGGTGTGCGAACAGTGGATGTGAATTTCCGGGGTTTTATCGAAGGACGGCCAGATTTTGACGAGATCCCTGGGACAGAGACTGTTATTCCCTGCGATGTGGTTATTTTTGCTATCGGTCAGAGACCTGATCTTGCCTTGTTGAACAATAAGGTGGAAACCGTCCGTGGCCGGACAGTGGCCGCGGATAAAGACACCCTGGCGACAAACGTACCCGGAATCTTTGCTGGCGGTGATGTGGTCACAGGCACCACTTTTGTTGTGGATGCAATTGCCGCAGGACATAGAGCAGCGCGTTCGATTGAAGGCTATCTAAAGGTGGACAAAGAAGCCAGGGCATGGCCGCCGGTTTTAGAATCAATCGAAAAGCTGCCGGAAGCCAAACTTGATAAAACGCAGGCGAAGGAACTGATGGATGGCAAGTCACAGGCCCCCCGGCCTGTGCCGGCAAAACGCGAAGCAGCCGAACGGAAAGGCGACTTTTCCGAAGTGGAAGCAACCCTTACCGAGCAGGAAGTGATCGAGACA
>Ga0209592_1000146_pt1 | contig 18320 bp, 17 predicted proteins | sample PPLLak2March2015_2_FD_187251 | JGI IMG/M metagenome (GOLD analysis project Ga0209592, IMG submission 187251) | Freshwater sediment microbial communities from Prairie Pothole Lake near Jamestown, North Dakota, USA - PPLs Lake P8 Core (3) Depth... | ecosystem: Environmental > Aquatic > Freshwater... | reverse complement strand
AAGAGGAATGCTGACCTCTGCCTCCAATCGGGTCAAGGTGTTCACCACGTCATTAATTTCTGAAATCGTCATGCCTTTTACCAATTCTTCACGGACAATAATTTCCCTAATTTTCTGTAAATACTGGGGCAGGGGGTCTCCTTTGGATAAAACGGGAGGGAAGGAAGCTATTTTAATGTTTCTTGATTCAAGCAGGTAATACCCACCCCTTTCCTCATTCATGAAAAATAGGGAAGCCTTCTCAACACCCATCGTCTGAGTGATCGTCTCGATGATCCTCTTCGACAAGGATTTCAAGTCAAGGATTGTTACCATCGCCTTACTAAATTTTCCTAATGTATCATGATAATCATATTTGTCCTTAAAGAGAAGATGCTCCACGGTTTTTTCGGTTTGAGGCTTTATCTTGTTAAAAAAGATAGTGACAAGGAAAAGAAGAAAAAAAATGGTGGTAGAGAACAAGTAATTAATTTTTCCAAAAAATAGTTTTTGACCGATAATTATAAGAACCAATGAAGGAACATACAGAAGTAACATTAGAAGAACATAGGTTGTTCCCTTCTTTAGGACAATATTAATATCCATTAAACGATGTCTAACAATGGAATAAGTGGCAAAGCCAACGTAAATTACCGTTAAAGATGGCCCCAGCCAATTAAATCTTGAAATCCCAGTCATTGGTAACAATAGATTGGCACCCACCCCGAACCCGGCTGTTAGAAACATACCGACTAAGCAGTATTTGACCTGGAGCCTCTCAATCCCCATAGATTTTTTGAACGACCTTAATAAAAAGATGAAGCCAAAAAGGAGATAACCGATTAAATAGATCGAGAAGAACCGATAACTTGGTCCGTAACTAAACATTTTAATGCCGGAGCCAAGAGAAGCAACTATCTGATTGGTAAATGACAGTACTACAAAAATAATAGAAGGTAAGATCAGGATGAATAATTTGAGCGAACTTAACCGTTTCTGCTCGGTCGGAAATAACAGAGTAAAACAGAGGAATGCTGCTGGTGTAATACCTGACGTGGCGAACCCCATTCTTCCCCAGAAAAGGACAGATGGAGAATCTATGGAACAGTAGATAATAAAGAAACTGAGTGCCCATCCAGCCCCAGCCCAGGCAAGTATAGAAAAAATCAAATGAACACGCTTATGAGTACCAGCCTTGAAATATACCAAGAGACCTAAGCCTAAATTGACTAAGAACGCAAATAACAGGAATAATCTGGCGATAATCAATTTTAACTCCAAATTTATTCGTTAGACTTGAACCTGCCAGCAATGATTACTGTATGACCTCCACCATACCCCAATGCGTTCATAAGGGCCCTATCTACTTCAGCCCTTCTTGATTGATTCGGGACGTAGTCAAGATCGCAATCTGGGCGCGGGCTCTCGTGATTGATGGTTGGTGGGATGATATTTTTATTGATAACCAAAAGGCATGTAATCATTTGGAGAATTCCCGTGACTGAAAAAGACTGTCCTGTTATTGGTTTAATGGAGCTTACAGGAATTTTATAAGCCAATTCTCCAAAGACTTTTTTTATAGCTAGAGTCTCACTCATATCATATTCGGGCGATCCATTTCCATGGCCACTAATATAATCAATGTCATCAGGTCTTAACCCTGAATTCTTTAAAGCTTTTTCGATCACAATCGCCGCAGCGTTCGCGCTTGGATCTATCTCAAATATGTTGTAAGCCTCATTCCCTGAAGCATAACCTAAGATTTCGCCATATATTTTTGCATTTCTCTTTTTAGCATTTTGGAGTTCTTCGAGAACCAATACTGCGCCTCCTTCGCCTAATACAGTTCCATCGCCGTCTACATCGTAAGGCCTTAATGTTCTATTGGGTTGTCCATTCTTCCTCGAAAGAAGGCCGCATGCACAGAAAAGAGCTATGCCACATGGAGTAATTGGGGCTTCACCGGCCCCGGCAAGCATAATGTCCGCATCTCCCAATCTTATAAAATTATAAGCTGAATAAATTGCATCGAGACCTGAGGTGCAACCCGATGCTATTGTTGTGTTTGGCCCTTTCAGCCCAATCTGAAGACTTATAATACCTGCTGCCGAATGAGTGCAAATCATCACAGCACCAAAAGGGCTTAATCTTTTGAATCCTTTTTCCATAAAGATTGTATACTGATTCTCGATGCAATCTCCCCCTCCAATGCCGGTTCCGATTACCACTCCAATTCTAAATGGATCTACCGTAGCCAAATCAATATCTGAATCTTCAACTGCCATTCTTGAAGCTGCTAATGCAAATTGGGCAAACCTTGCCAATCTTCTTGCAGTTTTTGGGTCCATATAGTGAGTGGGGTCGAAAACCGGGACCTCAGCGGCAACTTGACAGGGATATGTGGAGGCATCGAATTGAGTGATTCTTCGAACAGCAGACCTTCCATGGACCAAAGAGTCCCAAAAGTTATCAACTCCGATTCCGTTGGGGGCAACGACTCCCATCCCGGTTATGACTACTCTTCTTTTTTCCATAATTTATATTGAAATAATGAATCAGTTAGATGAAGTATTTAGTTCAATTATAAAATTATAAACGCCATGTCAATTATTGGAGAAAGCCACGCTATTATCATAAAAAATCTCTTCAATGTCAACATTTTTGTACAGCATAATTTCAAAAGTGTACCGATAAGAATTCTCCACTGGGGAGGTGATAATTCATAAGTAATTTCAACAGGTTATAAAAAACCTTGAAGCCATTCCCAAATTATGTTAATTTTTTATAAATAAATCTAAGGAGTTAGAAATGCATACCGATGAAGAGAAAAAATTTGATATTAGGACTATCGAGAGAAATACCAAGTCTGGTATAGTCACTCAAAAGGATTATGAAACCTATTTATTCAAACTCCCTGATGTGAGTGACAAGGTGTTCAACCCAGAAGAAGCCTTAGAGGATTCTGGAGGAGCTGAGTCCAAACGAGAGGGAGAATTATCATCTAAAAAGAAAGAGATGAAAAAGAAGGTGAAAAGCAAAGGAAAGTAAGTATGCCCATTTATGAATATCGTTGTAATCAATGCAAGAAAGAATTCAGCCAACTCTTCTTAAATCAAAAAGACGTGAACCATGCCCGATGCAAGTTCTGCAAGAGTAAAAATCTTACCAAATTACTATCCTCCTTCCGTGTCCACCAGACTGAAGAATCCCGATTAGTCAATCTCGACACCTCAAAGCCTAAAGGGGACGATTATTATAAAGACTCCAGAAATATAGGACTCTGGGCAAAAAAAAGGATGAAGGAATTGGGAGTGAATCTCGGATCGAAAATGGATGAGATTGTTGAAAAAGGGAGAACGGGAAGAATCCTTGACGAATATAACAAATAGTCTCTAACTCATAATATACTCAATGAACGATATGGAAGATAAGGATTATTTTAGAATTCTCGGTGTTTCCAGGGACGCCTCTGAAGAGGAGATTAAGAAAAGTTACCGGAAAATTGCCATGCTATACCATCCAGATCGAAATCCTGGGAACAAAGAAGCAGAGGAAAAATTTAAGTTGGCTTCGGAGGCTTATGACGTCTTAAGAGACCCGGAAAAAAGAGAGATTTATGATCGATACGGGATCGAGGGATTAAAAGGGACGGGTTTCACTGGATTTAGGGGATTTGATGACATCTTTTCAGCTTTTGGGGATATCTTTGAAGACTTCTTCGGGTTTGGAAGCCCTTATAAACGAAGAACGAGAGCCCGTCAAGGGGCTGATCTGAGATATGATCTAAAGATTTCATTTTATGAAGCGGCCTTTGGAATAGAAACGGAGATTGATATACCTAAGTATGCTACGTGCGAAGAGTGCAATGGAACGGGAGCAAAACCTGGAACCTATCCCACCCAATGCCCAAACTGTAAGGGGGCAGGCCAGGTGATGCGTTCCCAAGGATTTTTCACGATCAGCACCACCTGTAGCCAGTGCCAAGGACATGGGAAATTTATTCCTCATCCCTGCAAGCAGTGTCGGGGAGCTGGAAAGGTGAGAAAGAATAAGAAGATCCAGATCAAAATACCTCCTGGCGTTGATATGGGTTCAAAATTAAGGATTCGTGGGGAGGGGGAATCTGGAGACAGAGGGGGGCCGTCCGGGGACCTGTTTATCTTCATCTATTTGGAACCCCATGATTTTTTTTCAAGAGAAGGAGACGAAATCGTCTGTCAAATCCCAATCAGTTTTCCGCAAGCCGCTTTGGGAGCAGAAATGGAAATCCCCACTTTAAATGGAAAGAAAAAAATCTCAATTCCCAAGGGGACGGAAAGCGGAGAGATTTTTAGAATAAAGGGAGAGGGGTTTCCGAAACTCAAAGGGTATGGACGGGGAGACCAATTGGTTCAAGTGATTGTTAAGACCCCTAAGAATTTAACAAAGAGGCAAGAAGAGATCCTAAGAGAATTTGAAGAGGTAAGTGGTAGGAAAGAAAAGGAAGAGGGCTGGAGGAAGTTCTTCAGGGCCGAGAAATAAAAGTTTACATAATATATCTTATCAGACATTGCTTCTCGGGGACTTTTTTGGAAGCCATAACCAACATATCGGGCATAATCCTTTCCGGTGGCAAAAGCAGTCGGATGGGGAAAAATAAAGCTTTTATCGAAATTGACGGTGTTCCAATCATCCAAAGGATCTATAACTTATTTAAAACCATATTTTCTGAGATCCTTATTGTCACAAATGAAGTCGAATTATTCCAAGATCTCGAGGCGAAGATTCATCGCGATCTTATTCCACACCAAGGCGCACTAGGAGGATTATACACAGGGATTTATTATTCTTCGTTCCCGCATGCCTTTTGTGTCGCTTGCGATATGCCCTTCTTAAAGGGTCCTGTGATCCGATACCTCATAGAGAAAATGGAACACTATGATGTGGTCGTTCCGAGAGCGAAAGATGGGTTACAACCTTTACATGCGATCTATTCAAAAAACTGTCTGGACCCGATCAGAAAGATTATGGAACACAAACAATTTAAGATTATCGATTTTTATCCGATGGTGAAAGTGAACATCGTGGAAGAAAATGAATTTCGGTCTTTAGACCTGGCAAAGGAGTCTTTTTTGAATGTCAATACCCCAGAACAGTTAAGATTGATTAAGAAACCAAAACACGTCTTTCAAGGATGATAAGAAAAATACTCTTCTTTTTCCTTTGGATTTCTTTTCTTTGGGGAATCTTGGACGTCCAAGATCTCCAATCCAAGAACTATACCCTGGACGAACAACTCATCTTAGTTGGAATCGGAGCCCTTAACGATGGTTTTTATGACATTGCCGAAAAACAATTTTCACAGTTTATGAAAGATTACCCCAATCATGAGAAGGGATATGAGGTTTGTTACCTGCTCGGAAAAACCCTATTCCATAAAAAGAAGTTAAGAGAAAGCAAAACCCTTTTTCTAAAAATCCTCAATGAAAATAAGAATTTTGAATATACCGATCATACGCTTTATTGGCTGGCAGAAATTGAAATCCGCTTGGGCCATGGCGAGGAAGCACGGAAGCTCCTCTCCTCCATCGTCAAGAGCTTTCCCAGATTTGAATGGATCGATTATACCTACTATTTGTTAGGACTCCTCGATTTCGAATCCAACAGATTCTCCCAAGCTGAAGCCTCTTTCAAAAAAGTTCCTCCCTCATCTCGAAATCATGAGCTCATCCAAGCCTCTCTTTTTTGGCTGGGCCTTTCATCCTTTAGGCAGAAAGATTACGAAGGAACCATCCGCTATTTAAAGACTCTTTTGGAAGATCCCAAACCCCTTCCTCAGGGGTATTTAAGATACGCTCTATTTTGGCTTGGCGAAGCCCAGTTGAGATTAGGAAGGTTCTCCGACGCAACATTGAATTTCAGCACATTTCATGAACGATTCAAGAACGATCCTTTCATCCCAGAGGTCCAGTGGAGGCTGGGGCTTTGTGAATACCGCTCAGGACATTTCAAGGAAGCCACCGAGATCTTTCAGAGTTTGAAAAGTCAATTGAACGAATCCCCTCTTCTGTTCTATACCCACTATATATTGGGGAAGATGTTTCTCCTCAGTAGGGACCCTTCCGCTTCCATCAGAGAAATCAACTCCGTCATCTATAAATCTCCTGGGCATCCCCTGACAGGGATCTCCTTCCTGACCCTCTTCTGGAATTATATTCAGCTGGGTGAAATGGACGGGGCCAATAAGGTCTTTCAGCGGTTACAGAAATTGAACCATGTGGAGGATGAGAAAAATTTTATTCAATGGTTAAACGCTGAATTGATCTTCTCCGAGGGGAGGGTCTCGGACTCCCTTCCCTACTACTTCAACATTTTGAACTCGAGATTCAGGGAGAAGGCCCTCTATCAGATCGGCAGAGGATATTTCTTTGAAAACAAATTCCGGGAAGCCATTACCAACCTGGATATTCTGCTCCTGGAATTCCCGAGTTCTGAATACGCTGAAGAAGGTCTATTTGTGAAGGCCGAATGTTTGAACCGACTCGGGAATTTAGACCTGGCTCTGGACGCTTACGAACTCATCGTGAGACAAAATAGGAATGATTTTTGGGAAGTCTTGGCACTCACCCAAATCGGAAACGTCCATATGGCTCGAAATGAAGTCCACAAGGCTCAAAAGGCATTCAAAAACATCATAGACGAATTTGCCGACCATCCGTTGTATTATCATGCCGCCTGCCAACTGGGTAATTTAAATTTTAAGACAAATAATATCGGGGACGCCGTCCACTATTTTTCCTTGGTTCTGAAAGGAAATATCCTTGAATTATTTGGCGAGGCCCACTTCGGTTTAGGGGAGATCTTTTACCAGCAGGGGAAATATGACAAAGCCTTTACCAGCTTTGAAGCCGCGATCCGATATCTCGGAGAAAGCTCTTTATGGTTCTTTCTAACTCAATTGGAAATCGGCAATCTTCATCGGAAATGGGGAAAATATGAGGAGGCCAAAAAGGCTTATACCATTATCCTCGATCACTCGAAAGATGAAGAAATGAAACAAGCGGCAAAGATATTGTTAAACCATCTGGGGTCCCGTTGATCTTTTTTCCGGGTCCCCAATGAACCAAGGGACATGACCACCTCTGGGATTGAAAAAATGGAGAGGGAGCATTTGGATGAAGTGCTGTTGATCGAAACGTCATCCTCTCTGACTCCTTGGTCAAAAGAAATGTTCCTTGAAGAGTTGCGGAACCCTTTGGCTCATTCTTTTATTTATAGAGTTGATGAAGCACAAGGGCACCTCCTCGCAGGGTTTATCTGTTTCAGAAATATGGGTGAGGAATCGGAACTTCTCAATATTGGTGTCCATCCCCTTTACCGACGTAAGGGAATTGGGAGAAAATTGATGCAGTTCTATATGGAATTTGGTAAGGCGAAGCAGATCAAAACGTTCTATCTCGAAGTCCATGTTTCCAACCCACCCGCGATCCGCCTTTACCAGGGATTTTCTTATCAACCCGCAGGGACAAGGAAGAAATTTTACCAAGGTAAATTTGACGCTCTCATGATGGTAAGAAGAGCTTAAAAGCTTTATGCCCTTACAAACCCAAGGGATTGTTTTGAAAAACAACAAAATCCAATCCCTCTATTTCCTTTTGGAAATTGACTGCCCATCCATTGCTACCCTGATCAAACCCGGCCAATTTGTGATGCTGAAAATTTATGGCAGTCAGGACCCCCTCTTGAGGAGGCCTTTCAGTCTCTTCAAAAAGGATCTCGGGCGACATCGTCAAAAAGAAAAGCGAGGACGGTTCTCCATCCTCTATAAGAAAGTAGGCAGAGGGACCCAAAAAATGACTGAACTGGAAAAGGGCGCAAGGGTCGATATCATCGGGCCATTGGGAAACGGTTTTACCTCTCCGCCCCCTCTTTCTTTCAGAAATGCCATTTTGATTGGAGGGGGCGTGGGAATCGTCTCTCTCTATCCCTTAGCAGAAGCATTGGAGGCAGGGAGAAAACTCTCTGTCTTTATTGGCGGTAAGACAAAGACAGATATTTTATGCTTGAAAGATTTTAAGAAATTAAATTCGAACATTTTTGTTGCGACCGAGGACGGAAGTTTAGGACATCAGGGAACCGTGATCGATCTTTTTTTGTCGAAGCGAGAGAAATTATGGAGAGAGGGCCCCTCCCCTATTTATTCCAGCGGTCCATTGGGCATGCTAAAAGGATTGGCAAGGGCCCTGGGTTCAAAGAGATTCCTTTGCGAAGCCTCTTTCGAAGCCCGGATGGCATGTGGTTTCGGAGCCTGTTGGGGATGTGTCATTAAGACGAAGGATCCTAGGACCCCTTACCAAAGGGTTTGTAAAGAAGGGCCTGTTTTCAATTTGGGGAAAATCATTTGGGGAGACCGGTAAACTCTTTTCAAAGCCCTGACCTCTCCGTGACCATCGGGAAGCTCAAACTCAAAAACCCTGTCATGGTCGCCTCGGGGACCTTTGGGTTTGGAGAGGAATATCAAGATTTTATGGAGCTTGATCGCTTGGGGGCGATCATCCCTAAGGGCATCTCTTTGAAACCCATGGTGGGCAATCTACCCCCCAGGATCTTCGAAACAGAGGGAGGGATCCTTAATTCCATTGGGCTTCAAAACCCGGGTCTCCATCAATTTATTAAGGATAAACTCCCTTTCTTAACAAGAATAAGAACCCACTTGATCGTTAATTTTTTCGGGAATACCCAAAAGGAATATATTGAATTGGCAGGGTGTTTGAATGAAGTGCCGGGGATTTCAGGACTGGAGATGAACATCTCCTGTCCCAATGTGAAACAGGGAGGGATTGCTTTCTGCTCGGATCCAAGAATGACGTATCGTCTCGTTCGGGCAGTAAGAAAGTCGACCCAATTACCCCTCATCGTAAAACTGTCACCCAATGTCACCGACATTGACTCCCTGGCTAAAATCGCAGAGGAAGAAGGGGCGGATGCGGTCTCCCTCGTCAACACCTTCAAAGCCATGGCCATCAATATCCATTCAAGGAAACCTGAATTAGGAAATATCATCGGAGGGCTTTCAGGCCCAGCCATTAAACCCATCGCCCTGAGAATGGTTTGGGAGGTATCCCAGAGGGTCAAAATACCTGTCATCGGAATGGGGGGGATTGTAAAGGCAGAGGATGCCATCGAATTCATTTTAGCTGGAGCGTCGGCGATTCAGATAGGCACAGCCAACTTGGTCAACCCTCAGACAAGCACTGAAGTCATTCAAGGGATAAAGAAATACCTTGCCGAAAATAAGATTCATCACGTCCGGAGATTAATCGGCCTCTTCAGGCCCTAAGGTCAGCAAACAAAAAAGCCTCCCGGCCTCAGCCGGAAGGCTTTTTTGCTCTGTTTCACCTCCAGGAGGTTATCTTAGATTGGATCTTTGCTGACCTTGGGGGATATGAAAATTAGGAGGTCTTGCCTTGTATCTTCCTTTACTTCCCTCTTAAATAGCCACCCCAGGAGTGGAATCTTGTTGATAAGCGGAATGCCTTCGCCTGCATCCGTCCTATTAATGGTGTAAATCCCAGCAATGGCAGCAACACCAGCGTCTTTCACCAGCACTTCCGTAATCGCCTCTTTCTTATCGATGCTGGGGACTCCTAATACAGTCTGTCTAAAATCAGGAGCATCCTTCTTTGCCCTAATAATCAACTTGATATTTCCGTCGTTGGTTACGTGGGGGGTCACAGTTAATTTCAAGTTGGCATCAATAAAATCGGTCGTGACGGTTCCTTCCGTCGTCAACTTCGGATAGGGAATTCGAAGCCCTTGCTCGATGGAAGCCTCTTTATTATCCAGGGTAGCAATTTTTGGGCTGGAAATAATCTTGACATCCCCTTTGTTCTCATGGGCGGAGATGGCAATATCTAACGATTGTAACGACCCTCTGCTAAAAATGGCTTCAAGGATTCCCGAAGTGGCAACGGCGCCTGGAACTGCTGATCGGGCAACAGCGGGGAGATCTAAAACTTCCCTTGTTGCAGTTCCAAGGGTAGTCCCTGCAATTCCACCTCCTAATCCCCAGCCGGTGGCGCCACTTGTTTTTTGAAGTTCAAATCCCCATTTAATCCCTAATTCTCTCTGGAAGGACATATTGGCTTCGATAATCCTTGCCTCAATCAAAATTTGTGGGGTCCTGGTATCCAAGGCTTTTACGAGATTCCTCACCTTGGCTATTTTACTGGCAATGTCTTTCACAATTAAAGTATTTGTCCGGTCGTCTACTTTAATATCTCCCCGGTCACTCAAAATGCCTTTGACTTGGGGCATAATATCCTTCGCTGTGGCATAGTTGATTGGGATCAAATCGTCCACTAAATCCTCAAGTTTCTCCTTGGCCCTCTTTTGCTCAAGGATGTCCTGCTCTTGCCTCTTAAGAGCTTCACGGGGGGCCACCCAGATGACATTTCCGACTTGGATTTTGCCCAGGCCTTTGGCCTGTAAAACGATATCCAAGGCCTGATCCCAGGGTACATCGACTAATCGCATGGTAATCTTCCCAGTTACATCATCGGCTGTGATCACATTCAAATTGCTTACTTCCGCAATCAGCCGAAGGATATTCTTAATATCCGCATCTTTAAAATCAAGGGAAAGTTTCCTTCCGGTATAAATCTTTTCCGGAAGCCCTCCCTCCTCCTTCTTGATCACGATGGGCTGGGGAACGGCTTTTTCTTCAGCAGGAGGAGTCATCTTTTCCGCCACCTTCGGTTCCGTTATCTTAGGTTCCTCGAGAGGCTTTTCGGGAGCAGGCTTCTCTTCTTCTTTCTTCACCTCCTCTTTTTTCGCCTCTGCTGGAGCTTCTTCTCTTTTCGGTGGAACCCCTGGTTCTATTTTCCCTTCAACTTTTTTGGATTTTACTACATCGATGAAAAGAACTTTCCCTTCTTTCGTCGTCTCAAAGGGCACCTCTTCTCTTAATTTAATCAAAATCCTGACATCGTTAAGTTTCCCTGCCTTCACATTCTGCATCTGAACATATTCCACTACGCTCTCGAATTCTTTGGTATCAAGCCCTCTTTGGAGGTGCTTTGGGACGAAGGCATTTTTGATGTCGACAGCAATTGTATTTTTTGAAAGCATATAAGATTCATATTTGGGTTCCCCTGTCAGGGTGACGACAATTCGAGATTTATGATCCATCTGTTTAAAGTCGACAGGAGATTTCACCTGAACTTTTCCAACCCCCTCTTTAGCCTTCGCGATTTCTGCGACCTTCTCAGGCAACAGGATCTGAGGCTCGGAAGGTTGGGGGACATTTCCAATGGAGACGATGAGCTTATTCTCGATCGAGTTGATTTGATACGGAGCGAGTTGAGCCTTAAGAGAATCGAAAACGAGCCGCAATTTATCCGGATGTTGTCCGATACGGACGAGTTTAATAAGTGGATTTTTGGGCTTGATCGATTTTTGTGGATAACGGGTGTCGACACCCCAGATATCGAGAACGAGTCGGGCAGGAGCATCCAACTTGAAAGCATTATAGTTCTCAATTTTTCCATCGCCGATGATATGGAAGACAATGAAATCCTTTTTCGATTCGATTGAAAAATTGACAATCTCTTTGGCTTTACTCAATTCCTTTGCAGCAGGAGGTTTCTCTTCTTTCTCTTTCACAACCTCCTCGCCTCTTTTAGCCTCTTTGACCTCTGCAGCTTTTTTTACCTTTTCGATATCGATGATCAGATTCTTATCTTCCTTGGAGATATTGTAGTTGGCCACCTGAGTCAGCCCGATCTCAACTCTCCCCTTGTCATCATATTGGGTCGTTAAAATTTCGCCAATGGTACCATTCTCCACCTTAATGGGCCCCTTGATTTGTCTTAAGTCGATGTTGGGAACATCGATGGCGATTCTTAAAGGGTCCGTCAGCAGCTTATAAAAGGGTGGCGCCATGGTTTCAGATCCCTCAATATGGATTCGGGTATAATTCTCCTCTTCGGCGAAGGTGATTTTCTGGATCACCGATGCTTTCGCCATTTTCGCCTGAGTCTCAGGGGGCGGGGTTTGGACCGTGGTTTTCTTCGCTGCGCAACTCATCGCAAAAAGAAGCAACCCACCCCATACAAACATTCTAAATAATCGAGAAGATTTCATGATTCTCCTCCCTCTTCAGGTGGTCGATGAAGAAATAACGAAGTCTCATTCACTTTGGCCTGGCCAAGGACATCCGAATAGGCCTCTTCTATGATCACTCTGTCTTTATGGATTGCCTTCACTTTTCCATCATGTCTTCCAATCGCTGTTCCTCTCTTTAAGAAATAGCCTCTCCCTTGTTGGTCTTCAACGAGGGCCACACTCCCCTCCGGGCGGGCGATAATGGCTACTAATCTCAGCTGACTGATGTCATATTTCTGCAGAGGCGTCAGAAAGGCGCTTTTGGGCATTTTTTCAGGCGTGAGCTGAATGAAGGGTCTAAAGGGGTCCGCCTTTCCTACAGGATTATAAGAAAATTCGGGTTCCTCTTTCTTGGCCACCTCCTTTTTTTCAACTTTCTCGGCCACTTGAACCGGCTGGGCCTTCTTTGTCTCAGCGACAGGTGTCTTTGCCTTTTGAGCAGCAGGGGGTGGAGCCGTCCCTCCCCCACAGCTAGACACAAGGAAGAGAAACACCACGGAGACGGCTAAGAGAATGATTTTACTTCTTCGGAGCTTTCGGAATGTCTTCACCTTCTTCCCCAAAACCCGTTCTCTTTCCAATTTTTTTCTCCTCACCTTTCTTTTCCTCGCTCTTTGTTTCTTCGGTTCTTTTCTCGATAAACCGATAAGTATTGACCAGGCACGAGGTCCTCACCCAAATCTCTGAGTCTCCTTTGCTCTTGTCTTGATCCTTTGCTCGTACCATATTGAAATTGACCACATTGATAATCCTTGGAACTTTGCTCACCTTGTCAAAGAATATCCCCGTATTATGGTAGTTACCCAAAAACACCAATTCGATAGGGACTCTAGCATAAAATTGTTGAGGCTCTTCAGGTTTGGGCCTGAAGAGGGTGAAATTGAGTTTTGATTCTCTTCCAAGAGCAGATATGTTTCTTAGAATTTCAGGAATCTCTTTCTCATTGGGGAGTTGGGTGAGGGCATTCGTCAGTTCAATATTCAATTGTTCCACCTGTTTCTTGAATTTTTCAAGATCCTTCGCAATCGCCTTGCTCTCGTTCAACTCCCTCACCAAGTTATTCAATTCACTCTTTAACGTGTTGAGTTCATTCCGCTGGGGAATGAAAAAGCCATAGGCATAGAGGCCGATCACAACACAAATGAGCACAACGAGGATCACCACCTTTTTGGATGTCGGAAGTTTATAGAACGCGTCCATTTTAATGGCCATGGGAGTTCTCCTTTAAATCACATAAAAATAATTTCGCATGAGAGGATGAACTTTTTCAACGGAATTTTACTTACTTCGATTTGCTCGCTGACGATTAAGTCCACATTCTTAAAAAGCTTTGATTTTCGGAGATTCGTCATAAAATTCGCAACGGTTTCATCATCTAGGGCGACCCCCTCAATTCCTAGCTTCGATCCATCTTTCTTTACCGATTCGAAGTAAACTTTCTCCGGTTTATCAATACTTAATTCATCCAATACTTTTGCTGGACTTGCCTTCTCTTTCCTTAAGAGGTTGATGACATTCAATTTTTCTTGTAATATTTTTTGTTGTTCTTTGGCCTTTTCAAACTCCGTCCTCAAGGATTTATAATACTCAATCTCTTTTCTCGTATTGGTGATCTGCGCGAGCGTCTTTTCTTTCTCACTACCGATGAGCCACTGGACAACAAAGAGCAACGCTAATACAACCAGCATGGAAAGAATGAAGATGATCATTTCTTTCCTCACTCCAATTCTCTTCTTTTCTTTCCTCGCTTTGAGTAAGTTTATCTTTATCATTTGTCCCCCACCCTTCTTGAGGCCAGTCCCACGGCTACGGCCATGATGGGCCCGATATCCCTCAAATAATCCATGTCAAAATTCTTGCCGCTGTATTCAACTCTTTTAAAAGGATTTGCGACTTCAACGGGAAGCCCAATCTGTTGTTGCAAGACGATGTCAAAATCTTTAATTTTCGATCCCCCTCCGCTCAGGTATAACTTACTAACTTTTTCATAGGTGCTTGTGGATTGAAAAAAATCGAGTGAATTCCCGATCTCGATGGCCAATGCCTCTGAGGCTGTTTTCAGCACATTCTGGACGGCGGGTTGTGAGGGGCTTTCCCCCTTGCTCCCCACTTTGATCCTTTCCGCCTCTTCATAATCGATATGGAGTTGACGTTGAATCTCTTCAGTGATTTGGTTGCCCCCTTTGAAAATGTCTCTGGTGAAACTGGAGGTGTTGTTCTTGAGGATGTTAATATTCGTAATGCTGGCACCCACATTGGCGACCGCCACGGTCTCATCCTTGTCGATATCGTAATTGATTTCGAGCATATTCTCCAAAGCAAAGGAATCCGTGTCGATAATAAGGGGATTCAGTCCAGCTTCGACAATGACCGACTGATAATCATTGATAATATCCTTTTTGGCTGCCACCAAGACCACATCCATAAGATCGGCGTTTTCTGAGCTCGAACCCAGCATATGGAAATCAATATTAACATCATTAATATCGAAGGGGATATACCGCTCGGCTTCCCATTGAATCGATTCTCCCAATTCGGCTTCCGTCATGAAAGGCAATGTAATCTTCTTGACAATCACGGAATGCCCTGAAACAGATGTCACGACATCCTTTCTCTTTGTTTTTGTGGTGGACACGAGATCCCGTATGGCATCAATGATGGTGACGGAGTCCATTAAGGCCCCATCCACGATGGCCTCCGGAGGTAGAGGAGATAGGCCCAAGTTCTGCAATTTGAACCCACTTTTCGCCCTATCCAGTTCGACCAGTTTAATCGAACTTGACCCAATATCAAGCCCAAAGACATCCTTCTTTTTTCCTAAGAACATTTTAATACCCCTTTGAATGTGGTAAATTCGTAATCAATTATTATCATATTTTTCCAAAAGTCAAGAAAAAAATTTTATTAACTCTTAGAATTCTAAAGAGTATTCACAGAAACCTGATAATCCATTTTAAGCTTTTCTAATAACTTCCCAAAACTTTTCATAAATTATCTGATAAACTATATTTTTTTATCTTCGCCCTCAAAGTGGCCCTGGAAATACCTAAAACCTTTGAAGCTTTTGATTTGTTCCATTCCAGGCTCTTGAGAACTTTGGAAAGATGTATCTTCTCCACATGGTCCAAGGACATTTCATCAGTAATTTCAGACACTTCAGGCGCAGACATTGCCCGATCAAATCCCCCGGTCTGCTTTAATTCAAAGGGAAGCTGCTTATGGGTGATAAAATCCTGATCAGTAAGAATCATGGCCCTTTCGATGACATTCTTTAACTCTCTTGCATTTCCTGGCCAGTGATATTGGATCAATAACTTCTTAGCTTCCTCACTGAAACCTCGAATGTTTTTGTTATGTTCCCTGTTGTTTTCCTCGATGAACAAATTTGAGAGTAGTAAAATATCCTCAACCCTGTCTCGTAGGGGTGGCATTTCAATGACCATCACCTTTAATCGATAATATAAATCTTTTCGGAATAACCCCTCCCTGACCAGGGCTTCTAAATTCTTATTGGTAGCAGCAATAATACGAACATCAACCTTGAGTTCCCTCTCCCCACCCACTCTCATAAAGGTCTGATTTTCAAGGACCCTCAGAATCTTCGATTGCAAAAAAGGTTTCATATCACCGATTTCGTCTAAGAAAACCGTTCCCCCATCCGCTAACTCAAAAAGCCCTTTCTTTGTATTCTTGGCGTCTGTAAAAGCTCCCTTCTCATATCCAAAAAGTTCTGATTCCAATAACGTATCTGGAATGGCGCTACAATTAATCTTCATCAAGGGTTTATTGCCCCGCTTGCTATTATAATGAATGGCATTCGCTGCTAATTCCTTCCCTGTTCCGCTCTCTCCCTGAATCAATACGGAGGTTTTGTGAGTTTTACTGATCATTCCAATCAATTCTTTTACATATTGAATCTGGGGGCTGACCCCATGGATATGGCTGTTTTGATCCTCCTTTTGCTGCCGATGCAGCCTCCGGACCTCATTGATTAAGCTTTTTGTCTCTAACCCTTTCTCGATCAACAGCTTCAACTCTTCCAGTTCAAAAGGTTTATTGATATAGTGATACGCTCCTGATTTCATGGCTGACACTGCGGTTTGAACATCCGAATACGCCGTCATCATAATGACTAAGATTTCCGTGTCCAATTCCTTGACCCTTTTCAAAACTTCAATGCCATCCACATCGGGCAGCCTCATATCCAGCAAAACGAGATCAATGATATTCTTTTTGATAATCGAAAGGGCTCCATTCCCCGCACCCACTGAAAAGATCTCGTACCCCTTCTTCTTCAATACATCGGAAAGGGTCTGTTGCATCACCTCATCATCATCAACAATCAAAATCGATGGCTTCATGTCGTCTCCGAAATCACGGGCAAATTGATTATGAAGGAAGTCCCTTTCTCCAATTTGCTTTCGACCTTGATCGTTCCCCCGTGTTTCTTAATGATTTGATAGGTGATCGACAGCCCCAATCCAATGCCCTTTGGTTTTGTTGTAAAGAAAGGGTCAAAAATTCTATGGATGATATTGGGCGGGATCCCTTTCCCAGTATCGGATATAACAATTTTGATAAAATTCTGACTGGGTCCATCTTGAGAATAGGAAACCGTAGGGTTGACCTCAATCTTCAGCTCCCCTCCGTTCGGCATCGCCTGAATGGCATTTAAGAATAAGTTGAGGAAAACCTGATACATTTGGTTCTTGTCGACCTTGATCTTGGGAAGTTGTGGATGATAGGCTTCGACAAATCGTACTCCCTGATCTGCAATCTCCTTAAAAAGAAAGGGGATGATTTCATTGATAACGTCTTTCACAGAACAGTCAATCAAATTCAACTTTTGAGGCTTCGCAAAAGAAAAAAATGTTTTCAAAAGGTCATTGAGTCGATCGATCTCCTTCGTGATGCGGTTTAAGTACTCTCGCCGAGAATCGTCTTTGGACATCTCCTCGCTGAGCGCTTGAGCAGTTGTCTTGATCCCGGCAAGGGGGTTGCGAAGTTCATGGGCGATACCCGACGAAAGTTTCCCTAAAGAAACCAGTCGATCCATTCTCAAAATTTCTTCCTGAATCTTAAAAACATTGGTCATATCCCGGAAGATCACGATCTTACCTAGGGTTTCCCCTCGAATGCTTAGATGATTATTAATAGTAAATCCAACGGGAAACTCCACTTTATCTTTCCGTCTCATCCAACCTTCTTTTCTCGTATCGAGGTCATCGGGGTTATTCAGAAGGGAATGAACAATGCTTTGTTTTTCCCTTAAGCTGAAGATCCCGAAAGATTTTCCAACCAGTTCATCCTTCGAATAGCCTAAGATTCTCTCTCCCGCTTTATTGATATAAGTCACGGTATCATGGATCCCTGTAATAATGATTCCGCTCCCAATGCTTTGAATAATGCTTTCCATGAAATTTTTAACATCCTCTAATTCCTGAGTCAGTCGATAAATCGACTCTTCTTTTTTGACCAGCTCATCAAGTATTTCCTTTTTTGAAATATTCTGATTCCAGATGTTTTGATCCATGGGGAAGTCAGCTCATCAAAATTTTTTCAAATCCAAAATAGAAATTTCGGTCGGGCGTTCCTGATACGTCCAATGGGCGATTCCTGTGAAATATTCGCCGTAGTTTCCACCGGTCTCCATTCGCGTGAACAGCCTTTCCAGCACCTGGTCAACCATCAACCCTTTATACTCTCCCTCTTCATTCACCGCAAGAATTTTGATCTCTGTTTTCCGGCTCCCCTTAGGGATTGAAAAAACTTTTCTCAGATCGATGAGTCTGAATTCAAAATCTTTTAGCCGAATCTTCTGTTGATCAACATACCTATCCTGATGATCCACTGAAACTTTAAACAATTTGTATATCTTGCCACTTTCCACACCCAACAATCTTTCCTCAACTTTCAAAATCGTAATATTAATGGGCACCGAACGAATCGCGGTTGACGGTTCTGGAGGCTGCGTTGAACCTCGATTCACCTTTAACAGGAGGAGGTCCATCTTTTGATAAAGCTCTCCCATTTTCTCTAGGAATAAATTCATCTTCTTCGATAGTTCCCCGATCTGGTTCTCCATCTTGATGAGGATTCCGGCCCTTTCGATCTCCTCCCTTGGACTCGGGGCAGATCGGTCAGGTTTGGTCTCTTTTAATTCCTCCAAACAGGAATATCTCGCCTGGATTCCCATA
>Ga0209592_1000144_pt1 | contig 18378 bp, 14 predicted proteins | sample PPLLak2March2015_2_FD_187251 | JGI IMG/M metagenome (GOLD analysis project Ga0209592, IMG submission 187251) | Freshwater sediment microbial communities from Prairie Pothole Lake near Jamestown, North Dakota, USA - PPLs Lake P8 Core (3) Depth... | ecosystem: Environmental > Aquatic > Freshwater... | reverse complement strand
TAGGGAGAGAGATTGTTGCAGAACTACCCGCTCCTCTCTGCGGCGTCATTTCATTAAAACCGATGGAGACGGTTGGAAGCGAGATTAAGAAACTGGAAGAATCTCTGAAAAAGAACGGAGTAAAATGGGAAAAACCCATCCTGACGGTTGACACCTTTGGAACCCCTGCGATTCCCAGCCTAAGAATTACGGATCATGGCTACGTGAGATTAAAAGACCGGGAAATTCTTTCTCTGGAGGTATGATGTTTATATTCCATGATCCATTTCAATAGATAAAAAACCTTGACAACCCGATCAATTATTGTTATTTGAAAATTTAAGTGTTAAAGGCGGAAGAACCGAGCCCACAGGGTGGGGCTCTAGAACCCATATTCTCTCAACTCAAAACCCAGATCGAGAATTCAATAGATTGGACAAAGGCTTTTCTGCCATTGGCAGATACGTCTTTTACCTCCCATTCCTGCCAATCGAGGTTCTGGTCCCGACCGAGCCTGCCTGCCGGCAGGCAGGGGCGGGACAGGCAAAGGACGGGCTTTCTAACGGGGTAAACGTTGAAGGCAAAAAGCAAAAAGATGAAAGGAGGTGATCGGGGGGACATGGAACAGAGTTTTTTTTGTGGTTTCATTGAACTCTTTTTCCGATAGAAGGAGGAGATTATGAAGGAATACAAAGTTTTTCTTAGAGAGGATGAGATTCCGAAGCAATGGTACAATATCCAGGCAGACTTGCCCAGCCCCCTGCAGCCGCCCCTCCACCCAGGGACCCAACAGCCGATCGGTCCCCAAGACCTTGCCCCTGTCTTCCCCATGAATCTCATAGAACAGGAGGTCAACACCAAGGATCGGTGGATTGATATCCCCCAGGAGGTGATGGAGAAACTCCTCATCTGGAGACCTACCCCTCTCCGTCGGGCTCATGGATTGGAAAAAGCCCTGGGAACACCCGCCAGGATTTATTACAAAGATGAAGGGGTGAGCCCGCCGGGAAGCCATAAGCCGAACACAGCCGTTGCACAGGCTTATTACAACAAGGTTTTTGGGATTAAACGGATTGCGACAGAGACCGGTGCAGGGCAATGGGGGAGCGCACTTAGTTTTGCTTGCTGTCTCTTTGGCCTGGAGTGTAAGGTCTATATGGTCAGGATCAGTTATGACCAAAAACCTTATCGCCGCTTGATGATGAATACCTGGGGAGCCAACTGTATTCCCAGCCCGAGCAAAGACACCAACGTGGGAAGAAAGATTCTGGAGGCTCACCCGGATTCTCCTGGAAGTCTCGGAATTGCCATCAGCGAAGCTGTTGAAGATGCTGTTACGTCAAAGGACACCCGATACTCTCTGGGAAGCGTTTTGAACCATGTCCTCATGCATCAAACGATCATCGGTCTCGAGGCGAAGAAGCAGTTGGAGAAGTTTGGGGAGAAGAAAGTCGACATCGTCACCGGGTGTGCGGGCGGGGGAAGCAACTTCGCCGGCCTCGCCTTTCCTTTTGTCCTGGACAAGATCAATGGCGCCAAGATTACCATTATTCCCGCGGAACCCACTTCTTGCCCCACCATGACCCGGGCGCCGTTTGTCTATGACTTTGGGGATAACGCAGGAATGGCACCCATGGTTCCGATGCACAGCCTCGGACATTCCTTTATCCCGGCACCCATCCACGCGGGAGGACTTCGCTATCATGGGATGGCTCCCCTCGTCAGCCAATTGATCATTGATGGACTCTTAGAGCCCCGGGCTTACAATCAACTCGAGTGCTATGCCAATGCGGTCCTCTGGGCGAGAACCGAAGGGTTCATCCCCGCACCTGAGACCAGTCATGCCATAACTGCCGTGGTTGAAGAAGCAAAGAAGGCGAAGCAAGAGGGAAAGGAAAAAGTCATCCTTCTCAACTGGAGCGGCCATGGCATCATGGACCTCGGTGGTTATGAATCCTATTTCAGTGGAAGACTCGTTGACTATCCGTTACCACAGGAAGAGATGATGAAATCCCTCAAGGATATTGAAGGATGGCCGAAACCCAAGATTATGAAAATGGGTAAAGTTGTTGGATAAATGAGTGATGGAATCCTACGGGCTTCGGTCCGTAGGATTTTTTTTATTAAGATCCCACCTGAAAACCCCGTTTTGTGGACAGGGATGAAAGGTGCGTCTGCTGAAAGCAGAAAGAATAAATCAGATGCTGAAACAAGTTCAGCATGACATGACGGTTCGGTTCCGATCTTTTTGTCATCCCGAACTTGTTTCGGGATCTCGGTTTTGAGCTTTAGAATTTAGGTTCTAAAGCCCCGCCCTGTGGGCGGGGTTCTTTATTCCATGAACTTGTACCCAATTCCTCAAAGTCTGCCGGAACACCGATGATCGAAGAACATGATGCCCTCATCATCCGCTGCCCTCAATTAGGCGGCGAAATTCCGTTCCGATATTGTCGAACTGTTAACGAAAACCTGCCGTGCCGAAGAATCATGGTCTGCTGGGAGTTTCGAGTGAAGATATCAAAATTCCTGGGCGAGCATTATTCCGTGGACCAAATCCAGTGCGCCTTGGCCCCGCCGACCCAGACAAGGCTCGATACGATTCTCGAAATCATCGAAAAAGCAAAGGAAACAAAAGAAGAAGGAGAGTAATAGGATGCTGATCTCTGATCGATTAAGAAATATCAAACCCTCGGGGGTGAGGCGAATCTTTGATCTGGCACGCCAGATGAAGGATCCGATCAATCTGAGCATCGGCGAACCGGATTTTGATATCCCCGAACCTCTCAAAGAGGAAGGCATCGCATGGATCAGAAAGGGGTTCAACAAATATACTCCCACTCAGGGCATCCCTGAGTTGAGAGAAAAGATCGCCTCCCATCTAAAGAAGAAGGGGGTCCATTTCGAAGAGGTCATGGTCACAGCGGGAGTGACCGGCGGTCTCCTCCTGGCCAGCCTTGCCCTCATTAACCCGGGTGACGAAGTCATCCTCCCCGATCCGTTCTTTGTGATGTACGAGTATCAGGTTCTTCTGATGGGAGGGGTTCCTGTCTTCGTCGATACCTATCCTGATTTCCGACTGAGAGAGGAAGAATTCGTTAAGAAATTATCGAAGAAGACGAAGTTGATTGTCATCAATAGTCCGAATAACCCTTCCGGGGCCATCTACCCGAAGGAAGACCTGGTGGGGGTGGTCAGAATCGCCCGGGAAAGAAATCTTTTAATTCTCTCCGATGATATCTACGATAACTTTGTGTTCGACGCCCCTTCCTGCCCCTGTGTCGGACAATTTTATGAGAACACATTAACTTTTGGCGGATTCTCAAAGGGTTGGGGAATGACCGGATGGAGACTGGGTTATGCGGCTGGTCCCAAGGAGATCCTCCAGCAGATGATCACCCTTCAACAATATACCTTCTCCAGTGTCAATTCTTTTGCTCAGAAAGCAGCGACCAAGGCCCTGGACTACGGCGTAGAGGATTACATTAAAGGTTATCAAAAGAAAAGAGATTTGATCTACCATGGACTCAAAGACAAGTTTCATGTCCAAAAGCCGGAAGGCGCTTTTTATATCTTTCCGGAAGTTCCGGGAGGAAACGGAGAGGCCTTTGTAGAAAAAGCCATTCAAAAGAATCTCTTTATTGTGCCCGGCAGCGTCTTTTCCAAAAGAAATACCCACGTCAGGATCTCATTTGCAGCATCGGATGAAACTCTTCAAAAAGGCATTGAGACCCTGAATCGAATCAGCTAAAATTAAGGCAATAGATAAAATTCCGGTTTACCGCGGAGGCGCAGAGAACGCAGAGCATGTTTTTATGAACCAATCCCGCGAGATGCGGTATTGGTTCATAAACGCCTACCCTTCGGGACCAGGCCTCATCTATGTTTCAAGGCTATAGCGCTGCGAAAATGTAGTTTGACTGAGGAGCAAACTTTTTATTTGCCGGCTTCTCGCCGTCAAATAAAAAAATCACTCCTCCGCGTTCTCGGCGGCTCTGCGGTGAGATTTCTGAGAAAGCGGGAGAGAGGGATAGATGCCGATCGATTTGCAGGCAGTGTGCGAAATCATTGAGAGGCACGGCTATCAGAAGGCTTCCCTGATCGGTATCCTCCAGGATATTCAAGAGGAAATGAACCACCTTCCTCGAAAGGCATTGGTTCAGGTGGGGAAAAGCCTCGATCTTCCCCTGACTCACATTTACGAAGTAGCCACGTTCTACAAGGCCTTCAGTCTCGAGCCGAGGGGAAAACATACCATCCAGGTGTGCCTGGGGACAGCCTGCCATGTCCGGGGAGGGTCCAGAGTTCTCGACTATCTTGAGAATCGACTGGAGGTCAAACCGGGAGAGACCACGAAAGACCTATCCTTTACTCTGGAAAGTGTCAACTGCCTGGGGGCCTGCGCTTTAGGACCCATGATGGTGATCGATAAGAAATATTACGGAAAAATCAATACGAATAAGATTGAATCCATTCTGGAAAAATATCGGTCGAAATGAATCACCGCATCAAAAGTATCTCCGATCTTCGGAAACTCCGCCAGTCCTTGAGAAAATCGAGAGACGGGAATAAACCGTGCATTACCATCTGTGCCGGAACGGGCTGTCTGGCAACGGGTGCTTCGGAAGTGGTGGAAAGATTCAAACAAGAGATTCTAAAACGGCATCTGGAGGAGAAAATTGATATTCGAGCCAGCGGGTGCCACGGCTTTTGTGAACGAGGGCCTCTGGTGGTCATCCGGCCCGAGAGGGTCTGCTATATGAATGTCGAGGCCACGGATGTGTCTCAGATTCTTACGGAGACGGTTCTCGAGGGGAAGGTGATCGACCGCCTTCTCTACCAGGACCCTTTGACCCGGGAAAAGATCACTCACGAAGAGAACATCCCATTCTACAAGTTTCAGCAGAGGGTTGTTTTCGGAAGCAACGGGGAAATCGATCCCACTCGGATCGATGACTATATTGCGGTGGGCGGTTACCAGGGATTGGAAAAAGTTTTATCCGAAAAGACTCCGGAGGAGGTTATTGAAACGATCAAACAATCCGGCCTGAGAGGCCGGGGAGGTGGAGGTTTTCCGACCGGCGCAAAATGGGAGTCTTGTCGAAAAGCAAAAGGAAAGGAAAAGTTCGTCATCTGTAACGCCGATGAGGGAGACCCCGGCGCGTATATGGATCGTTCCCTGTTAGAGGGAAACCCGCACCGTGTGATTGAAGGGATGCTCATCGGAGCTTATGCCATTGGTTCCGAGGAAGGGTACGTTTACGTGCGCAACGAGTATCCCCTCGCGGTCGCAAACCTGAGCCGTGCTATCGACCAGGCGAAGGAATACGGTCTTCTTGGGAAAAATATTCTGGGGTCAGGGTTGACCTTCACCGTCAAGATCAGCCGGGGGGGAGGGGCCTTCGTGTGCGGCGAGTCCACCGCCCTCATGGCTTCTCTGGAGGGAAAAGTCGGAGAACCTCGCGCCAAATACATTCACACCGTCGAACACGGCCTCTGGGATCAACCCAGCAACCTGAACAATGTTGAAACTTGGGCCAATGTTCCGATGATCATCCACCGGGGCGTGGCTTGGTATACTTCCATCGGAACGGAAGGATCCAAGGGAACAAAGATTTTCTCGCTGGTGGGAAAGATTAACAATACGGGCCTCGTCGAAGTCCCGATGGGAATCACTCTGCGACAGATCGTTTATGATATCGGCGGCGGCATCCCGGGAAACAAGCGTTTCAAGGCCATTCAGACCGGAGGGCCTTCCGGCGGCTGTATTCCGGAAACGCTTCTCGATCTTCCCATTGATTTCGATCGACTTCAGGAAGCCGGCTCCATGATGGGTTCCGGCGGCATGATCGTCATGGATGAAGACAATTGCATGGTGGACATGGCCCGATATTTTGTTCGATTTCTCCAGGAGGAATCCTGCGGCAAATGCTCACCCTGCCGGGAGGGACTTCAGCAGATGGGTGAGATCCTTAACCGGATCTGTGAAGGGAACGGGAGGGAAGGGGATATTAAACTTCTGCAGGACCTCTCTCGAGTAATGATGGACACATCGCTTTGTGGCCTTGGACTCACCGCTCCCAACCCTGTCCTGTCCACCCTTCGGTATTTTAGAGAGGAATATGAAGCCCATATTCGAGACAAAAAATGCCCGGCCAAATACTGTAAAGGGCTCATCTCTCTTTCCATCGACCCTGAAAAGTGCACGGGCTGCGGAGCCTGTTTCAAGATTTGTCCTGTGGATGCGATTGCCGGGGAGAAGAAAAAAACCCATCAGCTGGACGAAGAGAAATGCGTGAAGTGCCGGGCCTGCTATGAGGCCTGCAAGTTTGATGCAATCATGATCAGTTGAGACAATGCCAAATGTCAAAGTTCAAGGTTCAAATGAAATCCAAATTACCAAATGTCAAAAATCTGTGCAACGCCAACATCAGTGTTTTCTTTGTTGTCATTCCGGGCTCGACCCGGAATCCAGCATTTTTCCGGATTCCGCCCGATTTTACCACGGACTTGATACGGGTCGGTTATCACCTGTTCAGTTGCGATTGAGAATGCGATGTATAAAAACCTGTTTTTATATTGGAGCATTTGACATTCCTTTGACATTTGTAATTTGAAATTTGACATTGATTTGAAAAAGATGATCACCCTGACCATTAACGGCAAAAAAGTGAAAGCGAAGGAAGAGACGACCCTTCTGGAAATCTGCCGGAAGATGTCCATCTCGATTCCGACGCTCTGTTATCATCCGGATCTTGCGCCTCACGGTTCCTGCCGGCTTTGCACCGTGGAGGTATCCGAAAACGGAAAGGCCCGATTGGTGACGTCGTGCAACTTTCCTGCCCAGGAAGGGATCAACGTAGAAACTCATTCGGATCAGGTCATTCAGGCACGACGAATTCTGGCCGAGCTTCTCCTGGCCCGATGCCCTCAGGTTCCATTTATTAAAGATTTCGCCCGTGGACTGGGGGTTGAAAAGACTCCCTTCAAGACTGAAAATCCGGGAAATAATTGCATCCTCTGCGGCCTTTGTGTTCGCACCTGCAATGAAATCGTAGGGGCCAATGCCATTGGGTTCTCTCACCGAGGAACCCAGAAGAAGATTGGGACCCCTTTTGAGATCGATTCCGAACAGTGTCTGGCCTGCGGGGCCTGTGAATATGTCTGCCCCACCGGAGCCGTTAAAATGGAGATGGACCGGATCAGGAAAATCAAACGATCCGACACAGGGACACTGCGCTATTGCCGGTATATGCGCCTGGGGTTACTTGATTTTATGGTCTGCTCGAACGGCTTCGAATGCTGGCGTTGCGAGGTGGACCAGGAGATGGAGGACCGGTTTGGAACCCACCCTGCGTTTGCCGTAAAACCAGCGAAGAACAAGCACCCTTTGCAGGTGAGTGGATTCACGTTTTTTCCCGAACTTTTTTACAGTGAAGAACATATCTGGGCCAGACCCATGGACGGGAATATCAAGCTAGGAATGGACGAGATGATTTCAACCCTTGCCATGGAAGCAGATTCCATCGGCCTTCCTCGGCCAGGTACCGTTCTGAAGAAGAACCAAGTCCTCGCAGAAATTACGTCAGCGGAAAAAAGGGCAACGGTCCTTTCTCCTTTTACAGGAACGGTCTCTGTCATCAACCACGACGTGGAAGAATCTCCGAACCTGGTCTGGAGAGATCCCTATCGTCGGGGATGGCTGGTCATCCTGCAGCCTGAGCCTCCGGATCAGATTTCACGGCTTTATTCGGGTGAACCAGCGAAAGCCTGGTTTACAAAACAGGCCGCAAATTTGGCGACTCTTTTTATGAAATGGGCGCCTCGCTTTTCGAAGAAGGAAGAGGTTCAAGGCGGACAGTTGATTCGAACGATTGTCCGAAAACATTGGGATAAATTAGTAGAAGTCCTCCTTAAAAATAATGATAAACTCGAAGCACGAAATCCGAATTTCGAAACAATTACAAATGACCGAAATAGAGAACTCAAAGCGAAAAATCCGAAACTAGAAAAAGTGTAACGTTTTGGATATTGGGTCGTTTGAATTTTGGATTTGTTTCGAGTTTCGATATTCGGATTTAGGATTTATGGAGTAAGCGATGTCCGATAAAGAGGAACGGGTTGTTCTCGGAAACGAAGCGATTGCGAGGGGCGTGGTAGAAAGCGGGTGCCAATTCTTTGCAGCTTATCCCGGCACTCCCAGCTCGGAGATCCTTCCCGCGATTGTTCGTTTCAAAAAGGAAAACAATCTGGACATCTATGTCGAGTGGTCTACGAATGAGAAAGTCGCTTTTGAGAACGCATTGGTGGCCTCTTATACAGGGAAACGAGCTGCCGTGGCCATGAAGCAGGTAGGGTTAAATGTCGCGACGGACCCTCTGATGAGCTCCGCCTATATCGGAACGATCGGAGGCTTTGTCATCATCAGTTGCGACGATCCCGGACCCTATTCTTCCCAGACCGAGCAGGACACCCGGTTTATGGCGATGTTTGCGAAGGTCCCGGTTTTTGATCCTGCCAGTCCGAAAGAGGCGCAACAGATGTTACCCATTGCCTTTGAGCTTTCCGAAAAATATCAGATTCCCGTCATCCTCCGTCCCGTCATGAGGGTCTCCCATGCCCAGCAAACCGTCACGTTCAGCCCCATCCACAAAGTTGAAAGGAAAGCCGATTTTCAGCGCAATCCCCAGCGATGGAGCGCCACACCCAGATTCCGGTTTCAGCTCCATAAGCAGCTCAACGTGAAGCTTCAAAAAATTGCTGAAGAGTTCAATTCCATGACCTCGCTCAATTTCGTCGAGGATGGCCGGGAAAAGGCTTCTCTGGGAATTATCGCCGGGGGGATTGGCTATGCGATTGCCCGGGATATCATCACTGAATTGGGCCTCCGGGAAGCGATCCCGATTCTTAAGATCGGAACGCCTTTCCCCTTTCCCGCTGGGATCGTGGAGGCGTTTATTGAGAGATGTGATCATGTGTTGGTCCTCGAAGAAACAGAGCCGGTGATCGAGCTTCAAATACGTGACAAGTCGAAAATCACCGGAAGATTGGACAAAAGGATTCCCAACGAAGGAGAAATGCTTCCCGAAGTCATTACCCAGGTGATCTCTGAACTGTGTAAGAAGTTCTCCATTCCCGTAGGGGAGGTTCCTTCTTCAGGTCCTCTCGAGAAGCTGGTGGTCGGGCTGGGCTTGCCCGTTCGTCGACCGACCCTTTGCTCGGGATGCCCTCATCGGTCTTCTTTCTTTGCCCTTAAGAAAGCTTTCCCGAATGGGATTTTCCCGAGTGACATCGGGTGTTACACGCTGGGAATGAATATGGAGTCCGTCGACACCTGCCACGACATGGGAGCGGCCATCACCTTCGCCAGCGGTCTCTACCAGACTTTTCATCAGGATGGAAAAGAGATCCCCATCATCTCCACGATCGGAGATTCGACATTCTATCACTCCGGAGCTCCCGGACTCCTGAATGCCGTCTATAATGGCTCCCGTTTCATTCTTGTGATCCTCGACAACTCGATTACGGCGATGACAGGCATGCAACCGACCCCCGAATCCGGAACCACCGCGGATGGGCATCCCGGCAAGTCCCTTTCTCTCGAGGAACTGGTGAAAGGATGTGGTGTCAAATACATTCGAGTCGTCAATCCTTACGACATCAAAGGCATGATCCGGGAGGCTAGAAAAGCATACGCGTATACCAAACAGCCCGAGGGGGGAATGGCTGTTCTGATTTCCCGTTATCCCTGCATCACCTATCAGAAAGAAATCCTGAAGGTCAAGCCTAACAAGGTTGACATCCGTCATATCCCTCTTCCGGAAAAAGATCTTCCCCAGGTGAAAAGCGGGGTCATGCCGCAATCCCTTTTGCCTGTGTATCAGGACAAAATCGCTCCCTGCACCGGGGCGTGTCCAATCCAGGTCGATGCGAGAGGTTATATCGATCTCATATCGAAAAAAAAGTTTGACGAGGCGCTCACGCTCGTTCGTCAACAGAACCCATTCCCTGCCATCACGGGCAGACTTTGTGCCCGGCCATGCGAGAAGATCTGCCGAAGAGGGGATGTGGATCAGCCCATCGCCATCGATCTTTTGAAACGGTTTGTCGCAGAGCGGGAAGACGTCCCTGCCTTTAATATGACCCCAGGTGCTGAAAAGGGAGCAAAGGTGGCCATTGTCGGATCTGGCCCCACAGGTCTGATGGCTGCTTATGATTTGCGACGACGTGGCTATCCGGTGACCGTGTTTGAGGCCCTTCCTCTGTCCGGCGGGACCATGGCCGTGGGGACAGGGCGATTTCGATTACCGGAGGAAGTGCTCAATCGGGAGATCGATATCGTCAAAAAACTTGGAGCGAATTTCGAACTCAACACAAAGATTGGTGGCAAGACCTCTCTCAACAGCCTCAGGGCTGAAGGATTCAAGGCCATCCTTCTGGCCACAGGAGCTCACAAAGCCAAAAAGTTGAATCTTCCAGGGCACGAGGCCAAAGGGGTCGTGGATACCCTGATGTTTCTTAAGAAAGTCGCCCTGAAACAAAAACTTCCTGATTTCTCGAGGGTGGTGGTGCTGGGCGGAAGTGACCGGGCCCTGGATGCAGCACGGACAGCACTGAGACTTGGAGCGAAATCGGTGACGGTTCTATTCAGCCGTTCGCAAAGGGAAATGCCTGCTGGGGCTTCGGAAATCGCTGAGGCAGAGAGAGAGGGAGTGTCCTTTCAGTTCTTCTCGGTTCCATCGAAGATTACGGCCTCCAAGGGTAAAGCGACAGAGGTTTGTTTCAGAAAAGCGGTCCTCAGTACGCCCACAAGCCTTGGGAGAACGAGGGTGCTATCCCTCCAAGGGCCGGAAAAAAAGTTGAAGGCGGATCTGGTCATCACCTCGCCCACCTATGTCCCGGATCTTTCCCGTTTCGGTGATTCCGTTCCGCAAACTTCCTGGAATACCATTCATGTCGATCCTCTGACTTTAGCCACATCTGTGGATGGGCTCTTTGCCGGAGGCGATGCCGTGACAGGCCCAAAGAATTTCATTGAAGGTCTGGCAGCGGGAAGAAAGGCAGCTCTTTCTATTCATCGTTATTTAAGCGGGGAAGAGTTAGGAAGAGACCGTGAAGCGGAAGGAGTTTCCACAGAACTGGTCTCGGTGAACATCGACAAAGTGGAAACTCAGCCAAGAGTGGAGGAACCTGCTCTTCCCGTTGAATCCCGCAAGAAGAATTTCGAAGAGGTTCAACTTCTGCCTTCCGAAGAGGCATTGATTGCAGAGGCGAAGAGATGTCTCCATTGCGGAGCCTGTACTCAATGCGACACGTGTATGATCCAGTGTCCGGAGGGAGGGATTTCCAGGACCGAAGGCGGTTATGTCATCGATTACCATAAGTGTACAGGCTGTCGGGTCTGTGTCCAGGAGTGCCCCACCTCAGCGATCGAGATGCCGGCCGTGGGCGCCTGTGTTGCCTGCGGGTTCTGTCTCAAGCGGTTCGAATGTCCCTCGCTGCTCAAAGGAGAGGACGGTCGTGTGAAGATCGATCGATTAACCTGCGTCGACTGTGGTCTGTGCGCAGAGGTTTGCTGCCAGGGAGGAATTATCAAGGCCAGTTGATGGAGCAAGCACCAAATAACAAATAAACTCCAATTACCAAAATTCAGACTTTTTAAGAAATTGATTTGGTCATTTGAAATTGGAATTTAGAATTTATTTGGGATTTGTAATTTGGAATTTGGGATTTGAAAACGTTGCTCATGAGTTCAGGAATGATGAAGTCGGTTGGGTTCGTCGAAAGAGCCGGAAGTTGAGGAGTGGCATGAACATCCAGATGATCATCTCCGGTGTGGGTGGGCAGGGCGTTCTCCTGATGACACGGATTTTTTCGGCCTTTGCCCTCGGAGAAGGGTATCCCCTCATCGGTTCGGAAGACCACGGGATGAGCCAGCGGGGAGGGTCGGTGATGACCCATTTGAAAATTGGAAATTTCGATAGTCCCCTTGTGAAGAAGGGGAGCGCTGATATCCTCTTATCTCTTGAGAAGAATGAAGCCTATAAGACCCTTCACTATCTCAAGCCCTCTTCGAACGGTCGAGACGGCGGTCTCTGTTTTATCAATGCCCCGGATCTAAGCGATATGAGCCGCGAGATCATGACGTACCTGAAAGAAAATGGGATCGAGGCTTATGTGGTTGGAGCGGATCAATTAGCAAGAGGAATGGGATCGCCTCAGTCGGCCAATATTGCCCTCATCGGTTTTGCCGCGTCCCATCCCAGGTTTCCTTTTCCCCATGACAAACTCAGAGACGCCATCGAACGGGAAACGCCACAGAAGTTTCGAGAGGTAAGTTTAAAGATATTCGAAAAAGGGTTCCTTGAAGGTCGAAAATCCATCAAGCCGTGACTTTTGTTGCCCTCCTCTCACCCGTCAGCCGGTTGCTACTTTCAATGTCCCAATGACTCAATAACCTAATTCCCCGATGACCTGTCTTTCTTTGAGCCTTGCTTGCGCGCCGAAGCCTCAGCATAGGCAGGAGCCTTCAGCTTTTTTGCTTTGAGCCTTTCTAGATTCCCCAATCCGCATCCCGCATTTGTCACTCCTCATCCCTGTGTCTCCCCCTCACTCCCTCTCCTTATCTTGGTCTAACCTGTGTTCCCTCCGTTTCGGGCCGTTTCCCCTTGTTTGAGCGGTTAGAATCTCCCGGCCGAAATGATCTATCAGCCATTTTCTCAAGCCAGGAATCTCTTCCATCTCTCTTATCGACCGGGGATTTTTCAAAGCAAGAGCATTGATCAAGGCGTTGTTCAAAAGGATTCCAGATTCCACCCCTAAGTTTTTTGCCCGCATATCCCGCCAGGTTTTTAGTGCTTTGACCCTTTTGCGTAAGAGGGGTGACATGTCCGGCTTTGTCCCCAGGGGGTACACCGGAAGATCTTCATCGGGAATGGCCATGGCCCGGTGAATTTCCTGCAACAGGCGTGTCCCATATCTGTCAATTTGCTGCCGGCTCAGGACTTTTTCCGTTTCCAATTCTTCAAGTCGCAAAGGTCTTTTCATGGCCAATTTCAGGAGGGGTTCGTTGCCGAGCACCTTGAAGGGGGGAAAATCCGACCTCTGGGCCTGGGCCTCTCGGAATTCCAGCAAAGCCTCCAGAACCGCAAGACTCCTGGGATCCAGGTGAAAAGCCTCTTTCACTTTTAGGTAAAGCGGGTTATGCCTCGGGAGAGCGAATCGAACCTTACTCAGAGATAGGCATTCTTCCTCCACCCAGGATAATCGGCTCTTCTCTTCGAGTTCCTTTTCCAGCATACGGGCCAGGGGAATCAGGTACATGGTGTCCATGGCTGCATATTCCACCATCTCCGGGGAAAGGGGCCGTTGGGACCAATCGGCCCGCTGATATTTCTTATTCAGCTCCACATGGAACCGACTTCGCAGCAATGCTTCCAAGCCGCTCTCCCGGAGGCCCAGAAATTTAGAGGCTGACTGTGTGTCGAAGAGGTTCTCGACCTCGAGCCTAAAGTCCCGGTACAGGGAACGGATATCGTAATCCGCCCCGTGGAATACTTTGCGGATGCGGGGATCGGAGAAAACGGGGTGCAAGGCGGAAAGATCTTTTAGGGCCAAAGGATCAATGACATAAGAGGCGGATTCCGTAGCGATCTGTATGAGGCATACCTTTTCGAAGTAGTGGTAGAAAGAGTCCGCTTCCAGGTCAACCCCGATGATTTCGGCCTGGCCCAGAATCCGGGCAACCCCTTCCAGGCGCGGGAGGGCCTCAATCCATTCATAAGAAAATTTCTTTCCATCCATCCTCTTACGGGCCTTCTTCCATCATGGTTTTGATCTTACCGCTCTACGGTGAGGCCGCCCTCCATTTGTTTGAATAATCTTGTCGATTTTCGCGGACCTGGCCCCGCATTCCTCACAGTATTTTTTAAACGCGGCCGATTTCACCACTTTCTAAGCAGACTTTAACACCATGGGGTGAGTAGGAGATTTCGTCAGAATGTCTTTCACGATCCCTTCGGTCAGCATTCCGGATGGCTGATCTTTATTTAATACAATGAAAATACAATGAAAACCTACGACCCTGCTTTCACATTTGCACGATTTGTACCGTTCAGGCTCCCACTTTCATTAAGGATTATTTTAACCTCATGCCTGACCAGTATAAAGATTTTCACCGCAGAGGCGCCGAGGGGCAGAGAAGGTTAGTTCTTTATTTGGCAGTAGGCCCGGTGCGGCAAGCGCAAAGCGCGGCGAGAGATCGCCAAATAAAAACCCTTTTCCGCGTCAAAACACGCATTCTTTGTAGGTCCGCAGGCCATGGGGGTATCTGAAGATCCATTCACAAAGGGTGGGCATTTATGCCCCGATCGTCCCGCCAGAGGCGGGATCGGAGCATAAGAAAATTTCCCCAGCGTTCTCTGTGTTTCTGCGGTGAACCTGGTCATGACAGGCCCGGATTAAAATCAATTTCCTGCTCGGAGATAGGCTACCAGCGATTGCGGCCGCCGCCGCCGCCACCACGACCTCCCCCAAAACCACCCCCGGATCGGCCGCCTGAGCGAGGACTCTTTTCCTGCGCCTCGTTCACCTTAATGGTCTTGCCGTCAAGAGTTGTTCCATCCATTTTGGAAATCGCTGATTTAGCATCCTCATTCTGAGCGAAGGTCACGAATCCAAAACCTCGGCAGCGTCCCGTATCCCGGTCCGTGACGACCTTGGCTTCGGTGATTTCTCCGTGAGGCGCGAACGCCTGGAGTAGATCTTCATCCTTCATGTTCCAGCTCAGCCCTCCAACAAATAGTTTCTTAGCCATATGTCTAACCTCTCCTTTTCTGCGTCGGTTTGTTCGACGCCGTTTGATGGGTAGCACGCGCTCTTCAGCGTTTGCTCCACTTGTCTAATGTTGTTTTGTGTGAGTTTTGTCCGCGAGTCACGTTCAACCGATTGCATTAACCTTGCCGACTCATGATGAAAACACCTTCGCCCTAACCGGAGGAGTGACTCTCTTGGGTTCGTGGTGAGTGAAAATAGAAAGGCTTATCTTTGGAAAGGCGTATCGAATTAGGACCCGGCTCACTTTTTTCTTGCTCGACCTCTACCGCTTACCTAAATCATACCATAAAAAGATTAAGGATTTCAACTATATTTGTGGAACCTTCTTCAATTACCGATTCAAAAGAAGTATGTTTTGCCGGAATGGCGGCTCCTGTCTTTCAGGAGGCAGGCGATGATGGAGTACTTGGAGTGTGGCCGGTCAGTTTCTCAGGGGTCGTTTTTCCGCAGATCCATATCCTGATGGGTGACGGGTGCCGTCAAGTTGATACGACTCCTTCCGCAAACTTCTTTGTGGATGCTACCTGGCTTATTCTTCCTTTCAGAAATCTCATCCTCCCCACCTTTCTTACCGCAAGTCGTAAAGAGCAAGGCGTGAAGGGTAACTCCAAAACAAGAACTACGAAGTGGTAACTCTTAGCCTTGTTTTTGTTTAAGTGCGGCCAATACCTTTTCTGGGGTAATGGGAAGATCCTTGATTCTCACCCCGACTGCGTCGTAAATGGCATTGGCGATGGCGGGCGCCGTCGGGACCGACCCCGGTTCACCGATTCCCTTTGCCCCAAAGGGGCCGAAGGGATCATTCGTTTCGATCACGATCGGCTCAATATTCGGAACATCCTTGGCGGTGAGCATCTTATAGTCAAGGAAGTTTGAATTCATCACCTTACCCTCCTTCAGGATGAGTCTTTCAGTCAAGGCATAACCGATTCCCATCGTCGCCCCGCCATAAACCTGACCTTCGAGGAGCATGGGATTGATCGCTTTCCCGACGTCGTGGGCAGCAATATATTTCAGAATCTTCACCTGGCCGGTTTCCTTGTCCACTTCAACTTCCACGCCGTGGGTTCCAAAGGCATAGGTGACCGAGAGATTTCCCTTAAATTCTCTGTCCAAATTCTCGTTGGCAGGGTCATAGAAGTAGTCTGCCATGATCATGCTTCCGCCGGCGGTATAGTGGGCGGCTCTTAGCGCCTTTCCCAGAGGAGACTTCTTCTCGGGGTCCTTCTTTGAGAAGATCGTCCGATCCCGGATATCTAAATCCTCAGGGCTTTCACCCAATGACTTGGCGGCCACTTCGAGGAGTTGCCCTTTCACTTTTCTCGCTGCCCCCCGGGCAGAATTTCCAGCCACAAAGGTGGTTCTACTCGCATGGGCTCCAACATCCCAGGGACAGATATCCGTATCCGTATGGGTAACGACCACATCTTCCACCCTGACTCCGAGTTCTTCGGCAGTGATTTGAGCGATCACCGTATCTGCGCCCTGTCCCATATCGGTCGCGCCGGTGATCACATTGACCGTCCCGAAGTCGTCGATTTTGATGATGGTCCCGCAGCCGTCCGATTTATAGACCCGGGCGCCTCCGCCCACATGAATCATCGAAGCCATCCCGATCCCTCTCCCGTCTCCTCTTCCCCGATTCTGGCGCCAATCCAACTTTTCTGCCACGACATCAATGCACTCCCTCAGGCCGCAGGTATTGATCTTGAAATTCTGGGGCGTCACTTCACCGGGTGTGTTGGCATTTCTCATTCTGAAGTCAAGAGGGTCGATGCCGGCCATCTCCGCTAAGATATCAATCTGGGAATCGATCGCAAAGGTTGCTTGGGGATTTCCATATCCTCTCATCGCCTGAGAATAGGTGTTGTTGGTATAGACACATTTGGCGACATACCGGACATTGGGAACTTTGTAGAGGGAGGAGATGGGCATCATCATCACCGAAGGCGTGGTGGCGCCCCAGGAAGTGTAGGCTCCATTGTCAAGGATCATCCGAATATCGCGAAAGGTGAGTCTCCCATCTCTCGTGCATCCCTGAGCGATATCGATGATCGCAGGCTGTCTGGGAGAGGTGGCAAAAAACTCCTCTTCACGACCGAAAAGGATCTTAATGGGTTTTCGGGTCTTGTTCGCTAATAAGATGGCGATGTACTCGAAGGCATAGGTGTCGAGTTTGCTTCCAAATCCGCCTCCGATCATCGTTTTGATCACGCGAACCTTCTTGTCTTTCAACCCCATCGCAGCAAGGGCGTCCGTGTAATCCCGCTGAGCGAGAGACGGAATCTGAGTGATGCTGTACATGGTGAGATTATTCTTCGAGTCGAACTGAGCCACGCATCCACTCGTTCCCAGGCAACAATGAGCCACCCAGGTCACTCTGAAACGGTCTTGAGCAACATAGGCGGAATTCTTTCTTGCCTCCTCCACGTCTCCTGCAACAAGCCTCCAGGGAAGATTGAGGACATTGGTCGGCTTTTTCTCTTTGCCGCCCACATGTTCTTCATGGATGAGGATGGCACCTTCTTTCATGGCCTCTTCGGGGTCGAAGATGGCGGGAAGAATTTCATATTCGACCTTGATGAGACGGAGAGCCTCTTCAGCGATGTCAGGATCTGTCGCCGCGACCGCCGCGATCTCATCCCGCAACGAGCAGACTTTATTTGCCTTGAGAGGAACATTGTCTTTATAAACACCAAACCGAATAGGAGGAATGTTGTAGCCTGTCAGAACCGCCTTCACCCCGGGAAGCTTTTCTGCCTTAGAGGTATCGATGCTTTTGATCTTTGCATGGGCATGGGAACTGTAGAGGATTTTTCCATGAAGCATCCCCGGGATCTTCAGGTCGTGGATATAGACCGCCTTGCCCGTGACTTTTTCCTCCGCATCCATCTTGGGGATCCGTTTTCCAACGTTGATGAACTCTTCCATGATGGCCTCCTGCCAAATTCGAAATGTCAAATTTCGAATTTCAAATGTCAATTCAATGACAAATGACCAAGCCCCGAAAAATTTCTTTGGACATTTGGATTTTGAGTTTCATTTGAACTTTGAACCTTGACATTTGGCATTGCTTCACCTATTTTCACTCACTGCTTTGATGGCCTGAACGATCTGGAGATAACCCGTGCAGCGGCATAGATTCCCGGCAATCCCAGTCCGAATCTCCGCCTCGGTTGGTTTTGGATTCTCATCCAGGAGGGCTTTGGCGGAGAGGACCATGCCCGGAGTGCAGAAACCGCATTGGATGGCTCCGTATTCGATGAAAGCCTTCTGGATGGGATGGAGTTTTCCTTGGGCATCGGTCAGGCCCTCAATGGTGACCACACTCTTCCCATCCACCTCCATGGCAGGAAAGATGCAGGAATTGACGGATTTTCCATCTAAAAGGACAGTGCAAGCGCCGCATTCCCCCATGCCACACCCTTCTTTCGTTCCTGTCAATTCCAATTTGTCTCTCAATAATTGCAAAAGAGTGAGTTGAGGTTCGATCTCCAGCTCGACTAATTCTCCGTTCAAATGAAAAGTGATGGTTTGTTTCATCGCTCCATTCTCCTTGTTCTCATG
>Ga0209592_1000142_pt1 | contig 18433 bp, 17 predicted proteins | sample PPLLak2March2015_2_FD_187251 | JGI IMG/M metagenome (GOLD analysis project Ga0209592, IMG submission 187251) | Freshwater sediment microbial communities from Prairie Pothole Lake near Jamestown, North Dakota, USA - PPLs Lake P8 Core (3) Depth... | ecosystem: Environmental > Aquatic > Freshwater... | reverse complement strand
GGATTTGAGTAGTCCCCAAAAAATCATCAACTGGCCTGAGTTGCTCAGATATGCTACGAGCGAAAGTGTTAATGATATCAAGAATCTCGCTATTCGTGCCTCTTCCCGGACCACAGACGAAGACTGTTCCATGAACGGTCAAAAGAGCCCGCAAACCCTTCAAAAGGGCTACGGTGTCTCGTGCATAGTAGATGGCGTAACTAGAGACGATCAGATCGAAGTGTCTGCTTGCCAAGCGATAAAGGCAATCATCAAAGGCCATCCGCTGTGCCGAAACCGACCTTAGCCCTTCAGTTTCTGCCCGTTCATTCACCGCTGCCACAGCATCTTTGGAAATATCGACACCAAGAATCTGGCCTTCATCGGAAACAAGCGGGGCAAGTCGAAAAAGCTGCTTACCGGTTCCACAGCCCAAGTCGAGAACCTGGAGGCTTCGCAACGGTGGGAGCAGCGGAATCATCCATTCTTCCAGATCATGCTTGGCCTTACTCGCATTGATGCGGGCGCGGCTCTTTAGGGCGTCGGTGTCAGTGTTGAAACGATCAAACATTTGCATCCCTCTTTTCGGGCAGTTGGTTTTCCTGCCTAACGAGTCTGTAGAAAAAGTCCTTTTTTATAAAATGCCTTACCCTTTATTGCTTCGCAGTCGAGATTTTCAATGCTTAATCAATATCCTTTTTTCTTTCTAAGCCATATTTGTTGCTCCTCCGCAGATTCGTTCATACGAATCCACTCCCATACCGATGGATCTTGATCAGATTATGCACCATCCAGTATAGCTTCCATTGAATATCCACCTTCCGCGTGCCCCTCAACGTTAACCGACTAAGCCCTTAATCCATTGACTAATCGTCTTTAGCATTGGAATCGTGTTCTTCCGATAGGCATAATACTCTACATATCTGCCGCCCCATTTCTCCTTAAATCGCTTTATCCCTTGCTCCTTAGAAGCCTGAGGATTTGGGTTGACACCTGCCAAATCAAAGGTATGGGCACCAAGCCGCTTGGCTTCCAGCATCATTTCCCAATGGATCAGATCTTGAGCGGGTATTTTTTGCTCATAGGCCTGCGGCATCAGCCCCGATGCGATTTCTGTTGCGATGCCATTGAAAATATACATGCCGAGTACTGCAAGGGTTTCCCCCTGTTGATCTTCTGCAATGTAGTAATGATAATAATTCTCCTTATCCTCATCCCACAACTCTTTTCTAGCCCTATTTGCCTTTCGGCTGAAATAGGCCTCCGCCTCAACGTAAGGCTGCCAGTAACGCTCTTCAAATTCTTCATAACTCTTCAACGACACAATCTTTAATCCTTCTCGCTGACATTTTTTTATGCATTTTCTGGCTGCATGGGAAATGAACTTAAAAAGCTCTTCTTCCTCTTTTTGCAAATCAACTAAATAGGTAGCCCATTTCTTTGCTTCAAAGCCAAATTCCTGATACAGATTTGCTATTCCATCATCAGAGGCATAAAGACTCAGGTGAGACGGGGTCAGGTTGATATGGGTGGCAAAGTTCCTTCTAGCGAGCCGCAGCACATGCTTAAGAATCAGCTGGATGCTTTCTTTTGCTCGGTCGTGATCAAACACAACGGGCCCATCTAGGCATTCCAGGTATGGCAAAGGGAAAAACTTGCGTTGCCTATCACTGTCATAGGGATAACGCTTCAGGATAAGAGCCTGAGCCAAAACCGAATCCTCTGAATCCTTAATCTCAAAAAAATAGGGAGTCGCTTTATCTAAAATCCTTATGACCTCAGCCCAATGCCTTGATTGACAGATGTTCGCTTCGTTTTGAGCGGATTTAATCAATTCATCCCAACTGCAAGGGACATCCTTGGTAACTTTAATTCTTGACATTCGCGCCTTTATCGGTTGAAGGGCAGATTTCATTATATATTTCAAGCAACTTTTTAAGAACAACCTCTTTGGAGTGATACTTCACAACCCATTTCCTTCCTTCTATCGCTAGCTTTTCTCTAAAGTTGGAATCCCTTAGTTTAATTATCCCTTGGTAAATCTCTTTTTCAGATCGGCAATTGACTACTGGGGGAAGTTCAGGATAACAAATCTTTGCACATTCTTCTTTTGCATAAATCATTAAAGGCTTAGCGCACGCCATAGCCTCAAGGGCTGTCGTTCCAAAAGAACCCGCATCAAACTGATCCGCAATCACATCAACCATATTATAATGGTTAATTAATTCTCTCTTTGTTAGCGTGTTTTTCCAAATTATCCTTTCCTGCAGACCAAGTTCCTGAACCATATCCTTTGCTAATTCTCTATCGGGCCCTCGATAAAGCATAATGACCTTCCCATTGCCTCCTTCATTTATGAAATGGGCAAAGGCTCTAATGAAACGGTCATTGCCTTTAGTCGAATTACGATTTATCCCTGGGTCCTTAATCCCCCAATCGAGGTGTGATGGATGTAAAAAAAATAATTCATCGCCAGATTTCCGATATGGATTTTCAACCGCCTTTGGTGAGTAACGGTCAGTGTCTATCAAGAATGGGAAAAAGATACTTCTCTTAAGATTGAGCCTTTCCACGAGGGAAACTAAGTCAAAGTTAAGAAGCAGAGTCAGGTTAGCTCGTTTGAAAAATAGGCGCATTAGCTTACCTCTCGCATTATCGTAAAGCGCTGCTACTTCTCTCAAATCGCTACCAGTAGCACAGGCAATGTAGGGCTCTAATCTAAATATGCCGCAGAAGATAATTGGCCAACGAAGACCGAATAGAGTACCGGTAAAAGAATGGAGCAAATCATATTTCCGAAGCAATTCCCAAGAAGTTCTGAAATATGAAATCTCCCTCACAAGAGAGGTTTTGATCTTCTTCCATAATCCTTTGCTAGGATGTTGTTCGGCTTGAGCCCAAATGTGTATCCAGTCAGGCATGCATTGTGATACCTCCTCATCTTCCCAACTCGGAAGTTCCATTCCTTTACTACTCCCAAAAATATATAAATGAGCGCCCACCCCTATTTGCCGAAGGGCCTTAGCAGTAGTATATCCGACACCAGCCAGGTTTCCTATCAAAGCCACTTTCATATTTTCCTAACAGAGGTATTAATCAACCCCCTCCCCCGCCACTACCCTCAGCAAGCCTTTCCTGACTCCTATTTTCGGCGCATAAAGATGCCTCTCCATAGCCCTTATGTCAGACATGAAATGTTGAGGTTTTTCGTTCCTACGTACCTCAAATACTGGCTTTACGCCTACAACTTCACCTATGATTCTTCCTACGGTTTTCAATGAGACTACTTCTGGCCCTGCTATATTAAAGACGTAATTGCCTTTGAGTTTTATACACGCCATAAATGCATTAACGGCATCTTCTAAATAAACAGGGTTAAACAACATTCCCTCTCTGCCTTGTAATATTATCGGCTTATTTTCACGGACAGATCTTATTAATGTCGCGATAAGCATACTTCTTGTCTGCCCTGGGCCATATATGAAAAAAGGTCTACAAATAACAACAGTCTCAAACAAAGGTGCGAAACTCTGAACTAATAACTCACCGCACATTTTTGCGATATAATAAAACCTTAATGGATTATTTAAAGGGATATCTCTCAAGGAAATTGTTTGAACCTCTGAATAAGGTACGTGTGGTTTTTTATAATACACTCCACCGGTGGAAGCATATATAAATTTTCTAGCCCCAGTTTCATATGCGAATGTTAAAATGTTAAATAGGCCTAACACGTTTACTTTGAAAACATCTTCGATTCCTTCTGGATATAATCTATATTGATTTGAATTTGCTAAATAATAAACAAATGATGAAGTAAAAGAGAGGTCTGGTAACCTTCTTTTTGAAAGGTTAACTTGAATTTGATCTATATTTTTTATTTCATCAAGAAAAGATCGCGGTTTACGTACACACGCTGCAACTGAATAACCTCTTTTTGAAAATTGTAGTGAGAGGCTACGTCCTAATAGACCTCCCGCACCGTAAATTGCAACATCATATTCTTTTACAGTATTCCTTATCATTTTGTTTTGCACATCAGATAAATTACCTTAGCCATTTCAATATTTATTAGGTTTATGACTTTGTCAAAAAGAGGGTAAACCTTAGGGATCACCCATGGAATAATGCTAATGCCCCGAAAGAGTGGTTTGCCTGCGTATGCAGGTTTTATCTCAACAACCTCCATACCTCCTTGGCGCACAATTTTCGTCATCGATTCCAGGGTATTAAAAGAACAGTATTCGACAACGGTATCCTCAGAGAAACCGTACCCTTTTGCGGAGGTAAAATTCATCAAGAAATAGCCATTCTTATTGAGAATGCGATTTATCTCCTCAATAATTTCTATTTTGTTTTGATTCCTAAGAACATGAACCAACATATCGTTCGATATAATTAGTGGCAAGGAGGAGTCCTCAAAAGGAAGATTTTTCGCATCGGCATGATATACCTTATCGTAGTATTTTTCGGCAATTTTAAGTCGCTTCTCAGAGAGGTCAACTCCCTCAATCGCATCAAACCCAAAACTCTTAAATTCATTAAACCAAGCTCCCCACGAACACCCTAAATCTAAAACGTAATGCCGGTCATTAACATATTTGCCCAAAAAATACTTAACGCATGATCTTTCTTGGTTCCTATAATAGGTATTCCAATAGCGAGTACACTTATCCATTGTTTCGTCCAAATGGGTCCCGCCAATGACATCAATATACTCATTGTAATCATGACTTTTTTCCATAATATCTACCCCTAAATTATCAAATCGAAGTGTATTTTACTCCTGCTTCCTCCTCTTTTGTTCATACCAAATAATCGTCTCCCGAAGGCCCTTTTCCAATGAAATTTGAGGCTTAAATCCTATCAGTGAATTGGCTAAATTGATCCCTCCACAATGGCGCCTTACGTCTCCCGGCCTTGGAGGCGCATACTGGATAGGGTAATCCTTGAGACCCATAATCCGGATCATCATTTTGACTAAAGCATTGACCGACGTTTCCTTTCCCGAAGCCAGATTGATGATCCTCCCAACCGCTTCTTTTGTCTGGCACAGCTTTAATGTCGCCAAGCCCGTCTCCTTGACATATAGAAAATCCCTTGTCTGCTCTCCATCTCCAAAAATCTCAATGGGCTCCCCTTGTTTGATTTTTTTAATCACAATAGGTATAATTCCCGCATAACTGCCTTCGTTTTGCCGAGGACCATAGTTATTAAACGGCCGAACGATAATCGTTTCTAATCCGAACGTTTTAAAATAAGATAATGCGATATAGTCGGATGCAATTTTACTTGCTGCATAGGGAGTCGAAGGGATAAGAGGGTGATTTTCAGTCATGGGTATTTCTACTGCGGTCCCATAGGCTTCAGAGGATGAAAAGTGAACAAGTTTCTTATAAAACCCCTGCCTGCCCAATTCACATATATTCGTAGTAATTCTAATATTTTCGATAATCGTCCAGGCTGGCTCCTCAAGAGATTTTGGAAGAGGGATCACGGCCAAATTAAAGACGAGATCAATATCATATTCCTTCAAAATGGACTTCATTGCGTTAAAATTTCCAGCGTCCTCAACAATAAACTTTAAACCCCCGAATTTCTTTGTCGCATCGCTCAGGTTTTCCTCTTTCCCCAAAAATAGGTTATCCACGACGATGAGGTTTTTGGGCCTTTCTAATATAATAGCATCCACCAGGTAACTTCCGATAAATCCCGCGCCCCCAGCCACCAATATGTTTTTCCCAGTTATCACAATGAACCAACCTTCTATATAATCTTATTTAAAATTCTCAATTTCTCTGGAAGTTCTTCGAACTTTGCCGGTACTCCCTTGGCCAAATGCCAGGGCGGAACATCTTCCAAGACAACTGCTCCTGCTGAGACGAAAGCCCCTTCACCGACAGTAACACCAGGAAAAATTGTGGCGTTTCCTCCGATGGTAACCCCCTTACAAATTCTTGGTCCCTTTAGCTCATTTTCTATTCTAATCGGAAATCTATCGTTAAGAAAAACGCAATTGGGCCCTAAAAATACATAATCTTCAATGATTGTGTTCGTAGGAATATAAACGGTCGATTGAATGCTTACATAATTGCCAATCGTTACGTTTCGGTCGATGACAACATTCGTTCCCACAAGCACATCATTTCCAATCGTTGAATTCTCCCTTATGAGGACCTTATGTCCGGTTCGTACATAATTCCCAATCGTTACATTACTGTAGATAATTGCCTCGGATCTTACGATGACATTATCTCCCAGCCGACAACCGAAATAGTCAAACGCTTCAGCGAGCTTCTTTTCTTCCCTCATTCGAACGAGTATTTCCGTCGTAGGATAACCTAAAATGACTTTCTCAAGAACGATGCAGTTTTTCCCAATAATGTTTCTTCCATAGCTTATTACGGAATCATGGACCAACGAACCCTCACCGGCCTCTATTCCCATGGCACTCCCTCAACCCGTCTCTGATGTTTCAAGGGTCAGTTCCATTGCATTTCGGCTAGACCCGATCCCTAACTTGCCGTTCTTTTACCCTTGAAAGAATCCTCAACCAGAATCTTGATAATCCTCTCTGCAGTTTTCCCATCCCAATATTCAGGGATCTTTGCCTTCTTGCCTCTGCCCTCTAATATTTTAAAAGTCTCTTCCACTATTTTTTGTGTGTCATTCCAGACCAGGACATTTGTCCCTTCCTTAAGAGTAATCGGCCGTTCCGTTGTATCCCTCAGAGTCAGGCAAGGGATCCCTAAAACTGTGGTTTCCTCCTGAATCCCTCCTGAGTCTGTAAGGACTAATCTCGCGTAGATCATTAGGCTTAAGAAATCCAAATAACCCAAGGGATCGAGACCATGGATCCCTGGAGAAGAAAGTTCAGAATCCTTCCCCTTCTCGTGGAATCGAACCCTATCTCTCAGCCCAAAGGATTCAAGCTGTTTCTTGGTCCGGGGATGGACTGGAAATATAATCGGGATTTTTTTTCCGATTTGTTCGAGAGCTGCCACGATCTTTTGGAAAGATTCTTCTTCATCTACATTGCTGGGACGATGTAGGGTGAGAAGGGCATAAGGGACAACAGAATCTGAATTGGCGGCAGACCCCTTCAGTAAGCCTAGTCTTGGGAGGATATCAGACCTTTTAGCCTCCTCAAGGTGAAAAAAGAGGCTATCCACCATGATATCTCCGACTCGATATATCTTTTCCGCAGGGATCCCTTCCTTTAAAAGGTTCTCGTCTCCATCGGGGGAAGGGGTAAAAAGATAGGTGGCTAAAGCGTCGGTGACCAAGCGATTGATTTCTTCGGGCATGCTCCGATCAAATGAGCGGAGTCCTGCTTCCACATGAGCTACCGGGATATTCAGTTTCACTGACGCTAAGGTGCAGGCAAGCGTAGAGTTCACATCTCCGACAACGACTACCAAATCCGTTTTTTCCTTAAGGAGAACCCTTTCAAATTCGATCATCACCTTACCGGTCTGTTCCGCATGGGTCCCTGAGCCAACCCCAAGATAGATATGAGGTTCGGGAAGCCGAAGGTCCTTAAAAAAGGAATCGGACATATTGAAGTCATAGTGCTGACCGGTATGCACCAATAAATATTCAATGGCTGTTTCTGGAGAGGCCGCGAGACAGTTGTGCCTCTCAATGGCCCTCACCAGTGGTGCAATTTTCATGAAATTCGGACGTGCCCCCACCACCAATATGATTTTCATCTTCTCCCTTAAATCGTCCACACTTTAATAGAATCTAATCCCGTTTGCTTCATTAGGGCTTTGACAGAAACTGCTTGCTCCTTCATGGAGGTGACCAGAATAGCGTCTACTTTCAGATTTTTCACCTCTTTCAAGCCCATAACCCTATGACCAAACATTTTTTTCCCTTTCTCCATTTCATTTTCGTCTATGATCCCGGCAAGCTTTATCTCGGATCCTTGGAGGGTAATGTAGGCAATTTCCATTTCGTCGCTCACTCCATAAAACGCAATTCGCCTGATCCCATCTTCCTGCATCTCAAGGAGCCTTCCCGAAATCACTTTCTTCATTTCCGCATAGTGCTGAATATTATAAGAGAAGAAATGCAGCGTCAGTTTCGCTTTTTCCGAAAAACCCTTTGGCGTTAAATAGTAAGCAATCCTTCGCGGTGGGAATCCTTTTAACCTGATCAAGCCTCTTCTGGCCATCCTCTTGATACAAGCATTAGTCACCCCAAGGGCAATCCCGAATTTATTAGAGAGTTCCCTTTGAGAAACCCTGGGGTTCTGCTCGATCTCCTCTAAGAGCTGGAGATCACGCATGCGTTCGGAGGGCTTAAAAAGGTAATCTTGCACACTATTGTTCATTTCTTGAACAATAATAGCTCAAAATGCTGTTTTGTCAAGAAAAAAGTCAGAGAACCTTGGAAACCCTTTCTATGTCCTTTTGATTACGCTGATCTGATAAAATGGTCACACAGAGTTTTATTTGAGATTTTGAGATAAGAGGATACGGCCGCGGGCAGAGGATAGACGGGCTTTCAAACACCTTTCTTTAACGAACGCTGTAGATCTGAAGAAAGCAATTGTTTCCTACTTCCTTAATCTCCCGGATAAGGAGAAAACCATCTTTTGACCAATTCGCAATGAAACTCGGGCAATCTTCCCCTATCGTACAAGAGTCAACAATCACAATTCTAACTCCATTCTTACGGATGCTTTCCATAGCTTTTTCCCATGAATCGGGCATCTCTACAAACCTTCCATCCGCATAGAAGGCCAGACGAAGAAACTTCTTCGGTCCCATGACCACCGAGCCCTGGTAGCCATTCTCCTTTAACCAGAGCCCTGCCTCCTTGATCGTTGTCTTCTCTTTTCCCTTTCCTCCCAGCCCCTGAGAAAAAAATAAGAGGATGAGGAGAAAGGCGAGGATAAGGGGTAGATAACTTCGAATAAGGGCCCATCCGGAGCCGAGCCGCTCCATTCCCCGGCATAAGATTCCAACGGAAGCGTCCAGGCCATGGCCTGCGAAAAAAAGGCAAGGTAATAGAAGAGTCAAACCATGGCGCGTACTGAAATAGTAGAGCTGTCTGGCGTAAAAAATGGACATCAGAAATATGGCCGCGAAGATATACAATAGATACTTATCTGAAGATGCGAATCCCTCCTTTTTTCTTTTCCAGATTCCCAATACGATCAAGAGGATAAGAAGATTCGCGGATTTGATAAATTTATAGATTACCTCAGAAACAGCCAGAACGATTCTATGGCGGCTTGCCAATTCGAGAGAATCTTGAGAAATCATAGGCAAGGAATAATAGGTCTTCTCACCCATGGCATCGATTGGATCTTGAGGCTTAAGGATTGTCCGAGTATGTGCTGCGATGAATTTGAGAGAAAAGGATGTCATCTCTCCGAAGGCCATTCCGCTCGGACTCTTCTTAAACGAAAAAAGGGTAATGGAAAGCAAAAGGGGAAAGATAAGGATAAAGATGGAAAGCTTCAAGACTTTCCTCTTGAGCGAGATTTCCATCACTCTCTTGAATGCGATATAAAAACCCAGAGCACCCCAAACAATAAAACCTTCAACCCGCGTCAATGCTCCTAACCCCGCACTGAGACTGGCAAGGGCGAAGAATATGGATTGTTTTTTTTTGTTTCCCTCCCAGACCAGCCAGGTCGTAAAGAGAACAAAAAACCACAAGGTCGGATCCCTGATAACCTGACTGTCAAATTTCAATAAGTTGGGGAGGGTTATGTAAAAGATTGCAGAGAGCCAACCTATCTTTTCATCATACAAGCCTCGGCCCAGAAGAAAAACCGGGATGACGGTAAGCGTCCCCAATGTGATGGAGATCAACTGCCCACTGAGCTCCCAGTCCCCAATCACTTTCTGGACCAGAAAGATCAAAAAAGGATAGAGGCTAAAGTAGGACCCGGGAGTTCCCCCATAATTCCCCTCTGAAAATAACTTCGCCATTTTGATATAAAGTGTGCCGTCAAGGGTGATAATTTGGGGCTGAAGGAAGACTATGATTCTTGGGATAAGGGCGATGATGACAAGAAGAAATAATTTTATGGAAAGGGGCATCGAACCAACGGCCCAGAGGTTGCCTTTCCGCTCCTTATTTTCTACCGAATTCATCATCGAATCGCTCGATGTCATCTTCTTCAACATAATCTCCATTCTGGACTTCAATGATCTGGAGCGGGATGATCCCCGGATTTTCCAAACGGTGTTTCACAGAGATGGGGATAAACGTGCTCTCATTCGGATGGACATCAAAGACCTCTTCTCCCTTCGTCACCCTCGCTGTTCCAGAAACGATCACCCAGTGCTCACTTCGATGATGATGAACTTGGAGGCTTAACTTTGCCTTGGGGTTCAAGACGATCCTCTTTATTTTATACCGATTCCCCTTCTCCAATACCGTATACGTTCCCCAGGGTCTCTCAACGGTCCGGTGGATCAAATGTTCATCTCGTTTGCTTTTCTTCAGGACCTCCACGACCTTTCGAACTTCCTGAACGTTTTCCTTAGATGAGACCAGGGTGGCATCCGGGGTATCAATGACGACCATATTTTTGAGACCAATGGTGGCCATCACCCGCTCTCCGGCGATCACGGTGGAATGCTCGCTCCCAATATCAACGGAGTTTCCTTGCAGGATATTTCCATCTCCATCCTGTTCCAGGATATCATCAAGGGCGGTCCAGCTTCCAAGATCGGACCAACCAAAATCAGAAGGAACGACCATGACGGCCTGGCTCTTTTCTAAAATCCCGTAGTCAATTGAAATGTTATCGAAGGAAGCATAAACTTCAGCGATGGCCTCACCTTTGGGATCTTTTTGGCTGCCGATCTTTTGGAGTCCCTGATAGAGATGGGGAAGATGAGATTTAATCTCTTCCAGGATCTTGGAGGTTTTCCAAACAAAGATTCCGCTGTTCCAATAGAAATTCCCCTGTTGGATAAAGGACTCCGCTGTTTTCAAATCGGGTTTTTCAAAGAATTTCTTGACATGAAATGCCTCCTCCTCGAAATTTACTAAAGGTTGACTCGACTGAATATACCCGTAGGCGGTTTCTGGTCTTCGTGGCTTGATCCCAAAGGTCACCAGACAATCCTGTTTGGCAACCTCAATGGCACACCGAAGTTTCTCTAGAAACTGCTTGGTATCTTTAATGGCATGGTCGGAAGGCATGACGATCATCACGGAATCAGGTGAGAGGTTGTGAAGCGTAATGGCAGCAAGCCCAATGGCCGGAGCTGTGTTTCTACCTACGGGTTCGATGATAAACCGAATCCTTTCAGCCGCTTTTCCCAGGGGCTGCAGATGGAAACGAATATCCTGAGCCAGACCTTCAGTGGTACAGATCCAAATATTCAATCTTGGGTCAAACCCATCCAGCCTTTTTATGGTTTGTCGGAGAAGGGTGTCCTCTCCTAAAATATTGAGCATCTGTTTGGGCCAAGCTTCCCGACTTAAAGGCCAGAATCGGGTCCCCTTTCCACCGGCCAAGATCACTGCATGAATCAATGTATCCCCCTATCTTAAAAAATAATCAAATAAAACTTGGATGATTTTTTCGCTTGCTTTCCCATCTCCGAATATTCCAGTTTTACCCGGAGGCAACCTTCTCCCCTTCTATGGCTCGGCTGACCGCTGCTGCTTTAATAAATTGGGGTCTCGCCCCTACAACGGTTACAATCTTCATGGTTCTACCAGTTTCACTCCAGTTCGATCCTTACGGTATTTCTTCCCACAGGCCTGACATTTTGCGCGTCCAGATCGAAAGGTGATCTCCACAGCACATTGACAGACCCACCCCTTCGCCTCTCCCGGATTCCCATATACCAAGGCGAAATCTGGAACATCCTTCGTCACAACTGAACTCGCACCGATAAACGCAAATTGGCCGATCGTGTTTCCACAGACGATCGTGGAATTCGCCCCGATCGTAGCCCCTTTCCCCACCAAAGTCTTGCGGAATTCCTTCTTTCGTGAGATGAAACTTCTGGGATTGAAAACATTGGTGAAAACCATGGAGGGTCCACAGAAGACATCATCCTCTAAAATGACACCACTGTAAATGGAGACATTATTCTGAACCTTAATATTGTTTCCCAAGATCGCTCCCGAATCGATGAACACATTTTGGCCGATGTTGCAGTTCCTTCCGATCCGGGCACCGGAATTGATGTGTGTGAAATGCCAAATCTTCGTACCTTCTCCGATCTCCACGGGCTCATCTACCACGGCCGTGGGATGGGCAAAATATGCTTTTTCCATGTTCTCATTTTCCTCCTACGTTAACGGGGATCCCTTTCTTCTTTAAGGATTCCTGAGCTGCGATGAGGATTCTAACAACCTCAAGCCCATCCCGGCCACTGGTCTTCGGTCCCTCCCTCGATTCGATGCAGTGGATAAAATGCTCTGCTTCCGCTCGGAGCGGTTCCACCATCTTAACGTTTGGAATCGTGATATCCCCAAATCTTAAACTGAGGTATTCCCCGTAAGTATCATAAGATGGGCTTCTCACCCCCTTGTCATAGATCTTTAACTTTTCAGAAACCTCCATATCATCAAAAACCGCCATCTTTCTCGACCCCACGATGGTAATCTTTCTCAACTTGTGGGGGTCGAGCCAGCTCAGGTGGACATTGGCCATTTTCCCGTCTGAAAATCGAAGGCTGAGAAAGACGACGTCTTCAATTCCGTTTTGGACATAGCTTTCTCCGTGAGCCGAGACGACAACAGGCTTTTCTTCGATGAGATGAAGGATGACAGACAAGTCATGAGGAGCAAATGACAGGAGGGCGTTTTCATCTTGACGGATAACCCCGAGATTAACTCGCTGCGTATAGATATAATGGATTTTCCCCAGCTCCCCTGAGGAAATCATCTCCTTCAAGCGATCGACCACGGAATGATAGATCAATAGATGGCCCACCATGAGAATCCGGTCTTTCTTCTCTGCAATCTCCAGCATCTCCTCAGCATCTTTTTCATTCAATGCCATCGGTTTTTCGACTAATACATCCTTCCCCGCTAACAATATCTCCTTCGATAGGGGGTAATGGGAAATGGCTGAAGAGGCTACCACCACACCCCTAACTTCCGGATCTTGAAGAATAGGTTTCAGATTTTCAACAGTCTGCGATTGGGGATAGGCTTTTCTTACGAACGCCAGTTTAGAAGGATCGCTGTCGCAGACGTATTTTAGCCGGACCTTAGGAAGTTCAGAAAAGACACGAATGTGATTCTTCCCCCACGCTCCTGCTCCCACCGCTGCAATGTTGATCATAGAACCCCCTTCAAAACCCAATTTGCAATTTTCAATTTACAATTTGCAATTCGTCTTTCTTAGGTCTTAGGCCCATCGTTTCTGGGCACAATCTCAGGTGCCACCCCATGAGATATAGATAAGTAGAGAGTTTTGTTCTCCACTTTTTAACCATGAAAAAGGTAACCATACAAGCAATGGTAGCAAAAACCAGTTCAACTGACAATTTTATGATTAATCCGATAAAGAGAACAGAGGACTGGAAACTTCCCCTGTTCTTCCTGAAGTAATGATAACGGGACCGGTAATACTCAATCCTGGCCTTCCCTTTTTCTGCCTCCGCACTCTTCCCCTGGAGGTGAAAGACTTCAGCCTTGGGGATGTGATAGATCCTCCATCCGGCTTTTTTTATTCGGTAGCACCAGTCGGTTTCCTCCAAGAAAAGAAAGTATTCCTCGTCCAAAAGACCGACTTGCTCCACCGCCTCTCGCCTCACCAGCATGCAGGCACCGATGACCGAGTCTACCTCGACAGGACCAGAGTAATCCTTCTCCTTTCCTGGGAACTTTTCCGGAAAGAGCCACCTCAGAAAGCTTTTGTTGAGAAGCTCAGTGGTCAAGGACGGAAAGTTCGCAATGCAATTCTGTTTTGTCCCATCCGAGTTCAATAGCTGCGCTCCTGCGATTCCCGTCTTCGGCTGGTTGTTCATGAAAGCCACCATCTTCTCAATGGCGTCCCCCCTAACTTGAGTATCCGGATTGAGAAGAAGCAAATATTCTCCACTCGATAGGGAGATCGCTTGATTATTCGCCCTGGCAAATCCCATATTGACCGGGTTTTCGATCAGTCTCACCACCGGAAATTTTCCCCGTACCGCTGCAACGCTTCCATCTGTAGAGCCATTATCCACCACAAAGATTTCCGTGTCGATCTTCTTAAGTGTCTGGGTAAGCAAATCTATGCACTGGCAGAGAAGATCCCTTGTATTCCGATTGACGACGATGATTGAAAGGTCCATTATGGTGAAGCAATGCCAAATGACAAAGTCGCAATGTCAAATGAATGTCAAAGTCTAAATGTCAAATTTGAAATTTGTCATTTGGGCTATATTTGAACTTTGGATTTTGACATTTGACATTAAAGCTTTTCCTTGACTACTCCCCAGGGTGCTACATAGACCACCCCTCTTCGTTTGCTCTCGTGGATTAAGCGCCTTAAAAAGCTCTTTCGGTCTTTGACGATCGGATTGAGTCTGATATACGCTCCAAAAAACCTGAAGCGGTCCGTCGTGGTGATTGTTTTAGGTGTAGAGGTATTCAGTTGAAGAAACGTTTTGAACAGCTCTCTGCCGCCGACCTTCTTGTCCAGCCGGACATCCTCCAGGTCAAGGAGATGAAAGCCCCATGTATCTCTACCCTTTGAAACCAGTATGTTGCAGGTCTTCATATCCCGATGATAGAGGTTCTTCTCGTGGTATTGGGAAAGCCATTTGGAAAAGGCCTTGATAAAGAGCCTTTTTTCTTTGAAATCTCCCAGGCTCTGTAGAATGTAACGATCCAGTTCCTGATGTGCCTCTGAAACCTCCATCAGGAAAGAGCTCTCTCTCAATCCTGACCAGTCCCTGTTTTCCATTAGCGCCAAAGGTCTAAGTGAGGGGACTCCTCTAACCTTCAAACCATTCCCGGCTATCCAGGCCTTCATTCCTCTCGAACGACGGAAATGTTCCCTGAAACTATCCCAGAGGGCGCAAGGGCGGTGGTTTTTTACACTAACCTTTCCTCCCCCGTTCTCCAATATGGAAACGGTAACCTCCGGGGAGGACTTTACTAAGCCTGAAGATTTTTCGAGTACCATACGATGGTGCTCTTCAACTCTCTTTTTTATAACCTCCAGTGGATAATCCCTCCGGTGATGATAGCAAATTCCCGCTTCCCTGTGGACCGAAAACTCCGAGCTTTCCTTCAGGCATCTCTTCGTTCTGCTCCGCCACTGTCTTCTCTGAAGACGGTTCATCCAGGAATGGATCTTTTGGAGAACTCTCTCCTTTTTCCGGGGATCGAATGACTCCCCTTCAAAATAGACTTCTATGAATTTCGAGTGTTCTTTTTCTCCCCAGGCAGATCTTAAAGAATGGAAGAGGTGGGCAAGATTCCACAGCCTTTGGCTTAAGGAGAGCCCCCTGGTGATCTTTGCACTGTGCAAATCGGCAAGGAAGAAGCTACTCCCGTCCCACAAAAAATTACCCGCGTGAAGATCTCCGTGGAATAACCCTGCCTTGTGGATCTTTTTTACCGTGCTTGCCAGTTCGCCAACGAGGGGAGGATCCCCTGGCTTCGAACAATCCTCTATGAATGAAATTCCAGAACCAACAGCCTCCGAAAGATAATAACTCTCCTGAACCATCCCCTGATGAATCTTCTCCATCCATCCGAGGGGCCTCGGGACGGCCAGATTTCGCCTGTGTAATTGATGGGCAATGAACCATTCTTTCCTGGCCTTGGAAGGGAGAATAAGGTATTTGAGAAATTCAAACCACCCTTTCGTCCTGTCCCTTTTAAGGAAAATTCTTTGCTGATCGGCAAGACAGAAAATAGCTGCCCATCTCAGCCTTGACTCTTTAATGACTTTTCCATTTAGTTCTTGGATCACACGGACGGGATCCTCGAAGAAACGGGGCGGCATAAGTTGAAGGATCTCCTCCTCCACCCACCCTTTGATCTCACCTGCTGAAAGTTTCTTATACGGGGAAGCCATCGTGATATTACTTCTTCTCCATCACTCTCTCAAAAATAGAAAGGAGACGAGGAGCACAGGATTGTATCGTATATTCTTCTAGAACCCTTTTCCTCCCCTCTTTCCCAAATTTTTCTCGCAACAGGGCATCCTCTATGAGGACGGAAAGCTTTTTCTCCCACTCCACGGGAGTTCTTGCCCAAAAGCCAGTCATCCCATCTTCCACCAAGTCGCGATTGACTCCAACCGGGGTACATACGACAGGCAACCCGACTCCTTGATATTGAACAATCTTGAGACCACATTTTCCCCAGGACCAGGGATCATCGACCAATGGCATGAGGCCGATATCAAAACTTTGAAGGTCTTCCACTTCTTCATCTGACTTCCACTGTTTTTTTATGACATGGATCTTTTTGCAATCGAAAAAAATATCACATACGATTTTCAGTTCGCAATGGGAGTATCGCGCCCCTATCCTGTCGAAAATGGGACGCATCTTTTCCAGATAATGGATGGACCCATGATCTCCAATCCAGCCGATGGTGACCCTATCTTTCGCAACCGAATAGTCCTTCGCCTGATATCTTTCCTGATCAATGGATGTGGGAATCACCTCCACATTCGGATTGACCGGGAGGACCTGGGCTTTTAAGAACTCATTGCCTGCAATCACGAAGTCCGAAGCCTTGACCATCTGGGTGAACCGCCTCTTCCGTGTTTGGGAAACTGGATCTTTTGCCTTCGAGTTTCGATACATCACCGAATCATCGAAATCGTAGACGATCCGCTTAGCTCTCCTCCTCAACCATCTCAGACGCGGCTGATTGAATCTCTTCCTCTGAAGAAAAACAATGTCATATTGGGGAAGGTCACTGAAGAACTGAATATTCTCCTTGATGCTTCTGGGATAAAGGCTCACTGTCGTCTCGACGCCATGGGATTTTAGGTAAGGGATATATTGCAGCACCCGATACCGGCTGGCCGCAACCTCCTGTCCTTGGATCAGGAAAAGCGCTTCCATAGGGGCCCTTCCATACTTCGTTTCACAGCGAATCTAAATCCGTAAGGTCTATCAAAGGCGATGAGCCTCACTTCTGGATGGTGTTTGCGCAGAAGAACCGTCGAACCATCCCGTTCTTTCCTACCTTTTCCTCGCCACGATGATATATTGCCTCACCAAAAATTCAATGAGGCGGCTGCCCAAAAGACGATGGATCCACCTTACCCAATGGGCGCCCGAAGATCTTTTTGTCAAGCCTTCAGTCTCGTAACCGGCTTCCTTCAGCATTCCCTGGATCGAGTCCAACGTGAAAAAACGAAGGTGACTTCTATCTAGAATTCCGTCGTCTGTATATTCCCATCTCCCTCTGAAAATCAAATTTTTAAGATTCGATAATTCCTAACATTTGGAATACTGCAGATGATGGTCCCTCCTCTCTTTAAAACGGCTTGGTGATCCTTCAGCACCTGCCACGGGTTCACCAGATGCTCAAGGATGTCCCCATAGAGGATACAATCAAAATATTCCTTTGCGAAGGGGAGGCGGATTTTCTCCACATCTCCAATAACGATTTGATCGTAAAAGGCTCTCCCCTCCTGAGCCATTTCTTCATCGATTTCAATGCCTACAATCTTCTCAAATCCTTTCTCCCTGAGTGCTTTTCCTGTCATCCCTGCGCCACATCCGACTTCTAAAATCTTCGTCGTTCCCGGAGGGATGAGCCGGATCAGATCGACTCGAGTATGGGAATAATAGTGAGGATCTCTTTCATTTTCCATTGGAAACCCTACGGTCCTCAATGGACTTCAAAAGAACAGAGATCATTTCACGATAATTTAACTCCATTGGAAATCGTTCCATACACCTTCGTGCGAGAACACCGGATTCTTGCCTTCGCCTCTCGTCGAAGAAGAACGCGATTTTCTCGGGTAGCACCTGATGGTTCCTAGGGTTTTGGATGACAAACCCACCTTGCCCATCCTTAATGGTTCCAGCCGCTCCATTCAAGACCGTGGTAATCACCGGGAGTCCGCTGGCCAAGGCTTCCAATACCGTTAGGGAACAGGCGTCGTAAAAAGTCGGATGAACCAAAAGGTCCGCGGCTCCGTAATATTTTTCCGGTTCATCGGTTGAGCCGGCGAAAATGACTTCTCGAGAAACTCCCAACTTCTCGGCCAGCCGGACATAAGGGGCTTTCCTATCCCTTCCCAAGATCAAGCATTTGTAGGAGGGGGAATCGAACTTCTTGATCTTGGCCAAGGCTTTGATCAGATAGACTAACCCCTTCATGCGAAAATTATTTGAGACGAAGAGAATGACAAATTCATCTCCAATGCCGTGTCGCCTGCGAATCTCCTCTCGATACTGACGATTACGAGGATGAAAGTGCTCAATATCCACTCCATTGTAGACAACAGTGATCTTCTCTTCAGGAACTCCATACCAACGCATCACGTCCT
>Ga0209592_1000141_pt1 | contig 18499 bp, 14 predicted proteins | sample PPLLak2March2015_2_FD_187251 | JGI IMG/M metagenome (GOLD analysis project Ga0209592, IMG submission 187251) | Freshwater sediment microbial communities from Prairie Pothole Lake near Jamestown, North Dakota, USA - PPLs Lake P8 Core (3) Depth... | ecosystem: Environmental > Aquatic > Freshwater... | reverse complement strand
GGGTCACCAGCGCGTCCCGGGGTACGGCTTTCCAGTCCCGCAGGTCCGAGCCGATCGCCGGCACCAGCTCCTGCGCCTCCTCGAGGAAAATCGGCAGCAGCGTCGAGTCGATGTCGTCGCGCATGACGCGCTTTTCCGGCCGCGGCTCCTCGATGACGACAGGGCGCGGCCGGCTCACGCGCTTGGTGAGATCCCGCAGCGCCGCCATCGCGGCATCGCCCGAGACGCCGGACTCGCGCCGCACCACGGCACCGACCATCGCCGTCAGGCGGTTCACGGCTTTGCGCAGCACACCGGCGTCTTCCTGCGGCGTTTGCGGCGCGAACGGCACCCACTGCTCGACCGCCGCGGCCAGGTCGGCGATGTCGCCGAAGCCCGCGGTGCGGGAGCTGCTCGCGAGCGTGTGCGCCGCGCGCATGAATTCTTCCGATGCCTCGCTCGCCGGCGCCCATGCCGCAAGCTGTGCATCGAGCACGGCGATATGCTGGCCGGCCTCCTTGGCGTAGATCTCGAAGACGTCGCTCTTGGGCGGGGCCTCGCCCTGCTCCTTCGCTCGCCGCGCCGCCTCGACGATCGGGGCGGCGTCGATCTCGGCCTGGAGGCCGCCGGCGCGGAGCTGCGCGATCCAGCCGGTGAACGACTCTGCAGCCGTCTCGATCAGCGCGACGAGGCCGGGGGTCGCCGGGCGCTTTTCTTCCAGCCAGCCGTTGAGCACCTGCTCGACCACCCAGGCGGCCTCGCCGAGGTCCATGAGGCCGACCATGCGCCCGCTGCCCTTCAGCGTGTGGAAGCCGCGGCGGATCGTCGTGAGCGCCTCCGGGTCCTCGGGGGGCATCGCGACCCGGATGCCGGCCAGGACCTCGTTCGCTTCCTCGAGGAAGATGCCGAAGAGCTCGGCGTCCGCAGCCGCCTTGGGCTCTTCGGCGGCCGGCGTCGCCGGAGGAAGGGTGACCGTGATGTCGGCCGGGGCCGTCTCCGCGCTGGTGCGCGCCTGGTCGAGCCGCTCGAAGAACAGCGCCAGCTTGTGATCCCCCGGCGGGTGGCCATGCAGGCAGGGCGTGAGGTAGAGCTCGATGCTGCTCAGGCCCTCGGCGATCCAGTCCATGTCGTGCGCCGCGAGCGGGTGGTTCGGCTGCGCGCAGGCGCCGATCATCCGCTCGCAGAGCTTGAGCGCCTGCGCCGCGCGCTCGAAGCCGAGCACCGTCAGCGCGCCGTGGATCTGGCGCAGCTGCGGCTCGAGGCCCGGCAACGTGTCCCGCTTGCCGGGGTCGCGCGCGAAGGCGTCCAGCACCTGCTCGACCTGCTGCAGGTTGCTCATGATCTCCTTCGCCACCTGCGCGCGCAGCTGCAGGGCGCCGATCTGCTGCGTCAGCTCGGGGCGCAGCCCGGCGGGGGGCTCCACCGCCGCCTTGCCCGCCTCGGCGTCGAGCAGCCAGCCGCCCATCAGCACGATCTGCCGGTCGAGGTCGGGGGCCGGGGTGGTGAAGTGATCGACGACATGCTCGATGAGCAGGAACGCCGAGGCCATCTCGATCACCATGTACTGGTGCTGCCGCGGGTACGGGTCGGGCAGCCGCGCCGCCACGAGCGCGATGGCATCGAGGAGCTTGATCAGGTGCTGGTTGCCGAGCTCCGCCGCCTTCGCCTTGAACGAGGCGACCAGGTCGCGGAACTGCCCGGCGCTCTTCTTCTCGCCCGAGGCGTAGCGCACCCAGGCGCTCTTCAGCGCGTCGAGGCGGGAGTGCAGGTCGTAGAGCGCGACTTCGAGGAACTGGATGTCGAACTCGGCGACGCCCGCGGGGTTGCCGGTCGCGGGGAACAGGGCGTCGAGCTGGTAGAGATGCCGGACTTCCTTGATGCGCTCGGTCAGGGGCTGCGCCTTGGCCACCGCGTAGAGCACTTCGCGCGCGAGCGGCTCGCCGCCTTCCGCCGTGCCGGCGGCGAGGTCGCGGATGTGGAAATCGATCCTGTTGCAGATCGCCTTGGCGCATTTCAGCCAGTCGGCGTCGGAGGGCTGCGGCAGGGCGTCGATCAGCGCGACCGAAGCCCACCACAGGCCGCGCGGCTCCGGAAGCTGCGCGGACACTTCGTGCAGCGCCTCGAGCGCCTGGCGCATCTCGTCGAGGCCTGCCGCCGGGTCGCGCAGCCAGGTGAGCAGGCCGCGCTCGAAGCCCACCCGCTGCATCTGCAGGAACGCCGCCAGCTCCGCCTCGGGCAGCGCCCGCGCGCCGGGGTGCGCCGGCGGCGTGGCGGTGAGGTCGGGAAAGAACAGTTCCTTCTCGCAGGCCTCCCGGCCGCCCTGCAGGCGCACCAGGTCCTGGTACGCGGGGAAAAGCCGCAGCGGCACGTTGGCCTGCCCGCGCGCCAGCTCGTTGACGAACTCCTTGAGCGCGAGCACCGAGCGATCGATGACCTCGATCGCCGTGGCGCTCGGCGCCGCGCCGCCCTCGGGCACCGCGAGGCTGCGCTCGAGCGCCTCGCAGAAGCGCGTCGCCCCGGCCAGACCGACCATGCGCAGCGCCCCGCTCACCTGGTGCAGGTGCTCCGGGCAGAGCTTGAGCAGCCCGGGATCCTCGCGCACGGTGAGGAACTTCACGATGTTGCGCCGAACCGTCTCCAGCGCCTGGTCCACCTCGGCGGTGATCCAGGAGAGGATCGTGGTGTCGGCCATGTTCGCCATCACGCCACCTTGAAGCCGGCAACCGAGCTCTTCAGCCCGTCGGCGAGCGCGGTCAGCTTGGCCGCCGACGCCGCCGTCTTCTTCGTGCCCTCGGTGGTGAGCTGGGTGATGCCGAGGATGATCTTCATCTTGCCGGCCACCTGGGCCGCCGAGGCCGCCTGCTGCTGCGTCGCGCTCGAGATCGAGGCGATCAGCTCGGCCAGCCGGTTCGATACCTGGTGAATCTCGCGCAGCGCCTGGTCGGCTTCGTCCGCCGTCTTCGTTCCCTCGACCACCCCGCGCGTGCTGCGCTCCATGGCCTCGACGGCGTCCTGCGTATCGCGCTGAATGCTCTTGACGATGGCGCCGATGTGCTTGGTCGCCTCGGCGGAGCGCTCGGCGAGCCGCTGCACCTCCTCGGCGACGACCGTGAAGCCGCGCCCCGCCTCGCCGGCGGAGGCCGCCTGGATCGCCGCGTTCAGCGCCAGCACGTTGGTCTGCTCGGTGATGTCCGAGATGAGCTGCACGATCTCGCCGATCTCCTGCGAGCTCTCGCCCAGCCGCTTGATCCGCTTCGAGGTCTCCTGGATCTGCTCGCGGATGTCGTTCATGCCGCGGATCGCGTTCTGTACCGCCTCTGCGCCCTTGCCGGCCGCCTGCAGCGAGGTCTCGGCCACCTTCGCCGAGTCGTTCGCGTTCTTCGACACCTCGGTCATCGAGTGCGCCATCTGCGCCACCGACTGGCCGGTGCCCTGGATCTCGGCGGCCTGCTTCTGCGCGGCCTGGAGGAGCTGGCCGGCGACCGCTTGCGCTTCGTGCGTCGCCCCGGTCACCTGCACCGCCGCGCCGTTGATGCCGGCCACCAGGCGGCGCAGCTCATCGATGGTGTAGTTGATCGAGTCGGCGATCGCGCCGGTGACGTCCTCGGTCACCCGGGCGCGCACCGTGAGGTCGCCGCTCGCCAGGTTGCCGATCTCGTCGAGCAGCCGCATGATCGCTTCCTGGTTGGTGCGGTTCTGCAGCTCGCTCTCCTCGGCGCGGCGCCTGCCGTCCGCGGTGTAGGCGAGGCCGATCAGCAGCAGGCAGATGAGGGCGAGCAGCGATACTACCGCCATGGCGATGAAGTTGATGCGCCGGCCGGAGAGCTGCTGCTCGTAGCCCGTATTCAGGGCCTCCGCTGCGGCGAGCAGCGATTCGCTGTCGCTGAACAGCTCGAAGGTCGCCCGCTTGGCGCCCACCAGTCCCTGCTGGTTGCCGAGGATGTCGCTCACCGCGCGGTGATAGTCCTTGAACGCGCTGTCGAGCTCGCCGAGCTTGCCGCGCAGCTCGGGATCCGCGACACGCGCGATGCGCAGCGTCTCGCTCCCCTGCAGCAGGCCCTGCAGCGTGCTGCGGAAGGTGTTGGTGTCCTTGCCCAGCAGGAAGGCGACTTCCGGGTCGATCACCGCCTCGGCCAGCATGGCGTTGGCGTTCTTCGCCATGCGCTGCACCAGCATCATCAGCTCCGCCGTGATGGCGTTCTGGCGCTGCGAGCCGCCGGTCTGGGCGCTGAGCGCGGCGATCTCGGCGGTCAGCTCCTGCAGCCCCGAGCTGCCGTCGTTGATGGCGCGCACCGCGTGGCCTAGCGCAAGAAGGTTCTTCTCCTCGTCGATGATGAGGCCGGCATTGCGCTCGGACTTGCGCCATTCCCGGTCGAGGGCGGCGAGCAGCGGCCGCGTCTCGCCGGAGGTCGGCGGCAGGTCCACGCCGGCGGTGGTGCCGCCGGACTGCAGCAGCCGGACCAGCGCGGCGAACTCGGTGCGGCTCTCGCGCAGGCGCTTGAAGGCTTCGACGTTGCCCTGCGACGCCTGCTGCGCCGCGTTCGCCATGCGCTGCGACAGCATGCGGACCTTGCCGACGCTCGCCACATACAGCGTGCCGAAGGTGGCCTCGCGCGCGTCGTAGGCGACGATCGCGAAGTCGATGCCGAGGAGCAGCACCAGGGCCGCAGTGAGGATCTGCAGCTGGCGGCCGACACGCAGGCGGCCGAGAAGCGGCATGCCGGTGCTCCGCGCCGGCGCCGCCATGGCGGCCGGCTGCGACTTCTCGGGCGCTGCGGCGGCTCCGTTACGTCGAGGAAAGGAATATTGAGTTCCATGTGCATCTCCCTTTAGCGCAGGAACCGGCCCTGCCGGCCGATGATCGTCAGGTCGACGAATTTCGATCCCGCACGATTGGTCGGCGAATAGCCGACATAGAAGCCGCCGAGATCCACGTCCCTCATGCTCTCCATCGTGGCAATGAACCTCTCGCGGGTCAGGTTCCTGCCGGTGCGCCGCAATCCTTCGACGAGCACCTTGGCCGAAAGAAAGCCCTCCAGCGCGCTGAAGTTGTAGTCCGTGAATCCGGCCTTCTTGGCGAGCTGCTGGTACTCCTTGACCACCGGCACGCCGGTGCCCCACGGAAACGGCACAACCTGCGAGATGGCGACGCCGACGCCCTCCTTGCCGAGCGCGTCGGCGAGCGCCTTGCTGCCGACGAACGACACGTTGTAGAAGGTCGCCCCGCTGCCCGCCTTCCTCATCTGCCGGACGAACTCGGCGATCGAGGTGTAGGCGCTGATCATCACCACCGCGTCGGGCTTCATCGCGTGGATGGTTTTCACCGCGTTCTCGACCTTGATGGTGTTGCGCTCGACGGTGGCCTTGGTCGAGATTTGCATGTTTCGCTTCTTCATCGCGATCTCGGTGCCCGTCAGCCCCGCCAGGCCGTAGGCGTCGTCCTGGTAGAACACCGCGATGTTCTTGCCGCCGATCGACACGATCTGCTCGACGATCTTCTCCGTCTCGTCGTAGTAGCTCGCGCGCACGTGGAAGATGTAGCGGCTGAACGGCACGCGCAGGACCTCTGCGCCGGTGAACATCCCGACGAGCGGGACCCTGGCCTGGTTGACCACCGGCAGGTGTGCCACTCCCGTCGGCGTTCCGACATAGCCGAGAAGGGCGAATACCTTGTGCTCCTCGATCAGCTTCTTGCTCGCCTCCGGCGCCACTTTGGTCTCATAACGATCGTCTTCGGTGACCAGCTCGATCTTGCGGCCGTGGATGCCGCCTTGCGCATTCACGTGGTCCAGGTAGGCCTTGATGCCGTTGCGCATCTGGATGCCGAGCTGCGCTGCGGGCCCGGAGAAGACGGCCGCCTGCCCGAGCACGACCTTGTCGTTGAAGACGCCGTTCTCCGCAAGGCCGGAAAAGGAGAGGCCGGCGAGGATGGTGAGCAGGCTGGTTCGAAGCATGGTGCGTCTCCTTCGCTAAGTCAGGAAGCCACGCCGAGGAACGCGGCGTGCTGGACGAGCTGGCGTACGTCGAGCTCCTTCCACGTGCGCCCGCCCTGGTCGGCATACACGCCGCGGATCCAGGGCGAAGCGCTGGGTCCATCGGCATGGGCAGAAAGCTCGCGGGCGTCGAGAAGGCCCAGGGAGCGATCGACCAGCAGCGCGCTGCGCATGAGGAAGCGCTCGGCGAGCAGGAGCAGCCGTGCCTGCTCTCCCGGCGCGACCGGCGAGCCGCCGAAGAAAGCCGGGAGGTCGACGACGTTGTAGAGGTTGCCGCGCACGTTGACGACGCCGCGGAACCACGGCCGCGTCAGGGGCACGGCGGTGATCGGCGGCACCGGGATCAGCTCCGCGGCGTCGGCGAGATCGACGAGCCAGGGGTCCTGCCCGACCTGCAGGCCCAGCTTGGAGGCGGCCATGGCGCCGGCTTGCGCGCCGCGCAGCCGCTCGGCAAGGCCGCGCTGGTAGTCCCGCAGCGATATGCGCGCAGCCATTAGCCGAGCGCCTGTATCTTGGCCAGCAGGTCCGCGGGCGACACGGGCTTCACGACGTAGTCGCGCGCGCCCTGGCGCATGCCCCAGACCTTGTCGGTCTCCTGGCTCTTGCTCGTGCACAGGATCACGGGAATGTGCTTGGTCGCCTCGTCCTTCGTCAGCGTGCGGGTCGCCTGGAAGCCGTTCTGCCCCGGCATGACCACATCCATCAGCACGAGATCCGGGCGCAGCTGCTTGACCTTCGCCAGCGCGTCTTCGGCGCTTTCGGCGAGCGACACCTTGTAGCCGCTCTTGGAGAGCAGGTCGCTCAGGTGCTGGCGATCCGTGGGGGAGTCGTCGACGACGAGAATGCTCTTGATGGGCATGGGAATCTCCTTTCTTTCCTAGGCGCTTGCTGGAACGGAAGACGGCTTGACGTACTGGGTGACCGCCTCGATCAGCCCTTCCTGGGTGAAGGGCTTGGTGAGGTAGCGGTCGGAACCGGCGAGGCGGCCGCGCGCGCGGTCGAACACCCCGTCCTTGCTGGAGAGCATGATCACCGGCGTCGACTTGAGCTGCGGGTTCTGCTTGATGAGCGCGCAGGTCTGGTAGCCGTCCAGCCTGGGCATCATGATGTCGACGAAGATCACCTGGGGCTGGTGATCGCTGATCTTGGCGAGGGCGTCGAAGCCGTCCTCGGCGAGGATCACCTCGTAGCCGGCCTGGCGCAGGAACAGCTCCGCGCTGCGGCGGATGGTGTTGCTGTCGTCGATGACCAGGACCCTTACCGGGCCCGGCGATGATGCGCCCACCGCAGCGTCCTCCCTCGAAGTTACGGCCGGATCTGTGTTTATTTTTGTTTTTTCATTCTGACCCTTATTGACGATTCTTCATGTGGAATAATCCGCAGGCCCGGAGAAAAGCACGCTTGGTTTGCGACCAAATTCACGGCCACTTTTGATCACTTTGTCCGTCAAGAAAACAGTCCTGCTCACCGATCCGATCGCCCCCGAAGGCGAGGCGGCGCTCGCGCGCGCCGCGCGTGTCATCCGCGCCCCCGACAGCAGCGCCGACACCATCCGCCGCCTGGCGCGCGAAGCCGACGGCGTCATCACGCGCAGCAAGCTTCCCGACGACCTCTTCGAGGCGGCGCCGAACGTTCGCGCCGTCGTCGTGCATGGGACCGGCACGGACCTCGTGCCGCTCGCCGCGGCCGCCGGGCGCGGCGTCGTGATCGCCAACCTGCCCGGCGGCAACGCGCAATCGGTCGCCGAGTACTGCGTGATGGCGATGCTGATGCTCGCCCGCAACATCGTCGCCGTCGTCGAGACGCTGAAGGCCGGAACCTGGGACAGTGCACGCGCGCTCGGCGCCGGCACGCACGAGATTGCCGCGATGACCCTCGGCATCGTCGGCGTCGGCGAGATCGGCAAGCGCCTGGCGAGGATCTGCCGGCAAGGCTTCGGCATGCGGGTGCTGGGGCACCAACGACGCCTCGACCGCTTGCCGGCGGAGGCGGAACCCGCGACCTTCGATATGTTGCTCAAGGATTCGGACTTCGTTGTCGTCACCTGCCCGCTCACGCCGCAGACCCGCCACATGTTCAATCGCGACACGCTCGCGTCGATGAAGCCGACGGCATGGCTCATCAACGTCGGGCGCGGCGCGGTGGTGCAGGAGGAGGCGCTCGTCACCGCGCTGCGCGCGAAGCGCATTGCCGGCGCCATGCTCGACGTGTACGAGCACTACCGCCTGGAGCCGGGGCACGAGCTGCTCGGCCTGCCGAACGTCATCCTCACTCCGCACTTCGCGGGCATGACGCGCGAGTCGCGCGCGCGCATGGGCGTCGCGGCGGCCGAGGAGATGCTGCGCATGCTCGCCGGCGAGGCGCCGAGGAACCTCGTGCATGCGGATCGCTGACGTCCGCGCCTATCCGGTCTCCTACCCGATCGCGCCGCAGAACCGCGTCGCCCTCGGCATTGGCACCGCCGTGAAGCGCGACGCGGTGCTCGTCAAGGTCACGACAGACGCAGGGCTGGTCGGCTGGGGCGAGGCGCACCACGGCCGCGCCCACACGGCGGTGGCGAAGCTGATCGAAACGACCCTGAAGCAACTCATCCTGAATCTCGAAACCGAAGACATCCCCGCCGTGTGGGAGAAGATGTATCGCTACCAGCTCGCCAGCCACGGCATGGGCGCCGGTGCCTGCCTGGCGATCAGCGGCATCGACATGGCGCTATGGGACATCCGCGGCAAGGCTTTGGGGCTTCCCCTGTATCGCGTCCTCGGCGGAACGCGAAAGGCGATCCCAGCCTACGCGGGCGGCGTTTCACTCGGGTACCAGGAGAAGAGCCAGCTGATCGGCGAAGCCCGGGCCAGCGTGGAAAGAGGCTACACGGCGATCAAACTGCGCGTCGGCGATTCGGTCGAGCGCGATATCGACAGGATGAGCGCGATCCGAGAGACGTTTGGCAAAGAGCTGGTGATCCTCACCGACGCCAACATCGGCTACACGCTCGACCAGGTGCGCCGGGTCATGCCGGCGATGGACGAGCTCGGCATCGGCTGGCTGGAGGAGCCCTTCCCCGCTCCCGACTTCCGCAGCTACCGCGAGGCGGCGCGCCTTGGCCGCACGCCCCTCGCGGCGGGCGAGAACCACTACACGCGCTTCGAGTTCGACCGGCTGATCGAGGACGGGGCGGTGCGCATCCTGCAGCCCGACCTTTCCAAGAGCGGCGGCATCACCGAGGGCCTGCGCATCGCCGCGCTGGCCGCGGCGGCGAAGCTGCCCATCCACCCGCACAGCTCGATGACCGGCCTGAACCACGCCGCGACGATCCATTTCCTCGCGGCGATCGGCAACGGCGGCTATTTCGAGGGCGATGTCTCGAGAGCGAACAGGTTCCGCGACGAGCTGGTCGACAATCCGGGAGGAATCGATGCCGGCGGCTGCGTCTGGCCGCTGGAGAAGCCCGGCCTGGGGCTGGAGGTCGACGAGCGCTTCATCGAGCGCCATCCGCCCATCGAGGGGCCGGGCTACGTCTGATGCGCGGCGAGGCCGCGCGCGGCCTCGATCATCTCCGCGGCGGAGGGAAAGCGGCACAGCTCATTGGCTGAGGTCGGGGCTTCGGTCCAGCGCCAGCGCACGATGCCGTCGTGGTCGACGAGAAACTGCCCGGCGAACTGCGTGCCGTGAACGGCGACGATCGCTTCGTCGGCCGCGGTTGGCTCGAACCCGTCCTTGCGGTTGAGGACGCCGTTGGCTTCCACGGGCTGCGTCGGGGCGCCAAGCTCCCCGGTCGGGTCGATCCTGGCAGCGGCGAAGTCTTCCGGGCGAGTGCGCGGCCATTGCGCCGGGCCGCCGCCGCCAGGCTCGACGAACTCGATGCGCGGAATGCCGAACATCTGGTGCGTCCGGCAGTCGGGATCGCTGAGCAGAATGAGCGGCGTCGGCCGGTAGCGGAAGTAGAGCTGCGCCCGCTCGAGCGGCGTGTTGACCACCGCGATGGTCTCGACGCCGAGCGCGGCAAGCGCCGGCTGCGCGGCGCCGAGCTGCGCGATCTGCCGCCGGCAGAACGGGCAGTGCAGGCCGCGGAAGAAGCCGATCATCACGGCGCGGCGGCCGCGGAAATCCGCGAGCGATACCGCGCCATCCCTGTTCACGGCCGGCAGCGTGAGCTCGGGCGCCCGCTCGCCGGGCTGGACGGTTCTGTGCATGGCAGGCCGCAGAGTGCCACCAGCTAGGTATCATCCGCAACGTGACCAAACGACGACAACCGATCCGCTCCGAGATGGGCTGGAGCACCGCCGAGCGCATCGTGGTGCGCGGCAAGGACCTTCCCGGCGAGATTCTCGGCCATCTCAACCTGGGCGACATGGCGTTCTTCGAGCTCACCGGGCGCGTGCCCGACGCGAAGGAGTCGAAGCTCTTCAACGCCATGGTCGTGACGCTGGTCGAGCACGGCGTGACGCCGAGCGCGCTCGCGGCGCGCCTGACCTATCTCGGCGCGCCGGAGGCGATGCAGGCGGCCGTCGCCGCGGGCCTCTGCGGCCTGGGCAGCGTCTTCGTCGGCTCCACCGAGGGCGTCGCAAAGATGCTTTCCGAGAGCAGCGCGGAAGAGATACTGCAGAAATACAAACGCGTGCCGGGCCTCGGCCATCCTCTGCACAAGCCGGTCGACCCGCGCACGCGGCGCCTTTTCGAGATCGCACGGGAAACGGGCTTCTACGGCAAGTACTGCCGCGCCATGGAGGAGATCGCCAAGTCGAAGGGTCTGACCCTGAACGCCACCGGGGCAATCGGCGCCCTCGCCTGCGAGCTCGGCCTCGACTGGCGCGCGGTGCGCGGCCTCGGGGTGATGGCGAGGGCGGTCGGCCTGGTCGGCCACCTCCTCGAGGAGTCGAGGCAGCCGATGGCCGAGGAAGTCTGGCTGCGCATCGAGGAAGAAGCCTCGCGGCACCTCAAGCCATGAACCTGGCGCGCGACAACTTTCCCGAGCTGCGCGACGCGGTGCGCGTGCTCTGCACGAAATTCGACTCCTCGTACTGGCAGGAGGTCGACGAGAAGCGCGGCTATCCCGAGTCCTTCGTCGAGGCGCTCACGAAGGCAGGCTGGATGTCCGCCCTCATTCCCGAGGAATACGGCGGCTCCGGGCTTTCGCTCACCGAAGCGACGGTCATCATGGAGGAAGTGACGCGCTCCGGCGGCAACGCCGGCTGCTGCCACGGCCAGATGTACAACATGAACACGCTGCTGCGGCACGGCTCGGCAGCGCAGAAGAAGCAATACCTGCCGAAGATCGCCTCCGGAGAGCTGCGCCTGCAGGCGATGGGCGTCACCGAGCCCACGGCGGGTACCGACACGACGAAGATCAAGACGTTCGCCGTGAAGAAAGGCGACCGCTACGTCATCAACGGCCAGAAGGTGTGGACGTCGCGGCTGCAGCACTCGGAGCTGATGATTCTTCTGGCGAGGACGAAACCCATCCATGAAGTCGCGAAGAAGTCCGACGGCATGTCGATCTTTCTCGTCGACACCAGGAGCAAGGGCCTCGACATCCGGCCGATCCGCAACATGGTGAACCACGAGACCAACCAGGTATTCATCGACAACCTGGAAGTCCCGGCGGAGAATCTGATCGGCGAGGAGGGCAAGGGCTTCCGCTACATCCTCGACGGCCTGAATGCCGAGCGCATCCTCATTGCCGCGGAATGCATCGGCGACGGCTACTGGTTCACCGAGAAGGCAACCGCCTACGCCAAGGACCGGGTGGTATTCGACCGGCCGATCGGCCAGAACCAGGGCATCCAGTTCCCGATCGCCGAAGCCTTCATGGAGATCGAAGCGGCCAACTTGATGCGCTACAAAGCGGCTTCCTTGTTCGACAGGAAACTCAACTGTGGTGCCGAAGCCAATATGGCCAAGCATCTGTGCGCCAAGGCGTCATGGGAGGCGGCGAACGCGTGCCTGCAGACCCACGGCGGCTTCGGCTTCGCCGCCGAGTACGACATCGAGAGGAAGTTCCGGGAGACGCGCCTGTATCTCGTCGCCCCGATCTCCACCAACCTGATCCTCTCCTACCTCGCCGAGCACGTGCTCGGCCTGCCGCGCTCCTTCTGACATGGGCGCCTCGCAAGAGGCCGATCGCCGCGCCGTCACGGTCCTGTTCGCGGACCTGTCGGGATTCACCGCGCTCGCCGAGCAGCTCGATCCCGAGGACGTGCGCGCGCTGCAGGCGGAGCTGTTCGACGCGATGCGCGGCGCCCTGGAGCCGCTCGGCGCGTTCATCGAGAAGTTCATCGGCGACGCCGTGGTGGCGGTGTTCGGCGCGCCGCACGCGCACGAGGACGATCCCGAGCGGGCGATGCGCGCGGCGCTCGAGATGCACCGGGCCGCGGCCGGGCTCAGCGCGCGCTGGGAGCGCAGGCTGAAGAGCCGCCTCGCGCTGCACATCGGCGTCAACACCGGGCGCGTGGTGGCAGGCCGGCTGGGCTCGGACGCGCAGGCGAGCTACGCGGTGACCGGGGACGCGGTGAACACGGCTTCGCGTCTCCAGTCCGCCGCCCAGCCCGGCGAGACGCTCGTCAGCCGCTCCACCTACCTCCTCGCGCAGCACGCCTTCGCTTTCGCGCCGGCGGGAAACGTCTCGCTCAAGGGCAAGACGGAACCCCTGCCGGTCTATCGGCTCCTCGGCCATGCCGAGGCGCCGCGCACCGCGCGCGGGCTCGAATCGCTCGGCCTTTCATGCCCGCTCATCGGGCGGCAGGAGGAGCTGGCGCAAGTGGGCGCCGCGCTCGAGGCCGCGCTCGCCGGCCGCGCCCAGATCGTCGGCCTCACGGGCGACGCCGGCGCCGGCAAGTCGCGCCTCGTCGCGGAGTTCGTGGCACGGCTCCCGGCCGCCGCAAACGGCGGCGGCGCGGCGATCACGGTGCGCCGGGCAGCGTGCTCGCCGCTTGGCGAGCCGCCCTACGGCGTCATCGCGAAGTTCTTCCGCGAGGCCTACGGCGTGGCGCCGGGCGACACGCTGGAAGTCGCGCGACAGAAGATCGAGGACGGTCTGCGCGCGCTCGGCGCCGGCGACGAAGAGGCGCTCGGCGTGGCACCCATGGTGGGCTACGTGCTGGGCCTCGCTCCCGCGGACCCCGTGCACGGCATCGAGCCCGAAAGGCTCAGCCGCCAGATCCTGCTGATGCTGAGGATCGTGCTGGAGCGCAGGCTCGCGCAAGGACCGCTGCTCCTGATCGTCGAGGACCTGCACTGGGCGGACACGGCATCGGTCGAAGGCCTGCGCCAGCTCGCCGACTGGCTTGCCGACCGCCCGCTCATGCTGCTCGCCACGTACCGGCTGCCCTGCGCGGGACTGGCGGCGACGCGGGCCGGGCAGCGGGTCGTCCACGTGGCCCCGCTCTCGGCCGCCGATACCGCCGCGATCCTGGCCGCGTTCTTCGACACCGCGCTGCCGGCAGCCCTGCGGCAGGAGATGGTCGAGCGCTCGGGAGGCAACCCCTTTTACCTCGAGGAGCTCTCGCGCGGCCTGATCGCGCGCGGCGTCCTTGCACGCGAGCAGGATGGTCGCTGGACCTGCGCGCAGGAGGCCATGCAGCGCGACATCCCGCCCACCATCGAGGGCCTGCTGCTCTCCCGCATCGATCGCCTCGCGCCGGCGGTGCGCCGCTACCTGCAGGAGGCGGCCGTGCTTGGCCCGGTCTTCGACCCGGTGTTTCTCTCCCGGATCGGCAGCGCGGCTGAGGACGGGCAGCCGATCCTCGAGGAGCTGTGCGGCGCGGGCCTGCTCGAGGCGCACGCGAGGGGTGCCTTCCGGTTCACCCACGCCCTGCTCCACGACGTGGCTTACCAGAACCTGCTGCAAAGCCGCCGCGCCGCGCTCCACGCGCGCGCCGGCAACGAGCTCGAGCGGCTGCACGGCGCCGATCCGCAAAGGCTGGAGGAACTCGAGGCGCTCGGCCACCATCTCAGCCTGAGCGATGATCCGCCGCGGGGCGCCCGCTACCTGACGGCCGCGGGCGACTGGGCGCGCGGCGTCTATGCGAACGACGACGCGCTGCGGCATTACCAGCGCGCCTTGTCGGCCCTGCAGGGCTGCGAAGGCTGCGAGCGTGAAATGTCCGAATTGCACGAGCGCCTGGGCGACCTGCTCGGGCTGACGGGCCGGCGCCGCGAGGCGCTGGAGCACTACGAGGTCGTGCGCCAGGCCGCAGACCGGGGAACACAGACCCGCCTCGCCCGCAAGATCGGCGCGCTGCACTGGGATGCCGGCGAGCGCGAGCGCGGCCTCGCCTGCTTCCGCGAGGGCCTCGCGCTGCTCGACGCGGACAGCGACCCGATCGAGCGCGCGCAGCTCTACCAGGAGATGGGCCGCCTCGCTTTCCGCAGCGGAGACAATGCGGCCGCGGTGGACTGGGCCGAGCGCGCCCTGGCGTGCGCGGAACGCTCCTCCCGCGGCGAAGCCGCCGTCGCCGTCGCTCAGGCGCTCAACACGCTCGGGGTGGCGCTGGCGCGGCTCAATCGCAACCAGGAGGCGGTGGCGCACATCGAGCGCAGCGTGCGCATCGCGCTCGAGCACGGCCTGCTCCAGGCCGCGTGCCGGAGCTACGCCAACCTGGGCGTGCTCTACGCGAGCCTCGATCCCGGCCACGCCATCGAGACCTGCCTCACCGGCCTGGAAACCGCCAAGAAGATCGGCGACCTCGGCTTCCAGTCGCGGCTCTACGCCAATCTCGCGGTCGCTTATTGCGCGCTCACCGACCGCTGCGATGCCGAGGGCCTGCGTGCTGCCGAGGCGGCGATCGCCCTCGACCGCAGGCTCGGCCAGCTCGACCACCTCGCGGTGCCGCTCATCGTGCTGGGACAGATCCACCAGTGCCACGGCGAGCCCGCCAAGGCCCTGGACTACTATCGCGAAGCCCTCGCGCTCGCCGAGGACATCGGCGAGCCACAGCTCCTCTTCCCCTGCTACGACGGCCTGGCCACGCTCTACCTCGACCAGGGCGACGCGGCGGAGGCGGAGCGCCACCTCATCAAGGCGGCGGAAGTCTCGGAGCGCGCCGGGCTGGATCGCGACTCCCTCGTCGTATTACCCTTCCTCTGCTAGGACGGATCCCATGATCGGCAAACCCGCACCTGAATTCACGCTGCCGGCGGTGCATCGCGAGGGCGAAGTCTCCCTCGCGGACTACCGCGGCAAGAGCCACCTCCTGCTCGCTGTTTTCGTCGGCCTGTACTGCCCCTTCTGCCGGCGCAACATCGCCCAGCTCGGCGGCACGCAGGAAAAGCTGCGCGGCCTCGGCGTCGAAACGCTCGGGATCGTCGCCACCGAGCTCGACAACGCCAAGCTCTACTTCAAGTACCGGCCCGCGCGAGTCGCGCTCGCCGCCGATCCCGAGCTGCTCACCCATCGCGCCTACGCCCTGCCGCGCGTGCCGGTTACCGATGAGCTGTTGAGCGCGCTCCAGTCGGTACCGGTCAACCCCACCGGCGAGCTCGCCGAGCCGCTGCCGCTGGCGCAGATCGGCCCGCTGATGGACCGGCAGGACGGATTCGAACGAACGCCGGCAGACCTGCGCGACATCGAGCGCCAATGGCCGCAGCGCAAGGGCCAGTTCCTGATCGACCGCGCGGGGATCGTGCGCTGGGCCAACACCGAGTCCCCCGAAGGCGTTGCCGACATCGGCAAGTTTCCGTCCGACGACGAGCTGCTTGCCGTGGCGCGTACCATTGCCTGATCATCAAGGTCTGGGAAAAACGGAGAGTCCATGAAGAAAGAACAGCAACGCAGGCAATTCCTCGTCAACACCGCCGCCCTCGCCGCGAGCGCGGCGCTGCCGCTCGGGGCGCGCGGCCAGGGCGCGCCGGTGAAGGTCGGCGTGCTGCACCCGGTCACCGGCTTCCTCGCCTACTCCGGGGGCCTGTCGCGCCTCGGCGCCCGCATGGCGGTGGAGGACATCAACGCTGCCGGCGGCATCAAGGCGCTGGGCGGCACGAAGCTCGAGGCGATCCTCGCCGACGCGCAGTCCAAGCCCGAGGTGGGCGCCGCCGAGGTCGAGAAGCTGAACGAGCAAGGCGTCTCGGCGATCGTGGGCGCCTACGCCTCCGCGATCTGCCTCGCCACCACGCAGGCCGCCGCGAAGCACGGCATCCCGCACCTCGTCGACGTCGGCGTCGCCGACCAGATCGTGCAGCGCGGCCTCAAGAACACGTTCCGCTTCGCCCCCGGCTACAAGACCTGCACGGACGCCGCGGTGGAGTCGCTCCAGGCCCTGAACAACGGTGCGGGCAAGCCAGCGAAGACGGTGATGATCATCCACGAGGAGTCGCTTTTCGGCACGGGCACCGCGAACCTCCTCTCGAAGCAGCTGCCGGCGATCGGCTTCGAGGTCAAGGACGTGATCAAGCACGCCAATCCGACGCGCGACTTCAACAACATCGTGCTGCGGGTAAAGGCCGCGAATCCGGACATCGTCATCCCGGCGAACTACTACAACGAGTACGCGCTCTTCGTGCGCACCATGAAGCAGCAGAACGTGACGCCCAAGGCGATCTACTCCGTGCTGGGCGGCGCGGCCTCCTCGTACAAGTTCGTCAAGGAATTCTCCGACGCCGCGAACGGGGTGCTCGACGTCAACCACTGGTTCAACCCGAAGGACAAGCGCGCCTGGGCGCTGAAGAAGCGCGTCGACGCCATGGACGGCCAGTTCTTCACTTACGAGGTGTACCTGAACTACACCGCAGTGCATCTCCTGGCGGACGCGATCGAGCGCGCCAAGTCGACGAAGCGCGAGGACATCATCGCCGCGCTCGAGAAGAGCAGCTGGAACGATCACTTCATGCCCTTCGGCCCGACGCGCTTCGTGGACGGCCAGAACGAGGGGGCGCGGCCGCTCATGATGCAGGTGCTGAAGAACGACATCCGGGTCGTGCAGCCCGACAGCTACGCGGAGACGAAGCCGGTATTCCCCTGGAAGGCCTGAGCTGCTCGAACTGTCGATTCTCTTCCCGTCGTTCCTGAACGGGATTACGACGGGGGCGATCTATGCCCTGATCGCCCTGGGGCTCACCCTCATCTACGGGGTGCTGCACATCATCAACTTCGCGCACGGCGCGGCACTGATGATGGCGCTCTACGGGGTCTACTACCTGCACCAGAAGGCCGGCATCGACCCATACCTTTCGCTGCCGGTGATGGTGCCTGCCATGTTCGCCGCGGGCTACGCGCTCTACCGCTTCGTGGTCGCAAAGGCGAGCCACGGCAAGGACGAGAACATCCTGCTCGTGACGCTCGGGATCGCGATCGTGCTGGAGAACGTGGCGCTCACCCTGTGGAAGTCCGACACGCGCACCATAGAGACCGCGTACACCTTCACCACCGTGGCGATCGGGCCGGCGATGATCGCGCTGCCGAAGCTCGTCGCCTTCGCCGGCGCGGCGCTCGCCGCCGCGCTGCTCCTCGCCATGATGCGCGGCACCGATCTCGGCCGCGCCATCCGCGCCTGCGCCAGGGAGCGCCAAGGGGCACGCCTGGTCGGCATCGACGTCGAGCATGTCTTCGCCATGAGCTTCGGCATCGGCCTCGCCTGCCTGGGCGCCGCCGCGTGCTTCCTCCTGCCCGCCTATTACGTCAACCCCCAGGTCGGCAACGGCTTCGTGCTCATCGCCTTCACCATCGTCGTGCTCGGCGGCATGGGCAGCTTCGCCGGCGCTCTGCTCGGCGGCCTGCTTATCGGCGTGGTGGAGTCGATCGGCGGCCTTGTCCTCGGCGAATCGCTCGGGCAGATCGCCATCTTCCTCATCTTCATCGCCGTGCTCCTCTTCCGGCCCCAGGGCCTCTTCGGCGCGCGCGCATGAGGCAGCTCGCCGCCATCGCAGCGTTCGCCACTGCCGTCGCCCTGCTCCCGGCCATTACGAGCTCGGGCGTGGTGCTGAACATCGCCATCATGACTCTCTACGCCGCCCTTCTCGGGCAGGCCTGGAATATCCTCGCCGGCTTCGGCGGCCAGTTCTCCTTCGGCCACGCCGTGTTCTTCGGCACCGGGGCCTACGCCGCCGCGGTGCTGCAGGCGCGCTTCGGCTGGAATGCGTGGGCCGCCCTTACGGCGGCGCTCGCGCTCGGCGCGGGGGTGGGCGGCTTCATCGGCGCGCTTTCCTTCCGGTACGGGCTGCGCGGCTCCTACTTCGCCCTCGTCACCCTCGCCTTCGCCGAGGTGTTCCGCATCCTCGCCAACAACGTGCAGTTCACCGGCGCGGGCGTAGGGTTGATGATCAAGCTCGATCCCGGCGCGGCGCGCTTCCAGTTCGCCGACAAGGCAGGCTATCTCTACGTCATCCTGGCTTTCGTCGTAGTCGGGCTCCTCGTCTCCTGGTGGCTCAAGCACTCGCGCTACGGCGCCTGGCTGCAGGCGGTGCGCGACAACGAGGACTCGGCCGCCGCGCTCGGCGTGAATGTCTTCGCCGTCAAGCTGCAGGCGATCATGCTCTCGGGCGCGCTCACGGCCGCTGCCGGCGTCTTCTACGTGCAGTACTTCCAGTACATCGACCCG
>Ga0209592_1000140_pt1 | contig 18631 bp, 13 predicted proteins | sample PPLLak2March2015_2_FD_187251 | JGI IMG/M metagenome (GOLD analysis project Ga0209592, IMG submission 187251) | Freshwater sediment microbial communities from Prairie Pothole Lake near Jamestown, North Dakota, USA - PPLs Lake P8 Core (3) Depth... | ecosystem: Environmental > Aquatic > Freshwater... | reverse complement strand
TGTGCAACCTGACTTTAAATACATTAACAGAGGACTGACAATCGGTGTCTGGGGCGCTTTCGATTTCAATGGATATTCCGAAGCAGATCCTTATCTTTCCTATACATTCAAGTCAGGTTTCAGTTTCGGTTTAACTGATTATTATTTAACCGGGTTACCTGTGTTTGATATTTCTGATACATCAGGCAGTCATGCTCTTGAAATCAATGCAGGTTTTGTAAACGGAGGATTGAGTCTGAATGCAAATTATATAATTAATGAGGCTGGCGGAGCAGGTTCAGCCGGTGGTGACATGTACTTCCAGGTTGAATATTCATTCGGGGATTTCAGCCTTTTCATTGGAGCAGGGGATGGCTGGCACACAACAGATGGAAAATTTAATGTATGCAATATAGGTCTGGGTTCAACCAGACAAATCACTGTTTCGGAAAAATTTTCCATTCCGGTTTCCGGACAAGTAATCCTTAATCCTGAGAGGGAAGAGCTCCACTTAGTTGTAGGATTTTCGTTTTATTAGACCTCTTCTTCTTCTTCAGTGTAAGCTTTAATAACAGTCTCCTGGTCAGTTACAATTGTTATAGCCGGTAGTTTTGTCTGTTTAGATTTAAGACAGTTCTTTAAACTGTTTTCTGTATTCAGATGGAGAAAATCCGGTAATTCTCCTGAACTGTTTGTTAAAATGACTGATGTTATTAAATCCACTGTCGAGACCAATTTCTAATATGCTCAGGTCAGGATCCTTTAATAATTTACATGCAAAGTCAACTTTAATATGATTCAAATATTCAAAAACAGTCTTACCCATATTCATTTTAAAAAACCGGCATAAAGAGCCTTTAGCCATATTTACCACTTCTGCAAGATTACCCAGATCTACATTTTCACGGTAGTGACTCATTAAGTATTCGTGGATAACTGAAATGCGTTTGTTCCCGATATTCAGACGCTTTTTAAGATAATCTTCGCTTGTAAGGTGAATATTTGTTTTACTCTTACCGATAATGTTCATCAGATTAAAAAAATTAAGCACCCTTTCAAAACTATTCATATACGGCAACTGGAGCATTATCTCACTCACTTCATTTAGAGTATGACCTACGATTTGGATACCTCTTTCTGATTCTGCTATTGCTTGTTTAACATGTTTAAACTCGGGTAACCTCAATAATTGTTCACATAAAACGGCCGGTGAAAACTGCAGAAATACCATTTCAAGGAACCGGTTTGATGGTGTCCATGATTCTTTATCAGCAATCCAAACATGCGGAAGATTCCGTCCAATAAATACAAGATCTCCCGGCTGAAATTCTTCGATGGAATCGCCAATAATTCTTTTCCCGGTTCCTTCAGTGATAAAGCTTATTTCAAAATTATTGTGATAATGCCATGCACTTTTTTCAAGATTGTCCTGAAAAATTCCTATGACAAAAGATTCATCTCCTTTTACACCAATTTTTTCTAACAGGGCTGTCATTATGATATATAATATGCAAGATAGAGATAAAATGTGAATTTAGCATCATAAATAGTAAAAATTGGATTAGATTTTCACAGATTCATGTCGCAACTTTATTGCCATTATAAAACACTTTTGGGGAATTTTAACAGGGATGATGGATTTACTTCAGAAACTTCTTGAAACAGTGGAAATTGGCAAAGTCGATAAAAAATCCCGCTATCCATCCCGGTTAAAAGGACAGGATGGTTCTTATGAGCTTACCCTTATGGCCATCAATGAAGGGATTAGCCCACGGCAAATACTGGAAGAAGCATTGATCCCGGCAATGGGGAGAGTGGGTAAGAAATTTTCGGAGAGGCAAATTTTTGTTCCACAGATGTTAATGTCTGCAAAGGCAATGGGAGCTTCTATGGTTCAGTTAAAGCCATATTTTATATCGGGTGCTGTAAGAACCAAAGGAACCTTTATTATTGGAACAGTAAAAGGCGATTTGCATGACATTGGCAAAAACCTGGTTTCCATGATGGTTGAAGGAGGCGGTTGGTCCATCATTGATTTAGGTGTTGATGTCGGATCGGAACGGTTTATAGAAGAATTGGAGAAAAATCCCGGAGCAGTAATCGGACTTTCGGCTCTTTTAACAACTACTATGGATAGTATGAAAAAGATAGTTGCAGATATCAGGACAAAGTCCGGAACAACCAAAATTCTGGTAGGCGGAGCCCCCGTGACGCAGGATTTTTGCAATAAGATAGGCGCTGACTTCTATTCACCTAATCCCCAGGGTGCGGTGAACTGGCTGGATCATCTTTTTATAAATTAAGTTCAATAACTGTTACTAAAAGACATAATATCAATGACTAATCTGAAAAATAAAAGCCTATGGAACAATTCACCTATCCCTGAAAGTCAAGCTTAATCAGAATGATATTCTGATGTTTTCTAAATTATTAACCTCTAAGATTCTATAAGTCTGATTGTTGTTATTTTGTAATATTTTAAAACTTAAACTATGAGAGAAAACTATCGTCTGATGCAAGCATTCCGGATGAATGATTGTTCCAGACTAAAAATTTTGAAAAGGATCATGCTTATTCTCTTTATGATCCTTAATTTCAATTTGCCGGGAACTAATGTCTATGCTGACAGCAGAGATCTGAATATCTCTGATGATCAGCAACAAATTCAGATCAGTGGAACTATTGTCGATTCAGATGGCAATCCTTTACCTGGTGTGAATGTGATAGTAAAAGGTACCACTATTGGTACTGCGACAGATATTAATGGAAAATATACCTTGATGGTACCCAGCCGGAATGATATTTTGGTTGCTTCCTTTATTGGTTTTATTTCGTCCGAAGTGCCTGTCGGAAGTCGTTCAGTAGTAGATATAACACTAACCTCTGAAGCTACTGCTCTTGAAGAAGTGGTAGTTGTTGGTTATGGTACACAAAAGAAGGTCAATGTTATAGGTTCTGTAACGACCGTTAATGCTGAGAATATTTCTGCCGCACCTGTAAACAATGTTTCAAATGCTCTTGCCGGCCGTCTTCCGGGTGTAATTATAAAACAATTAACGGGACTACCTGGCGGTGATGAAGCTCAAATAAGAATAAGGGGGATCTCTACAATCGAAAATACCAACACAGGGAATACCAACGTACTTATTGTCGTTGACGGGATTGCCGGTCGTGATCTGAATTCCATTGCACCTGGGGATATTGAAAGTCTGACTGTTCTTAAAGATGCATCTGCAGGTATTTATGGTTCGAGAGCTGCTAATGGCGTTATTCTTGTCACAACAAAGAGAGGTACTGAAAGCGCTCCCCTGTTTGAGTATAGTTTTTATCAGGGTTGGGAAACCCCAACATTATTGCCTGATATGGCTGATGCACCCACATATGCTCAGCTTATCAGGGAAGTTGAAGGTTATCGCGGTGTTGCTGACGAAAACATGATGTTTTCGCTGGAGGACATTGAAAAATTCAAATCAGGTGAGTATCCATGGACACATCCGAATAGTGATTGGTTTGATGCGGCAATGAATAAATTTTCACATACAAATCACCATAATTTTAGTATCACCGGAGGGTCCAGGAATATTAAATACTTCACCTCTTTCAGTAAGCAGGGAGATAAGGGTATTTATAGTGCCAATGCAACAACATTCGACAGGTATAATATCAAAGCCAATGTGGACATCAGTATAAATAAATATCTTTCTGTTAACCTGGATATTAATGGTTCAGAAGAAGACAGGATGTACCCGACTAAAAGTGCCACATCCATTTTTGGTGCAATGATAAGAAACAAACCCACTCAGCCTGCTTTTTGGCCAAACGGATTGCCCGGACCTGATATAGAATATGGAGATCAACCTGTTGTGTCATCTTCTTTTGAAACAGGTTTCGACGATGACAAGCGATTCCGAAGCCAAAATATGCTTACAGTTACTTTTAAAATACCCAGGATTGAGGGACTAACTCTTTCAGGTTATTATGCATACGATATATACTTCCGGAAAAGAAAACTCTTTTCAAAACCAACAATGTTATACTCCCTGGATCGTACAAGCTACTTTGCAGCAGGTAATACGGGAAAAGAAGACGGATCAGCTTTTCTGGTAGGGGCTCTCAGAGGAACCATAGCTGAACCGAGGTTGACGGATTACTATTATGACACAAGAACTGCGACCGGCAACCTTAAACTAAGTTATGAGAAGACTTTCAACCAGGTTCACAATGTTAATATGTTTATTGCTGCTGAGAGTATGGATTATCAATATAATGGAATAAATGCTTTCCGGAGATATTTCATGTCTGATGCTTTACCTTATTTATTTGCTGGTGGAAATGCCGAAATGAGTAATGGTTCCGACGTCAGTATTGATTCAAGGTTGAATTATTTTGGCAGACTTTCCTATAATTATGCAGAAAAATACTTATTCGAGTTTACGTTACGGAGGGATGGTTCTTTGAGATTTTCAGAAGAGAGCGGTCGCTGGGGGACATTCCCAAGTGTATTGTTAGGCTGGAGAGTGTCAAATGAGGATTTCTGGAAAAACAACATCAGTTTTATGAACTATCTGAAGCTGAAAACTTCCTGGGGACAAATGGGAAATGATGCTGTCGTTGCTTTTCAATACCTGACAAGCTATGGATTTTCAACAGGAATGGTTTATGGCACCGGTAGAACTTATGAATCAAGCCTGTTGCAAAGTGGTGCACCTAATCCTAATATAACATGGGAAGTGGCTAATGTATTTAATGCCGGATTTGAATCATATTTTTTTAATAGCAAACTTCAGTTTGACTTTGATTATTTTTATCAGCGACGCAACAATATCCTTGTAAAAAGGGATGCATCTGTCCCAATATTTTCCGGGATCAGCTTACCTGACGAGAACTTTGGTATTGTTGACAATAGAGGATTTGAGGCTCAGGTTGGATATACTGACAGATATGCAAATGGTTTTGGTTACTCAATTACGGGGAATATTGCATTTGCCCGCAATAAGATAGTTGAATATGACGAACCGGCAAGAAATGTAGCCTGGCAGGTAAGAACAGGTCATCCATACGGAGCAACACTTCTTTATCATTATATTGGTGTGTTTGATGACGATGCTGATGTTGCATCTTATCCTCATGTTGCAGGGGCCAGAGGCGGTGATATAATTATAGAGGATTATAACAAGGATGAACAAATAACCTCAGATGACCAGATATTGTTTGATAAAACAAGTAATCCGGAATTAACATACGGTATAACTTTATCCTTAAGCTATAAAAACTGGGAATTACAGGGTTTAATTCAAGGTGTGGGATCAACCTACAGGAATATTACATTCCCAATAATGGGCATGGATGGGAATTACATCGATTATTATGCCCAGGGCAGATGGACGGAGGACAATAAAACAGCTACTAAACCGCGAATTTTCATGAGGACTGAAGAATATTGGAGATCAAACTACATAACAGATTACGATTATTGTAATTTAGCATTTGCCAGATTGAAAAACCTGGAGCTTTCTTACACAATTCCAAAAAACCTTCTAAAAGCTGTCTGGCTAAAGGATGCAAAAGTATATTTTACAGGACAGAACTTATTCTTACTGTATAATGCATTTGTTATGAAACAAGATCCGGAACTTGGATCAACCAACAACTATCCGCTGATGAAAGTTTATGCATGTGGGGTAAGAGTTGCTTTTTAACTAAATTTAAAACTAATTGGTATGAAAAAATATTTTAATGTTAAAATCTTCTCAATACTGGTGCTGTTACTGTCGGCATGCAGTGAAAAGATTTTGGATAAATCTCCACTGGACAAGTACTCTGACGCTACTGTATGGACTGATCCTAACCTTGCCAGTGCTTACCTGAATTACTGTTATGATAATATCGGTCATGGAATTCGGGGTGAGATGCTTACTTCTATCTCTGGTGAAAGTTTCGTTTCGAGAGGCAGCAGTTCGCAGCCATATAATCTGGGTACTTTGAATGCTGACAGAATCAGCGGTACATATAGCAATGTGTCATGGGCGAATTTTGCCAATATTCAGAGGATCAATTTATTTCTTGATAATATTGATAAAATAGCTGAGAACTTCGCGGAGCCAAAGAAATCAGTGGTAAAAGCGCAGACAGATCTGTTAAAAGGAGAGGCATTATTCCTGAGAGCATATATTTACACTAATATGTGCCGAACTTTTGGTGGTGTACCAATCATGAAAACTGCCAATAAATTAGGCGATGATCTTTCTACTATTGTCAGGGCTACATTCGAAGAAACTGTCGATTTCATTGTAAAAGATTGTGATGATGCTGCCCAGTTGCTCAAGTTGAAGAGTGAAACGAATATGGGAAAGGCCACGAAAGAGACCGCTTTAGCTCTCAAATCGCGGATCTTATTATTTGCTGCCAGCGATCTTACTGCTGATGGAACAGCTGTTAGTGACCTTATAGGTTATGAAAGCCCGAACAGGACAGCTCTCTGGACTGCAGCGAGGGATGCAGCAAAAGCCATTATAGATTTGGGAACCTGCGAATTGGCAAATTGGGGAGCCCCTGATCAAAATGCTGTTGCCAAAAATCGTTTTGAATTTTTTAAGGCATATACCCTGGCAAGTAATGAAATTATCTGGGGGAAAATGTTTGTTGCAGATCTCGGATCAAGGCATAGGAATAACCAGCAAAACGGTCCGAACGGCATTAATAACTTTGGGAGAAACGGACCCTTACAAAGTTTGGTTGATTCTTATGAAATGAGCGATGGTTCAAAATTCTTTGACCATTTTACTGTAAATGCATCAGATCAGTATAAAAATGTCTCTGCAACATTTGGCCACGAAAATCCTTATTATGATCGTGAACCAAGATTTTATGCTGATGTCTTATATGACAGTGCAGTGTGGCAACCACGTTTTGCCAATTCTGCAACCAGGGACCCTCTTGGTATTTTTGAAAGACGTACCCATCGGACTATGACGAGTGCTACAACTTTTACTGATGTTTTTGGCCTGGATACCCGTAAAGATGCCTATTTCCCGGCAGGTGGCTGTTATGGCGGTTATCTGATGAAAAAATTTATGGACAATACAGTTGTAGGCGATGTACAGTACAATCAGAATATCTGGATTTACTTTCGCTACGCAGAAGTATTGTTAAATTATGCTGAGGCATGTTTGATGCTGGGTGACATTCCGACTGCCACTACCTATATCAATATGATAAGGAACAGGGCTGCACTTCCGGATTTCACAGGTGATATTACTGAAGCTTTACGTCAGGAGAGAAATATAGAACTTTTTGGCGAAGAAATCAGATGGTATGATATAAGAAGGTGGAAAATTCTTGAAGCAACATTATCACCGCCTAATTATGGCATTGATATCATGGAAATCAAAAATCTGGACGGGACTTATACAACTACCTGGACACGCCTGGTATCACAACAGGCAAATGTACCCAGTGTAAGAATGTATTGGATTCCCATTGCAACTGACGAGTTGAAGAAAGCACCTCAGTTGATACAAAATCCAGGTTATGAAGCGAGATAAGATAAAAATCAAAATAATATACTGCCGAAGGGCAGTATATTATTTTATTTATGCAATAAATAATATTATGAAAACAAACTAAAAGAAATTTACCCATTATGAAGAAAATTAAAATTGTTACTATTCTTGCCGGTCTTGTTTTGTTAATTGCACAACCGCTCTCTGCTGCCAAACTAACTGCAGAAAAGGTCGGCTCAAAAATAAACATCTCAATTGACGGCAAGTTTTTTACCAGCTATATCTTCTCTCCGGATGAAAAATATCCCTTTTTCTTCCCTGTAAACGGTCCGCTTTCGGGAGGAACAGTTACTTCAATGCGTAATGATCCATACCCCCATCACTCCTCTCTTTATTTCGCATGCGATGCAGTAAATGGTGGTAATTATTGGCAGGAAGGATTGGAGCGAGGTCGCATCATTTCAGTGAATGCCGAGATTGTTAAAGAAGGTGGAGATTCAGTTATAATTACCGATGAGTGTATTTGGAGCCGGCCGGGAGCATTATCCCCGATTAAGGATACCCGTAAGATAATCATTACAGCGCCTTCAGAGACTATACGACAGATAGATTTCGAGATTACACTGGATGCACTTATTGATGTCACCTTCCGTAAAACCGGGCATTCCCTTTTTACTGCCAGAATGGCAACAGATCTGATTGTTCAAAACGGAGGTACTATTGTCAATGCTGAAGGATTGAAAAATGAGAAAGAAACTATGGGGAAAAAATCGGCATGGATGGATTATTATGGGAAACGTGGTAATGTCGTTGAAGGATTAGCCATTCTGCAGCATCCGTCAAATCCCTGGTATCCGGCAACCTGGTTTACACGCGATTATGGACATATCTCACCGGCTGTGATGAACTGGCCTGAAAACGGGGAATATATCTTTTTGAAACAGGGGGGGAAACTCGCATTTCGTTATCGCACATTGATTCATGGCGGCGATGCTGGTGAAGCTAAAATTGCAGAAATATTTGCAAAATATAGAAAAGAATAACAGAAGTCTTTTAATTTCTATTTAAGTTAATAATTGTATTTCCTGAGAAATTAAATTTGATAATAAACAGAAAATTCGGATATTGATTTGATTACAAATTTTTTGTGATGAGTAAATTTTTAAAGAACCCATTATTAAAAGAGGCTCTCTTACCGGTAGAAATTGTTTTTCATCCGTCTTGGTGGTTTAAAAACACTGGAATCACATTTGATGAGGACTTTTTCTATAATCCGTTAAAACGGGTTGAATCTGAAAGAAAGATGGAAACTGAGCTCTATAACAGATTCGGAATTTACGGAGTTGGAAAGGACAGGAATAAAGATTTGCCGGTAATTGGTGCAGTTCATAATGCAGCTGGGTATTTAATATCCGAATTACTGGGTTGCAAAATAAATTATTTTGAAGATTCAGCCCCCCAGGTTTATCCTGCTAACCATGAGGAGTTAAAAATTTATACCAGCGACATCTTCAGGACGCCTGCTTTTAGAAAACTGGACCATTTATTAAATAAATTAAAGGAGAAATATGGGTATCTGTACGGTGATATAAACTGGGGAGGCATCCTTAATAGCGCACTCGATTTGCAAACAGAAAAAATTTTTACAGACTTCTTTGAAAAGCCTGAAGAAACCAGGGATTACCTTAAAAACATTTCAAAGGTTATAGAAAAATTCACGGCTTTTATTCAACATGAAACCGGGACAACTTCTGTTTCAGTAAACCGTCTCGTTTACCACTTTGATAAACCGGTTTTTCTGCATTCCGAGTGTTCTCATACGATGATCTCAGTGGAAGATTACGAAAACTTTCTTTTACCGTTCGACATGGACTGGAGCGGGAAGTTTCGCCCTTTTGGAGTTCATTATTGCGGAGTTGATCCGCACCGTATGGCTGAAAGTTTTGCAAAGATCCCTCATCTTGATTTCCTGGATGTCGGATGGGGAGGTGATCTGAAAATCCTCAGGAAGCATCTTCCAGGCACTTTTCTCAATATCCGGTTAAGCCCTGTCGAAATCATAAATCAAACTAATGATGAAATAAGAGAAACAATTACCAGACTGGTTAACGAATCGGAAAATCCTTACCTGACTGGCGTTTGCTGCATAAATATGGACGATAAGGTCGGGGATGAAAAAGTATTGGAGATCTTCAGAACAGTAAAGGAGTTAAGGGAAAAATATCATTCTGATTAAAATTTGTCCTGACCTTACAGGTATTCAATAAGGCCTGGTGAGTTATAAGTATTATTATTTCAAGAACAGAATTTAAATAGATCAATATGACAAAAAGAAGAGATTTCATTAAAAAGAGTCTGTTGGGGAGTGCCGGAATAGCTATCGGTGGCACAGGATTCAGTTCAAAATCTTATGCTTCAATCATTGGTGCTAATAATGAAGTCCGTCTGGCAGTAGTGGGATTAGGTGTTCGCGGTACTGGCTCACATATTCCATCATTCGGCAGGCTTCCGGGTGTTAAGATTGTTGCTGTATGTGATCCGGACCGGGAACGGTTATCTGCAGCCGCACAGAAAGTTGCAACCAGCTTCAACAACAAGCCGGAAGAGGTGGTTGATGTTCGCAAGTTAATGGAACGTAAGGATTTTGACGCAATTTCAGTGGCTACTATGCAGTATTGGCATTCTTTACCGACAATATGGGCTTGTCAGACGGGCCGTCATGTTTATGTGGAAAAACCTTTGGCTCACTTTATATGGGAGAGCCGCCAGATGGTCAATGCTGCACGCAAGTATGATCGTATTGTACAGGTCGGTACACAAAACAGGTCGATCAAAGCTTATGATGAACTTGCGCAATGGCTCAAAGAGGGTCATCTGGGTAAGATTCTTTATGCTACCTGCTTCTGCAGTAAGCCAAGGCAGTCGATTGGTAAACGAACGGAGCCGCTGCCCATTCCCAAAACCCTCGACTACGATCTTTGGAGCGGGTATGCCAGCAACGGACCAATCTACAGGGACAGGATTCAGTATGACTGCAGTTTCACGTGGGACAAAGGCGATGGAGAATCGGTAAATCAGGGTGTTCACGAGGTGGATATTGCGCGTTGGATTCTGGGCTATACGGGACTTCCTCGCCGGACAATGAGTATAGGGGGACGTTTCCTGTTCAATGATGCCGGAGATGTTCCGAATACACAGATTATCTGCTATGACTATCCGGAAGCACCGATTCTGTACGTTGTCTACAACCTTCCAAAATCAAAAGAGTATCTGACACCGGAGAAATGGAACACTCAACCCGATTTCAGAGGTGAGAATGGTGTAGGCGTTTGTGTACAATGCGAGGGAGGATATACGATGCGGACTGAAGCTTTTGACCTGGAAGGAAATAAAATCCGTTCTTTTTCAGGCAGGGAAGATCACTTCGCTAACTTTATCGAAGCCCTGCGCAGCGGAAACCGCGAAGACCTGAATTCCGAGATAATCGAAGGTCACCGCTCAACTAATATATGCCACGTAGGGAATATTTCATACCGGATGGGAACAACAGCATCAGTATCGGATCAGAGAAGACAGGTAGCTGATGGCGATATTATAGCATGGCAGGAAATGTACAATACATATATAAAATACCTGAATGGTCTTGGAGTTGATCCAAACACCTCAACATTAGGCCCATGGCTGGAATGTGATTCTGAACGTGAATGCATCAGGAATAATCCAAAAGCTAATGAGATGGTCAGGGGATTCTACCGCAAAGGGTATGAGATACCGGAGATTGCATGGTAGGAGCAGATATTTGAAATTAAAGTGAGACTATATTGTATTGAATGAATGTATTATATTTAATGACTATCGGCAATCATGAATAATAAATTGCAAATTGCTTGAAAATCAATGGGTTTTTATGCATGATTGCCGATACTCATATTATATTTTTAAATAAGAAAAATCATGACTAAAAAATCATTTAAACTGATCTTGTTATTATCCATATTCTTAATCTCTTGTGGTTCAGGATCCGAAAAGCAAGGTAAAAAAGACAAGGATAAAGTGAAAATAGAATTTGTAAGAAACGATTCTGAAAAGAAGATTGATGTTCTGGCTGATGGCAAATTATTCACATCTTACCGCTGGCACGATCCTGTAGTGCTTGATATTAAGAAACCATTACTTTATCCGATCATTGCATCATCCGGGACTGAAGTTACACGCGGCTATCCATTGAATCCAAGACCGGGAGAGCGTGTTGATCATCCCCACCAGATTGGATTGTGTTTTAACTATGGTAGTGTTAACGGGTATGATTTCTGGAACAACTCAACAGCAATTCCGGAAGACAGAAGAGAAAGGTACGGAACGATCAACCATGTGAGTATCGATAGATTACAAGGTGGATCCTCAGGAGAGGGACTACTGGTATCAACCGAAAGCTGGATAGATCCTTCCGGGAAAGAGCTTTTAGCTGAAAAGACTGAATATTATTTTATGATAAAAGGTCAGACACGGATAATCGACCGGATAACAACTTTAACGGCTACAGGTACAGATGTTGCGATGAAAGATACGAAGGAAGGGGGCTTTGGAATTCGGGTTGCCCGCCAGTTGGAAATGCCATCACAGGAGGAGCTTATACTTACTGATGCCCAGGGCAATCCGACTACTGTAAAAGCTATGTCAAACGAAGGAATAACAGGTAATTACAGGAGCAGCGAAGGAATAACCGGAGAGGCAGTATACGGTACACGTGGTAAATGGGTGGACCTTTATGGAACTATTGGTGATGAAGTAATCTCAGTGGTGATGGTTGATCATCCTAAGAATCCCGGTCATCCGACTTATTGGCATGCAAGAGGATACGGATTGCTATTAGCCAATCCGCTTGGTGCAGGTGCCTATACCAATGGGCAGAATGTTATGAACTTCAGCATACCTGCCGGAAAATCTGCAACTTTCAGATTCAGGTTAATTGTTAATTCAGGGGCTGATTTAACTGATGCTGAGATTAATACTTATGCAGAGGATTTTGCAGGGAAATATTAATGCCGTTATTCCAACAGGTAATAAATTTTAAAAATTAACATAAACCTTGAAAAAATGAAAACCAAACGCAGAGATTTTTTAAAAGTAACCGGTGCAGCCGGACTTGGAATAGCTGGAGGTGGTCTCCTTAAAAGTTGTGCATCAGGGCAGAGTTCTGAGAAGGAGCCGGACCTGAAAGCGAAATTCACAGCAATGGAGCAATCGCATGTACAACAATTTAATATGTCTGGTTTTGCTGCTCCGAAAATAGAGGTCGTAGGTGTGGGAATAATCGGATTAGGTAACAGAGGACCAGGTCATTTGAATAATTTAAGCCGGATTGAAGGAGTTGAGATCAGAGCTTTATGTGATATACGCCCTGAGAAAGCTGAAGCTGCAAAAAAGAGGCTTGAAGGTACTTCCCATAATCCAACAATTTACACAGGCGGCGAAGAAGAATGGAAAAAGCTATGCGAACAGAAAGATATTGATCTGGTTATAGTAACTACTCCCTGGTACATGCATGCAAAAATGGCAGTGTATGCCATGGAACAAGGGAAACATGTGGCTTCTGAAGTTGCAATAGCAGCAACGATCGAAGAATGCTGGCAACTTGTAGAAACAGCTGAACGAACCCGTAAACATTGCATGATGATGGCAAATTATGCATACAATGGATTTCAGATGCGAACACTGAATATGGCCAGACAGGGATTTTTTGGTGATATCATCCATGGTGAAGGAGGCTATATAGCCAATAAGCTTAAAAATAATTTTTCGAAAGATATGTATTGGGATATGTGGTGGTTAAAACAATATGCCAACAGGAAGGGAAATATTTATCCGATACATGGTTTTGAGTGGATATGCCTTATGATGAATATTAACAGGGGAGACAAATTTGATTTCCTGGTATCAGTTGAATCCGGAGATTTCAAAATGGGTGAGATAGCCAAAGATTTAGCATCCAGGGATGATTTCTTTAAACCATTTGCTAATAAGGATTTCAGAGGCAATATTAATAACTCCATCATCAAAACATCTCAGGGACGTACTATCATAGCACAGCATGATGCAACGACTGTTCGCCCCTCTACACTTAAAGAAGAGATATGCGGAACTAAAAGATCTGCCCTTGAATATCCCAGGCCGGCAAGAATTTCGGATGAGGAAGGCCGGTGGGTTTCTCCTGAGGAATATAAATCACTTGAAGAGCAATTTACACCGAATCTTTTTAAAAAGTTGGGAGATTTGGGAAAAGAGAGCGGTTCTGAATTTGGTACTGACTTGTTGATGTCATGGCGTTTGATAGATTGTCTTCATAATGGATTGCCTCTTGATATGGATGTTTACGATGGAGTATCCTGGAGTTCTGTACTGCCTTTAAGTGAATGGTCCGTAAATAATAAATCTTATCCTATTGAGGTACCTGATTTTACAAAGGGTGCATGGAAAACCAATAAACAAAACATGGATATTACCCTTGCTGAAGGAGGAAACACGAAGCTGGTTAAGAAAGCCTGATCAGGTTGTTTTAAATTAATCGGGTGATTGTTAACTATGGATATAAAAATAAACCTTCAATGGAGGAAAATAAAAAGTAAAATGGTGCGAAGAATCATATTTCTGCCGGTTTCTGTTCTTGTGTTCTTTATCATTTCAGGGATGAGTACTGAAAATCCTTTGCGGACCATGAAGTACACCAGCCGGTCGAAAAAGAATGCGGTGAAATGGCAAAACAACCTTCGTTCGGAACTTTTTAATATTCTGAAGATGGATGATATTTTATCCAACCGTGAGAAAATAACATTTAACCCGCAAGAGATCCTGATTGAAGATAAAGGGAAATACCTGCAAAAGGAGATTGAAATAAACTCAACCAAAACACGGAAAATAAAAGTAATACTCACTATTCCAAAAGGTGGGAAAGGTCCGTATCCTGCGGTGGTCAGTATCCATGGACACGGTGGTAAAATAAACTCTGTTTACGATAAGACTTCGATTTACAAAGGTTTTGCTGCTGAACTGGCCGAAAGAGATTTTGTAACTATAGCCACTGTAGTTAGTCAGCATGAGATATATGAAAAGGATCGTTTACTTATGGGTGAAAGGCTATGGGATTTAATGAGGTGTGTGGACTATCTTGAGACACTTACTTATGTGGATAAAAAGCGAATCGGATGTGCAGGATTGTCCCTGGGTGGTGAGATGGCTATGTGGCTCGGTGCAATGGATACCCGTATAAAGGCTACGGTGAGCTCAGGGTTTCTGACCAGGATGGATCAAATGGAACAGAATCATTGTATGTGCTGGAAGTTCCCCGGATTAAGGGAGCTGGTAGACTATGCCGATATTTATTCATTGATTGCTCCCCGCTCTTTATTATGTCAGAACGGACTGAAAGAGCCTGCAAATGATTTTACGGTTCCTCTTGCCCGTGAAGCACTGAAAGAGATTGAGCTTATTTATAAAGATTATAAAAGACCTGAAAAAGTTCAGCTGGTAGCCCATCAGGGAGCACATGAAATTGATTTGCCAAGCCTCCTGGAATTCTTTATTCCTCTTCCTCTTCTTCGGTGTAGGCCTTGATAACAGCCTCCTGGACATCCCCGGGAACCTGGACATACTCGGCAAATTTCATTGTATACATAGCACGTCCCCCGGTTATTGAACTTAATGCGGTGGAATATTTGTTCATCTCTGCAAGAGGAACCCTTGCTTTTATAACTTCGAATCTCTTTTCACTCGACATACCAAGCACCATTCCCCGGCGACCCTGAAGATCACTTATTACATCTCCCATACGGTCTGAGGGAACCATGATCTCAACATCGTATACCGGTTCAAGGATCTTTGGATTTGCATTCTTGAAAGCTATGCTGAAGGCGTTGCGTCCTGCAAGCCTGAAGGATATTTCGTTGGAATCGACAGGGTGCATTTTCCCGTCATAGACATATACCCTGATGTCGCGGGCATATGATCCGGTAAGTGGTCCGACTTCCATTTTCTCCATAATCCCTTTGAGGATAGCCGGCATAAAACGGGCATCGATTGATCCGCCTACAATGCAGTTACAATAGATAAGCTTACCACCCCAGTCAAGTTCGATCTCATCCTTACCCCTCACTGACAGCTTTATTTCTTTTCCTCCGAACTTCTGCATAGTCAGTTCCTGTGAGCCATCGATATAAGGTTCAATTATAAGATGCACCTCGCCGAACTGGCCGGCGCCGCCCGACTGTTTTTTGTGGCGATAGTCTGCCTGGGCTGCTTTTGTTATAGTCTCACGGTAAGGGATTTTGGGAGCATTGAAATTGGTGGGTATCTTGTAAATATTGTCGAGATGCCACTTCATAATATTAAGGTGATATTCACCCTGACCATGTACAATTATCTGTTTCAGTTCTTTGGAATACTCAATTATTATCGTGGGATCTTCAAGATGGATCTTGTTAAGTGCTTCACCCAGCTTTTCATCATCGCTTTCGCTCTGTGCCTTGATGGCTGTCCGGTATTTTGGAGCGGGAAATATAACACCCTGGTATCTCCAATCATTTCCGGGAGCATTAAGGGTATGGTCCATCTTGGTGTTCTTGAGCTTGACAAAAGCTCCGATATCCCCTGTATGAAGTTCGGGCACCCTTGACCTGTTCTTGCCTGCACATACATAAAGCTGTGACAACCTTTCCTTGGTTCCGTTATTTGTATTGATCACATCGAGGTTTTCTGTTATTTTTCCTGAGTATACCCTGAAATAATTTATTTCACCAATATGCTCTTCAATTGAAGATTTGAAGACATAAACTGAAGCCGGTCCGGCAGGATTTGGCTTAACCTCCTGTCCTTTGCTGTTTACCGGAACAGGCATATCGGTTATTGACGGCGCCTCATTTACAATGAATTCCAACAGACAATCGGTGCCTATATTCTGTTTCGCCGACAGGCAGAAAACGGGGAACATCCCGCGGGTTAATATTCCTTTTGCAATACCTTTTCTGATCTCTTCTTCCGATAGTGTGTCGTTTGAGAAGAAGAGCTCCATAAGTGCCTCGTCGCTTTCTGCTGCTTTTTCCACCAATGCACTGTGAAGCTCAGCTGCCCTGTCTGCCTGGTCGGCAGGAATATCCAGGACTTCTGCTTTGCCGCCGTCTTTCCCGTAACGGAGCATCTTCATTTTAAGGACATCGATAATAGAGTTGAATCCAACTCCCTCGTTTACAGGATACTGAACAAGGATTACATTACTGCTGAGCCTCTCTTTCAGCATCTCGAAAGTCTTTTCAAAATTTGCCTTTTCATGATCAAGACCGTTGACTGCCATTATCATTGGTTTGTGAACCTTTTCGGCGTGTCTGTAATGGATCTCCGTACCAACTTCAACACCATTCTGCACGTTAATTAAAAGAACAGCCGAATCGGCAGCATAAAGAGGCGAAACTACGCCACCGCTGAAATCATCCAGACCGGGTGTATCGAGGATATTAATTTTCTTGTTAAGATATTCGGTATAGAGCACAGTTGAGAAGATCGAGTTTCCGTTCTCATGTTCTATCGGACGATAGTCGGATGCTGTGTTTTTACCTTCGATTGTACCTCTTCTTTCAATTACACCGCCGCTAAAAAGCATCGCTTCCCCAAGAAGTGTTTTACCTGATCCTGAATTACCCAGGAGTACGATGGTTTTTATCTGGTCAGTCTGGTATGTTTTCATGATTGTCTGGTTATTTTTTTTGATAATTATTTATAATGAACCTGGATTTGGCGGGGGCAAAATTAATAATTTTTTAAAAACTGCTTAAGAAAGCGTGCAGAATTACAATTTATTTATTTCCTTTGCACCAGTTTTTTGAAATGCAGGAGTACCGGTGTTTCTATCAAAGGTAAGTTTACAAAAGAGATTTTCTGTGGGAAAGATCGGGAAGTAACCTGTTCATAACTTACGTTAAGTTTGAATAGACATTGATTTGATGAGGGCTTAAATGCACCTGAACCGTCATTTTATGGCTGTTTTGGTATGGATTGACATGTGTTTTGAAAAAAATAGAATACTTGCTTGCTAATTAAGAAATAAAATAAATACCTTTGCGAACCCATTTTTTAAGTAAAATTTAATACATAAACAACTGGAAATATGCCGACAATTCAGCAGTTAGTCAGAAAAGGCAGAAAGAAACTTGTAGATAAAAGTAAAGCTCCTGCCCTGGATTCATGCCCTCAGAGAAGAGGTGTTTGTGTGCGTGTTTACACAACCACTCCGAAAAAACCAAACTCCGCAATGAGGAAGGTTGCCAGGGTGCGGCTTACAAATCAGAAAGAAGTCAACGCATACATCCCGGGAGAAGGTCACAACCTCCAGGAACACTCAATAGTTCTTATCAGGGGCGGCAGGGTTAAAGATCTTCCCGGTGTCAGGTACCATCTTGTTCGTGGTGCCCTCGACACTTCGGGAGTTGACGGCCGTACACAGAGACGATCAAAATATGGCGCCAAAAGGCCGAAGAAGTAACAAAAAAGGAATAAGATTATGAGAAAAGTAAAACCAAAGAAGAAGATTCTGTTACCGGATCCCAGATATAACGATCCGTATGTAACAAGGTTTGTAAACAATCTTATGTTCAGTGGAAAGAAGAACCTGGCTTATAAGATTTTCTACGACTCACTCGATATCGTTAGTGATAAATTCAAGGAAGAAGGAAAAACCCCGCTTGAGATCTTCAAACAGGCTCTCGAAAATGTTACTCCACAGGTTGAAGTAAAAGCACGCCGCGTAGGCGGTGCCACTTTCCAGGTACCCATGGAAATAAGGTCTGACCGTAAAGTGAGCATAAGCATGAAGAATATGATCTCCTTTGCACGTAAAAGGACCGGACACTCGATGGCTGAAAGGCTTGCTGCTGAACTTATGGCAGCTTATAAGCTGGAAGGTGGTGCATATAAGAAAAAAGAAGATACTCACAGGATGGCTGAAGCCAACAAGGCTTTTGCCCATTTTCGTTTTTAACTGATACAGGGCTGGCAGATAAATGGATAAGGATCTGAAATATACCAGGAACATCGGGATCATGGCTCACATCGATGCGGGAAAGACGACCACGACAGAACGTATTCTGTACTATACCGGCCGTACG
>Ga0209592_1000137_pt1 | contig 18763 bp, 13 predicted proteins | sample PPLLak2March2015_2_FD_187251 | JGI IMG/M metagenome (GOLD analysis project Ga0209592, IMG submission 187251) | Freshwater sediment microbial communities from Prairie Pothole Lake near Jamestown, North Dakota, USA - PPLs Lake P8 Core (3) Depth... | ecosystem: Environmental > Aquatic > Freshwater... | reverse complement strand
TGTGAATATCTCTGTGGAAGAGAATACACAGAGAGTCATTGGGGGATCATCAGTGGTTATTGTGAAATGGTTATTTTTAAAATAATTATCTTCGTACTTCTAAAATTACCGCTTTTTATGAGGGAAATACAAATGGTCGATTTAAGGGCTCAGTATGAAAAATTAGCTCCTGAAATCGATGGGGCCATAAAATCAGTACTTAAATCCACCGCTTTTATTAAAGGACCTGAAGTAAAATTGTTTGAACAGGAGCTTCAGAAATACATGGCAGTAAACCATGTTATCTCCTGTGCAAACGGAACTGATGCCTTACAGATCGCAATGATGGCTCTCGGTCTTACCCCGGGTGATGAGGTGATAACAACCAATTTCACCTTTATAGCCACTGTTGAAGTTGTTGCCCTGCTTGGGCTGAAGCTGGTACTGGTGGATCCCGATCCTCATTATTATAATATCTCAGTCGATGCGATCAGCAGAGCCATCACTCCACGCACAAAAGCAATAGTGCCCGTTCATCTTTTCGGTCAGTGTGCCGATATGGACGGCATAATGAAGCTTGCAAAGGAACACAATCTGTTTGTAATTGAAGATGCCGCCCAGGCTACCGGAACTGATTATATATTCCCCGACGGTACCAGAAAAAAAGCAGGGACAATAGGCACTATCGGAACAACATCATTCTTCCCTTCAAAAAACCTGGGATGCTACGGCGATGGGGGTGCGTTGTACACAAATGATGCTGATCTCTCCCAAAAGATCAGAAGCATAGCAAATCATGGCATGAAGGAAAAGTATCATCATGATGATATCGGGATCAATTCCAGGCTTGATACGTTACAGGCTGCAATTCTGAAGATAAAGCTTGGTCATCTTGACCGCTTCAATGCCTCAAGAGCATCAGCTGCTGATTTCTATGACGAAGCATTCTCCGGATGCCAGTTTGTGACCATCCCTGAAAGAAGTCCCTATTCCTCGCATATATTTCACCAGTATACTATAAGGGTAAAAAACGGAAAAAGAGCTGAGCTTAAAGAATTCCTGGGATCAGCCGGAATTCCGAGCATGATCTATTACCCGGGGCCTTTGCATCTGCAGAATGCTTACCGATACCTGGGATATGGTGAAAATGATTTCCCTGTCACCACGCAGTTATGCAGGGAAGTATTGTCACTGCCCATGCACCCCGATCTGGAACAGGACCAGCTTGACCATATAGTACAAACTGTTTTGAAATACTTTAACAGGTAATTACAATGAAGAAGGATTTTTTTGCACACGAAACGGCAGTTATTGATGAAGGCTGCATAATCGGCAAGGGATCAAAAATCTGGCATTTTACCCATATTATGTCAGGTTCGGAAATCGGTGAGAACTGTAATCTGGGACAGAATGTTGTTGTCTCTCCGGGAGTCAGGCTCGGCAAAAATGTAAAGGTCCAGAATAACGTATCTATCTATACCGGAGTTATTTGCGACGATGATGTATTCCTGGGGCCCTCCATGGTATTCACAAATATAATTAATCCCCGCAGTGAGATCATACGCAGGGACAATTATGAGACAACAATAGTCGAAAAGGGAGCTTCTATCGGTGCCAATGCAACAATCATCTGCGGTAATATAATAGGCAGGTATGCTTTTGTGGGAGCCGGGGCAGTGGTCACAAAGGATGTCAAACCATATGCACTTGTTATCGGGAATCCTGCAAGGCAGGTCGGGTGGATAAGCGAATACGGACACCGGTTAAAATTCAATGATATGGGATATGCGGTATGCCCCGAGAGCAAAGAAAGATATCATCTTGAGAATAACATTGTTACAAAATTAATTTAAAATTAATACGCATTTAATAATAAAGGCTCGGAAAATGGATTCAATTCAAAAAAATTTCGGTCTGATTGGTGTGGGAGGATACATTGCTGTAAGACATCTGAAAGCCATAAAAGATACCGGTAATAACCTCCTTGCCAGCCTCGACAAGAGTGATAGCGTCGGACTCATTGACAACTATTTCCCTCAGAGTGATTTTTTCGTTGAGTTTGAACGGTTCGACAGACACTTCGACAAGCTTAAAAGAAACGGAACAAAGATAGATTACGTCAGTATCTGCTCACCCAATTACCTCCACGATTCACATATCAGATTTGCACTCCGCCACCGTGCCGATGCAATCTGTGAAAAACCGATTGTTCTGAATCCCTGGAATATTGATGCCCTTCAGGAAATTGAAAAAGAGACCGGCCAGAAAATATTTTCAGTCCTGCAGTTACGCCTTCATCCTAAAATTGCAGAGCTCAGGGAAAAGATAAGGAACGGCCCTAAAGAAAAGGTGTATGATGTTGATCTGACTTACGTTACAAGCCGCGGAAACTGGTACAATATCTCATGGAAAGGAGATATCCAGAAATCGGGGGGCATTGCAACCAATATAGGGATTCATTTTTTCGATATGCTGGGCTGGATTTTCGGAGAAGTTAAGAATAACGTTGTCAATCTTTCCGAACCAACCAAAGCCGGAGGTTACCTCGAGCTTAAAAATGCGAGAGTAAGATGGTTTCTGAGCCTTGATTACAATGATATTCCGAGGGAAGTCAGGGAAAAGAAACAAAGGACTTTCAGATCCATAACCATCGAAGGTGAAGAAGTCGAATTCAGTGAGGGATTTACTGATCTGCACACGGCAACCTACAGGGATATAATTGATGGCCACGGATTCGGGCTGGATGATGCACGACAATCAGTTGTAACCGCTTACACAATAAGAAATGCAAAACCTATCGGTTTGCAGGGTAATTACCATCCCTTTTTAAAAACCCTCTGAAAATATACTAATATGCCTGATAAACGGACAAACAGGTAAGAAGAAACATAATGAAAAGGAAAATAATTGTAACAGGCGGTACCGGTTATATCGGCTCACATACAACAGTAGAACTTATTGAGGAAGGATTTGAGGTTTTGCTGATAGATAACCTGTATAATTCAGAAGCTGAAGTGGCCGGTCGTATAGGTAAAATAACAGGTATTACTCCGGGGCTGGAAGTGCTGGATCTCTGTGACCATGAAAAACTAAACACCTGCCTGAAGAAGTACAACGATATTGCAGCAATAATACATTTTGCAGCATATAAGGCTGTAGGCGAGTCTGTCAATAAACCCCTTGAATATTACAGGAATAATCTGGTATCACTGATTAACCTCCTCGAGGCAATGAAGACATTCGGCATTCCCGGTATGGTTTTTTCTTCATCCTGTACTGTTTACGGACAACCGGAAAAATTACCGGTGACCGAGGATGCACCTATCCAGCCGGCCATATCTCCCTACGGTAATACCAAGCAGATAGGCGAAGAAATAATCAGGGACACCGTTTCTGCAAACGAGAATATCAGAGCGATATCACTTAGATATTTTAATCCCATCGGAGCTCATCCCTCTGCAATTATCGGTGAACTTCCGCGTGGTGTCCCGGAGAATCTTGTTCCTTTTATTACTCAGACAGCCTATGGTTTAAGGAATGAGCTGAAGGTGTTCGGAAATGACTATGATACTCCCGACGGATCATGTATAAGAGATTACCTCCACGTAGTTGACCTGGCAAAAGCACATGTGATTGCAGTTAAACGTCTTATTGAACAGAAGAATAAAAAGCGGTATGAAGTTTTTAATCTGGGGACAGGAAAAGGAGTGTCGGTTCTGGAGATCATAAGTGCTTTCGAGCGTGCTACAGGAGTAAAACTAAAATATACAATAACCGGCAGAAGGCCCGGAGATATTGAGAAGATCTGGGCAGATCCTTCCCTGGCCAACAGGGAATTGGGCTGGAAAACACTGAGCTCACTTGATGAAGCCGTCAGAACAGCCTGGGAATGGGAAAAAAAAATAAGGAAACAAAACTGAATCCGATGAATATCAATAAGGCAGTTCTCATAACCGGAGGTGCAGGTTTTATAGGCTCTCATGTTGTAAGGAGGTTTGTCATAAACCATCCTGATTACCTTGTGGTGAATGCCGACAAGCTTACCTACGCCGGCAATCTCGAGAATCTGAAAGATATAGAACCGAGCAGGAATTATGCTTTTGTAAAGATCGACATCGTAGACAAGAAGTCAGTCATGGATCTGTTCAGTAAGTACAGTTTTGACGGAGTGATCCACCTTGCTGCAGAGTCGCATGTTGACAGATCAATTACCAGCCCTGATGAATTTGTTTACACCAATATCGTGGGAACAGTTAATTTGCTTAATTCGGCACTCAACATCTGGCAGGGGGATTTTAAAGGGAAACTGTTTTATCATATTTCCACCGATGAAGTTTACGGATCGCTTGGTAAAGAAGGCATGTTCACCGAAAAGAGTGCCTATGATCCTAAGAGCCCCTATTCTGCTTCAAAAGCCAGCTCCGACCATCTGGTGAGGGCATATAACCACACATTTGGGTTGCCTGCAATAATCTCCAATTGTTCAAATAATTACGGGCCAAACCAGTTCCCCGAAAAATTAATACCTCTGGCAATAAATAACATTAAAAACACCAAACCTGTTCCTGTTTACGGAAAGGGTGAAAATATACGTGACTGGCTTTATGTAGAGGATCATGCATCAGCCATAGATCTTATCTTTCATTGCGGTAACCCTGGCGAAACATATAATATCGGCGGCAATAACGAGTGGAAAAATCTTGACCTTATCAAGCTCCTCTGCAGGATCATGGACAGGAAGCTTGGCCGGCCGGCAGGTACATCAGAAAAACTCATTACTTTCGTTAAAGACCGTCCCGGTCATGATCTGCGGTACGCAATTGATTCATCCAAACTCCGGAAAGAGCTGGGCTGGGAACCAATTCCGGATTTTGAAGCAGGTCTTGAAAAGACTGTAGACTGGTATCTTTCAAATACCCGATGGCTGGAGAATGTTATCTCCGGTGATTATGAAAAATATTATTACTCAATGTACTCAGGAAGATAACTGAGCTCACCTGATATGACTTACACGTTCGATCAGCTCATCTCCCAGGGCGGTTTTCTGTTTAATATGGTCGTGTATTGCTGAAACAACGCTGTTTGATTCAAATTCACCCCTTACCTGTTCAAAATCGCGTTTCTTGATCTCATCACCGCCGTCTATCCCGAAGCCGGTCATTGATGAAAGATTGAATTCTTTCCTGGCATCCTCGTAAAGAAGTTTATCCAGATTTATTACGCTGCTTTTCCACTTCTGCACCATGCCTACCACATCACTGAGCGTGAATTGACTGACCGGTTTCCCTACCTCTTTTTCAATCCTCTCACAAGCCCATGTCCATTCCCATTCATAGTATGACTTGTGCATTTTCCTGAACTCTTCTTCAATACGGGCAAGCGAAGATATTTTTCCTGACTCAATATCGTCAAGAAGCTTATCAATTACCACCTGAGGAGCAATCAGTCCCGCCAGGTCGACCCATTCACCATTACCCGGCGATTTGTCGGGAGCGAGCCTCTTACGCAGATCATCGTTCGATCTGAACTGCAGGTTCTCAAGCCTTTTTATCAATGAATTGCCAAGAAATTTATTTATGCCTGTCTGATACAGTTCTATCCCTCTGTCCAGGGAAGGGCCTTTTATCAGCATGTTATTATAGGTATAGGATGCTGAAACCGCTCCGGCAACCGATTTGATCTTCCGCAAAAGATCTCTCCCCTCAAACATTTTACGTATTGTATAAGGGCTCAGGAGATTGAAATTAACCTGATCAATTATCTCCGGATCTTTTCTTCTGTCACGTACAGGCCACTTCTGTGCATCCCTTATTGTCCCTACACTCCTGAGGTTGATTCCCGGAACAAGAATGCTTTCATCATTGCTTTCTATCAGATATGAGAATGGCAGTGAGGAGGTATCCATATTTTTATAATGCCTTCCCATTACAAGAGTGAAAGGGCCAATGCGTGCCGGCCACAGCAGGTAAGAATCGCTTGTCGTTTTTGAGCCCCTTTCCATAATTCCCTGGTGGATCGGACCAAGCTTATACATGTGGTTGCTCTGATTCGATCCGCTTCCGGCATTCATAAACGAAAAGATCCCGGCAATGAGAAGTGTTGATTTATGATGAGTAACAGTATAGGGGCCTGCGAATATTGAACAGGCTTCCCCGTGATACCCTGCACAATTGGCAAAGAAAAGGGAGTTTTCAGCCGAATAATGTTTACCCAGAACACAACCCTGACCTATGAAACATTTGTCTATAAGAGTTGATTCAGTAACTATCGTTCCGGAACAGACGATGAAATGTTCCATTATAACTCCGGGACCGATATATACCGGATCGTCCTGGCTGCTGTTTATGGAACCTTCATTCAGACTTATTGCACCTTCAATCAGGCTGAAAGGACCAATTCTTACATTTTTGACGTCGCGGCAGTTAAGGACCCTTGAATTCCGGCTTATTGTACCTCTGTCTGCGCTTATCGATCCGGAATAAGCGTCCACCATTTCCTCAATCTTTCTGATGGCTTTATCCCTGTGTCTGTAAAGAGCAATTACATATGCCAGGTGAGCTGAAAGCCGGTCCCAGATCCTGACTGAACGACCTCCGGTTTCATTGAGAACTGCAACCACGGTTCCGTTTCCGAAGGATGATTTCCCCTGGGTGTGAATCTTTCCGCAATTCCTTATAACAACGTCATCTTCAATATTGTAATTCGCGATATAATCCCCGATATTAGTGATCAGCACGTTTGAGCCTATTGTACAATTATGGATATGGGCATTTGATATCCCGCAACTGCTTGTGACGCCTGATTCATCAGTGTATGTCTTTCCGCAGGCTCCGACCTTTACATCACCTGAAAAAGTGACATTAATGAACAGAGAAGGATCAAATCCCCCTGTGACTTTAACCATCTTCCAGTCATCACACCTGCAACCGCCGGCTTTCAGTGTTTTAATTTCAGGAGTAGTAAGTTCACGGTACTTTACTGACGGGCTCATATAAAAATAAATTTAAGAATGATCATTCCACCGTTACTGATTTGGCCAGGTTTCTGGGCTGATCAACATTGCATCCTCTGAGTACGGCAATATGGTACGACAGCAACTGAAGAGGAATAACGGCAAGAAGGCCTGAAAAAGCTGTAAGAGTTTCCGGAACTTCCAGAACAAAATCGGCCATTTTTTTAATGATTTCGTCACCTTCAGTAATGATTGCAATTACCTTTCCTTTTCTTGCTTTGATCTCCTGGATATTGCTTATAATCTTATCGTAAGTATCATCTTTTGTTGCGACAACAACTACAGGCATGTTTTCATCTATCAGAGCTATAGGGCCATGTTTCATTTCTGCAGCCGGATACCCTTCAGCATGAATATATGAGATCTCCTTCAGCTTCAGCGCCCCTTCAAGCGCCACAGGGAATAGATAGCCTCTTCCCAGGTAAAGTGCATTTTGTGTATTACGGAATTCTTTTGAAAGTTCAAGAGCCTGATCATTCACCCTGAGAGTTTTTTCAATTTTCCCCGGCACGGAAACCAGTTCGGTGATAAGATCTTTGTAATTTGAATCTGAGATGATCCCTTTCAGATGGCCTATCTCGAATGCCATCATGGCCAGAACAGTGACCTGGGTTGTGAATGCTTTTGTTGAAGCAACGCCGATTTCCGGACCGGCATGTGTATAGACTCCTGCGTCTGTTTCGCGCGGAATACTGCTCCCGACCACATTGCATATCCCAATCACCATCGCACCTCTTGCTTTCGCCATCTTCACTGCTGCAAGGGTGTCGGCTGTTTCACCGCTCTGGCTTATTGCAATAACGATATCACCCCCTTTAATAATAGGATTCCGGTACCGGAATTCCGAAGCATATTCAACCTCGACAGGTATCCTCGTATACTCCTCAAAGAAGTATTCCCCGATAAGGCCGGCATGCCACGAGGTTCCGCAGCCAACAATAATAATTCTTTCAGCATGTGACATGGCATCCAGAACATTATGAAGACCTCCAAGCATTACCCCGGAGTGGTCGGGAAGCACCCTTCCCCTGAAAGTATCGTGAATAGCCCTTGGCTGCTCAAAGATTTCTTTCAGCATAAAATGCGGAAATCCTTCCTTGTCAATCTCCCCGATTTTAAGATCTATCTCTTTTATGACAGGTTCTATCTTTTCTATTCTTATTGTTTTGAGTACGAGTTCGTCTTTTTTTATAATAGCAAGATCATCATCGTTGAGATAAATTACTCTCTGGGTATGCTCAACAATCGGGGTAGCATCAGAGGCAATGAAGTTTTCGCCATCCCCCACTCCGATTACAAGAGGACTGCCCTTTTTGGCAGCGAATAGTTTATCTGGTTCATTTGTACAAATGATCACCAGTCCATATGCCCCCTCAACCCTGTTAAGGGCAAGAGTAATTGCCTGTTCTGCAGTAAGATCGCCTTCAATGTAAAGATGCTCCATAAGGTTGGCCAGTACCTCGGTATCGGTCTGGCTTGAAAAGATGATCCCCCTCCCCTCAAGATGCTTTTTCAGGAGGTTATAATTTTCGATTATTCCGTTATGAACCACAATGAATTTACCCCTGAATGAAACCTGCGGATGTGCATTAAGTTCGTTAGGCTCGCCATGTGTCGCCCACCTGGTGTGACCCATTCCGGCCGTCCCGTCAAAATCCGACCTCATTACCATCTCTTCGAGATCGATTACCCTGCCTTTGCACTTGAATATTTTAGTGTCGCCATTGATAAGAGCCATGCCTGCAGAATCGTATCCGCGATATTCAAGGAGTTTCAGACCATTTAGGATTATAGAACGGGCAGGTTTGGAACCAATATAGCCAACAATTCCACACATAATAAGATTGTTTATACTATAAAGAACACGATTTCAGGAATAAGGTTCGGATATATCAGAACCTTGTATATGTAAATTCGAATCTTACGGGAGTGTTGCTGTCGTTTGCTTTGAGGATAACATTATTCGAAGATCCCGGCAAAAGGAATAATTCAAAAGATGTTGTCAGGCTGCCTGAAGTGTCCTCAAGATAACGTTGCACATAGGTGGCAATGTTAATATTGTAAACATTTTTTGTGGTGTCAGGTGTACCATCGTAGAATGCTGGTCCGATTGAATAATCCGGAACAATAAACCTCTCTCCGGTATTTGTAAGGTACCTTAGATATACCTGTGCAGGAATTGTCGAGGGTTTATAAACATCATTATCATAAACCACCGGCATTATCAGCCTGGCTTTATTGACAGAGATATTCTGCAGCAAAGGATCATTTTTTATGTTTTCCAGTCCCGGAACAATTATTTTAGTAAATACTCCATTCATCATCTGAACATATGACATTGTATCAGCGTAACCATCATTAATATGTGTAATCCTTTTATCGGGATCTGCAGTACTTAAATCGTGTTTGTACAGATTGAAGGCTGCGTTACGGCTTATAGCGTCGATTATAAAGTAAAACTCCTTTTTGTTGTCATCCGGATCTCTCAGGAAAAAAACGAAAAAATTCGTATAGGTGCCTGTTGCACCCGGAGGATCAATGCTTAATGTAGCAAAAACCGGATCTTCGGGAGAGGTCAGCTGAAACAGCAATCCTTTGAAATATGACCTGAAATCAGGTTTCGTGGAGCTGTGAAAGAGCATTGAATCGGTTCGTGTTACATGAACCCCGAAACCGACCGGAATGTCAATCACAATATCATTAATCGTATCTGCCTTCAGTTCCGGCAGAGCAATGTCGGTTACAGTGAATCCCGTAAGCGGTACATCCTGGCTTGAATAATAGGCTGCAGTGTCATAGATCTGTTCGGAAATCTCGGAAAGTGTCAGGTATTGAGGTTTATCAACCGCTCCCTGGACGTTAAGCAGTTCCATGTAAAGTTTGATCGAATCAATTATGGTATATGTGGTGTCCCAGGCTGATCCAAGCCGGATCTGTGTTACAAATTCGGCTGTGGTGGTTCCGAAGTAGGGATCAGTTAATTGTCCGAGATATGAGGTGGATGGATTATCTGATTCGATTGAATCACTGTACATTGTGAATGATCTCACTTTAATGGAATCGGTCGATAAAATGTTGACAAAATCCCCGGGCGGAAGTATTCTTTTGCCTATTTTTGAAGGATCTTCCTCGCATGAACCTGCGATAAAATTAATCCCTGCAACAAGTATTAGAGAAAGGGCTTTTAGAATATTATTAAAAAATAATCTTTGGAGGCAAAAGGAGCTATGATAGAATTTTGTCATAAAAATCATTATAGGCATCTATATACTGTGTCTCATCTTTGTAAGACAATACAGGTAATTTTATTGTCTTAAGGTATTTCGTTAATTCTTCATTAATATCTTCACTCCCGAGAATGATCCCGTCAGAGTATTTTATTGCAAGTTTCGAAACATTAATATAATCGGGTTTTTTTACCAGCTTGAGATTCTCCCCGTCTATTCCGTCAAAACGTAGTTTATCTGCGAATGTTGATCTAAACGGAGTTTTAAATTCATTATTGTAAATTGAATAGATAATTTTGTAATTATGGAACAGCGGATCATCGCTGTAAATGCTGCGGAGATAAACCGGTACCAGGGCTGACATCCAGCCGTGACAGTGTACTATATCGGGTGCCCAGCGAAGCTTTTTGACAGTCTCAATTACACCTCTGGCAAAGAAGAGTGCACGTTCATCATTATCCTCAAATTCACGTCCTGATGCATCAGTGACTATATGTTTCCTCTGAAAATAATCGTCATTATCGATAAAATAAACCTGCATTCTTGCACTCTGGATCGATGCTACTTTTATAATCAGCGGATGATCAGTATCGTCAATAATGAGATTCATCCCCGATAACCGGATCACTTCATGGAGCTGGTTCCTCCGCTCATTTATACAGCCATATCTTGGCATAAATGTACGGATTTCCTTCCCCCTTTCCTGGATGCCCTGGGGTAGATATCTGCCTATTTTTGATAACTTGGTTTCACCTAAGTAAGGAGTGATCTCCTGTGAAATGAATAATACCTTCCTGCTTTCCATTTCCCTCCCTGGATATGCCATTTCTTAACAAGGTGCAAAGATAATAATAAAAAATGAGATAATTACAAATAGCCGGCTACTGGTATTTAACAAAAGACCCCCTTTTTTATTACCCCCCCGGCCTCCTTCTCTATGCCATAGAATTAACTCGCTTCCGATATATTGAATTTAACGCTAGATTTGCTTTCAAATTCCACGAAAATGAAGATGATCAAAAAAGTCAGTGAGCTTCAGGAAATTATAAAAGGCCTGAATATGAGCCCTTTGGGTCTTGTTCCCACAATGGGAGCTCTCCATAAGGGACATCTTTCACTGGTCAGAAACGCCATAACCGAATGCCCGCTCATTGTTGTGAGTATATATGTCAATCCCACTCAGTTTAACGATAAGGATGACCTCAGAAATTATCCAAGACCGATTGAAACTGACATTGCCAACTTAAACAAAGTACTAAGGGAAAACGACATTGTTTTCAATCCTGATGATAATGAAATTTATCCGGTTGAGGATAAAAGAGTATTCTCTTTCGGGAACCTTGATAATGTGATGGAGGCGTTGCACCGGCCGGGTCATTTTAATGGTGTGGCAAAAGTTGTCACCAGGCTGTTTGATATTATTAACCCCGATGTGGCATTTTTTGGCCTGAAGGATCTTCAACAGCTGGCGGTAATACGGGAGCTGGTAAGGCAGGAGGGATACAGAATAAGGATTGTGGAAAATCCTATAATAAGAGAGTCAGACGGATTGGCGATGAGCAGCAGGAACACGCTTCTTGAACCGGAACTCCGGAAAAAGGCATCAATAATCTACAAAACATTATCAACAGCCGCAGGGATGCTCAGGAAACATGATCTACCTGAGATCAGGGAGTTTGTAAAGAAAAGAATCGGGAAATCGGGCATGTTCAGTGTCGAGTACTTTGAGATTGCCGACGAACGGGAACTTATCCCGGTGAGCAGTAAAAGCGAGATAAGGAAAAACAGGCAGTATTATGGATGCATCGCTGTCATGGCCGGTAAGATAAGATTAATAGATAATATTGAATTCCCGGTGGTGGCATAAATCAAAAGGTTAATTAACTTTGTGCCTTTATTTTTACCCCATTATGTTAATTGAAATATTAAAATCAAAGATCCACAGGGTTACCGTCACGGAAGCGAACCTGAACTACATAGGGAGCATTGCTATTGATGAAGATCTGATGGATGCAGCAAATATAATTGAAAACGAAAAAGTCCAGGTCCTGGACCTCAATAACGGAGAGCGTCTCGAAACATATGTTATTAAAGGTGAAAGAGGTTCCGGTGTAATTTGTTTGAACGGAGCGGCTGCAAGAAAGGTCCTGCCCGGTGATATTCTGCTTATTATGTCTTATGCCACGATGGATTTTAATGAAGCCAAATCCTTCCGACCGGTTATTATTTTCCCGGATACTAAAACCAACAAACTGATCTGAACTTGAAAAAAGTCCTGAAGCAGGCTCTGAAATTTCTTGTCTTCCTTTCCATTGGTGTTCTTCTACTTTGGCTTGCTTTCCGTAATGTCAAATTTGATGCCCTTGGTGCCGGACTCAGGGAGGCAAACTATTTTTTTGTGTTTCTCTCAGTCACTATTGATGCAGTGGCATTTCTCAGCCGTGCCCGCCGGTGGGAACTGATGATAAATCCGCTCGGTTACAAACCAACCTTCTGGCATACGTTTCATTCCATGATGACTGGTTACCTTGCAAACCTTGCCCTGCCCAGGATAGGTGAAATTACCCGCTGTGTTGTCCTCGGGAAAAAAGAAAAAATCCCTTTTGATAAACTTATCGGAACAGTAGTGGTGGAAAGAGCTATCGATATTGTCGCCCTCATATTTTTGTTGATAGCAATGATCTTTACAAGTGGTGCTAAGATTAATCAGTTTCTTAATGAAACTATTCTGGTACCCCTCCGGGAAAAAGTATTTACTCCTTTTGGATTAACCTGGTTAATATGGGTGGTTCTGCTGCTCTTTGCCGGCATCACGTTATTTCTTTTAATAAAATACAGGAAGAACCTCAGGAAAAGAGTGTTCTTTTCAAAGATATTCGATCTTTCGAAGGGTATAATCGTCGGACTGAAATCAATTACCGGCCTTAAAAGAAAATGGGAATTTATCTTCCACACACTATTTATCTGGATATGCTATGTCCTGATGACATGGGTGGTTGTATTTGCTATTGACAGCACATCACATCTTGATCTGGGTAATGCAATTTTTCTTCTGGTAATCGGAGGATTTGCCATGGTAGCACCGGTACCCAACGGAATCGGGGCATTTCATTATATAATATCGCGCGGACTTATAATCGTATTAGGTGTCAACCTTGAAGACGGAGCATTATATGCAATTCTGACTCATGAATCCCAGTTATTACTCATTGTCATTATCGGCTCTGTTTCTGCATTCATGATGCTCGAAAAGCGCAAGAAACATGATTTGAAAGATCCCAGCTAAACCTATTATGCCCAGAAACAAAACTGTTTTTGTCTGCCAGAATTGTGGTGCCGAATCCCCGAAATGGATTGGCAGATGCCCTTCCTGTAAGGAGTGGAACACTTACCATGAGGAGATAATTGCACCCGTAACTTCACGCGAAGCATCATATATTTCAGGTAAGGAAAAGAGAAATCCTGAACTTCTTGATAATATTAAAGCTGACGAAAAGGATCGTAATAAAACCGGGATTTCCGAGCTCGACCGGATACTTGGCGGGGGTATGGTAAGCGGATCGCTGATACTTCTCGGGGGGGAGCCCGGAGTAGGCAAATCAACACTTGCACTTCAGCTTGCACTTGCGTTAAAGCAGGTAAAAGTACTTTATGTATCAGGTGAAGAGAGTGAAGAGCAGATCAGTCTGAGAGCCCGCAGGCTTAAGAAATCCAATCCTTCCTGCTACATACTCACCGAAACCGGGCTCGAAAACATTCTGGCTCACTCTGAAAACCTGAAGCCGGGATTAATAATCATCGATTCAATACAGACAATTTCCACCAACATGCTGGAATCCTCTGCCGGATCTGTTTCACAGGTCCGTGAAAGTGCAGCGCAGCTTCTTAAATATTCGAAAATAACCGGGATACCAATTGTCCTCATCGGTCATATAACAAAGGATGGAACACTGGCCGGACCAAAAGTCCTGGAACATATTGTGGATGTTGTCCTCTACTTTGAAGGCGACAGCAACTATATATACCGCATCCTCCGCTCCGTGAAAAACAGGTTCGGGTCCACATCCGAAATCGGGATTTTCGAAATGCTGGAGTCGGGATTGAAAGAGGTAAACAATCCCTCCGAACTCTTCATTAACCAGCATGATGAACCGCTTAGTGGAATTTCCATTGCAGCAACAGTCGACGGTCTGAGGCCATTTCTTATTGAAACACAGGCTCTTGTGAGCAGTGCAGTATATGGAACTCCTCAGCGAAGCGCCACCGGATACGATATCCGCAGGCTGAACATGCTGCTGGCTGTTCTCGAAAAGAGGGCGGGATTCAAACTGGCTGTCAAGGATGTTTTTTTGAATATTGCAGGCGGAATTAAAGTAAGCGATCCTGCCATCGACCTGGCTATTATAAGTGCTGTTCTTTCCTCAAACCTGGATATTCCAATCGCCCGGGAGGTTTGCTTCGCAGGTGAAACAGGATTATCAGGAGAGATCCGACCTGTCTCAAGAATCGAACAACGTGTCCGTGAAGCATCAAAAATGGGTTTTAAGAAAATATACCTTTCAAAATATCACAGGAATATTTCACTCAAGGGTATTGAAATTGAGGTGGTTTCTGTTGGAAAAATTGAGCACCTTGTAAGAGCATTGTTCAGCTAAGAACTACCCCGTTGCGCCGTTGCACCGTTGCACCGTTGCTCCGTTCAATACCTGTCCCTCCACGGGTTATCGCTCCTCGTACTTTCCCGTTTGACCTTATCGCAATCGAGTTCCATATTAAATCCTGAAGGGCGTTCGAACTCATCGGCCTCCATGATCCCGAACTGAGGATCGTCATATAATTTTCTGAGGAATATTGCAAAGACCGGCAATGCCATATTTGCACCCTGACCTTCTCCAAGCGTTTCAAAATGAATCGCTCTGTCCTCCCAGCCGCTCCATACGCCACCGACAAGGTTCGGGGTAACCCCCATAAACCATCCGTCTGACTGCTCCTGAGTGGTTCCTGTCTTCCCTCCTATCTGGTTCATAAGCATGTAAGGCTCCCTTCTCATTCTTATCCCGGAGCCGGTCTGTACAACTCCCTGGAGCAGGCTCAGCATCAGGTAAGCTGTCTCTTCATCCAGTACTTCCTCTATCTTTGGAGTGAATCTTGAAATGACATTTCCGTTCTTGTCCTCGATCCGGGTGACATACATCGGTCGTGTATAAACTCCTTTATTTGCAAAAGTACCATAGGCCCCAACCATCTCCTCAAGCTTTACATCGGAGGTCCCAAGGAAAATGGAATAAACAGGATCAATGAAGCTCCTGACCCCCATTTTATGCATAAGGTCAACCACTGTCGATGGACTGAATTGCTCCATGAGCCAGGCCGAGATATAGTTTTCGGATTGGGCCAGTCCCCATTTAAGGGTAACCATCTTCCCGTGATAAGCCTTGTTTCCCGAGCTTTTGGGTGTCCAGGGAATTGAGTCTCCGACATCGAAGGAACGCGGTATATTCTCCACTTCATAACACGGAGAGTAATCATTCTGCATTGCGATTGTATAAAGAAACGGCTTTATTGTGCTTCCTACCTGTCTTCTTTGCTGGGTACAGACATCATATTTGAAATATCTGAAATCAGGACCGCCAACATAAGCTTTAACATACCCGTTAGAAGGTTGCATCAGAAGCATGCCCGATCTTATGTAGTATTTATAATACCAGATTGAATCCAGGGGTGTCATAATCGTATCGATCTCGCCTCTCCAGGAAAATACCCTCATCCGCACTTTTGTGTTGAATGCGAGCATTATAGAATCTTCCGGCGCACCTCTTGCCCTCATGATATAATATCTGTCGCTCTGTCTGAGTGACCTCATTATAAGCTCGTCGATGACCTTTTTTGGCAGATAATCGGAATAGGGAGGATTTTTAAATGTCTTTGCCCTTGCATAAAAATCGGGTTGTACCTCGTTGGATAGATGCTCTGCCAGAGCTTCTTCGGCATACTGCTGCATCTTTGCATTTACAGTCGTGTAGATCTTAAGGCCATCTTTGTAAATATCATAATTGGAACCGTCAGGCTTTTTGTTCTTGTTGCACCATCCGTAGAGCGTATAATTTTCCCATTCCCACAGGGCATCATCATAGGATGCCTGCTGAACATATTTATTCCTGTCAGGTTCAGGCCTGGTCATGGTATTTCTCAGATATTCCCTCAGGTATGTTGCAAGACCTGTATTGTGATCTTCAATCTGGAAGTCAAGTAAAATGGAATCCTGTTTGACGGAATCACAAAGTTTCCTGTCGATATAACCGTATTTAGCCATCTGTGACAGGACTACATTCCTTCGCTGCAACATACGGTCATAATTCCTTACAGGATTATACAATGTGGAAGCCTTAAGCATCCCGATAAGAACCGCAGCATCTTCAATCTTCAGTGAATCGGGTGTTGTATTGAAATAAACCCTTGCAGCCGATTTTATACCAATTGCCTGGTAATTAAAATCATACTTATTGAGATACATCGCAATGATCTCCTCCTTTGTATAGCTCTTTTCCAGCTTGACAGCTGTCTGCCACTCCTTGAATTTTGTGACTCCGAGCCTGATCTTCCTGACAAGTGCCGAGACGTTTGCTGTGTCTCTCGGATAAAGCTGCTTTGCCAGCTGCTGTGTTATTGTGCTCCCGCCACCGGTATTCTGTCCTAGCAGAATAGTACGGAACAATGCCCGTGCGATTCCGCGGACATCAATCCCCGAATGCCGGTAATACCTGATATCTTCGGTTGCTATCAAAGCTGCAATAAGGTAGGGTGACAGGTCCTTATAATCAGTCCAGGTCCTGTTTTCGATACTGATCTTACCAAGTAGAATCTCATCTTCTGAATATACCTCGGCTGCCAGGTAATATTCCGGATTTTCGAGCTGAATGAAAGATGGCATTGGCCCGAGCTTTTCGAGGGATATCAGGATAAAAATCAAAATCACCAGAACAAAGGGAAAAGCAAAGATTGACCAGAACCAGGTCAGGTATTTTTTGTAGTTTGTCTTACTGTCCATCTGAAGAGGAAATTTGCTTTAAAATTAGCAAAATATTAAAGAATCTTAACGGTTTATTTTGAAGTTTGGTACCTAATTGATTTACTTTGTCGTGTTTTTTAAAGCAAAAAAATCCCGCTGCAAATGATCGAAAACCTTGTAATTGTTGAATCGCCTGCAAAGGCAAGAACCATTGAGAAGTTCCTGGGAAAGGATTTTCACGTTGTATCCAGTTTCGGGCATATAAGAGATCTCGCCAAAAAAAACCTGGGCATAGACATTACGAATGATTTTAATCCCGACTATGAGATTCCTAAAGAAAAAGCAAAGGTTGTAAGTGAGCTGCGAAAGGCTGCAAAGGAGTCTAAAACCATCTGGATCGCTTCTGATGAAGACCGCGAAGGAGAAGCGATAGCGTGGCACCTTGCGGCAGTTCTCGGTCTTGATCTGGCAACAACACGCAGGATTGTTTTCCATGAGATAACCAAAGATGCAATTACCGCAGCAGTTGAAAATCCCAGGAGGATCGACATGAACCTGGTCAATTCACAGCAGGCACGCCGTATACTTGACAGACTGGTTGGTTTTGAGATATCGCCTGTCCTGTGGAAAAGGGTACAACCCTCACTTTCGGCAGGCAGGGTTCAGTCTGTGGCAGTCCGGCTTATTGTTGAACGTGAAAGGGACATTATCTCTTTCAAACCGGAATCGGCATTCAGAGTCAATTCGATTTTCAGGATTGATGAAAAGAATCCCGAAAGCGCCATTATAAGGGCAGAGGCTTCAAAAAGATTTCCTGATGAGAAAGAAGCCGGAAAGTTCCTCGAACTATGTAATTCCGCGGAATTTGAAGTTACAAATGTGACCGTGAAGCCCGGAACCAGGTCTCCCGCACCACCATTCACAACTTCAACGCTTCAGCAGGAAGCGTTCCGGAAGCTCGGATTTTCAGTTGCGCAGACAATGGCTGTAGCCCAAAAGCTTTATGAAGAAGGAAAGATCACATACATGAGAACCGACTCCACAAATCTCTCAAAACTTGCCCTGTCAAAGGCACGTGAAGTGATCATTTCGGGATTTGGTGAGAAGTATTCAAAAACACGCCAGTACGTAACAAAATCAAAAGGTGCGCAGGAAGCACATGAAGCAATACGACCTGCCTATCTCGATAATCAGAATATCTCCGGCAGCCAGAATGAAAAAAAGCTTTATGAGCTTATCTGGAAACGGACTATTGCCTCACAGATGGCAGATGCTGCAATTGAAAAAACTACCATTTCAATTAAGATGAACAACTCATCCGTGATATTCAGTGCGACAGGTGAAGTGATTAAGTTTGACGGATTCCTGAAAGTATATACAGAATCGACCGATCAGGAAAACGGTGATGAGGATAAGGATCTTCTGCCTCCTGTTGAACAGGGAATGCCGCTGTTCTATAACATAATAACTGCTATTCAAAAGTACACGATGCCTCTTCCACGATATTCCGAAGCAAGCCTTGTAAAAAAACTTGAA